>JAAUXT010001156.1_pt1 | contig 28333 bp, 30 predicted proteins | sample 7278171 | NCBI WGS metagenome assembly JAAUXT01 (sample SAMN14350112, study PRJNA611818) | marine sediment metagenome | isolation source: surface marine sediment (1.8m) | place: French Polynesia: Moorea | collected 2018-08
AAAATCCCAACTGTCACCATGTCTCATGAAGATGAGCTTGGATTTAAAGGAAGAACGATGTCGTACGTTTGAACGTTTATTCCAAAGCTAAGAGAGTGCATTATGGAACACCTATCACACGTTGCGTTGCAGATTGTAGATGTGGACTCTGGGTTGGACCTGGGGCCGGGCGAGACTGGAGAGGTCTGCATGCGGGGTCCCCAAGTGATGCCGCGCTACCACAACCAGCCTCAGGCCACGGCAGACACTATAGATCCACAGGGCTGGCTCCACACAGGTGATCCGGGGCATGCAAACACTCGTGTGTCTGTGAAACATCAATACTGTGTCACCATGGTTGTCCACTGCCTGCAGTAATGTTTGTGGATGAATGCAGACGCACAAAAAGTCACAAGTGTTTCGATTGCACACCTTATTTGTCTCATCTGTGATCAGAATCCTTGTATCTTGAACACCACTGAAAATCTGCAAATCAAAACGCAATCTACAAAACGTGAGCCCTTTAACAATTTGTCAAATTTGTCTTCTCACTGTTTCAGGTGACGTCGGTTATTTTGATAGCGATGGCCACTTGCATCTCATGGACAGGAAAAAAGAGCTGATCAAAGTCAAGGGTTTTCAGGTACTTTTGACGCGAACCTGCTGTCTCTGAAACTGTCCAAGTTTGTGCACGTCTTGTTCTTTCCGCTGGCGCAAAACAGACAGGGAAGCCACGTTTTGGACGGGCGGTAGTCGTGGTTTCAGGATTGATCCGAGGAGGCCTGAGCCTCAAGGAAGCCGCCCAAATTGTGCCAAGTGAAGAATCGTTTCCTTGTTTAAATTTCAACTTGCTTGTGTGCAAGAACAAATTGATGAATTGCAATTCTCTTCTTTCAATGACAATGTTGCTTGCATCTCGCACCAAGCTGTGAGGAAATGAAGCAACTGTCTGACAATTGCCAGATTTTCCTTGAACTGAAAGCCTCAGCAACTCAGATTGTGACCTGAGTCTTTTTTGCCATCAGGTGGCGCCAGCTGAGCTGGAGGCGGTGCTGCTCGCGCACCCTGGCGTCGCGGACGCGGCCGTTGTCGGGGTCGCCGACACGCTCGCTGGAGAACTGCCGCGCGCATTTGTTGTTCTGAACCAATCATGGGACGCCAGGACCTCAGAGGCAGACATTCAGGGGTTCGTCGCTGGTGAGCTGTTTGTGAAATCTTCCTTCTGCAGAGGCGGATTCAGCGAATCGTTTAGATTTTGACTTGGCTTTGAAGTGTACAGCATGCAAGGACATTCCTTGTGGGATGAAGGGTGAGCTCTTCGCATTTTTTTGTGGAAGTGTGGCACTTTTATCATTTTCAGACAAAGTGGCACCATACAAGCAACTGAAGGGCGGAATACAGTTCGTGAAGCAGATTCCGAAGTCACCCAGTGGCAAGATTCTGCGCAGACAATTGGTGTAATTAGCTTTACGCCACAAAATTTCAATTGTTGCAAGCAAATCTCAAGTTCAAAAACGGTGGTATGAAAGGTGTCCTTTTTTTCTCACATGCTACAACACAGCTTCGGGGTGAAAATCACTCTTCTGACGTGCCTTACCCTCACCCTTCCCACCACTAAGAAAGTTTGGGGGACGTGAACCCCCTGGTTGCAATTTTGTTGTCAGAGGTCAGACGCGCACGGGTCTCAGGTCAGAGAATGGAACATTTTCAACAAGCTGTCCAAAAAGTACTGTGTATAATTTTAGCGTGCCTTGTGAAATTGTGTAACATTTACATGAATCTGAAGCCAAACCATGACAATTGGATTCGGATTCACTGTTTGGATTCGCAAATCGAACTATGCCTATGTCAGTGTCTTTGTACAATTTTTACAAATGGAGACGAAATGTCGAATATTGACTTTTTGTTTCACTGGAAAAAGCCTTTCTTGAAAGGAAAACATGAAAGGCAACGAAAATGGAAATAAATTTCTGAACGCTGAAAGCGGAAAGCCCAGACCCAACTGCGCACGCCTCCAGTCGGTGCTGACCTCACTCAACACGAGGCGAAAGTCGGAGAATTTCGGTGCTGCGCGCGCTGCCTGCCGGTAAACGTGTTGTGAGCGGGAGCGAAGCACAATTCAATTCCCGAGAGAATTTCTCGTCCCTCTCGAGGAAACCACGTCACAAAACTGTTCTGCTCCAAGCAGCGAGGATGTGTTTGGTACAGATTCCACGGAAGCAAGTTTTCGAAGCGTGGCAGTGCGGATTTTCAGCGAGGCAACACTTTTTCCCTGCCTGCATCGCCGGCCCCGTGGGTGGTAGAGGCACTCCATATTCATGTGCCTGACGTGGTCAGGCCTCCTGCAGAGACATTGCGAGGGAGCTCCGCTGTGCTCTGTGCATTTCTGCTCGGGCTGCCTCGCTGTCAACATCTCCACGGCTGCACGTTGGGTTCCTGGAGCTGGGATTTATGTAAACTTGCAGAAGATTTGAAGCGAAGATGTCGAGACGAAAGCAAACGAAACCTCGAGCTGTGAAAAGTAAGTTTGTTGATCTTGAAGTTTGGTGCTGCAGAACATTGGGCGTGAACTTTGTCAAGTACAGTATGAAGTTTCAGATGTCGGCGCAAAACTGTGGATTTCACTTTGGTATTTTATTTTGGTGCTTGGGAATCCAGTGAAGACGGGCGGATCCCGGGGGGGGGGGGGCGGCCCCCCGAACTCCACGAATTGATCTGCGTAGAACCGCGTGCACTCAAATGTACGTGTGTGCATGGCGCTTGACTCAAGACTTCGGAGTGTCTGGATTTGTCTGCCCATCCAATAAAGAGCGTGAAAGGTGTTGGTACAGGATTGCGTGATGAATATCGAATCCGTCCTGGGTGACCCGCATCAAAATGTCCCAAGTTGTTCATTTACATTTGCCGTTTCACTTGTCAACAAAAGTTTGGACTTTTGAATATGCAGTGGTCAAGTTCACAAACAACTTTGTTTCAGTTGTTCCAGCAGTTCATTTTGATTCATCATTGCCTCATCCATGGAACTCTTGACAAAGTACCGATTGTGAGGGTCGCGTCTCTGTATCCATATTCGGTTGCTACAGTGTCGCTTTGGGCGATCCATTGTGAAATATCTTCGCAGTTTGGAAGTTTATTCCAAAGCCCATTCTGTAACCACTCAAAAAAGGAACATCAAAAGTGTCGGGCTTGTCGAGTTGTGCACAGTGTTTTCAGTGCATTCAACTCCTACCGAGCAAGTTTTCAATGGTTTAGGTATTGAAACGGAGGCAATTATGAAGTTCCTCCAATACAGGGAGTTCATCTCAATGGGGATGGGCTCGGCGGGGGTAGAGACCCCTGAAGCGAGAATCGGACCCCTGCGGGGGTTTTCTTGTGCTTTGGGGCAGGTACGCAGATGAACTTGCGACGCACAGATCTACACTGGTTGAGCTGTGAAAGTGCAATGTCGTGGTTTTTAGACGCGTGAGCGAGGAGTGCGAAACATAAATTTTGTCCTGGCAACAACGATCGAGCAAGATGAGCGCAAAGGGTCTTCTGTGACCGCAGAAACCAAACGCGAAGTCGTAAAAAAAGGAATCAAACCTCTCAGATTGTGTTTGCGGGCTTGGAAAACCCAAACCTGGACGCTCAGCCTGTGCACGGAATTTTTCAGAAAACTTCACAGAATTTTGCTTCCAAGACGGTGACAATTCAGTGTTTACTTGTTTGCCTGTGCTGGCGCATCCGGAATTTGTCTGTCCCTTGAGCAGGGGTTGCAGTTGTCAGCCACTGTCAGCCACTTTCTTTTTCAAACCCCCCCCCCCCTCCACTGGTACCTCTTGAAATTCAACAACCCAGCAGAAACCATCCCCCTGTGAGATGTTCGAAACCCCACCCACCCCTTACACAACACAACCAACCTCAAAATTTCACAATCTTTCAGACTCGGAAAAGAACTATTTTCAGCAAAAATGTCACCTCAAAAGGTTGTTCGTGTCCAAGTTCTCACGAAGTTTCTTCTTGAAAGGTCCAAGTGTCCAAGCAAGTTGAGCGGAATAAGCTACGCAGTCGGACTTGATCACCAGGCGTCTCAGTCTCACTGCCCAATGCAACTGCGCGGCTCAGCTAGGAATGACAGGAATGGAGGCTGGTCGGGGGTCCCCTTTGTGCGGGCGGGATGCAGACGGCGGGGGACCCGCGGGGAGCCCCGGGGAGTCTGCCCGGCCTTTCAGCTCGTATTGAAAGCGCAGCGCAGTGGTGCTGGAGGCCAGGGCCTGTGTTCCCTGCAGTGCAGTGTTGGGCTGTACTGACTGCCGAGGAAGGATTATGCATTGGCTTTCATGTAACGTACGACCAATATCAACCTCACACCGGGCGAATGAGAAAAGGCAAAGAAGGAAAATTTCGTTTTGCAGAGAAAGACAAACGGTCCGGTGAAAAGCTGTCCAGAACTTCTCTGACCAAAAGTCCATTTGCGATGTGGATGACAGACTCCACCCCTTTTTCCCATCAAGGTTTGGGACAATAGATCTGGTCGATCGGTTTTCTGCTGCAAGTATTTCCCATCAGTTTGTTGGGAATAGCATCGTACCGGAGAATTTCATTTCGTTGGGTGGAATGGACGCTTGGGGTTGGATCAAACTTTTCTCACAGAGACTCCAACGCAAATTTTCTTGCGCTTGCAATGAAACTGCGAAACCTCATATTGCACTGGGTCATGAGCGCGGAGTCCTGGCTCAGTGTAAACACGTCTGGATGTGGCGATCCCCAGGGATCCCAAGCGCAAACTCACTCCAACCCGCGGGCAGGCACACAGCTTTGGGGGGAAGCCGCGGAACAAGACACAGGGTTCCTTCGCCATATCTTTCGATGTCGTTGAAAATCCGAGCAGGACAGAATTGTTGAAAGTTGAAACTCGTTTGCAAAGAAAGGGATAATTCAGTATTCTGTACTCGCTTTGAGACGAAAGACCACGCGTCTGAATTTCGCACAGGTTTCTCAGCGGAACGGAAGCGTTCAAAACTTTCAGTTTGGCTCAAACGGGAAGTGGGTGGTCGTGTGCGTAAATTGCAGCTGAAGCCATTCAGTCCTTCAACATTTGGAGCGGCACAACAAAAAAAAGAAATCTGTGATTTTCTTGAAGTTCTCCCAAAGTCCAGCATGCAGGGAGCCCATAAAGCAGTGCTGCTCCAGTGGGACCGAGACTTCCATTTCCAACCGGGTCCCTCGGGGTTTGAGTCAGCTGCAGACACACCCCACCTCCCCATCCATCCATCCATCCACCCACTGGTGCCACCGGGACCCAGTCCACACACACCACTCCACTCCGCCGAGTCCCTTGGGGATACTATTCAAAGCCCGTTCAGTCCTCCATTACACCCGCTGGAGAAAACTGTAATGCAGAGACTGCAAACGGTGTTTTCGTGCTGAATGTGAAAACAGACAAAACAAAGGTCAATCTGACCAGAGAACTCGGTGTCACGGCGCATTGTTCCGAGATGCACACCAGTGTGGCCTTTTCAGTCCTTGGATTTGAAGAATGAATTTCAAAAGTTCAGGTTTCACCAAGATGCTGAGAGCACGCATTGGACGGACCACGTTCTCTGCGATTTGCGGTTCGGACGTTTCAGAAACGACCATGCACGAACCAGGATGAGTCAGACTTGAGCCGCCTGAGCATTCAGCGTCACACGAATCGCCTTGAAGGATGGGGAATCTGAGCTTTGCGCAGTGTTGTGGCACACATCCCCTGACTGCGGATGTTCAGCAACACGCTCCTCTCTCCACGTGGGGCCCCTCGGGCTTCAGAGCCGATGCCTCCAGGTCCCAACGCATCCCATCCATTTTCTCTGAGCGGGCGCGAGCGAGCCTAAACCAAACACTCTCCGATGCCCTGGAGAGTTCAAACCAAATCTATTCCAATTCCTGTCTGCTTACTTTAGGATCCAGGACAAGGGAACGAGGACGGAAGCTGCTCCTGAATGGATTGAAACACAGTTGATCTGCAGAGGGTTTCTGTCAGAGTCATGGGGTATAGCTGAGCCAGAAGCAGTCGTTTGATCCCTCAAACTGCACACGGGACAATGACGCTGCACCACTATTCTCAGCGATCCAGACAGATTCGGCTCCTTCGGATCAGTTGTCTGTGCGACAGACAAATTTGTCTCCATCACAAATACGTACAGTGTAGAAGTGCGCCAGGGACCGCTCGTTTCCACAGTGCTCGAGGAAAGTTTGTTTTCCAGGCAGGCCCTTGGCAACATTCCGTTGTGCTTGCACCGCACATGTGCACTCCTCCGGGTCTCGGAGCGAATTCAATCCTCCCTCTCCCCCAGGAACCATAGGTAAATATACGCCAGCTCTGCTCCCATTGGGACATGCAGATATTCCACTCGCAGCTTTTCCACCCGTGGAAAGTTTTGTGAACTGAAGATGTGCAGCTCAGTGGTTTGTACGTGCACGTTGTTTGTGTCCTGTATGACAGAGTGTTCAGTCAACAAGCGTTTTGTGTGTTTCAGGAGAGTTTGAGGAAGAAGATGCTGATTCCATCTTCAATTCCGCGTCGGCCAACGGTGAGTGTTGGCGCGTCTGCCGTTTTGACTCACTTCTGCGCACCCGGTGGTGCCGCTGTGGAGAACCCGAAATGACATCACATTTGTTCTTGTTGTACTGTGACAGACTCCGCAGGGTCGGACTGGACAGCGGCGCAGGACGAGGCGATGCGCGACGCCGGGCGCGGTGCGGACGCGCAGCGTGACCCGCCGCTCGGAGAAGGCGACGACGCGACGTGCGACGCGTGCGGCGCCGTGTGCGCAGACCTGGCCGAACTACTGACTCATCGAAACTTCGAGTGTCTTGCAGGTGAGCGATGCGCAAACGAGCTTCACGACAGGTGTTCTTGAATTTCTTGTGGAATGACACTTTCATGTGAAGTTTGTTGTGCGAGTCAAGATTGTTCTGCTTGAATGTTTCCCGGCGGTGGTGTGGTGTGGTGTGTGTGCGTGTGTGCACACGTCCGTGCGGTCGTTGCCTCTGGCAGAAGCTGGATGTACACAGGAACTTTGTGTCATTCTCGATCCCCTTGGCGTTCAGCGAGAAGCAGCGCGCAAATTTGTTTCTTTTTCGAGTTGGGGAGCAAGCAGATCGTGACGCTTATCGCGCGAACCCAGAATTGCAGAGCGAAACGTTGAGGAGTCTTGCGGGGAACGAGCGCACAAAGGGACGGACGGACAGGCGAAAGACAGGACGGGTGAGGGGAGTTAGTTGAAGGGTGAGAAGGGGATGGGGCGGAAAAAAGAAATCACTGGTGGGAGGCACCTTCCTTCTTGTGTTTAATGAGCTGTGGCCTCCAGCCCGTTACATATGGGTTTTAGTCGAGTGTAGACAGAATACCAATGGAACCTTGGGGGCTGGGCTGAAGCTAACGTGTGAAATTTTGCCATTTCAAAAATGGCATTTGGGCGCTGTTTTGGTGTCAGGGGTGGAAGAGCGTGGCTGGGATGAAGATTACAAGGGTGAGGTTTGGCGGTTTTTATAGCGCATCGTAATTATCAAGTAGAACGAGGTTTTCGTGTTCACAACCGCCGAACGCGGTTCCCTTGACAACCGTTTCTGTGATAAATCCGTCGCCAGGGAGACGAAGCGAATGGTCAGAAAAAGCTCGCGTTGCGCTTCTCGCGAGATTTGGCGCGAGACCGGGTCCGGGCGAGATTCATGGGCCCCACAAGCATGCCCAAGTGAGCCCTCGGAGGCTCCGTTTAATGATTTCTCCTTTTAGCAGAGCGATACGGTGCACTTTGTTGTGATTTTTATGTCCGGTCTCGCGAGAACTCGCGGGCAATTTCTTGCCCAGGTTTCCGGCCACGGGAAGCATTGATTTTATTTCAAATTTCAAAGGAATTGCATATTTTTGTTGCCGCCCGGTGCCCTCCATCATTGGAAGTAGTCGAATCGAGTCCGGCTGGATTCATAACTCTTTAGCGCGGCCGGGTCGGGCTCGCGCGGTGAGAGGGAGCGCGGCGAGCAGAGGAGGCGCGCTCGCCGCGAAGCGCCCTCCCCGGCCCTGCAGCGTCAAACATCTGCCTTCAGTCGTCGAACTCTGGTGGGGAAGGCCGTCTGACCACAATCGTCGCCTTTGTCGATCTCTCGAGAATTGACCAACGGCTTGGGTCGTCGCCAAATGTGCTCCAGAATCGTGAATCACCTCAACATCAATAGACTCTACGTGTATGAAATTCGCTTGACAAACTGACTGTTGGCCTAAAAATTGCAATGAGAAAGAATGAGCAATGATGGATCTGTCACCTTCAGCATCAGGAACAGGCCGCGATCAACTTGTGTTTTGTTCTTGAAGTCAATGATCCGACTTGGTTTCGGTTGCACAAAATGGCTCTTGCGCCACTGGCGAGACGCGACGTTGTTGGTTGACGTCGACGTGGGGCGAGGCATCTGCTGAGCCTCCTTCACTTATCACAGGGAAGACAGATCCACGCTCAAGAACAGGGAGATTCTTTCACTCTCCCATCTTTTTGCCCAACAGGGTACAGCTGCCAATTTGACATCTTTCTGAGCGAAAATCCAAGGAAAGGGATGCACGCGCGCAGTTCATATGGAGTTTCAGGCGGACAGTTGTCCAGAAGCTCTGTTTGCCATGGACAAAATCACTCTTCGGTCGGCGGTTGCCCAGTCTACTTTTCTGTGCCCGCAGTGTTTGATCAGAATACATCCAGTGCTGGGAGGCCTGTGGAGCCCAAGTGCAAGCGTACACACGGTGTGCAGGTGGAAGAGTTCACATCTCTGTACCACGCGGAATCCCAGCCGAGTCACACCCATCACCACCAGGTCAACGCCGAAGGGGGTCTCCCGGAAATCCAGTGCCAGCACTCCGGGAAGCTCCCAGGGAATCCACGTGGATTTGGGACATCCCCTCCGGTGCCTATTTATTCAGCTCAGAATGCTTATCAAGAGGGCTGTGGTCTTGGTATCCAGCAGGGCCACAGGATCTATCCATGGTTACCCTGTGGATACCCCTTTCCGATCAGTGATTGTCGCTTGGATTCCAACCCAAGCCCAATGTGAATCGCAACAGGGGATTGCGAACGGGTGCATCGTCCAGGACCTATTCCTGTTCATCTTTCAGGTGCAGAGGAAAGTTTGCACCCATTCTGTGAAAGCCTCCTCCACGTCCCCCCCCCACACACACACACTGGTGCATTGCTAGTGTTGCAAGTTGCATTTTTGTCAATCTGGTGTGTGCGAGTATGCCGTCTTTTGTCGATTATCACATTATTCTGTTGCAATTTCAAACAGGCGAGTGTGTAGCATTACTCTCACTTGAGTGATCAGAGCCTGTGAGAGTATCAACCCCCGACACTCAAGTTGTTAGTAAATTGACCCCTAAACATCATTATCCTTACCCCCCGCCCAATGGGCTTCAATAGACCCAATGAACTGCTTGTACGAATGGAAACTATTGAAAGACATTGTCACAGATGTTTAAAATGCTGGTCAAAGTGCACGACATTTTGTGGTCCGAAGAATCTGCGAAATTTGTCCGCGAGCGCTCTGCGCAGGTCGTGCTCAACACATTTTGAAGTTCTGTTGCAGCTCTGGTACTCAGACATTTGCTGGAAACTTGTGCAGAAACACTCTCTTTTCAACCGAGGGAGACATTATTTTTGGTGGATGAGAAGCAGAACTGAGGCATTGAAACAGCACTTTTGTGGTAAGTAATTTCAGGCAGGCCTCCGCATGTCACGCGGAGTCTTTTTATGCGACATACCATATAAGGAAGACGGTCCACATTAGGCAGTGCGCAGTCCCAGCAGGGGAGTGGGGAGGTCCCCAATGAGGCACCCCGGGGAATCCAGTCGGGCTTGGCCCGAGACTCCTCAGGGGATCCCCAATCCTTCTGCGGGGCTGACTCAATCATGGAGATAGGACTGAGAATGTTCAATGCAGGCTGTGGCAGGCTTGTCACCAGGGACGGGCCCTGATCCGGGAATCGGGACGTTCCACTGAGTTTGTCAGAGCGACTTTGACGCACTTGCAATGACACGGTAACTGGACAGTTGCAACAAAAACAATTTGAGAGGCATATTTTCCAATGGAGTCGAGACTGACTTGATTCCTCAGCCGATTCAAACATTTAAAGTTGAGGTGTCAATGGCTGAACTCACCGAAAAGTTTCTGACAATTTATTCGGGCACAATGATAAGAAACAGGAATGCGAGCGAGTTTCTTCTCTGTGAGGTCAGGTCTTTGTGTGGAAGTTAATATTGCTGGGCCCAGAGTGGTTGTCTCAGTGGGAGCCCGACCACAGGGGGCAGGCCAGGACGAGAATAATGAAAGCCCTCGGGTACCGTGGTTTGAACGGGGAGAGGTTCTTGTGGACATGCGGGTGGTTGTTCATTATGCCCGAGTATCGAGTTTTGTTAAATTGTGTGAAGTTGGCACAAATCTTCTGTTTTATCTGATCGTGAAACGTCCATGCCAATTTTTCTTGTCAGGTTTGACTGATTAGTTTTTCACTGCGCTTGAGATAAACTTTCTGCTGCCCAGTACGCGTGCAGTCAGAACTAAGAGCCTCTTTTTGTCGCGCTGTCTGCAGTCTGTCGCATGCATTCTTGCTTTCATTTGTGTTTGGTTCAAACTGAGTTGATAACTTGCTGAGGACGGCAAGTCCTTGTCCCCGCGTCATTCTCCCCGTGCAGACAGGTCCCGAGCGCAACTCGCCGCCCGTACCTGGAGCTCCCCACTGCGCCTTTGCGTGGAGACCCGCACTGCTCCCGGGGCGACCCCTTCCACTGTCCGGGCCTTCCCTCACTACCTCCCGGGCCCGACCCGCAGACTTGTCCAACACTGCAAAAAAGTAACTCCAGTGTCACAGAGATGAAAGTAAGTCTTTCAAAACCCAGGCAACCGAGGAATCGTCACACATTGAAAACCTGCTCATTAGTTTTGGAGTCAGAAACAGCTCAGCTCAGTTTAACGGACAGTGTTGATTTGGTTTTCTTGTCTCAAGAGTTTTCCTCCAGATTGCCTGGGAGGAATTTCTTGCGCGGAAGAGAATGACTGAGCCGAGTGTGTGTTGATTGAGGGCGTCAAACCTTGATGAATTTGCCAGGAAGTTTTGAGAGTGTGAACATAATGAGTGCCTTAGCGGACATGGGACTCGGCGGGGACTCTCTCCCTGACCGCCTCAGAGCGAGGCAGGGGTTCCCCGGGTGGATATTGTACTTGCCACCAGGGGGCCTCGGCTGTGCTAATGAACTCGAAGCAACGGGGTGTCTGCGTATTGGAGTGGCTGAGTGGGGCACGGTGGCGAAGGAAGACACATGACGCAGGCATGCAGCAGAGGGGGTGGATGGAAAGGCAAAATTGCCTCGAGCACTTGTTCGTTGGCGCGCTCTTTCTTTCTTTCTTTCTTTCTTTCTTTCTTTCTTTCTTTCTTTCTTTCTTTCTTTCTTTCTTTCTTTCTTTCTTTCTTTCTTTCTTTCTTTCTTGGTGTGCGTGTGCAAGAAAGTGCGTGTGTGTGAGGGTGTGCTGCAGACGAACTGAAGGAGAAACCGAGATCCAGAAAAGTGGATCAAAACCCGACCTGTTGCCTGTTCAGATTAACAATTGTCGCACCTGCCTTTTGCTGTGCAGTGAGTTCAGTTGCTGAGTTTAGTTGTCTTGAGGAACGGCTGAAAGTGGGCGCGGGCTTTGTTTGGAACGTTGCAAGTGAAGGTCAGATCGCCGCACGCTGCCGTCGCGTCGCTCGTACAGCATCGCAGCAGGAAGCTCCCCGAGGCCGCACAGGTGAGGCGCGCCCGCACCCACCCCGCCGGCGCCCCACTGCGCCGCGACGCTACCGTTGCTGCTTTTGCTTCGGGGATGGTCGATAGAGGCGCCTGACGTACGTTTGGCAAGGACGGTGAATGTTCATGAAGTGATTGAAACTTGAGATGTCTCTTGTACGTTCAAATACTTTCAAATACGCACGCACGGACTTCTCGCGTGCTGTCTATCATTTTTAGCCTGATGATTCTGCGGTTGGTGTGGAAATTCCTGAAGGGGTCCGTGGGTGAAAATTGTGCGATTCTGAAAGGGATAAACAACTTTTCATGGCGAGAGCGAAATTTAACTGAAGTGCCGGCTCCTGGCCAGGTGCCCTGCCCCCTGCTGGTCAAGTCCTTTGTTCTGTTACCAGTCTCCACGCACCCCACCCGTGTGAGACCCAGCTAGAAAAGGAAACATGCGTCGCCCACGGGTGTTCGTCACTTGCGCACACACAAAACATTGTTGATTTGAAAACTGTCTTGCAGTTCTCCAAAATGAGGGAGGTGAGCCTGTGGAAGACTCCCACTGACTTTGGTGCAGGTGAACTTGTTGCTGTTTGTGGCTTTTCGGCACTCGAGTTTTGGTCATACTGTAAAAAGTTTACGCTCTTGCGTACTTTTGTCCAGTGAACTCGTGTTGTGTCAGTTGTTGTGGCCACTGTCGTGGAGTAGTTGCGCGATGTGACTGAGCTCTCGTTTTCTTGCGCGATCATTAAACAAGAGCCTTCACACACGCCAAGAATACTCAAACAGACCTGAGCCCCGAAAAAAACTTCAGATTGGAAATTCGGAAAAAGTTGTTTCGCCTTTTTGTGAAAATCAAACGAAATGTCGGAAAAAGTGAGTGGCATCGATACAGATCTGCAGTGTCCACAGCTCCTTTTTGGGTCAGGAGGACTTGACCATGCCGACACAAGCAAATTTCGACACTTCGTGAATCGTACCATCCAGAAAAGATTCAGACGAAGGTTGCAGTCCATGTAATGACCGACAAAAGCTTGAACATTGGGGTTTCGTACCAGCCACGTTGGCCAGTCTACAGGCCAACGTCGTCCTCGTTTTACACCAGGCGAAAATGTTTTTGTAGGTTACCGTGGTTTCGGTGAACAGAAGGGGAAATGTAGATATCTATATGCGTACACGTGTTATGCGTATTTATCTTATCTGCGGGGGATGTTCCGGGCGAGGGTGCGTCCCCCACGACGAGACAGGGCCGGGCTGCCGGGAACCCCCGGGGCTTCGCGCCGGGAACCGCGGGGCTCCTCCCTGTACGACTGTTATTCCAGCCGCGGCGGCCCCTGCGCCCCCGACGGCGCGCCCTGATTAACCCGCCGCCGCCCGTCGAGGACCGCCCTGCGCGCTGCCAGCTGGCGTGTGTGCACCGCCAGCAAAGCTCTGCTCACGATTCGATTTCTGCCACAACCAGACCTTGAGTTGGTTGAGTGCACGCGTTCCTGTGACGGTGCATTGATCAGGTGAACTTCAAACTTCACGCATCACAAAAAGTGTGCAAGGTGTGATTGTCCGTCGCAATCGCCGTTGCAATCGGGACGATTTCACTGCACGAGAATCGAATTCTGCCCTGTGGGGACGTGGCGAGCCCTGCGCCGCCGCACCCGCCACCCGTGTGTAGATTAACGCGGAGAGAAGCTGCAACTCGGCGGGGCGCTCCGCAGACTGGTACCCAACTAATAGGATAACCACCCTCCAGTTAATTGTCGGCTTCTATGGTTCCCCCTCCCGTGAAGATGCACTTTACTGTTTGTGGTGAAGGGAGATTTTAGCCGCCGGAGCTACTCGAGGCCTTATCGCGGGTTGGGGTCAGAGATTTGTGGAGTTTTTCAGCGCGTCATTGCCGCCAGCCTTCTTGGCGAAATTGTTTGATCCGAATGTTTCGAAGATTCGATTTCGGGGATTCAAGTATCGAAAAATGACGTCAAAAATTCTTGATCGGATTCACACGTGTACATTTGAACTCGAATTTACCAGTCGTGTTTGCTTAGAGTGGGACAAATTGTCGCAGAGAAGCTCATTCTTATTTTGTTGAAGAGCCTGGCCACTGGACTTGAGTCCAGTGAAGCAAAAGGCTCCTGGCCTGGGCGGGTCGCTCAGGGGCCCGAGGACCTGACCCCTTCAGGGACGGGGGCAGGTGGCCGCGGCCAGCAGGACACAATTAGGCCTTCCCCGGGTCTCTGGTCCCAGCGGACCGGCCGCAGCTCCGCTCATCACTCGCCCACGTCCCTGCCGCACAAATAACCGCTTCTGTGTGACAACTTGGAGAAGGCCATTCACTACCAATCGGTAGCTGTCTTGAGTGAGGGATAATCGGGAGAAAAATCTTGCACTCGCATGACGATAGAACGGTGAATTTTTGACTTCAAGGATCAGATCAACAGTTTGATCTCACTTGCCTGGCAACGTGGGCCATTCTGATGGGGAAATGATATTTTTGCAAGACAAAGAAATTCAAATTTTCGTTGGGATTTGTGAGTATTGGGACCTCGTCGTGGAACTTGGGCACGTACCAAACGGTGCTGGCGGAACGACGTCGAGAGTCGCTCGAGCGTTTCCATTTTCTGAAAATTATTTTCAGATGAAGAATCCACGACATGAATTGTGACCACGAGGCTGTGCCGTGTTGGGATTGATGTTCATGGTAACGCGAGTCCGTGTGTGATGGTCGCCCGGGGGACCCTCGGGTTGCTATGGCAGCCAGACCACGGTTCCCAAGGGAACGATACACAAACACTCCTGCTCGTCCTGCAGCATGGCGCCCGACTTGGCCCCTCGTTTGTTCAACAACTTAACACCAGTGTCCTTCGTGTCGTAAAAACTAATTCTCTTTTTTCCTTCGCAAACTTTGGACTATCTGGAGCTGCATTGTCCCGCTGATCAATGTCCCTCTTGAAAGATGTGAAAGATGTACTCGCATAACGATGTGGCATTGGTCTTCATCTGGAGTACTTGAACATTCTGGTGTGAAAGTGTGACGCTTGTTGACACGGGGAATTCAACAACCTCCTTCGCAGAGCAGTGATCTGCAAATGTTGGTCGTTGGGTTGACTTCTGGTTCCCTGTTGAACATCTGTGGACGCTCGTGAACACAGATTGCTTCTTTCAAACTTCAACAGGTCGGGCCCACACTTGTGCTTCAAGCTGTGCTCCATATGGAGCAGCAGGTATGGGAGTGGGAAGAGGGGAGAGAGAGCTGTGCTGTGAGGCTGAGCCTCACTCCCCGAGGACAGACTTTGTAATTAACTTGCCTTCAGAACCGACCAGGCTAAATCAGCCCGGCCCTGGGCCCAGGGGGATACCCGGCAACAAGACTGAGACTGCAGCCCGGAAGTTGCGCTGAAGCTGCACCACCCAAAGGATGAGGCGTCAACGTTGTGGTGAAGTGAGAAACTCACCCACGAGGGTCATGAGCTTTGACAAGAGTATTCGTTTTCCCCATTGTTGTGTGCTTGACCCTGCGCGGTGTGCTTGACGTCCGAGGACATCGTCCCGATTTGGCAACATTGATTCTTTCACTCTGATCATTGATTTGTGGCTGGGGTGCAGTTAAATGGACAGACATGACACGTTTTGCATATTCCCAGTGCAGTTTAATTCCAGAGTTGTGACTTCAGGACAGAGCACTCAGCGGTACCGCAGTGCACGAGAACGTGTCTCGCCCGGTGACACCGACGTCTGAATTTGAATTGGAGCGAAATTCAGCCACAAGATATGAGGGAAAGTCGCAACTGCTGCTCTTGCGTGACTTCTCTCTCTTTTTGTTAGCCGTTTGTGCTGATTTTGTTGTCGGCTTGGGGTGGCATATTTTTCCAGGTTTCTAACTGTCTGGGTCACACCCCTGTGCAAAACTTGAAAGGCTGTCCGAGTTTCTGACTGTCCAGGTTAGTACGTAACACCGCCCATGTGCAAAAAGTCAGAGAAACCTGAAAAGTTCATATGAGATAACGTTGTGTACAGGTGATGTGCGCGAAAAGCGGCTGATATTTCCACTTGAAAGTCCAGTTCCTTCTGCCCCAACCTTTCTTGGGATCCACAAAGCACGCTTAAACAAGGCAAACTTTCTCCTGTCTTTTGGTTTGAGTTGCCAAATCGTCTTGCACGCGTTGACCAGCAAACTTGAACTACGGCTAACAGCGACTGCGTGTTTCAGAATTCGTGAGAAAGTTCTACTGAAAGCTTCAGTTCTTCTGAAGACAGCGTGTCTCCCAGGTGAGCGAGCCCACAGTTGTCAAGCAGCAACCTTGCTTGCAGAAAAATAGTTTCCAAAGGTCGTTTCCTGTCGCAAAATAAATCGAATTTGAACTGTTTTGGTGGGTGGCGAAGCAAATGACGCCCTTGATGACCTGAATGTGATCCAAACGGGTTCTGGCGACTGGCTCCGTGTGGTCTGTTTGTGGTGGGCGTTGGTCAGTAAAATTTGTGAAAGGTGTGGGGGAGGGAGGGAGAGGTAAACGCAATTCTGCATGTTGTGTTGTCTTGATTTTGTTTAGACAAAATAACAACGAAATGATGGAGACTTCTGGAGCGTTGCCTTTCAGGATAATTGTCTCTGATTTTGGGGATCGTACTCAATGCTTGAGCGGAAGATGGGTGGCCAGGACTGAGGTTCTCCAGCAGCTTCCGTGAGCAATGCATACAGAAATGTTTGTCAAGTACCTGTTGATTTGCGGGAATTGAAAATGTTTGTAAACCCAGAATGCACCAGTCGCAGTCGCGTTCAGGAAGGTGCAGTCGCCGTCTCTCGAGCCGCGACGCCCGCCGCTTCCCCCGCCGCAGCCGGCGCAGCCTGCCGCCCGCGGCCCCGCGGGAGTCCCTTCCCTGCACGGATAGCCCTGACACACAAAGCCCGCAAGATTCTGCAGCCCCGCGCCCACGGGGAATTATAATTCAAGCCCGCTTCCATTAATATTGATAGGGATTTGCCTCGACGCACATGGCTCCTGCACCGGCTTTGTTTTCTGTATCTGGTGGAGAAAGACTGATGTTATCAGGGTCTGAAGGTCGTTGGACCCACAGGTTGAGGAGACGATTTTGAAACGTTTTCTCTGCACAAGAGTCCAATTGGTTTTGAGCGCAAGGAACAACCTCGGGTCTCAGAATTTACGTCACGTTTGCTGGGTACACAGCTTCGATGTTTGATGCACTTGATTCCGCAATCCTTCAGTGCGATATCAAACTGCCCATTGTGCGATGCATCCGCAGCCAAAAGAGTCTGTCCGTTGGTGAGTGTCGATGATTTTTTTGCCAACGCCATTTTCAAACACTACTTCCATATTCGGCGCATGCTGAACAAAGCGCCAAAAAGGTGCCATAGTCGCAGAGAGCTTGTAAAAGTGAGTTTGCACAGAAAGGGAGGGGATTCAAATCCCCGGAGGGGGCGGCGAGAGAGGAATTCAGGGGGAGGAGGGGGTCCCCAAGGAGGCGGGCGGCCATGAATAAAACACAAATCTGCAGAGCTCCAAATCCCCACAGACAATCACTGTGCAGCTTAAAGCGCGCAATATTCTCCCCAATATTCGACAAAAAACAAAAGTGCCCGATGTTCCACGGCTCTGCTTTTCGCAACCACAGATTGAAGTTTCTTAGCAGACGTCGGTTGCATCAGAACATTTTATTTTGGTGTGTGTGTGTGTGGGGGGGGGGCTGCAGTCCGTGCACGAGCTTTGTTCCGGCCATGAGTGAAGATGCGCGTTTGCGAAATTTGAAATAAATACCAATCAGGTTCGAAACGACTTTATTTCGCTGAGAATTTCTGCGAGCAAAATTTAGCTCGTGTTCCACAAAAATTTCAACAGCAAAATTGCCTCAGCAGGATGTGGAAACTCCCAGGACCGGCACTGTGCGCCACTGGGGACGAACTCTCCTATTTCCATGGCAACTCCATGTGCGCGCCAGGAAACCCACACGGCGCCGGTGTGGCGTTCAATTTTGACACGTTCTCATAAAGGCTGGGGATGGTCTTCTTCTCGAGGCAAGGGAAGTACTGAAGTACCCCTTGGGTCCAGAAAAGTTGTGGATATGCACACTCGTGATTCCACTACAAAAACGGGGTGCAATGATTCCAAGTTCTGGGTGAGTCTGAAACCGAGGATGAGTTTGCACCCGACAAATACATCAGTGAAATGCTTCGAACAACAGTGCCCTCACATTTTAGTTCACCTGGTTCTGGGCAAGGCATTGTGGCGCTTGAGGCTGCCTGCGCCCAAGTCAGAACCCGGAGCTCCTCCACCCACACTTGTTCTTTTCACTTGCCTCACTGTCACTGGCTTCTTGGCCCGAGAACAACCTGATTCCACGACGGATCGCTTGTTCCGTGTGTGGGGATTCTGCGCCCTGCCACACCGGGTCTCACTGGGCCCGCTCGACGAGTGATTGACGCGGGGGGATGGTCGGGCGGGGTTCTGCGCTGTGTTATTGCGAATGGGCGCATTCGTACGTCCACCGGGACCCGATTCCGCAAGGGAGAGAGGCAGGAAAGGAAGTTCTCTGCCCATTTGTGTGCGAAAGCGAGTTATCTTGGTGAACTTTATCTGGGGTAGAACACAAAAAAATAATTGGAGCAAGGTAGAATATTTTTTGCAGACGCTCCTCCTGTCTTATTTTCTTGATATTTGTGTGTGTGTGTGTGTGTGTGTGTGTGTGTGTGTGTCTGTCTGTCTGTCTGTCTGTCTGTCTGTGTTTGTGTCTGTGTGTGTGTGTGTCTGTCTGTCCACTTTTTTGTGCACGTGTGTGTGTGCTTGTGTGTGTGTGGAGTCAGTGGGACAAAAGAGGGCAGAAGGTGGAAGGGGGTGGGGCGGATGGACACATTCCCAAGGAACTTTAGGGTTGAGCTGGCAAGCTGTCCATGCAGGCAGGGAAACAGACAATGTTTTCTAAGAAACTCAGAGGTCAGTGAACATTTTGCAAAACAACTGTCCAAAACAAATGGGTCAGATGAAAGGTCCAATGGATTCGTGCTCAAATCACAGAGGTTTGAAGGGAAACGTACATTTTCCGTTGCCAGGACGTCTGCCATCCCACTTTGTCCAGGTTTTCAAAAATACTCTAATTTGTTTCACTTGTTGACAGCTGCTTTTTTTGCCACAAAAAATGACTCAAAAGTACTGATGACTTCTGTTTCCCCAAACAGGGACTCAAGTACTCGTGTTGAGTTTCTTTCGTCAAGTGCACAGTGTGTACGAGTACGTCAATTTCGTAGCCCAGTGTTGTGAGTGAACTCTGGGAAAGAAGCAAAAGACACCATTGATTCTTTCCTTCGTCTGTTCCAATAACAGTGTTTGTGAGCGTGAAAACTGAAGTAAAATGTTTGTGTCTAACCTCTCAAGAGGACACTTTGCTGTCTCTCCTGTTCAGAAAGCGGACAATGTACGAAAGTCCAACGTTTGACGACCATTCTGCTGCTGCAAGCGACTGGACGCAATGCATATTCTGTCGCATCCGTATCAATCTACCTACGGGGAGGGTTTTTATATTCTCGAGCCATTGTGTTCCATGCTGTCCCCAAGGACTGCGATACTCTGTGTATAGTATTGCACTCTATTCATTCTGGGTCCTCTGGGATATTAGTGCCCACCTCCCTGTGAATACGCAACACACACACTGAAGCGAGGGACTTGAGTCTTTGGAGAATCTTGTTTGCAGTAAAGACGACTCGGCTGCCCAGTCTTGCCAGGAGTGGGGAACCCAGAGAGTCAGTGCAGGCGCTGTTGGAAATGTCCAAAAAAGGACGGGTGACCCAACCTTGCTGGGAGTCTTTTGATTCTGACTGAACCAGCTTTTCACCTCACCTGAGTCCTGACCGGAATCATCTTGCGCACTCTGTTTTCACGCACTCCAAATAAAGCACAGGAGAGTTTATTCATGGAACCTTGCTCTGTAGCGTCCGTAGAGAGTCACTGAGCGTATCTGTCTATTATTTATTCCCTTCCCGTGGGAGCGTTCTCTCCTCGAGTCTGTCTTCCCCGTATGGCTGCTCTGGGGATTGTTGGAGACACCTCCATCCACTGTGTTTTGGTCCGCGGGGAGCGGGCGCAGGTCACATGAAGCGGCCTGCTATCTCCTCCAGTCCGCTTGGAAGTCTATGTCTTCTCTCTGCAGACCCATGTGGGGACCAACTGAGACACCGCAAGAATACTTTCAAATCTCATTCGGTCGATCACGAAGAAGTTCAGTCCAAAGAGACGCAGAGGTTTCCCAGATTGGAAACAGCCGTTTCAATCCCATGCAGTGATTGCGTGCACGTATTTTCTTGAATTGCTGTGTTTGTGATGACTGAACCGGTGCAAGGGCAAAGCAGTTTGAGATCAGAATCCAACTGAAATGGGTGGAGCCGAAGTTTTCTCAGAGGAGAAGTTTGTTTTGCTGCGGTCGTTCTCAAGAAAGACCAATTCCTTCGCTCTCGGAAGGAAAAGTCTCCCCCAATCACGATTTTGGGGGACGTTCCGTTCACAATCTTTTTGCTTCACTTCGTGCCTGGATTCTGGAGAATCTTGGCGGCTTTCAGCGAGGTGGCTGACAGGTCGGTGAAGTGCGTGAACTTCTCAACAAGTTGCAGCAGCTTCGGACCCTTCACCCGTCACCTGCGGGACCTCACCCGGCCTGCGCTGGCAATGTGCTTAAAATGGAGAAAAATTACATCGATGTTTAACAGTAATAGGGTGTGGGCCCCTGGGACCTGGATCCACCCGGCTAAAACACATCTCGTGCTGACAGTGGGTGGGAGCTGGGGAGGGAGGGTGAGAGAGTCGCTCGGAACTGGGCGCGCGCTGTTGGACTTTTTTGACGTTTTCTCGGTTCAAATCACAGACTTTGGTTCAACAAGTTTCGCCGAACCACGGATTTTCAGAACTGAAGCCAACAATGCACAGAGTAGACCTGCTTTTGTACCCTTTTCAATGTTCGGTGCAAGTTCCTTTCTGAAGCCACACACGGATCTTCACGAAAACACTCGATTTGGGACAACTGCAAAGATGCCATCAACGTTTTGAGAGTTTAGGGTCAGGGGAGGTGTGAGCGGGACAGAGGGGAGGGCGGCGGCGAGCAACAAAGCTTTGTTTTAAAAATGTAGGAGCCACAGGAGGTGACGGAGGGTGTCGGATGGTCGCGCGGAGATAAGAGCGGAATGCGGCTTAGAACAGCGCTGCGGCCCGACCCGAGGGGCGCCGCGCACATCAGTGGATCCAGTTCTAAATCTGCTCCTCGGTGAACTGCGCTGCGGCACAGTCGTTCAGGAGGTCGGTTTCTGCTCGCTGCAGGATCCTCGAGTATTGGAAGATGCAACCAAATGGGACACATCAGACGTGAAGTGCATATTTTTTGAAAACGAACGCATTTTGCACTGATTTGGAGCTGTGATCAGAAGAGGAAACAAACCCTAAATTTGGATTGATCTCAGCTGTTGTGGCTGCAAGTTTGATAAATTTTCAATTTCCCCTGGATGTACGTATGTATGAGAGTTCCACAGCTCGGTCATGGCCAAGGTCCTTGAATCAGGTTGTTCTTTTGGGAAGAATGGAGTCACCCATGGTGTTCTCGGACTCGACCAAATGCACAGGTTAATCCACACTTGACTTTGATGACAACTCACGAATCGGTTGAGTTGAAGAGTTTATCACGAGGTCAAAGCTGTTGTCTTGGCGAAAAGCTCACGACCAAACGCCTCACGCTTGAGGACCTGAACATTGCTCAGGCGGCACTGATCCTGAGACCTCAGCACTTTCAAGTGTGTTCGTCCCAGCTCTCGATGCTTTCCTGGGTTGCTCACACAGCAACCACCCGGTCACACTTGGGCCAAGCTGCTCCTCGTTTCGCTCGGCGTGAAAGGTCCTGGGGGACGGAACCCTGGTTGACCCTGCCATCACTCTGCTCGCGCGCCCCGCCCCACGGCTGCGTCTCCCTGTTCTCCCATTAACAGTCCATTGTCTATTACTTGACCACTGCACTGTAAAGAGTGGATCTCAGTCGTGTTGGGCAGCATTTGTGTGATGATGCACGGGGACAGTGCAGACTACAGCACTGTGTGTGAATCGAATGTTGGTTCAAGATCCGGTGAGCACAAGAATTGTTGCCAAATGTTGTCAATGATTTCTTCCAGTTTCGATCAACGAGGAGATAGCAGCATGAAGAGTCGTGGAAAACGAATCTAACCTCCCAGATTGAATCCGTGCGCTGTCTGGCACTGATCGTCATTCCAGATTTGACATGTCCACAAGAAAGTGAACTTTAGTTGAACCCGCCAGTCGAGACGCACGCCTTTCTCAGGCGGCAGGTGCGCATCTCAGGGTGGCTGAATGAAGAAAACTTTCTTTGAGCGTGTCCACGAGAATGTGCTTGCGTTGGACCGCCGGTTCGGGGCCGAGGTGGACCGCTAACGTTGATTGGACCCGGAGAGCCCCCGAGACCATTACCGTAACAGTCTCTTACCCTCTCAAGCACCAGCAGGAGAAAACCCACTGCCGTAGCAACCATTTGTGACCATGCTTTCCAAACAAACGTCAAAAAGACAAAGTTCCCAAAACTATTCTTCGAACACGAAAGCTGCTTGTTCGGTCCCACATGCAATTAGCAAACACTTTGCAGCAGTTCGCGCATTGTTATCGTCAAGCGGGAGGTGAAACTGCCGAAAAAGCGCAGGAAAAACGGTTTTTGAGCACAACAGGTTTTGGAAAGAAGCACGGGGTAGGAAAGTCCCCTATGCAATCAAACTAGAGACCGGCTCCCAACGTATGAATCTTCCTTAAAAGCTGCGCCTCTTTAATTGAAACCTGTAAAAGACCTCGGTGGGTCGCTAAATGACTTGCTCGCCTCTCCATTTGGCTCTTTTTGTCCCGGGTGGGACCCTCGCTCTCGTCCGCTCGCCCGGACGGTCCAACAGCCTGGTCGTCTGGTGATGTGTCATCACTTCCAACATTTCACATGGATATCCGAACTGGAAGCGAAGTTGGTGGCCTCGCGTCAGCAACCTGAAGCTGTACGGGCGTGTGCTTTACGTTTGCTGAATTTTGGCACCTCATGAGACTTTTCTGAGTTTCCGTTTGGACTTGTACTTACTTCCCTTGGTCGATCAGTATGCGGAGGCTCTTCCCGGTCTGATTTGCGGTAATCTATCCTAATAGACCTGCGCAAGCCTGTTGGGGCCGGCTGGTTGATGGGGTCGAGGGGGTGGGGCCGAGCCACACTGCGCTCCCCACCAACTCCCGCGGGACCGTGATCTCATTGTTTGCGCGAAGTCGGTGCGGAGAGGCGCGAAGCCTGTTGGTATTAACGGCAGCGACTTCTTTGCGGTTCATTTTGACCACTGTGAAACATGGAGCTGTTCCTGAAGGTGTCTTCGTGTGGGGACTGAAGCTACAACCTGACACCGATTTCGTTGTTACACCAGGGAGGAACTGAAACTGTTTCAGCTTGGGGACTTGTATTTCAGTTACAAATGGATCACTTGCTCTTTTTTGACCACAGGAAAATATCTTGGCAGCCGTGCCTATTCGTGACAGTTCGATGCCAATAAACTGACCATTGTTTCTGCCCTGCTCAGATTCAGAAAGTCATGTGGAACCCACATTGTGTGCTTGACCCTTGTTTTCCTTGCTGTACAACTTTTCCTCTGGTTTTGCACCTTCGAGAGGCTCTTTGCACTTGGTCAACTCCGCTTCCACAACGTCCGCAGGTCGTCAGTGGACCACAAAGTGAGGTTCGGTGTGATTCAGACAGGTTCAGTTCCAGTGAACAGTGAACTGAACCAAATCGTTTGTTTCGGTCGACATCTCAGATTTCGCTCGTGCAGTTGAAAAAGACGCAAGGAGGGTTGTTGGAAAAGGCTCGTTTTCAGAGTGTTTGGTTCCAGATGGGGTGTAATGGAGGAAAATAGCAATTTGATCAGATAGCGACCGGAATACTCAAACAGGTCGCTGGGCTGCCCGGAGAGGCGGCAACTCGGGACCCGCCCCGCAATGTGCTGTAGCCTCGTTTTGCTGCACCTTCCGCTCTTTGGACCCATTTGGCACCCAATCTCCACGAAGAGTCCGAAGCGCCTTTAGCGTTGTTCTACCGGCAGCGGAACGTGAGGATGTGGCAATTTGCAGCGTCTTTGTTTGTCGCGTCCACCACTTTCAGTACTTTTGTCACTGACTGTTTCTCCTTTGTTTTCGCAGGTTTGGAGTTGACGTGGAGACTGGCTGCAGGGTCGGTGAGTCCGCCGCCTCCGGGCTCCGTGGGTCTTCCCGAGTCACGCGCGATGTTCCCGGGAGGACCTCCCTCTCTCTCGGGCGGAGGCGGCGCCGGGTCCCGCGGCTCCAGTCCGGCTGGTCGGGGCGGTGGCGGGGACTCTCCCGGCCTGCCGCCTCCATCCCCAGACACGCTGCGCCTGCCGCCCGAGGAGCTGCCGTACGTCGTGGGCGTGAGCGCCACGCACCCGCATCCCTGCGCACTTTGCGAGAAGTCGTTTATGAAGCTGAGCCACCTTCACCATCACCAACAGGTCTGTACGCGCGAAAGTCGCATGACTCTCAATCTTTCTTTCGTCCGTGACAGCAAAACGATGAAGCTGCACAAACCGACAGAAAAGAGGGACAACGAAATTCACTCACGATTTGACCCAATCCCCGAAGGAATGAGCATGGCGAGCTTTCTGACTTATTTTTTCCTGTGAGACGAATAAAAGGGACAGGCAGCGGAGAACGGTGGGAAATTACTCGACGGCGCTCACATTTCACGACCAGCCATATCGACATCTGTTTGAAAGTTTTATGATTGTGGGGAGTTTGGGAGGGAGCTGGTTGTGGAGGGGTGGAGACTCCACGAGCAGGGAATGTCTGCTGGTGGTGTTCGTTCTCGCTGCGCTGTCCTCGGACAGGGATGGCGCAGTGGAACTGTTCTCTGCCCTGACTTTGTCGGTTGTTGCTGTGGGTACACAAATCCAGCACAGTCACGGTTTCTTGACCCCGTGAAGCCGAAGGGAAAATTTTCATCCGCTTTTAGTTTATCACTCATCCAAATTTGTGGAGTGTTCACTTCGAAATTGCTCGGCGAAAATCCGATCTTGGTTTGTCGGCGTGGCGTGTGTTCGCTCTCGCTTCAGGGAGTTTGGCCTTGAAGGGGGGAAGATGTTCTGGGAAAAGGAAACCATTCACATCCATGTCCCGCAGCGCGGGATGCGTTGAGCTTATCTGTGGTGCCCGTGGGTACAGCTTCACACCCGGCCTTCCGCCTCCGTCTCTCCCAGATCCCGGTTATCTCCCGTATCTGCTGCTCCCGCACCACCCGATTCGCTCCCTGTGCGTTGACTGGGAACAGCCATTGTTAATGCGATGTGACGTTGGAGGGACACTGAGCGTCACTTGGGGGTGTGCTCGTCTGGCGTCACTGGATGGGCGCGACGCTGTTTGACGCTGTGGGCCGTGTTCACAGAAGCATTGGTGAGAAACAGACGTTTCTTGGGGAACCCTCGGGGTTCTGACAGCCACCTGTCCTGTCGCCCGAGACAGACGAGTGAAACGCGTGAGCGCAGTTGTTGTGAATCGAGGAACGAAAAACCAAACAACGCGGGAAAACATCGATTCTTGTCGGGAGCCTGGAAAGGCAAGAAGTGGCTCACTCTTCTGAAGGAGGATGTGTGTCATCTGGACATCGCGCGCGCGCGCGTGTGTGCGTTTTGGGGGAGGACTCAAGGGAAGAGGATTGTCTCACCAGCCTCCGTGTTGCAGGAGCGGCATCACACTTGTTCAACTCCACTTGGTGTTGGGTGACCGGAAGTTAGGAGTTGTTGGGTGGTTCCGGGCAGGGTGTGTGTGTGTGTGTGTGTGTGTGTGTGTGTGTGTGTGTGTGTGTTCCAGTATGTGTGCGTGTGATTGGCATGACTGTGCTTCTTGTGTCACCAAGGTTGGTGTACATCACGGAGATGTTCTAAGAACGCATGAAAACGTGGGTTTGTACAGAATGAAAGGAATTGTAAAAAAAATTCTGTGACGATACAAACCGGATAAAATTGAGAGTTCGGTTCTCTCAATGCACAGCAGTATTGACGATTCGCCTCGGTTGGGAAGGGGAGGGAGATACTTTATTGTGGCCCGGGGCTGATTCTGGGGGAAATTATCTGGCTGTTATCTGTGCCTGGGGAGAGACACTTCACTTATATTATGTTTGTGAGGTGTGTATGGAAACAGATACCTGACGGGCTGGTCCCTGGTCTCGAGGGACCCCGGGGCTGCAGGCGGGCGGACGAGGGGAGAGGGCCGCCGGGCTGTGTCGTTATGGCCGCCGGTGGATTGCCTCCTCTGCCGTGTGAAAACACGTGTTGGGAGTGAAAGTTTTCTGGCTGTTCTGCACGGAAATGATGGGTGTGGAGAAAATTTCACTCCCGTGTTTCCATTGTGACGAAAATTTCCGACAGCTACTCTGTGGCAGTGAAGTATGATCCACGGCTTGTCCTGGTTCAAGAAAACAGATCTCTTCACAGCCTCCCCAAATGGTTTGCGACCAATATCCACAGATGACCCCAGTCAACATCTCAAACCACAAGAAAGGAGATCGCACACACGTCCAATGCAACAGACTGAAATGACGTTGCTGGACAGTCACCAGACACCGGACGCAATTTGAGAGTGTCCCTTGGAAAGTTCTGAGCGCAATCGGGTGGAAGAACTATTCTTACATTTCTCATTTTGTGCAGAAATTAAAAGCGACCAAACTGCTCTTGAGGGGCCACGGCAACGTGGCTGTGAAATGTTTGACCATCGTTGCTGTGGGGATGGGGCATTCCCTTGGCAACCATTGTTTCTACCAATGTAGCAATTCATCAGACTTGGTTACGGGGCTCGGGGGACTCCCCAGCACCACTATGTGATGGGGAATCAATGCAAATTTCGCCATCATCATCAGGATCCCTCTGGCTTTTGTCTCTCAGCGCAGTACAATAGATAGAGAGAATGACAGCATTACATTACGTACATTTGCACTGTATTGTAAAACCACAAATAAATCTGATGTACGACTGTTGGAGGCTGCGGGGTGTCAATCCAGACCAATCATAACGCTGCATCACTCTGGTTCCACAGGGACCAAGGGCGCAAACTTCACACTTCCATTTGTGATTCACTTGAACCACGCACGGAAAGTTCGTTTTCATTGCGGCTGTAGGCAGATAGATTGTTCAGAATGCGAGTGATGCAGCGCCGGTGGCCCCATATTGGACAAGCTGATATTTTCGAGTGTCTTTGGAGGGGGAACTCTCTGCAGGTGTGTTCCTTTGAATTCTGAAGACATTTGGCAAAAGCTTGTTGAACCCTCAGAAGAGACAGAATGTTGTCAAGAAAGCCCGGTGGTTTGGTTGTCTGAAGTGATAGTCTGACGTTTAACGGGTTCCCGTAAAGCTTTCCCAGCCTGGCTTTTGAGTCCTTTGTATCATCAGAACAGGCAGGGAGTGTTCAAAGCTTTACCTCTCACGAACAGGGTGTTTACTCTTCTGCCTGAGCTTTTCTCTCGTACGTATGAGTTTTGTCAACAACACGAACCACAGCTCCCGGTATCTTTGTCTTTGAGCATCGGGTTTGCACACAGTCGCAGAGCCAGAAATGACTGGTGTCTCTCTCAACAGGTTTGTGCGTCGTTGCAGGTTCACGACGACGCGGAGCCGCACAGCTGTCCGCACTGCGACCGCGTCTTCAAACACAAGCGGAGCCGCGACCGCCACGTGAAGCTGCACACCGGCGACCGCAAGTTCCGCTGCCCCTGCTGCATGGCCGCTTTCGCCAGGTACGCAAAGTTTGTTTTCGCACAAAAGACACAAGGGACGAATCCGCGACACGTTTTGACAACCTGACCGCTCAAAGATCAATTGCAAACGTTTTCAGGAATTTCGTGCAATAGAATCTGCTTCGCGTGACCCTTTTGGATTGGTGCACACGTGGGAATTATGCCGTGCGTAGATCTGTCGGCCGAAGCCCTTTGTAGGAGGCGTGGGACACTCCGGAGATGGAAGCCCTTGTCCTTGTGCCGTGTTTGAATTTATCTTTTGTTTGTTTCCCACACACCGAATGGTTGGTTCACGATGGACGGTTTGTGTGAATTCAGCAACTGGCACCGCTCGTTTGGTTCCTGAAGCTCCACACAAGCACAAATTTCGGTCGCGTGTGAGACGCATGATTTATGTTTGAGCGTCCTGTGGGTCATCTCCCACTTCAGAAAGTTGCGGATGAGTTCTGGACAAACACGTATCGTTGTCTGGAGGACCGGGAATCGGCCCTCACTCCACGATTCACTGCTCTCAACAGTTTAGCTCCATGTTCTTTGGGTCCCCTGGTACCCTGCACCGAAGCGAACGAATTTGCCAAATTGAAAAAGGGGCGCAAAAGTGCTTGGGCTCTCATCACCTACTTTGCATCCCTGAAGTACTAAAAGCCAGGCTGGGCCAGCAGAGGCGGCGGGGGCAGGACAAGAAATGTTGTTTTGACCTGTGCAGATTTGGTTATTAGGCGGTGATCACTGCTGTGGGTTGGGAGCCGCACTTCAATTAAGCTTTGGGTCTGGAAGGGGGGACCCTGGGG
>JAAUXT010102953.1_pt1 | contig 28331 bp, 23 predicted proteins | sample 7278171 | NCBI WGS metagenome assembly JAAUXT01 (sample SAMN14350112, study PRJNA611818) | marine sediment metagenome | isolation source: surface marine sediment (1.8m) | place: French Polynesia: Moorea | collected 2018-08
GCAGTGCTCAAGGCAACTGCAGTGCGAAGTCCCTTGCAGCGTCGGTAATATCGTCAATTCTTCCTTATTCATCAATTCTTCCTGGTCCCCCTTGTCCTCCACCAGACATGCTGTCTTTAGGGGGGGGGGGTCTGGCCACAGGGTAGGGTCTGGCCATGGGGGGGGGTCTGGCTACAGGGGGGTCTGGCCATGGGGGGGCAGGGGACATTTTGGTCTAGCTGCCATATACTGCATTACCACATGGTGCTTCGCCCTGAAGGGACTTCGCACAACCAATCCCCCACCCCAAGGTAACGCCAACGGTCCGCAGACATACGACAGAAGAAGACCGCGATTGCAAACAGCCCGCGGCTCACCGGAACGCCAGTACGACGGGATTTTGGTTCGCATGCCAGATCCTGTAAAAGAATGCGTGAATTTTTGATGTTTCAACAGCACATAGGTCTGATCTTCTCTGTACACGGTGCTCCTTCGTTCATGATTTTCTTGATCCAGTCGGAACTGCAGCTGTTTTGAGATTACAACTTCACGTAATTCTCTGTCTTACTCTGGAGCATTCACTCATTACCGCTAAAAATAGACAGCATTCTCGGAACCAGCTAACACCCCGTATTTTCACTCGCATTACATGCAAGCTGAAATCAGCTGTGAATGTTGAGAGCGTCAGATTCCGTGGGTGGCTGATGTCTGCTGATCAGTGGAGATTTTAACTGAAAAATACCGGCATCTTCACCCTGAATCTGATGGAGCCACTCGACTGTTATAAACCCCCTTTCTACACAGTTGAGCTGCCACTGCATTGATCAAGACAAGCAAATTTATTGGTCACATCACAATGGAAGGAAACAATCAAACATCATGAAGATGAATGTTGACTTCAATTGTCGTTCAAGCAAACGTTTCGGTTTGAACCAGCAGAAGTTGCGCCTGCATGTCCGTGGATTCCTCAGACCTGGCGTCCGTGGTGCTTTTGTGTGCCTGTTACAGGCATGTTCCAGTATGTTCCGGGAAAGGAACGTGGCGAAAAAAGGATCTGTTGGTGGTGGAGACAGCCAAATGAACTGCAACTTGCAGAGAGTCATTCTCGCAAACTGACAAGTGCCAGATAGACAAGTGCACCCAGGATCCATGCCGTCGGGAGAACTAAAAAAAAGAGATCCATTACTTTCGGTGAGGTGGTTGCACAGTGTGCGACATTGAATCAGCGGTGTTCGCATCACCTTGCACAGACCTGATGCCTCCCAGATCAGCGAAGAGATGACTGTTAGAACCAGAAGGCAGTTGTGTCACCTGAAAATGAACTGCACACAAATCACTCAAAAACAGACAGGGGAAACCATTGCTTGTGCAACGAATCATTGTGCTTTTCTGGCTTGTCATTTCTTTGACTTACATGCCAGACTCAGTTCTTTCCACCTTGTCGATGGTATTTGAAGTTGAACAAAGAGAAAATGAGAACGTGTCTTGATATTATTCCAAAACTATTAATTTCCTGGTGAGGTGCATTCAGACCTGCGTACGGTTTCGTAGACCGCAACCGGCCTCCAGACACAGAGCGATACCGCTGCGAGACGTTGTACCCGAGACGCACCAAAAAGTCTGTTATGAATGACTTACAATTGATGGACCATGTTTTCGCTTGATCTGGGAATTTAAGGCAAAGATAAACACTTTCAAATAACAAGAAGCCACTCAAAGCACAAAGACTTACTGTGAAAGGAGTACAAATGTTGTTGTGAAGCCTTCGCAGCAAACACAGCGAGTAGCTTTGACGGACGAAAACCATTGTCAAAAATTTCGCGAACGAAAACATTCAGAATGGAGCACGGAAGAAACCATTTATTTTTACCCTGTAGAAGCAGCCCAATTGGTCAGTTTGTTCCACAGGAAGCCTCCGTGGTTGTCCACGAGGAACGTGTTTGTGGGATGCTGAGTCGGTTGATTCTTCTCTTCCACAGGTCACGCAGTAAGAGCAACAATCCTTACAAGTAGTTAGTAGAACGTGAAACGATCAGTTTCCAGAAACGCAAACAGTTGTCACCTGAATCTCATCAAAGAAAGCACTCTCAATGAAACCTCAGCATCAAGAAGGCCCGGGCCGAAATGACTTTTGAAGAGGCCAGTATCAGAAAGACTTGGGGGCGGAAATTGAAGAAGTTGGTCTGAAGGGAAAGCCTCAATTAAGACACGCTTGTCAAGTTCGCTACAGTGTCAATTTGGACGGATTGGGAAAAAAATGTCAAAAGAAACCTCGGGCGAGATTGTGTGACGCGACAATTGATGCTTCGAGCTGGACTTTGCAGCAATTCCGTTTTTCGTAAGTTCCACATTTTTTGGCACCTTTTCTTTGTGACTGTGCGTGGAACGCCAGTGTAAAAATGTCACAACTTACGACGTTTCATTTTTGCGTACAATGTACATATATTCAAAGTTTTGACCGCCTGCAAGTTTTTGCCCAAATAAGTTGATACTGGCTTGAATAATATGTGCAGAAAGCCCCGTGCAGCTGTGGCCAATTTGCCTGAAAAGTGCCTCGATTGTGGACTCCTTCCGAATCAGAATCTGCTGGTGCTTTGTGGTCACACGCAACAAGAAGAGACCTGTTGCGTTGTCAAACACTTCAGGTGCGGCTTTGTCGCGAAAAGAAAAGAGCGATTGAAAAATGCTCATCATTGTGTTGGCGTGGGTGTCCGAATTTCATCTCATTGCCTCAAATTCAACATTTCCCACTGCAAGATATACAGAGCGCAAATTGTTTTCAAATCGAGAAGATGGTGGAGGGAAAGCACAATTTGACTAGAGGTACAAAGCAGAGTTAATTTACTGCCTTAGGCAATACAGCGCATCAAGTTCTCTGAATACTCTTGTTCAGGTTGGTATAACTGCATAAACCACCTCAGTTTGTCAGAGGTTCTGCTCCAATTGATGAAAATCTGGCAAGAAATTATACGAGATCACAGTGGCAGATCTTTGATTTGGTTGATGGGAGCATGCAGCCCTCGGGAGAACCAGACTCGGGGCAAAATTAAGTGCCCCTTCTGCAGAGGATCATGGGGGACAAGCTTTTGCATCCGCTCCTGCAAAAATCAAGAATACGTGTGTTTCCCTCACAACGTGTGAATTGTCCCTGTGGTGACCTTGGCCTCTTGAGTTTTTGTCCAATCTACAAAAGGATTGATTTGGATCGACAAAAATTGTCAAACGATTAGGGCAAACAAGTTCGTGCTTCAGCGAAGATTTATTTCTCAATTGCAGGTTCCAAAATTTGACTCGTTGTCAAGAACCGCCGACCGTCCTTTTCAGCCATCTGCCAATTAAATTCCCCGACAAGCGTATTTCGTTGGAGGATTTCTCCAGGTTGTTTGTGTTGCGCATTGAGATGTCTAATCTGAGCACAAACCAGTTTAATAGCACATTAATTCTGCTTCGCCAAGCAACGCTTCTTCTGTGAGTGATTCGTGTAGCAAATTTCACGTCACCAACAAACGTGGGCTTTGATGACACCAGTGAAAAAAGCGGGTTGGGGTCAGGAGCCCAGGCCCCCCTCCCTGGGCTCACTGGTACCAAATGCAAAATGTCTGAAATTGTGGCAATGCTTGTTGTCAAAAAGATGTCTTGACGAAGAGAAGTGACCCTGGTGTTTGGAAAAATTGAATTTTGATTCCCATGTATGCAAAATTTGCGAGACAAAGGTAAAGGTCGGACAGATCTCTTGGAGCCAGGTGGCACATGTCTCGAAAAAATCTCTCCCCCCCCCCCCGTCCATTTTGCGCTGTTTCACCTTTCGCAGGTTTGTATTTCAAGAATGCCTCGGCAAAGGTGTAATGTCCATGGAACCACAATCCTGGGTCCGCGGATAGATCTCGCGCACGACGTAACTTTAGGTTCTGTACCAGTCGTCTCAAAACGTCATGGAATGCCCTGTTTGTGGGTTTCGTACGTACGAAAACTGGATCAAGCAAAATGCAGCAACAAATATGATTTCAGCTGCAACCTAATGTACTCGTATTGTGCTAAACACATTGCTGCTCCCTGTAGTTCCCTTCTGCATGTCATCGATGCTTCGGTGCATCAAAGCAAAAAGACATTTGGTGATTCGTTCAAAAGGATGGGCTCCTCAGTCGAAGAGAAACGTCAGGTCCGCGGCACTTGAAAGGTTCCCACGCATTTTCTGGACAATTGATGCGATTGTGTGAATGATGCCAACATGAAGTTTACAAACAATCCATTGTGAGTAAATCTACTTTGGAGTCAAATCAATCACTTTCGTGAGCATGATTCATCAACAGGAATTAAAAACTTGAGGATCTGTATCACGTCATCGCCTCCGCTCACCGCACAAACGAACCTGCGGCTCACTTCAGCAGCAGGAGTTATGCGCTGCATTGTCTGCCTGCTGTCCATGCAGGAAACCCGAAATACTGAACACACTTTGCACCAATTTTCACACCAGTGCCGTCCTCCCAGTTCAATGCAGACACGTGTCTTCGGCGACTGTTGATCAGTGAACGAAAGAAACCGAAGGAGAAAGCAGAAAGGAATGACGAGGGTGAACGTTTTCCACCACTGCGGAGACAGTAAAACTAATTTGATTCATGATTGTGTCCTTGGCTGCAAGTACGACGTTGCAGTGGCCGTGTGAAAACGACGAGAGCATGCTCTTCATTCCTCACTCATTCCGCCTGCCTTCTGGATGCATCAGCAGTTGTGATCTACCACCAGCCAGCACACGAGCTGTGCGTTTTCTCTTTGTTGTTGGACGCTGTCAACCATTTATTGGGATACAAACACCAAGTCAATTTTTCTTTTCATTGTGGATAACAAACCTCTGAGTTTCTTCAGTCGTTCACGGAAACAGTGGGAGTAGAAAGGTAAACGTGTTTCTTCTCCCGAAACGGACAATACGAGTATGTGACAAGGGGAGACTTCAACAACATAATGTGTGTCGAGTGCCAGCTCGCGATGCCGAAAGAGAGGTCAATATCCCCAAGACAAATTACCGAAAGAAACCACTTGGAAGCAGACTGCTGAGTAACCAACAACGAACAGATTCAAAAGGATGATTCGCCATGGCTGCTGTAGGAAACTGTCAACAAGAAACCCAATTTTCCACAGAACCCTTGTGCCTCTTTTAGGTGTCTGCGGGGTCAATCGCCTCAACTGGGCTGAGCGTCGGGGATGAGGTGCTCTCCATCGGAGATATAGACACCGCTTACCTCACTCACGCTCAGGCGCAGCAGATAGTCAAGACATCCGGCAACCTTCTGCAGCTCCACATTTCAAAGTAAGTGCACTTCATGACTCACGTTGCTTGTGGAAGATATTTCTTCAGTTTGAAGGAGGAAAGAAAGTTGTCTATCCCACTCGTACGGACAGCAGAGTCGTTGGTGGGCATTTTCTCCAGTCGACCACATGCGGTAGGTTCATAGGACACGACATAACTCGTCCCGTTCCGAAATTGACTGTCTTCTATCACCATGGACCGCGTGGCCTCGTGTCCTTCAGGGTAAACCTGCGTGTTTGCGTGGCAACCGAGATCAGAGCCTGTTATTTCCCTGCAGACACGGAAAAGCAACTGAAAAACAGGTTTGGACTTTGCAAAATGAATTGCAACAACAATGTGTTCACAAAATTGGGTTCTTTTTCTGACAAACCAACAGGCTATTGAATGTGCGGTCCAACGGAAGAATCGCGGCCCTCTGGATAAAAGTGGGTCATTCGAGGAACCTGTCCAAAACATTCAACGAGGTCAAAGTTTGGTACACCTCGAAATTGTGATGACCGTTGTATTTTGTTGCACACCAAATGGTATCAGCGTCAGATCAGGTGGGAAGAATTAGTGAACGATGAAGTTTGAAATCCGCACCAACGCCAAGGAAACAATGTACTGAAACGCAAAATGCACGACAACCACCCACGGTGAAGTTGGCAACAAGTCTCTCAAAGCTGGTTGCGTGCAAACCCAGCTGAAACTTTCCAACCAAAATCACAATTTGCTACACAACACAAACTTGTGTAATTTTCTCATCATTTGATTTACACCTCAAACAGTACATAAAAAGAGCACTCGAGTTGGCTTCAACACTGAATTCAGTGTGAAACTGCACGCGCAACCAACAACCACGGGTGCATGAGATGTTTTGAGCAACGAGTTGGTTTGTAGCGAACGCGGAGACAGGGATCTCAACCCCTAAAGAGTGTGAGAAGCCTCTCTCTCACACAGCGATGTTTTCGTACATCTGTTGCACTACCGGTCAAGAAGTCTTTGAAGCTGCCGGGAATTGAGCGCCAGTATAACGTGGGATTCAGAAATATTCCAGCGATGTGAGGAACTCTGCTTATTTACACCGGTGTTGTTTCTGACTGGAGGTCACACTTGCTTTGCGATAGCTACAGCATTCTCCCTCAGAGCTGCCTTCAGTCTTCCTTTCTGTTGGATAAGCATAATTTCATGGAATCATCTCGAATGATTCTTGAGCAACGATGACACAACGGAAGGTGCGAGTCTTTCTGGTTCTGTCATCAGTCTTAGAAAGTTGTTGTTCACAAGAACAAACACCCAAGGAAACAGGTTTCAACAGAGAAACATTGTGGCCTGGAACTTCAGAAGCTCGTTACTTGCGCATTTCATGTTTGTGTACTCAGGGACAGTGCAGTTCGGTTTCCTGGACCAGACTGACATTCTTCGATTGTGGAGCTCTTTTCTCTTTGCTTTATCTGTGTTTGTGTTTCACGTGAGATGGTATGTGAACTAACCCGGTCCAGATGTGATCCCATCTGACTGTGAGATCCAGCCATGGCACGGGCTGACTCGAGAACCAGAGAACCACTTGGTGGTGGTGATAGTGGTGGTGGTGGTAGTGACCGACTGACGAGCCGAACCAACTGCTTGCGAGATTTGCAATGGAGACTGGCTCATGACGGAACCATGTCGCCTTATTCTCATCACGGCAACCTCGAGTTGCACTTTCCTGTCTTTTTTCTGAAACAGATCAATTGCTGATCGTAAAATTACATTTGATGCGTGGACAGACAGAAAGAAAACGCCACGGAAGCACGACGATGAGAACAGTTTCCTGACAAGAGCAGCAAAAACCAAACTGGAAACTGGGTCATGTCAGGGACATGATGGTAGCCGGGTAAATCACTCCAGTCTGGGTGTTCCCTGCTTTCCAGCTTTTCATACATCATATTCAATCGAGGCAATAGAAAAAAACAAACAACGGAAGATCTTTGCTGGATTTGTTGCTGGTCGTCGTTTGGTTTCGTCATAAATATGTCAAAACACCAAGATTACCCGGAGAACAGTGTTTACGTTTGGATGGACTTCGGCCGGGTAGAGGTTCTTGAGGCACCTGAGGATTACAGAGCCTGCTTTCCTCGTATCTTCCAGATAAGCAAGGCAATAACTCTTAACGCATGCGTTTTCACAGTGTCTGTTTTCTCGTTGCAGAAAGAGCGAATTTTCGCCGGGATACGGCGCCCCACCGCAGGTAGCTGCTGATTTTGGAGGCAGTGCTATGGACACCCAGGGTGGTGCGCATGACTTGTTCAGTGACATGTACCGACAGTCAGGTGGCGGGGGTGTGGTCCAGGGTGGTGGGAGTCCGTACGACCAAAACCCCACAACGGCCCAGACTCATCCAGGTTCTCTCCACCCTGGGTTTGGTTACAAGGCGGACGAGCCTAGTTCCCCGGGGACTCTGAGGACTCTCTTTTCCGCTGCTGGTCTCACAACGGGGACGGGTCCCACCGGTAATGTGTACGGGGGCAGCTCTTTCACAAATGGGCACAACGACGATTTCAGATATGGCAGGCCCATTGAATCTGCTGCTACCTCCGCATCATACAGCGGGTATTCTGACCTCGGCTATGATGGCAGCCATGGCGGTCAGGATGTTCCATATTTTCAAAACACAACTGATTTCAACAGTGCAGATCCTTACTCGCAATCAGGAGAATACTATCAAGACTACGGGGGCTACGACACACAGTTCAGTGGCCTGCCAGATCCTTCATCCAGTAGTTCTTTAGAAAGGCAGTTTTCCCACCACTCATCTGCCCCTCACACGCCCCAGACCCAGAGTTACGGAGACCAGCAGCCAGCGTACCCGTACACAATCACATCTCCAGATAGGGACCAGCCAGAATTCACCTATCAGGCCTCAAATCCAACAGCAAATGCGTTTTACGACCAGTCAGAGTGTTATGAGCCGAGTGGTGGAGAGACTCAGAGTTGGGAAGAGTTTCCATCTTCTGGGGCAGCGGGTCCCCCACCTCCAGAGCCGCCGCCACCTCTTCCAACCGATGAGCCCGGCAGCGTCGAGGACACAGCCGATAGGTGCACCGACCCCAGTATCCCTGCTGCCCCGCCCCTCCCTCCAGGTGGGAGCGTGCCCGGGGGTCCCCGTCCCCCTCCTGTAGGTCCACCCCCGCCTCCTGTGGGTCCACCCCCGCCTCCTCCCCCTCCACTGCCCGCCTCCAAGCAACCAGGTCCTAAGACCTCAACAGACAATGATGAGCAGGTAAAGACAGAATATTGTGGCTACAGAGTGTGGCAAAGATTGTTCAACTGCAACTTTTTACTTGTTTTCCAATTTGAAAATTCCACGCAGTCACAAGCAGGTTTAGCCTGCTTGCAAGCTGATGCTAGATAGGATTCTCTCCACTGGTGTTGGGAAGTTAACCTTGCGCCCATAAGCCTCTCAGATTTGACAAGGCTCGGCATCTTTTGACGAGAAAGATTTCAGTCTTGAACATATCTGCTTTTGTGGCAGTGTACTTCTCCGTACAAAGTGTACACGTAGAGGTCTTAGCACAAACAACTGTTCCCCAGGAATGCTTTCGCACTTGCTCCTCTGTGTGTACTTCACAACTCCTTCTCAATGCATTTTTATTTTCTTTCTGCCTTTGTTGCAAAACTTTTCAGGCCCTAGGTGCCCTGGCATAAACCTTGTAACGTGTCTCATTTGACGTACTTTGCTTTCTGTTGACCACCAGAGAATAACCTTCTGCTTGTGTGTTTCTTGGGAAAAGTTACTAGAACCTCGTTTGCGAAAAGTGCCTGGAACGTCGGACTTTCATTTTTGCTCCTAGTTTCCATCCGAAGGAACAATCGAAAGAGAGGATTCAAAACAAAAGACGCGTGAGCATGCTGAAACTACGCGCACTCTAACAACACAAGATCATTTCCTTTGGGAATAAAATGTTCTTTTTCAAAGACAACGACAAATTTGTGGGCAAACAAACAATATCGCACGGATACAAGAATTTGGCAAATCAACAAACGGCACACACACACACGTATTTCTTTCACTTCACAATCTTATCATGGACTCTTTCCTGTTTCAGTGGTCTACGCGGCTGGATGAGCAGCTGGCCCGCATGAGCATGAACAGTGACGCTCCTTACTCGGGCGGGTCCGGCGGACCCTACAGCCCCAGTGCTGGCTTCCGGCCCCAGTTCCCCCAGTCCCCAGTTTCCCCTGTCTCCTCGGGTTCTCCCAGCTTCTACACAAATTCAACAGGGCCTCCCGGGGCTCCTGGCCACAGCGGACCCACAAGCCCGGGTTCTGACAAAACGCCGTCATCTCAAGGAGCTGCCATGCCAGATGCCGTGTTGAACATGGCTGCCAAAGGACCGCCAGAGAAGAAGCCCTGGTCTTACGCTCCCGACGTCAGTACGCTGAAGGAGATGCGGGAGAAAGTCAGAAGAAAGTGAGTTCTTTTCAATATCGTGGTGTTTTCTGCAGACCCCTCAAGACTGTTTGTGTCAGTAGCTTTACGCAAGATTTAAGACCTGAAGTTTTTGCACAACTGGTGCAACAGGATCATCGAAGTTTGCGCCTTCTATTTTTCTGTGAAATACCCCGACTGCACTTGCCAATTTTTGCAACTGCTTGCTTGTCCTCTGCAATTCTGTGAAATTTGAGGCCCAAGAGATCTGTCAAAACGTGCCAGAACAACATTGAACTTTGTGCCTTTTACAGTGTGAATTGGTCCGAGTCAGAGATGCACAGAACAAACACTCAATCATTCACACCAATGGCACAAACATGAACTGCAACAGTAACAATAAGTTGCAGCAACCTCGAGTGGATTCGGCATCCAACACCGCAGACGCACCATCCATCTCACTCGCTTTGTGCCACAACACAAATATTACGGTTGTAGAGGTTACTCCAAGCACAGTCTGCCTTCTCCTTACTGCCGCTACCTTGCAAAAAACTGGCTGGTCCAGGCAAAAAGCCAGAATAAGAATCTGTGTCTAGTTTTCTGGGTACATTGCTCGACCTTCATTGTTACGAATCGCTCGCCGATGAACAGTATTTCGTTTTTGAATAAGACTCTCTCACAAGAATTTGAAATGCCATGCCTGGAGGAGCAACTCACATGCCCCACACCCGCACCCCACCCATCCATTACGGAAGAAAACTGCACAGCCGCAGCAGCTGTGCTCAGTTCCAGACGGATGTTCCGCTCGTTCGCTAGTTCGCAGCAGACTGCGTTGGCTTTTTGCAGCAGCTCATCACCCTGGCCACCAGATGAGTAACCATGGTGTTCCGTGGTCGTCATCTGGCAGCGGTTTGTTCTCTGACCATGCAGGTCGTCTGAGAAAACAATGAATATAGAAATAGATCACGCGAACGATAACAAACAGGGCACAGTATGGTTGGCATGGGTATGAGGGTGTGCGAGCCAAAGCGACATGTAACGGTGGCATCCCACAAATCCGGAAATAACAACCTGATTGACGTCAGCATTCTGAATCATCATCTGGAAATCCTTGTGCGAAGCAATTTACTCTCATCCAGATGACTCACCCACACCCATCTTTCCCACCGGGTATAAAAGCTGGTTCCATATGAACGGATGATCACACATCTGCACACCAAACGAGAAACTTCGATACACATTCACACCGGAAGACTGATCAACCGCACACAAACATGGTGGTCGCCAAAGATCCCGTTCTTACCAGAGCCTGTTCCAGAGAAGACAAAAACCCGACGGAAAAGGACGCACTTAGCGACGACAGGTCAGTTGATTTGGTCGAACTGCTTCTCTTGCAGACCCCCGTCGTCTACACTCCCAAAATACCAGAACATCCTCAACATGCCCACGTTTGACGACGCCCCAGCGCACGTGGTCCCAAAGAAGGCGGCGTCGGTGCCTTCAACCCCGAGCGCCGCCGATGTCGTGGGTGACCCGCTCGCCAATGTGCCAGAGGGCGGCGGCTTCGTCAAACACGCGCAGTTCAACTCGCCGCTGCAGCTCTACTCGGATGCGAACGCCGCGGACGCGCTGGCGGCGCAGTCCGGCGGTCAGGTCACGGCGCTCAAGAGACAGAAGTACGTCAGCGGCGGCGGAACAGGGGTAGTGAAGGGAGTGGGTCGCCGGTGTGTGCGTGAAGTGACGGGAGGTTTCGGCGTCTCTGATGTTTCATTGGGCATGACGTTGTGACACTGCGAGACTGTCATGATCCCTGTCTTCACGTTTGTTTCTCATTTGCAGCTCCTTTGGGCAAGGACAGGACATCACACAGTCGGCAACATACCGGATGATTCACGGGCTGGACGAGCCGCACCGACCGCGCGTCTTGCCCGCAGCACCGCCGGCCAAACCAGAAGGTAGGAGGCGGACAGCGGCCGGAGCGGTGGAAGGGGAGGGCGAAGCATGGCGCCCTGCTGCCCAAACCACCGCCCCGGCCAACGGCCACCTCTCGCCTCCGCACGCACGCGACGAGGACTGCAGCCCGGTTGGCATGTCGTGTTTCACCTACAGCCCGGACCATCCACTCAGCCCTTTCTCACCTCCCCCACGAGGTCTTCCAGCGCGACAAGGTCTCAGCTTCCAGATCCTGCAGATCTTGTATGATTCAGACGAAGAAAACCCAGAACCTGAACAGAGACTCCACAATGGAACTGGGTCCCACAAAGTCAGCAAAGACAGACTGAATTCCACGGCTGAAGATGCAGATTTGAACTCTAGTTTTAGCAGCAGTGATGGAGGTGGGTCTCGCAGGAGCAGTGGCTCCATGTCCCAGCACCATCACCGCCGCCAAATCTCAGTCTCCTCCGGTATGGCGTTCTTTGTTCATTCATGTCTTCTCACAAATCACCAAAGCATCTCGCTTGCAAAGTAACGTTGGGTGTGGTGATGAGCATGGTTTGATCTGAAGTTTCAACAAAGTTTCTTCACGTTTATGGTTTCATTTGAGTTCAATCGCATGTGTGGTTCTGAGAAATTCTGTTTGGTGTGACATAGACCAGGGCACAAAATTTCTAATTTGTAAAAGTTGACAGCAGATTGTGACCAGCTGTAGTGATGTGGTTTTTCTCACTTGAGACTCGGGTAACGTCCTACGCACATTCAGGAAAAGGTCACGGGACACTAAGCGGTTTTACACTCTCCAGGCAAAGCACCTAAACCCGTGCGACAACCATCTCACGACGACGAGACGACGTTCAGCGGCGTGAATCGCGCCGAGATCCCGTCCAAGTCTTTCCGCCACCTGCAGAACATGACGGTGCGCGGCGCGCAGGGTGAGGTCGACGAGTCGCCCATCAGACCCAATGTCAGCGGAGGTGAGCACACTTATACACACCGGTAGACTCGCACGCACACACTCACTCACTCACTCACTCATCACTTTGCTTTGCCGGACACAATTTTTTTTCGGAGGTTCAGCAAATACACCTTTTGGTCATTGAAGAGAGTCTTGTCTACACTGGTCCTCATTCAAGGGCTGAAAGAACCGCACACCACTAAATTAAAGGAAAGTTCAACAGAACAAAGAGTCGAAATCCTGCTTTCAGTCTGTCTTCTGCCATTCACTGAAAACGTCCCCGTCGTGGAAAAGAACGTTGTTCAACTTGAATTCGAGATTCCACAGCTTCATGCTGATTGAGCGCAGGAGAGAACATTTCGAAGTGTTGGTTCGTAAGGGAGCATCCACAGACCAAGTCGATTGGTGCCTTTCACTCATGCACGAGTTGTTTCTATTTGCCTGCAGACGATATTGACGATATTGGCGGCTATGACGAGGCTTCTATTCGCTATTTGGGACGTAAAATCCCATCCAAGTCATTTCAACTGCTGCAGAGCATGACGGGTGGTCCAGCTCCGGACGGTAAGAACAGCAACGTAGTCTGACGACACATCAGCGTTCTTCCTGCTGTGTAAAATTGTTGTGGCCCTCCAGCCAGAAATAAACAATCTGAAGAAATGACACGTTGAGAACGTTGTCGCAACCATCTACGGGCGCAGCAGACCAACGCACAAGTAAAATTGATGGTTGCTATTCAGATGCCACTCCCAGGCGTGGCGGGCCCCGACGGACCCCTCAGCGGTCGACACCCCAGAGATCGACGCCTCAGCGGCAGAACCCGGACGACGGGGAGGTCGCTTACGTGGGCAGCAGCATCCCCTCCAAGACGTTTCAGTTCCTGCAGCAGTCAGTCAGCCAGCCTGGAACCAGCTCACCCGCAGGTAGGTTCTTTTGGGCAGATAATGGTTTCTCCCGTCCCTGTGCATGCGAGGATACCAAGAGAAACATGCCACCTTGAATACAAAATGTGAAAGAGTGATGGGTTTCGTGCAAAAAAAAATGTTTTCAAGCTTGGAGCCCCTTGCAAAGCGTGCTTCCAAGTGCTTTTCTCCAAGCTAGAGCCAAGCTTGAACCCAAGTCAAGTGGTGCATTAAAATGTGAACTGTCTTTCAATATGACAACAAATGACATGCCCTGGTTCACATTTTAATGTAACAACCCAGTTGTATTTTTTGTTTGCTTTCTTGTCCGTACTAAAAGATCCATTGAGTACAGGTGATTGATCATTGCTTGTGAAATTTTGGTTGGCAACACAAGCCATCTGTTCCTGTAGAGTACACATTCATGAGTCTGTGTTTCAAACATTTTCACTTTGAGGAGCATTTGAATGAATTTCAACTGCATTTTTGCACAGAGTTGAAACCACATGCCACTTTCATATTCTGTCAGTCAAGGCGGCATAATCGTTGTGTTCAATCACGTCACCATAATTTATCTCATGAATTTTGAAATTTTCGTGTTCCATAATTGTCACAAACTCAACTCGTGAGCCTGCTATGCAGACAAGTATCAAGACTTTTAAAGAAAACCTGTACTTCGTGGATCCGCTTGTGTATTGAGTGGGTTTTGCCTTGTTTTGTTTCACGCAGTCTCTTCGAGTAACGCACCCCGACCTTCCCGACCCATAGCTGTGGGGCGCACGGGGCCCGGTCGCCCCGCCCAGGGTGCGACGCCACCCGGCGGCGCTGGTCCCGCCGTCGGTGGCGGCGCCGGCCGGGGCCGCGGCGTGAAGATCGTGCAGATCCGACGTACCGTGTCCCGAGAGGGCGGCGGCATCACCGATCTTTAAGGCTCAGAACTACAGCGATCATTTGTGGCGCAGAAAACAGGCCGCTGAAAAAAAAAACTCTGTTGAAGCGACGACTTCACGATTTATCGGGAGACTCAAATCAATGAAGCAGACTCGTCAGCCAACAAGCTCAACGTGTTTCAAAACATGAAGAACGCTGAACGCAGAGTATCACGTACAAACAAGTGTGTGGTCAGACAGAGGAACTAATTGAAGCAGCACATGACACGATGAGGCTGTTCTCAGCTTCGAACCGTCGTCTCGTTTTTGATTTCACCATCTATTTATTTGTTCTCCTTCGTTATTCTTGATTCCTTGCCTTTTCCACGTTTGAGCATGTTGCACCTCTGCATCATAACCGACCTTCGTTTTTCAGACCAGTTGTTGAGTTTGAGTTGACGCAACATTGCTTTGAGTTCGAATTTCTTGAACATTTTGTGCCTTTTTCATCCGAGTTGTGTTGTTTCTGACGCCTTCAAAGTTCATTGAAGCTGATGGCGTTGATGTAAAAATTGTTGCACGAATGTTTATGCGTTTTTACGTAGTTGTCTCGTGGTGTGTACTTTGTAGACATTGTTTCGTGTCGAAACTTTTCAAGCTTTGCGTGATTTCAAGCTACGTTTGGATTCGCTTGAAAAAATATTGTATCGTCAGTTCAAGGAGAGAAACACACCAATAAGGCTGATTTGCCATTCAAAATTCACTCGTCGAAACGACCAAAACGCTGCTTGCTGTTTAGGATTGTCTGTTTTGGGGTGTTTTGCTAATCACCGGCAAATGTCTGAAAGAAGACAGCAAAAGAGAGTTGTTGCTGCATTGGTGTGAACACATCTGCGATTTCCTGGTTGATTTTGACACAATCAGATCCAAGCCGGACACTCTCCAGAACAGTGTTTGTGTTGTCTGAAGGAACCGACGAATATACGCACAAGAGAAAAACAAATGTCAAATTGACATCCTCGTAGGAAATAAAAAGGAAATTGCAAGACGTTTGGGTTTTGATTTTGATGTTGGGACCCGGATCAAGCAATGCTGCTGTGGAATGTGTGAACGCCCGACACACACACACACACACACGCACACGCACACACACACACACACACACACACACACACACATGTCTGTCAGGGACCACAGGATCAAAGAACTCAGCGTGCAGGCGACCAATGATTTCAAACGCGAAGCTGTTTCCCCTCAACTCACCCACCCAGGGCAGATCCAGGTGGCCCCAGAGGCTGGGCCCCCTGACCTCGTCTCTTCGTTTTTGCGCCACATGAACAAAATTGCTCATTCTCAACGTTCAATTTGTTAGCCCTATTACCTGGATGAATTAAGTTTTGGATCCACCCAGCCACTCTTTACCCTTTGTGTAAAACACTCCTGCTTCTTGAATTATTCTTTTGTGGTCAGTTCCCCCTGGTTTTACAAACGCTGTCTGATTACAGGAGTGGAATCTGATGAAGGTATCGGGCCGGAGTCGAGCACGCCTTCCACCCCGCGCTCAGGCAGCAGCGACAAACACACAGGTCAGCACAGCAGAGCCACCAGCTGTTTTTTCTTTCTGTACCTGAAACAGTCTCTTGACATTTCAACTTGCCGTGGGAAAAGTACACACAACATTTGAACGTTGCAAAATGTTGGTTCTCCTGTCAAACCCGTTGACGACCCACTTCCTTCCCAGGTGTTGCGGTTGCCGGGCCCGCTGGGATGAGTCCTGCGGCGCAGGCACAGGCGGCGGCGGCAGCGCGGCGGCGGCGGCGGCGCCCGCAGAGGTCGGCGTCGGCGGACGCGCTGGACGCGCCGGACGACGCAGTGTCGCCGCGGGGAGACTGGGACGAAAACGCCTACTTGGCCGGCAGAGTGCCGCTTATCAGCGAGAGGGACTACACCCCGCTGCCTCCTGCTCCAGGTGAAAACATCCGCTGTTTTGTGGATTGAAACATCTCGTTCATGGGCAGCAACAGAGAGCAAGGAAGTTTTCACAAAAGACTCAGGCGCATCCACCAACACTCTTCGAGAAAATGAAAACCGAGATTGATTTGCAATACAAAATGTGGTTTGTAATCTGCTCGCACACCTTCTTGATATGTGGCGTTCGTTTCTCCATGTGTAGGGAAAGGCAGACAACTGTCAGTCCCGCGCGCCGACGAGTACGACCAAAAGAGCCCATTCGAAGACAAGGACTTCGACGAGCGTGCTTTCCTCTCTGGCAAAATAGGAATCCTTTCCGACGACCCACAGGAAAGGCCACCGAAAGGTTTGTTGGAACTGACAGCTTGGCACAAGATAAAAGACTCGACAAGCCCACGCGTTACAGACTCATGTACGCACGCAGTGATTCTCAGATCTGTGTTGGTCCTTTCAGACACTGACTTTCGTTGGAAACCAGAGTGGTTGGGGAAAAATAAGGAACGCCAACGAAAGGTGTCCCAGAAGGCACACCATCTCGGGATGGACGAATACGAAGTGATATACAGCCTTGAAAAGAAAGGTACTTCAGTCGTTTTGAGCCTTGAGCTCAATGAGTCTGTTCGATCACATAGCGATTTGCAATGATTGTGGTGGATCGCAGTCTGAAATTTAGAATCTTTCACTGCATCAAAGGAAAAAATGAAATCGTGACCAATTTCCTCTGCAGACAATCATCCGGACAGAGAAGGTGACCGGCCTGAAATCACAGTTCCATTTGATGAGCAGGATTTCCTTCAAGGAAAAATTCCAATGCTTGGAGGGGAAGCCAAGCCCAGAGAACCTGTCGGTGAGTTCATTGTCGTGACCCGAGTCGTTTGTGTGTTGTGATTGTTTTGTCCACAGCCAGAAACTAGTGTTTTTTCGAATTACAGTGAAGGAGGAAGAAAAGCCCGATTGGCACGACAGTGTGGTGAAAAGAAAGCAGACGTTCACTGATCTTTACCTGGAAAGCCTCCACCAGCCAAAGGGTAAACTACAGATAACAGCGTGAATTTTTGAACAATTCGTCCGTGCATTTTAACTCCCGGAACGAAAAGGAGAATTCTGTGTGATCATTTCTGATTTCGAGCAAGACGCAACCAATTTAATTTCTGAGTTCCCTTTGTATTGCTCCACTTCTCTTTTTGGAGTACAATTTATGTGTCACCTTTCATTTTGAGTTTGGCAATTTCTGTGGACATTTGTGAGAATGTGCGTCATGTTGTCATGCATCTTTGTATCCAAGGCTCCTCATGTGCGATAATTGTCAATCTTACCCACCATTGTTATCCCACGTGCAGAGAAAAGTGAAACAGAGGTGGAGTGGAAGGACAAGGTTGAGCGAAGGAAAGAAGTCCTCACAGAGGAAGTTCTACAGAGCATAGCTCAGCCAAAGGGTACTTTTCTTTGCTTCTCAGTTTCAATTGCTTCCTATATCCCGTTGAACTTAATGCAGGAGTGAACCGGTGGTGGGGTGCGAGATGTTGATTTTTTTTTTCGTGCATCCCCGGCAACCAGATCCTGCATGGTTGTTTTCAAAATCCTGCAACTTTCAACCCGTTTGTTCAAAACCGCTGAACCGACGCCGTTGTGACAATTCTGCCCCGTTATGAAGCATGCCCAGGTTTCCAGATTTCCTGACAGCGTCCAGCCAAAGCATTTCATTTGTTGAGCGAGGGCACCATGCAAGATTCTTTGTCGTGTTCACAAAATCTCAGCCTGCTCACCGTGCAGCTTTTGGCTTCTCGCAGACAAGGAAGAAGCCGAGTGCGAGTGGCGAGAGGCCGCTGAGAAGAAGAAGCAGAATCTGACCGACGACAAGTTGGAGACGATCTCCCGGCCCAGAGGTCTGTTTCCATAAACTTCAAATGCCAATGTTCTTTTTTTGTTCCAAATCGTGGTTCCATGCACCGTGATGCAGAAACTTGCTTCATTATTCGCGCACCAGAAAGACGAGTCAATGGTTTCATAAAGAATCGAAGGTAAATACGAGTTTCCTGACTCATTCCGAGCTCCTTCCCTCCGAATTCAGAACTTCAGCCTCTTTCGTCTGCAGACAAAAACAGCCAGGAGCCTGAGTGGGCGGAAGCGGCGGCAAAGAAGAAGGAAGTCGTGAAGCAGCAACTCCAGGAGCTCGACGGAAACAAAGGTGAGCCCGAGTCCTGATCAGCAGGATCGAGGTTACACGCGAACACGCGATTAGAACACAGAACGAAATCGACAAGCAAGTGAAGAAACAGTGGCGCTGTTACACAACTTTTCGCACGCGAGTTTAATCCTTCTTTTCACATTTTAGACAAGGAAGAACGCCCTCCAGAGTGGGCTGAAAGTGCAGAGCGAAAGAAGAAAGTGATCAAGAAGCGACTGGTTAAACCTGAGCACCAAAAGAAAGGTTGTTGGTTTGCACACTCGATTCTCCTGATACGCTTGTTGTACCAACGACAACTGGAATCAACATCACAGTCACCTGCCACAAACAAGAGAATTGTAACTGTTGTCCTCTTTCAGAACCACCTCCAGAGAAGGATGGAGACAAACCAGAACTGACGGTGCCGTTTGACGAGGAGCAGTTCCTGCAGGGACGGATTCCTGTGCTGGGAGGAGACGCAAAGCCGCGAGAGCCAACAGGTGCGAGAATCACCCCGTGAAGCGCTTCCTGGTCATAATCTGAACGATGTGTCTGACGGCGCCTTTTCTGTTGACGATTCTGCTGCAAATGAAACCACCAGCATGACAACTCGTGAATGTCATACCTCCGCGTACAACACGTGCATTTGTCGTGACCCAACAAACTTGCGCGATCATTTCAGTCAAAGAAGAAATCAAACCAAGTTGGCAAGACAGTGCGGAAAAGAAGATGAAGGCCTTCACAAACATCTATCTCAACGTTGTTGATCAGGCGAAAGGTCAGTTGTTCTTCATATGACACCAGTTGTTCGTAGCATGTTCTCAATCGTACGTATTTTGTAATGTGTTTCTTTGTGACAGAAAAAGAAGAAGAGAAGCCAGAGTGGGCAGATGCTGCAGAGAAAAAGAAAGAGTTTGTCAAGGAGCAACTGGAGTCCCTTGCTCAAGCCAAAGGTAAATTCTGTCCCTTTTGTGTGTGTCTGCAAATGTGTTGGGAAAATTGTCTTTCAACCATTGTCTCTTTTCTTTCAAGAAAAAGAAGAGGACAAGCCTGAATGGGCTGATGCTGCAAAGCGGAAGAAGGAATTTGTGAAAGAACAACTTGAAGAACTCAACAAAGGCAAAGGTGAACAGAACAGGGTTGTTTGGTTTTTAACAAAGCGAGCAGCTTCCATTTCCATTTCGCACTCTGAATCTTGTTTCTGAGCGCGGCATCATTTGTATTTGAATGAAATGCCTTTTGTACCACAATTAAGACAGTTGGACTTTGTTCACCTGCATCCGTGACAACTATTTATTCTGGTTTGCAGAGAAAGGCGAAGAAATACCTGAATGGGCCGAGGCTGCAGAGAAGAAGAAAGAATTTGTCCAAGAACAACTGCATGAACTGGCAAAAGGCAAAGGTACGAAAAGAATATTTGTGCACTGGTTCCTCTGTGAAACTTGACCTGCAGCACACATGAATATCAGTTTCTTCTCTGGAACAGACAAAGACGAGGAAAAGCCAGAATGGGCGGACGCTGCCGAGAAAAAGAAGGAATTCGTGAAGGAACAACTGCAAGAGATGGACAAAGCGAGAGGTACGAACAACTAACTCGAGCACAAGCACTCTGCTTCAAGTCCCACGCAGGATCATCCCAAATCTTGTGGAGTAAAACGAGACTGTTCTGTATGAGTAAACTTTGTGCTGCAGACAAAGACGAGGAGAAACCGGAATGGGCCGAGGCAGCAGAGAAAAAGAAGGAATTCGTCCAGGAGCAATTGCAGGAGCTCGATAAGGGCAAAGGTGCGTTCTCGATTTTGAACGGCTGCACGTTTGTACAACATGTTGAAGCTTTGTTCAAGGCACATCAGGATTCATCAATGAAATTTGCAAATGTTGGCACAGAAAAAGGCGAGGAGACTCCTGAGTGGGCTGAGGCCGCCAAGAAGAAGAAAGAATTCGTCAAGGGGCAATTGGACGAACTTGACAAAGGAAAAGGTGCAAAGATCGCTTTTGTCTCCCTCCCCAGAAAAATGTGCGAAGACTCTTGCATAAATTTACCCCAGTAAATCGTCGCGAAATTCAAAAAGATCCTTTTTTTCCAGAGAAGCCTGACGCGAATCCGGAGTGGGCTGCGAAGCTGGCTGAGCGAAGTGGGGAAGACGTCGTGAGCCAAGTGCAGCAGCAGCAAGGTCTGTTTCTGAAAGACATGCGAGGAACATTGTCCATACAATCTGTTGAATCTACCAAGAGAAAACAATTCTCTCAACAAGCAAAAGTTGTGTTCTCCATCCCTGTTGTTGAACACTCAAATTGACCGCAAAGTCACAAGAATAGTTCCCTGTTAGAATACTAAGAAACAGAAACAGGTTGATAAGTTGTGTGATGTAGAGCGACCGGATGAAGGCGTGTTCAATCAGCTTCTTGTGTCCGTCAACTTAGAGCGCTTCAACCCAACCAGTGTCTGTGGTGAACGTGTCCGGAGTTTTCAGCTCCTTCTCCTTGGTTGACTCCAGAACTGAAGGATGGGAGCGACGAGAATCCGTCTTGGAAGAAGGAGATGGCAGAGCGACAAAGAGATGATGCTTTCGGCGAAGCCATCCTCCAGAAGATCAGACAATCTAGAGGTTGGTCCTTTCTGTCGATTTTGTGCTTGGTGTTGCACAAAGACTGTAGTTGCTCGGGAAGAACATACCGGTACGTTTGTACAAGGGTAGATCCTTCAGGGTTGTGACAAAAGTCTGTCACTTTCACTTGAGGTCCCTGGACTCATTCCATGCTGACACAATTCACAAGAAGAGAATCTCCATCACCAGGTTCGAAAGTTGAAATCCCAGTGCCCTCTGGTTGACTCTCTTGTCACTGTTATCCGTCGCGCACAGAGCAGACCCCGGCGGAGGAGAAGCCCGAGTGGCTGCGGAAGGCGGCGCAGCGAAAGCCGCTCAGCGCCGAGCAGGTGGAGGCGGTGCGCGCCGCCAGCGTCCCCGCGCAGCGCCCCGACGACGACCACGACGCCGACGACGAAGACGCTCGCAAAGCCGCCGCGTTCAGTGAAGCGGATTTTCTGGCCGGGAATGTTCCGTTCCTGCGCGGTCCGTCCGATCCTGCGACGAGGCTCCCTCCCAGAGGTAGGAGACGCACCTCGTGCCTTGCTGTGCATTTGGGTTTCATAGTTTTTATCCGCGGTTTATCTTGATAAGAGTGGACAGCATGTTGCCTTTGTGTGTGTCAGGAGGGAATTGTTGGATTCTGCGCGCCAGAACCACAAAGCTACTAAAATTCACTCGCAGTCCTGTCGGGCTCTGGTTGTTTGCAAAACTAGAAAGATAGGAGCGGTTGTACGAGTCTACGTGTGCACACAGGAAGTATTTCCTGTTTTAGATTTGGTGCACTGTCGCGAGTGCAAATATCCGAAGCATTCTCTGATTCCCCGGGGCGAATCTCCAGCGTATACGCTCGTACATCTCGTTGGATATGCGCGCATACGTACAGCCAGGGAAGTGAGCAGTGTTGCTTTGATTGCATCGTTTGTTCCTGGAAAACACGTCCATGTTTGTAGCAGCAACACCACCGCGAGCACAGTGCCACCACCAGAGGCGAAGTTTCACCGACAAGGCTCAGATTGTTCCATTTTCTGCGGTTTTTCCTCCGGTCGTTCACAATTTTTTTTGTGGAGCAAGCTTTTGCTTGTCACACTGCGGGGGGCCACAAAAAACGAGCGTCCGGAAAATAAGACTCAAACACAACAGCCAAGAGAACGAGAGTGCTTGAAGCAACCCGACTTGAGAGAAACTTTGCAAATTGTCTTGAGTTCATGTGATTGCTTTGAAAATCTATGAGCTGGAGAAACGACACCATGTAAACTTCAAACACCCTGCGGTGTTTGGTCGGGTAAAATTTTGAAAAAGCTATGAAGTGCTCAAAAATTGCCACTGACGAAGCAATCCTTTCACACGAAGAGATGCTTCGCAAAACTACTCTTACAATCTCGATCACATCCGTGCGCACAGTAATCGGGCCAAATCTCGGACGTGCGCGTCAAGTGAAGCCAAGAAAACTTGCATCTCCCGACCCCAGATATGAACGCTAATCTCAGTGCAATCAAGTTGCCAAATGAGAGAAAAACATGCGCGTCATCCGAACATAGTTTCTACAAAGAACGGCGATATGAGATCCACACGCACGATGTCTTCATGGAAGGACAGCAACAGAGTTCTAATCAGTGACGGAATGCCTGAAAGCAAGAACTGGGACAGAAATGAAAGAACGAGGAAATAAACGTTTCAGAAAGTAAAAAGAAAGGCCCTTGAGCGCGGCCAGAGAAGGAACTCCGATGAGCACACAAATACTATCAATGTGTGTGCCAGGTCCCACTGTCCTCGGGGCAGCCCAATATGGTCTCGTACAACGTTCACTTTGTCCACACATAGCTCCATTTAGCAGAGACAAGCGTGCAACACATTACTGTGGCCATCAAAGCACACAAATTTCAGCAAAGATGAACGAAACACCTGTTCGGGATTTCCTTGTCTGAAAGTGACAGTTGTTTTACACCTGTTGTGTGCCGAGAGTGAGAATCAAAACAGGAGCACATCTGACTTGTGCCTCCTTAGAAAAATTGTCAACTTGGCAAATCTGCAGCAAACGAAGCACATCCACGAAAAGAAACAGTGGCGTCAATGGAGGGACCCATCCAATCCAACGTGGAAAACAATCGATCGGACTTTTGTTGCACGAGAACAGGAAACACGACGTATGATCCGAGGATAACTTTGGACAAGTATCTTCCTGCGGAATGGCACATACACGTGCTTCCGAGGCTTCGTATGGGCGTCTTATTGGGTACAAGCACTTGTTTTTTTCGTGGCGATTCATTCAGTAGGAAAAGCTAGTTTGAGCAAGGAAGAAAGTGTCTTCACTGCAAATCGTCTCAGAAAAAAAGTGTGCGGTAAAAAGGAGAAAGTGTCTGAACAAAGTTGTGACTGTAGGAAGAGGACAATCTTGCAATGCAATGCACATCACGCTCATGCAATGAGAACAAGTTCCTCCAGAGCTCGAGGGGACTTCGATTCAGAATGTGTTGCAAGTTTTTGCTGATATTTGTTAGATTTGTGGCATTTTTAAAACATTTTAGGCTAAAAAGCACAACAAAATGAGACTTAACCCGTGAAATTATGTACCAAGCAAAACCAAGATCTTTCATGACACTACACGAACGAAAAATATAGAACTGTTCCAAAGATCAACGTTTTGACAGGTCACTTGCGTAAAAGACGCCTGCAGATAAAGATTTGGGACCTTGACTCGTTTCAGACCCGAGGAAGAAGCCGCAGCGGGAGAAGGCTCCGTGGGAGCGCGACGGCGAGGAGGCCATCACCGACGACGAGTTCGACGAGAAGACCTATCTCAAGGGGCGCCTGCCGCTCGGGCGACAGCAGCCGGGCGGCGGCGGCGGCGGCGGCGCGGGCGACGGCCAGCCCAGACACGGTCAGTGCCACAGACTCTCACGTGCGTCCGTGCGTCACTTCTCTCAGTCTGCGAGGCTCAGTCCGCGCAGACAGACAAACAGCAGACTTCAGCCTTTTTTTGTGTTAACTCGAGAGAATTTGCCATTCTGACAGCAGCAGTGGTCAGAGATTGGGTTTTTCGGTTTCCTGTTTTGCTTCCATGACCGTGAAAACTTGAACTGCAGTGGACCTGCGTGTGAAGCAAAACCCTGTACCAGGACCATACTTTGTGTATGAGCCGTACACGCAAAAACAGTTGAAAATTGCACGAGACAAAAGGAATTGTTGGTGTCTTGGGAAGAGCGCTTGACTACGTACAGTGCACTGCGCGCCCTGCAGGTGGCACCGCCAGGTTGCGGTGTCGACGGCATCGCTTCCGTTTCCGCCAGCCAATGCCATGGGAACACCACTTGGCCGACGCCACCAGCTCGTCCGACGATGAAGCCACCTCAGGAGACTTCGACGAAACGGCGTTTCTCTCTGGGAGGGGCAGCTTTGTTCGTTGGTCCATAGAGAGGGACCTCAATCTGATCGGATTTGACGCTCAAGGTCAAGTCATTCCCTGTGTTGGTTTGATCGTGGTTTGATCGTGGTTTCTTCGTTGTAGTGATTCCCGCATTGGATACAGAGTGTGTTTTCAATTGTGACCGACTCCAGGAGTTTACCGAATTGGATTTATCACTGCTTCGACATGCTGATCACAAAATGTGGCATATTTGAGGGTGTGCTTCCTTGTCCTGGGGCTCTTGTTTGCTGACTTCCAGGTTCTGATTCTTCTTGTCATGCCAAATATTTGAAGTTGAATTTGGGCTCCTGGGAGTCGGGGTTTTCCCACTGGCCAAATTCTGCATCCGCCCCTGAACGATGCCATATTTGGTTTTCACATGTCATCACTTCTTTGCAGTGGAATTTGAGGAGCGCCAACTGTTTCAACCACCGATGGGCACCAAGAGTGATCAGCTGAAACCTGTTTTCAGTGTTGTTCGTCAAGCCAGTCTTGTCCAGCGTTTTCCCACGGCAGCGTGCCTATTTCACCAAAAACACGGTGTTTTGGAACAACTTTCCCCTTTTGTTCCTTTGCCAACTGTTCCTGTTTCCAGTAGTTAACAGCAAAACACGGAAATGTCCAATTGTTTTTTGCACTGACAGATCAACAGGAAACAACTGTCATCATTCGAACGTGCTTTGTTACGTTTGATTGCGCTTGCTATGGGACAAACCAACAGGGATTTTGTGTAATGTTCCAAATGTCTTCATATGTTTGCTTCTTTCCCTTTCATACCCAACAGGACTTGTCGCAGCAGAAGACCAAAAACTTTTTCACAAGCAGCATCAGCTCCGTTCCCTTTCCAGGCACCCAGCAACCCCGGGGATGGATGCAGTCGGTCTCCAGAGGAGCCAATTTATAATATGGGCCACGAATCTCTGCCCCTGCTCCTGACAAATTTTGTGATGTTGTTGGCTTTCTGGACGAAACTCAGGACTTTCAAAGTCGGGCTCGTTTCGCACAAATCACAGACTGGGGGTGTGCCTCCACTATTCATTGTCACCGCCTGCCACAAAATTGAACAAAAGTACACAGTCAGACTTTTGGGCTGGCTCTTTGCAACCAAAACCTGGATCCATCCCATAGACCTGAACATATTGTCTTGTTGGTTGGTAGCAGGTTTGGTCATGTTTGTGTTTTTCCGTTGTCTGCCTGTAGATTTTGCAAAGATTCCGTCCCGAACGTTTAACTTCCTCCGAAGATCAGTGAGTCGGGAAGGTTCCAGAGAAGGTTCTCCTCATGTATCGTCTGGTTACGCGTCCGGTAGGTTCACCACAGAGGGTCCACAGCATTTACATGTTCGCAGTACAAGAGAATCTTTCATCTCATTGCATTGAACCTCAGTCAAAACACGTCTCCTCTCGACGGGACCTGCACCCGCGAACCAAAAATTCCTTTGTTGTGCTTCGTGTGTCGCGCTATTTTTCCTTGACAAAAGTACAAGGCAGTCCACTCAAAAAAAAAATGTTCGGATTCAATTCAAAACCTTTCTGCAGTTGACTTGGAACAATGCGGTCCTGATGATTTCGTGTCGCAGATGCAGCCTTGTTCATAAAGTTCATTGTGGATTGGCGCAATTGAAAAATGCTTGTTCTTGAAGTCTTCAAACACATTCACAAGAAAATTTGACAGAAAACTTTTGTTGAACTTGAATATTTGTTGCACATGCAGACAGTGAGCCAGGGTTGTACGGCGCGCCTCGCAAAGGTTCTTTGGGGGCGCTGACAAAGCGCGCGCGGTCGCAGTCAAAGGAACGCGCGCTCAACGAAAACGGACAAGGGTACAACGATCTCGTCTACGTCGGCAAGAAGATTCCGTCAAAAACGTTCATGAAGCTGCAGAAAAAGATTGAAGAGGAACCCAAAAATTCCACAAAAGGTGAGCACAGTTTTCAGAGTGCACATGGTTGTTGACGTGGGCGAAAAAGAAAACGACTTGAAGAGGTGTACGGATTTTGAAAAACACACCCGTTTTCTTCGTCGCAGCATACTTCGAGAAAGAATATCTGAAGCGACAACAGAGTCGGGAAGACGAAGGAATCGATGTTGACGATGCCATTGAGAAACTGGACATCACAGATCACAACCCGCAGAAGTATTTGGACATGCTCAAACAATCAGTGGAGGGTAACCCGAGTTCTCCTGTGAAGGTACGCAGTCATCAAAATGTGTGTTCAGCCCCATTCAGACGGTACGCGTGCCTCAGGGTTGCATTCCTGCATCTGTCAATGTTCTTTCCTTCGTTTCTTTCAGGTGGATGCTGACAAAGATGAGACAGACTTTTGATTCTTGTGATATATGTACTCTGCGCAATGTGTATGTTACGAGTAAAGGTTTGACGACGAAGAATGCTTTCGTCATTCATGGACACCTTTTAGAACAATTGTCCTGGTTAGTTTGTACACCACGAGGAAATATTTGTGTTGTAGTTTCAAGCGTAGGTGGTCCGAGTGGTTCAGATGACCTGGCCCCTCACGAGCCTCGAAAACAACAAAACGAATTGCACTGTCCAAGGCAGATTTGTTTTTGTTTTTGCACTGAAAGATCGGACTGTAGTTGGGCCCTGGCCACCGCCACCACGACAGACAGACAGACAGACAGACAGACACACACACACACACACACACGCGCTAATTTTCCCTGCGGGTGTCCCACTCCTTTTTCTCCATTGGAAACCAAAGATATGTTGGATCACACGGTCAACGGTTTTGTTAAAACTTCATGAAGAGATGACAGAGTTGCCATGAAATGTACAAAAATCTTTCACTCACATTGTGAGACTTACATGTGAGGCAACCTGGTGCCTTTCTGGCAACCGCAACGGGATCTCTCCACATGTGCGTGATACTCCACGGAGGTTGTGGAAACCCTCGAACCTGCAGGTCTGTCTGCCTCACACTGACACGAAGATGTCAAAGTTTTCCGAATTGTGCAAAACATTCTTGAGTGCAACCCACCACAACCATCAATGTCAGCCGCGCCGCATCCATCCTTTGAGTCTTCCAAAGGTCGGAGGACTCGTAAACCCTCTTCGTGGTTCCGCTGCTCGTGCTTTTCTGCGAGAGCACCTGCTTCTTCGTTGTACTCCCCCCCCCCACAAAAAAAAAAAAAAAACGATCTCAAGGTTTCTTCATGAATCGTCAAATCGTAACTGTTCGCGAAAAAAAAATTGTGGAAAGCAAGGCCTTTTGTACAAGCACACCGCTTTGCAATGGCCAAAATTGTTGTAGTTCGACACGAATTTGATTTTGGCGTGGTGGTCTGTCACTTCCCACCTGCGATTCGCTTCTGTTCTTGACCTGCAGGCAACAATGCTCTTTGTACACAGAAAATGCTGTAGAAAAGTTTAAATCGGAGAATTGTGATTGAGTGAACTGCAAAGTAAATTGCAATAAATTGCTTGTGTTGAAAGAAATATCGCTGAAAGAAATATCGTTTTGTCTGTTCACGTTGCCGGGTACAAGGAAATCGACACATTTGGATCAGCCATCCCTCAACCAAATCATGGATTTTTGTCAGGAATACAGTGGGGAAATGAGCTGGCAGGGTGCTGGGGTTAACTCAATTGAGGCAGCTCGTGCTGTGGAGCGGGGTGCACCATGGTATCTGTCGCTTCTCAACCAAACCTTCCATTAGCAAGTTTGGGTACCCTGGAAATCACATGTGCTGTTGGACTTGGTCAGCTGCAATAGAATCAAGACTTGCAGCGGTGTAGTGTTGTATATATGAGTGAAGCCCCAGTAGTGATGTTGTAGTATAGTTTATTGTAGAGTATGAGTTGGAGCTCAGTGGTTTAGGCTACCTTCCTCTATGGTGTCAC
>JAAUXT010004303.1_pt1 | contig 28308 bp, 28 predicted proteins | sample 7278171 | NCBI WGS metagenome assembly JAAUXT01 (sample SAMN14350112, study PRJNA611818) | marine sediment metagenome | isolation source: surface marine sediment (1.8m) | place: French Polynesia: Moorea | collected 2018-08
AATCTTTAAAACCCCATTAAAAAGATTTCACATTTCATTTGGTAATCTAAAATTCAAGCTAATTTGAATAAGCGACTTATAAAACTAACGTATTTTTGTGATGCTATCTGGGGGATTTGTTGATGCTTTTAATAAATTCAGAATATCAGTATAGATTACAAGTCCTGTCTGCCCAAGTAGATGCTTAAGACTTGCTCGTGAATCCTCAGATCATTGTGAAATAGATCTTAGGAGAAGAAATAAGAAAAACCAATCAGTATTAAAAATGTCTTTATTTAGGGGGAATAGAAGGGGGAATGTTGGTTTTTTATATAAAGTAAAGGCTTAGATTTTTTGTCTAAGCCTTTAATATTATTTTGGTAGCGGGGGGCGGATTCGAACCACCGACCTTCGGGTTATGAGCCCGACGAGCTACCAGACTGCTCCACCCCGCATCAGTTTATTTTTAAGGTGGAAATAGATAGTCATTTCTGGGGAATTAGTCAAGCGCTTTCTTTGGGTCGTTGATGCGGTTATGCAATCGTTCTGCTATAGCGGCGATGTTGTCAGTCGATGGATGCGTTTTTTTAGATCGGCATATTCTGCTTCAGATGGAGGTGTCTGTTTGGGTTTTAACAGAATCGTTTTAGTCCGGCGATGTTTTCCGGATACGATTTCCAGAGAAGAAGGCGCTACTGACAGGCACTTGGCCAAGAATTTAAGGCAAGCTTTGTTGGCTGCCCCGTCAACCGGAGGGGCCGTCAATTTGATTTTAATACTGTCCGCATGCAAACCAACGATCATGTTTTTTGACGATCGGGGTTGAACAAGAACTTTAAATAATATGCCTTGCGGATTTTCCCTAAGAAAAACCATCTGATTAATTATTTTTGATCTCGTTAATGATGCGGGTGGCGGAGATGTCTTCGGTGACAGGGATAATTTCTATGCGCCCACCGAAACGTTCCACGATGTCACGCCCCAAAACGGCGTCGGCTTCGTAATTGCTGCCTTTGGTAAGCACAGCCGGGCGCAGGGTTTCAATCAGCTTGCCCAATTGGTCAGATGAAAAGGCAACCACATAATCCACGCTGTCCAGAGCGCTGATGATTCGCAAACGCTCGTATGCTTTGATCACCGGGCGTCCGGGGCCTTTGAGTTTTTCTATGGAAGCGTCGTCATCAATGGCGACCACCAGTACATCGCCCAGTTGCTTGGATGCAGACAGTAGCTTAATGTGCCCGACATGCAGCAGGTCAAAGCATCCATTGGTCAGCACGATGCGTTTGCCGGTTTTATGAAGTTTTTGCGCAACAGCTGAAAGCTCTGCCACCGTTTTTTGTTTGGATAAGGTGGGATCTGGAATCAAATTCAGTTCGGCGGCCAGCTCCGCGGCCGAAACGGTGGCGGTGCCCACCTTGCCGACAACGATTCCAGCAGCTGTGTTTGCCAGTGCAACCGCTTGCTTGGGTGTATAACCAGCTGCAATTCCCAGGCCCAAAACAGCCAACACCGTATCACCGGCACCTGACACATCGAACACCTGGCGGGCCTTTGTGCCGATGCGGTAAGGGCGAGCCATACCTTCAAAATAGACCATGCCGTCTTTGCCGCAGGTGACCAGAATTCTATCGATGCCGATTTTATCCATTAGACGCCTGGCAGCTTCTGTCAGGGTCTGTTCATCAACAATATCGATACCTGCCGCTAGGGCGGTTTCTTTTTGATTGGGTGTAATGACGGATGCCCCGGCATATTTTTCAAAATTAAGACCTTTCGGGTCGACAATAAGCAGTTTGCCGTGCTGTTGCGCAGCCGCAGCTAATTGTTTCATCAGCGCGCTGGTAACAAGCCCCTTGCCGTAATCAGAAACCAGGATCACATCGCATCCGACCATCATTTCTTGCGCACAGCGCGAAACCTGGTCACCTATGGGCTGACTGATTTCAGTTTTAACTTCTTTGTCATATCGAAGCACATGTTGATGATTGGCAATGACGCGGGTTTTACGCGTCGTCGGACGCTGCGCGTCCCGGATGATTCCTGCGGTGTCAACAGCCAAGCGATTCAACTGGTCAAGAACCCGTTGACCGTCAGATCCGGAACCGATCACACCGACGGCAGAGACGTTGGCCTCCAGGGCTGCAAGGTTGCTGATGACATTACCAGCGCCACCAAGCGTGTGCTCCTCGCTGGTAACCGATACCACCTGAACAGGCGCTTCCGGTGAAATGCGCTGGGCTTGGCCCCAAAGATAGGCATCCAACATCAAATCGCCCACTACAAGGATGCGACATCCTGCCAATTTTTTCATATCGATTGTCATTTCGTCGGGTTTCCAGGGAAATGAAATTTAATGCTAACGATGCGCTGATATGGCGACATCCACCTTAGTTTAAGGTTTTTGACTATTTTTCTCAATGATTTCTTTGATAAACTTGGGTGGGCGAACCACTTTGCCGTCACGATTCAGGCAGGCATGTTTGGTATATCCCTGGGCCAGAAGGGTTTGATCGTCTTGGTTGAATATCTGATAGTCAAATTTAATAGCGCTTTTTAGGCCGGTGTCCAGCACCGTTTCGATGACTAAAAGATCGTCATACTTTGCCGGTGACAGGTATTTACAATAGGTTTCTGCTACCGGTAAAAATAACCCCCGACTCTCAGCCTCCAGATAGGTAAGACCCATGGATCGGAATAGTTCGTTACGACCCATTTCAAACCATCTGAAGTAGTTGCCATAATATGCCTGGCCCATGTTATCCGTGTCGCCATAAATCACACGGCAGGTGGTTTTATGCGTGAGCATGACTGTCCTCGATATCAAGGCTCCTGTCAATTGATAATTTTTTGGATTTCATGCGTTATTTCAGCATAGGTTGTCGTTACCGGAAACTGTGGGAATTCCGCTTCTACATTATCAGGCGGGCGAAACAAAATGGCCTTTTCAGCCACCTGGAGCATGGTGATGTCATTATATGAATCGCCAATGGCAATCACCTTATAGTTCAGATTTTGAAGCGCACTGGCCACCATTTTTTTGCCATCTTTTTGCCGCAGCACATAATTGGAAATCTTTCCATCGGCTGCAACCGAAAGGGTGTTGCAAAAAAGCGTTGGCCAGCCCAGCTTCTCAAGCAATGGGCTGGCAAATTCCACATAGGTGTCCGAAACAATAATAACCTGAAGCTGAGATCGGAGCCAGTTCAGAAAATCCAAGGCGCCTTCCAATGGCGCCATTTTAGCGATGACCGCCTGGATATCCTGAAGTTTCAAACCGTGTTTATCCAAAATGGCAAGCCGCTTTTTCATCAACACGTCATAGTCGGATATATCGCGGGTCGTTAGCCTGAGCTCATCGATGCCAGTTCTTTCAGCCACATTAATCCAGATTTCCGGTGTAAAAATACCTTCCATATCAGCGCATACGATATACATAGGGTTTTTCCAGCTTCTGTTAACCGTTTTAAGTAAGCGTTAATCTAATTTTTCGTCTTCAATTCGAATCAGCATTGTCGGCTGGCTGACCACATCCAAACGGTCGATTTCAGCCAGCGCTTTTTGGACATCCGCTTCTTTGGCCTGGTGACTGACCATAACAACCGGCACAGACCCATTGGTTTTCCTTCCTTTTTGCTGCATCGATTGAATACTGATGTCATTTTGGCCCAAAATTCCGGAGATGGCCGACAATACACCCGGCTTATCAAGCAACGCAAAACGAAAATAATAATGGGTGATAATTTGATCCATTGGCATGATGGTGATGTTTTCAATATGCTCTCTTTGCACTGAAAGGGCTGGAATGCGGCGCGTCGTTCCGGCCATTAGGTTACGGGCGATATCCACCGCATCACTGATGACGGCACTGGCAGTGGGCATCATGCCGGCGCCTCGGCCATAGAGCATGATATCCCCGACCGCATCACCGGAAACCATGACGGCATTTACTGTGCCGCTCACACTTGAAAGCAGGTTGTCAAACGGAATCATGGTTGGGTGAACCCGGGCCTCTACCTGGTTGCCTTTGTTTTTGCTGATAGCCAACAGCTTGATACGATATCCAAAATGCTCTGCAAATTCTACGTCCAGCGGTGTAATTTTTGAGATGCCTTCAATGTAAACGTCTGGCAGGTTAATGTTCATTCCATATGCCAACGCTGTTAAAATAGCGATTTTATGCGCTGTGTCGATTCCATCGACATCAAGGGAAGGATTGGCTTCCGCATAGCCTTTTTGCTGCGCTTCCGCCAAGGCTTCGTCAAACGGCATTCTCTCGTCGGAAATTTTAGTTAAAATATAATTACAGGTCCCGTTGAGAATACCGGTCATTGAATGGATCTGATTGGCAACCAATGATTCGCGCATCGATTTGATGATCGGCATACACCCGCCTACTGCAGCCTCGTATGCCAGATCAACGTTTTTCTCTGCAGCCGCCGCAAACAGCGTATTGCCCTGACTGGCCAACAGCGCTTTGTTGGCCGTAATCACCTGTTTGCCGTTTTCTATGGCTTTTAAAATAAGTTCTTTGGCAATGCCTTCGCCGCCAATCATTTCAACGACAATATCGATGTCGGGATCATCAACGACCGCCTGGGCATCTGTGGTCAACACACCAGGTGCAAACGAAAGCCCTCGGTCTGTTTCGATATCAATATCGGCGATCCGTTTGAGGTGCAGCGTCGCGCCCAGCCGTGAGGCAATCACCGGATAGCTTTCAAGCAGTAATTTTGCTACCCCGGTGCCCACAGTGCCGCAACCAAGCAAACCTATGTTTATCGTTTTCATTTAAATTACTCCTTTTTCTTTCGATCTAAACATTTTTGGTCATTTTCGGTTCTTCAGATTTATTGCTACTGGCTTCTTGCTTCTGGCTGCCGACTGCTGACGATTTGGCATGTTTTGCGGGCGGGGATAAACCCCGCCCCTACAAGAACGATCAAACATTTTGGTGTAGGGGCGGGCTTAATGCCCGCCCGCTGACGTAATAAACCAGCAGCCAGTGGCCGGGAGCCAGCATCACATCACTTTGCGGATACCGCGGATGGCCTGACTAATCCGCATCGGATTTTCAATCAACGCAAATCGCACATATGCATCTCCGTATTCGCCGAATCCTAGACCCGGTGAAACCGCCACTTGCGCCTCTTGGATCAGGAGCTTGGCAAATTCGACCGATCCCATTTCTAAAAATTTATCAGGTATCTTTGCCCATACAAACATAGTGCCTTTGGGCGTCTGAATATTCCAACCGATACGATTGAGACCATTCACCAGTGCATCCCGTCTTTCCTTGTAGGTATCACGGATGTTTTCAACACAATCATAAGGTCCGTTTAGGGCAATGATCGAAGCAATTTGGATCGGTTGAAAAATGCCATAATCAAGGTAGCTTTTGATGCGGCTTAAGGCGGCCACAATTTGGGCATTGCCCACACAAAACCCAACGCGCCAGCCCGGCATACTGTAGCTTTTTGACAAAGAGAAAAACTCGACACCGACGTCTTTGGCGCCTTTGGCCTGCAGAAAGCTCGGTGCCTTATAACCGTCGAACACCAGGTCTGCATAGGCAAAATCATGGATCACCATAATGTTGTGCTCTTGGGCATATGCAACAATTTTTTCAAAAAAAGCCAAATCAACAACCTCGGTGGTGGGGTTATGCGGATAGCTGATGGTCAACACTTTGGGTCGCGGCCAGGTGGTTTTGGTGGCCGCAAGCAGGTTCTCAAAAAAATCGGCCTCGGGTCCCAGCGGTATCCCTCGGACATCACCACCGGAAATGATGGCTGAATATGGATGGATGGGGTAGGTTGGATTGGGCGTAAAAACGACATCCCCGGGCCGAATCGTGACCAGAATTAAATGCGACATACCTTCCTTGACGCCAATGGTCGCAATCGCTTCTGTGTTCGCGTCGATATCGACATTGAATCTGCGCCCGTACCAGTCTGCTATGGCCATTCGCAGTTTAGTAATTCCCATTGAAGCGGAGTATCGATGGTTATGCTGTTTTTGGGCGGATTCAATCAGCTTGTCGACAATATGCTGCGGAGTTCCCAAGTCCGGATTTCCCATACCCAGGTCAATTATATCTTCGCCCGCTCGCCGGGCTTTCATTTTTAGCTCGTTGACGGTTGCAAAGACATACGGCGGCAAGCGGTCCAATCGCGCAAATGTAAACATCGGCTGCTCCAAATTCGGTTTGTGACGCCTGATGTCATATAACGCCTCCAGCAGGTGTCTCAAAACAACGATTTTACTTGCGATCCAGCACTTGAACCGAAAAAATTGCTTTGACTTTTATGCTGGATCGGATTAATTTTCAAGGGTTTTTCTTTAATTTTAACGAGACCTCATTAAAGCCCAGTAGCATTTTTGAACTGACCCGAATTACCGCGATCCATGTAATTGTCGCAAAACACAGGAGATCTCCATGAAAGATTCGTTAACATATGCTGACGCTGGTGTCGACATAGACAAGGCCAATAAGCTGGTTGATGCCATCGGAGAGATTGCAAAAAAAACGGCGCGTGCCGGTGTCATGAGCGATATCGGCGGTTTTGGCGGTCTTTTTTCGCTAAATCTGGCGAATCTGGAAAGACCAGTTTTGGTAAGCTCGACCGATGGGGTTGGGACCAAGCTTAAGATCGCGTTTATGCTCGATAAACACGATACCGTCGGCATTGATCTGGTGGCGATGTGCGCCAACGATATCATAGTTCAAGGTGCAAAGCCACTTTTCTTTCTCGATTATCTGTCCATGGGAAAACTCGACAATCAGCGCGCCACCGATGTCATTACCGGTATTGCTCAGGGATGCCAGTTGGCGCAATGCGCTTTATTGGGGGGTGAAACCGCTGAAATGCCCGGGTTTTATACGGCCGATGAATATGATTTGGCCGGTTTCGCCGTCGGCGTTGTGGACAACAGCAAGATCATCGACGGAACAGAGATACGGGTTGGGCATAAGCTGATTGGCATTGCCTCCAGCGGCCTTCATAGCAACGGGTACTCTCTTGCGCGCAAGGTTTGCTTTGAAACCCTGGGTTTAAAAATTGACGAACACGTTGCGGAACTGGGAAGGACCATTGGCGAAGAATTGTTGATCCCCACCAAGATCTACGCTGCTGTCATTGCAGCCCTCATAAAGGACCTGCCGATCCATGGAATCGCGCATATTACCGGTGGCGGCATATCAGATAATATCGTCAGGATTGTTCCCCAGGCTTGCAGCATACTGATTCGCGAAGAAAGCTGGGATATTCCGCCGGTTTTTGCTTTTTTGCAGCAGGGTGGAAATATCACCAAAAAGGAAATGGCCCGCGCATTTAATATGGGTATCGGCATGATTGTTGTCGTACCCGATCATGCCGTCGTAGATGTTGTGCAACGCATTGAAGCGCTCGACGAGCGTGCCTATATTATCGGGGAAATACTTGACTGTAAAGAAACAGGCCGGCGTTTGATATGGGATTGAATATGACCCGCCACCAGAATGCAAAACGGGCCCCCCTTGGCAGACGACTGAAGGGGCTAAATAAAATTGGTCGGTTGTTCAGTTGGATTGCGGAGGGGCAAACCAGTGGTGCGCTCTGCAAGGGGTGAGGTGGCGGTAAAACCGATACTCGGAGAGTATTGCTTCGCAAACGCAAACCGTAAAGGCCTGAGGACAAAAACCGATAGGATGACCGTAAAAATTTTCCTGCCACCCGTCGCTAAGAAATGAATCAAACGGCCTGTTTTCACATCCGGCAGGCAACCAACACGACTCCGGATCAACTAGTGAGAGATGTATGTATATCCTCGGTATCGAATCATCCTGTGATGAAACCGCCGCAGCCGTCGTTCAGAACGGAACCGCAGTTTTGTCATCAACGATATCTTCTCAGATGGAAGTGCATCATCGATACGGCGGCGTCGTGCCGGAACTTGCTTCCCGAAAGCATATTGAAGCCATTGTCCCCGTCGTTGCAGAGGCAATCAGCGATTCGGGCCTAAAAATCCGTCAGATCGATGCCATGGCGGTCACCCGTGGTCCCGGACTGGTCGGTGCTTTGCTGGTGGGCTTCTCGTTTGCCAAAGCATACGCTTATGGTCTGGGCGTTCCGCTGGTTGGAGTAAATCATCTGGAAGCCCACATCAACTCGGTGTTTCTGGAACCTGACCCCCCGCCATTTCCATTTGTGGCTTTATTGGCATCCGGTGGGCATACGGGTATCTATTATGTCACCTCTCACACTGCCATTGAATTGATGGGGCAAACACGTGATGATGCCGCTGGCGAAGCCTTTGATAAAGTTGCCAAGTTACTTGGGTTGGGCTACCCGGGGGGCGGGGTGATCGATCGCCTGGCCAAGGACGGCGACCCGCAACAGATCGCATTTACGCGTCCGTATCTGAATAAAGCCGATTTTGATTTTAGCTTCAGCGGCATCAAGACTGCCGTTCGTCATTATGTCGACAAACATCGAGCTGACGTGAACAGTCGGATTGCCGATATCGCAGCCGGTTTTCAGGCGGCAGTGGTGGAAGTACTGGCTTACAAGTTAATTCATGCGGCTCGCATCAAGGATTGTGAGCATATTGCGGTGGTTGGCGGAGTGGCTGCCAACAGCGGTTTAAGACAGACCGTCCGACGAGATGCTGACCGCAGGGGGTTGAAAGTCCACATTCCTGCCGTTAACCTGTGCGGCGATAATGCCGCCATGATTGCAGCAACTGGTTTTCACTACTTAAAGGCGGGTATGCAGGTTCGGCTGAGCGATGATGTTTTCAGCCGCAGTCGCTAATCCGCCAAATGGCAAGATCCGAAAACATCCTCAATTTTTAAATCTGGATGTAATTCTGTTTGAGGGTCAAAATTCTCTTCACCGAAGCCAACCCCATGTCTTTGATTTCATCTGCACGATCTACAGCATTCACAATTTCTTCATAGGCAATGGCGATGTTAGGACCTTTGTGGCAGATCAGGGCAATATCAATACCGGCCCGGATAATTTGGCGAACCGCGGTTTTGATATCATAATGCTCGACAATGGCGCCCATGTCCAAATCATCTGTCATTGAGATGCCGGTAAAGCCCATTTGCTCGCGCAACAGGTTTTGGGCGATTTCTTCAGATAGGCTGGCCGGCCATCGGGTATCAATTTGCGGATAGATCACATGCGATAGCATCACCCCCGCGACTTGCTGTGCAATGCTATCGGCAAAGGGTATCAGATCGCAGGATTTTATTTCAGCAAGGCTATGGTCACAGGTGGGAAGCTCAACATGCGAATCTGCAACTGTTCGTCCAATTCCGGGAAAGTGTTTCGCCACCGCCATGATGTGGTGTTGCTGCAAATGTGATATAACGGTCAGCCCCATCTTGGAAACCCATCTGGGATCGTGGCCAAAGGCGCGCGCGGCCATGATACTGCTGACTTCCCGCGGAGCGACATCTAATACGGGGGCCAGGTTCATATTGATGCCGGCCCGGGTTAATTCGGCTGCTGTCGTGTCGGCAAAAAATATGGCATCATCGACATCGTTCATTGACGGATTTCCGGGAAATTCTGTAAAGGGCGCCTTCAGTCTGGCGACCTGGCCGCCTTCCTGGTCGATGGCAATGATCAGCGGTGGCTGCTGGTTGGCGCGGGCACATGCCTGAGCGTCATCGCACAGTTGTCTTACCTGTGCCGGGGTTTCGGTATTTTGTGAAAATAGAATGATCCCGCCAACCTTGAGATCTCCAATGAGATGCTCGAGGTCCTGATTAAATTGCTTGCCTTCAAATCCGACCATCAGGCGTTGACCGGCCAGCTGCTCTATGGATAAATCTTCTATGTTCATAGTGGCTGTGTCTTTATAAATTTTAGAAAAGATTAAAATTTAACTGGAGTGCTGGAGTATTGGATAGGAAAACTGCCCTGATATTGATGGTTTAATTCTCTATATGACTCCATTGCTCCAGTACTCCATTACTCCAATACAGAGTCATTCGTCAACCAACGCTTTGATTATACCATAATTGTGCGGATTGGGTAGGTTAGAATCAATTTGACAGCATCGCCGGCAGCGAAAATGGGGTGCCCGGGGTTTCCTGCGCCAATTTTAAGATGTTATCAATCAGCTTATCGACATCGGCTTTGCTCAGTGGTTTGGAAAACAAATAGCCCTGCCCAAATTGACAATTCATCTCTAGCAAAATAGCAAATTGTTCTTCGGTCTCCACTCCTTCGGCAACCACCATCATTTTTAAACGATGCGCCAGCGAGATGATGGCCTCAACGATATTGCGGTTGCCGTCCGGCTCAGATTTAATTCTTGATACAAAACTGCGATCCACCTTCAAGGTATCAATTGGCAGACGCTGCAGATAGCTTAAAGAAGAGTAGCCGGTTCCAAAGTCGTCGATCACCAGGTGTAAACCCAGGTCCTTTAGCCGGTGCACCAGTCGGATGGTTTCATCTGCATCCTCCATCAGGGCCGTTTCGGTGATTTCCAGTTTGAGTTGCTGGGGTGGCATACCGGTCTGGTTTAGAATCTCTTTAATATCATCCAGCAGGGTAGGGGATAGAAAATGTTTGCTGGAGAGGTTGATATTCATTGTCAGTTTGAGCTTGTCTTTAAGCTGGTCCTGCCAGCGACACAGATCCTCACAAGCCTTTTGGGCAATTAGCTGGGTGATGGGGACAATCAAGCCTGTCTCTTCAGCAATTGAAATAAATGAACCGGGATATATAAGGCCCAGTTGGGGATGGTTCCAGCGAATGAGGGCCTCAAAGCCCACCAGCGATGCGGTCTGCAAATCCACTATGGGCTGGTAATGATTTTCAAACTCGTTTTTGTTGACGGCTTTGCGCAAATCCGTCTCTCGTTCCAACAAGTGCAGCGCTTTTTTGTGCAGCGTTTTATCAAAGATTTTATACTGGGCCTTGCCGTTTTCTTTGGCATGGTACATTGCGGCATCTGCGTCCCTGATGATGTTTTCAGCGTCATCGTAGTCCCGGGTGTTGAGTACCACACCGAAACTGGCCGGTGCAAAAACCTCCTTGTTTTCAATCATAAACGGACGCTTGAGCTCTTGCTGTAGCCGATCAGCCACGCCACTGGCGTATTCGCTATTTTCAATGTCTTCAAGCAGGATGACAAATTCATCTCCGCCAAAGCGTGCCAAGATATCGAGGTCTCTGAGCGAATCTTTGATCCGATTGGCAAAGGCCTTGATGAGTTGGTCACCGACGCTGTGGCCGAGGCTGTCATTGACCAGCTTAAAGCGATCTATATCCAAATATAAAACGGCAAAATAATAATCATCGCGACGTTTGGCGCGTTTGAGCGCCATGTTTAAATGTTCCATGAAAAGCGCCCGATTCGGCAAATTGGTAAGCGTGTCATGAAATGCCTGATGATAGATTTGACGTTCAGCCTCCTTGAGCTCAGTAATATCGGCTAAGGTGACGACGCTTTTATCAGAGCCCGGGATATTGGCCAATGAGCACAACATATCCTTTTGTTTGCCTTCTTTATCGATGAAGGTACATTCAAAGTGGGGCGCCATCGGATGATAATCTGAATGTTCCGGTATGACTTCACCATTTTGTATTTTGCGCTGCGTTTTTTCATCCATGAATTGCAGCCAGGACTTTAAACTTTCTATTTCTTTTTTTTGGAATCCGGTCATACTGGCAAACTCTGAATTTGCCAGAGAGATGGTCGTATCTTTTTCGACAATCACCGTTGCGGTCCCGGTATTTTCAAATATGGTCCGATATTTCATCTCGGATTCACGCAATTCGGCGGTGCGCTCTTTGACCTTGATTTCCAGCGTTTCATTGGCTTCGCGCAGGGCTTCTTTGGATTTGTTGATGCTGTTTACCAGTAGCTGGGTGCACAAACTGATGAGCAAAATAATGCCGGCCGTGATGACAATGGCCAGTGTTTCACTGGCTAAAATGGTCTTTTCAAAATAATAATAGAACAGAGAAACACCCGCCCCAATGATAATCAGACCCATATTGTCCAGGTTCATCAACCGCTTTTTTTTGCTCATTCCTCGCCTCTAAAACCTATAAGCAATTGAAATAAATTAAAATTAAGGTAAAAATCAGGGGCAATTGATTTGGTTGCAGACGTTTGCGACTGCACTGCCAAATTCAAAAATAACCTTGATATATATCGGTCAATTGGGGCTAAAACTTAAGATGTAAACCGGCAGGTCTAGTGGTGAGGTTTTTGGGTCGGTGATCAAGGGTAACAGCTGGGAAAAAAACAACCCAGGCCTTCAATTCATCCTGTATGGAAACCTTCGGAACACATGATGCCTGAAATTGGCGCACCTATCAGCGGCATTGGCTGTCATACGGGTGCCGCAGGTCTGTTTGAAGGTAACCATCAGATGCCTCAGAACATCAGAGGGGGTTTCGGTGGCCTAAGGATTTTTCAAGCGTTCAAGTTTGAGTCTGGTGAGTTTACCCTTTGCGTGACGCATAACAGCGGTTTTCGATGTAGGTCGCTGTGGCCGCATCAAAGGTGGCCTCATTTTCATGAACGAATTTGGGCTCCCCCTCCCAGGCACCGCAGGCCAGTACCACCGGTTCGCCCAGTGTAAACTTTCGACCGCAGGCCGGACAGCCTTCCTCATTGATGCGATTAAGCGTTTCAAGGTCAATAATGGTTTTAAACCGGTTTTTGTCAGCTTTTGCCATAGGTTCCTCCTCGATACCACCCAGCACGTTTTTTGGTGGTCTATCATTTTTAGCTATAAGCTAGCTTCTAGTGGTCCCAATGTCAAGGCGAGTAGATGGGGAGCTTTCGAGTGCACAGGATACCCAGCAGCGATCTAATTGTTCATTTTAGTTTTTTCTTTTCGCCGATGATTTGCGCCGCAGCTGGTATTTTTGGACAGCACGATGATGGTCTTGATAATTTGTGGAGAACTGATGGGTTTGGTCCTTTTTTGATACAAAGTAAATGTAGTCAGTGTCCGCCGGATAGAGGGCAGCCTCCAGTGATTTCTTCCCGGGATTGGCGATGGGGCCGGCCGGCAGACCGCTGAGTTTGTAAGTGTTATACGGAGTGGGGGTTTCAAGGTGCCTACGCTTCAAATTGCCATCAAAGTCCTTTATTCCATAGATGACTGTTGGATCTGATTCCAGTCGCATTTTTTTGTTCAGACGATTGTGAAAAACCGATGAAATGATCGGCCGCTCGAAAGACGCTCCGGTCTCTTTTTCGATAACCGATGCCAGAATGACGATTTGGTGCACTGAAAAACCCAGCTGTTGGGCTTTTTGTTGCCAGGCGGCATTAAATATCTGCCGGAAGCGGTTTACCATGGTGACGATGATCGTTTTGGTAGGTACATTTTTGGGGAAAAAATAGGTTTCCGGAAACAGATAGCCTTCGAAGGTTTTGGCAGGCAGATTTTGTTGGTGCACCAAATCGGCGTTGGTGGCTGCTGCGACAAAACTGTTTTTGGGGGCCAAACCGGCCGCTTCTACCAGATCGGCGATCTGGTAAAGATTAAGTCCTTCTGGTACCGTCAGCTTGTAGAGCTTGATTTCTCCGGTAGCCATTTTTTGCAGAATCTGTATCGGTGACATGGCTGCCGACAATACATATTCTCCGGCTTGGAGCTTTTTGTCATATCCCTTCAGACGGGCAACGATTTTGAACTTAAATGGATCTTTAATGATGCGGCTGCTGGCAAGCGCCGCGGTGGTCGTATTAAATGATTGGCCGGCTGGTACGGTGATGACTGTATTTTCGGATGTCTGGTTGGCAGGTGTCTGAGCATAATGCTGCAGATGTAGCAAAAAGAATGCGACACCACCGATCATCAACACCATGACAATGGCTGTTAACAGCAGGATTTTTTTCAATGTTTGATTGCCCTCCGGGTTGCCAGATCCTATGGTCGTTGGTTCTAATTTAACCTCTGAATCACTCGCTATAGTTGCTGGGCTATTTTTTAAGCATATTAAATATAGTGTGCTGTTGTCAAAGTTCGACCGGTTGATTTGTTGGTTTTACTTGACATGTATCCCCAAACCCCATAATTTTGAGCGTTTGCAAAAAAAATCTTTTAAGTATAATATCACGTTATTAGATCTGTAAGGAATCCTAAATGGCAAAGCCTAAATTAAAAGAGCATAACATCAATAAAACCTGGTGCAAAGGATGCGGCATCTGTGTGGCGCTCTGTCCGAAAAAAGTTCTGGCAATAGATGATCAAGAAAAAGTCAGTGTTGTCCGTGCCAAAGATTGCATCTGTTGCCGATTGTGTGAGCTCCGATGCCCGGATATCGCAATTGAAATCGAAACTGAAAAATAGGCAATACGATGAGCGAAAATATAAAATTTATTCAAGGCAATGAAGCCTGTGCAGAAGCCGCTTTGTATGCAGGGCTAAATTTTTATGCCGGTTATCCGATTACGCCATCTTCGGAAATCACGGAATTATTGGCCTTTCGTCTACCGCAGCTCGGGGGGAAATTTTTGCAAATGGAAGACGAGATCGCATCCGTATGTGCTATTATTGGCGCTTCTTTGACCGGCTGCAAGGTGATGACTGCCACCAGCGGTCCGGGTTTTTCATTGATGCAGGAAGCGTTAGGCTATGCCATTATGGCAGAAATACCCTGTGTGATCGTCAATGTGCAGCGCGGGGGGCCCTCTACTGGATTGCCAACCCACGGCAGTCAGGGCGATGTCAATCAAGCCCGTTGGGGAACGCACGGTGACCATGCCATCATCGCTCTAACGGCGTCCAATCATCAAGACATTTTCGCACTCACAGTTGAAGCTTTTAATTTAGCTGAAATTTATCGGACGCCGGTTATATTGCTTCTCGATGAAGTTGTGGCCCACATGCGTGAGCGTCTTGTGGTTCCACAACGCGGCGAAATGCCCTTGGTGGAACGATTAAAAACCGCCGTCAAAGAAGGTGTTGATTATCATCCGTACCTGCCCCGTGAAGATGGTCGCTTGCCAATGTCTGATTTTGGTGGTGTTCATCGATATAACGTCACCGGACTTTTTCATGATATGTGGGGGTTTCCGTCCAGTGAACCAAGGGCGGTGCACGGCTTGCTGCGCCATCTGGTCGATAAAATCGAAAACCGGACCAATCAGCTCGCCCGCTACAAGGAATATTATATCGAGGACGCCAAGCATCTGCTGGTTTCCTATGGATCGTCGGCGCGCTCGGCCCGGCATATCGTGGAAAAAAGACGATCCCGCGGCGAGCGGCTAGGCTTGTTGGAATTGCAGACACTCTGGCCGTTTCCTTATGATATCGTGCGCGAAAAATGTGCTGCCGCCCAATCGGTTGTCGTGGTCGAGCAGAACATGGGTCAAATACTGCAGGCCGTAAAAGCTGCAGTGGATCAGCCGGATAAGGTGTTTCTGGCCAATCGCATTGATGGCGTCTTTATCAGACCCGCTGATATCATGAATATTCTGCGGTTGATCCAAGGTAAGGGGGTTTAACCATATGGCGATAAAAGCATATTTGCGAGAACGATTTTTTCCGCATCTTTGGTGTCCGGGCTGCGGTCATGGTATGGTTTTAAACGGTATGCTGCAGGCAATCGAAAGAATGGGTCTGAGCAGAAACGAGATTGTTATGGTGTCGGGTATCGGCTGTTCATCGCGTATTACCGGGTATGTAGATTTTCACACCTTGCATACGATTCATGGCCGGGCCTTGGCTTTTGCAACCGGTGTAAAAATGGCCCGTCCGGAGCTCAATTTGATTGTACCTATGGGAGATGGCGATGCCCTGGCCATTGGCGGAAATCATTTTATTCATGCGGCGCGCCGCAATATCGATATAACCGCCATTGTCATGAACAACCGCATTTACGGAATGACCGGTGGACAGTTTTCGCCATTATCGGGCGAAGATGTTCGCGCGACGACCGCCCCTTATTTAACCATTGACCCCAGCTTTGATGTTGTGGAGCTGTCCAAAGCAGCCGGCGCCACTTTTGTGGCGCGAACCACAACCTATCACATTCAGCAAATGACTGATATCATTCAACAAGCCATATTGCATGAAGGTTTTTCAGTGGTGGAAATTTTCTCCCAGTGCCCCACGTACTTTGGCCGTAAAAACAAAGCCGGTGATGCGGTAGACATGATCGCCTATTTCAAGAAACATACGACTCCGATCGGCTCCAAATCCAAAAAAGAGAACCCGGATCTGATTGAGCGTGGTATTTTTGTGCAAACAGAAAAACCGGAATATTGCAACGAATACGACAAGATGGTTCAAAAGGTAATGAAAGGTCGTTAAAAATGGAAAGATGCAGAATGGTATTTTCGGGTTCGGGTGGACAAGGTGTTATCACCGCAGCCATTATCCTGGCCGAAGCAGCAGTGCTGCACGACGGGCTAAATGCAGTCCAATCCCAATCCTATGGAGCTGAGGCCCGCGGGGGCGCAACCCGCTCGGACATTATTATATCCGATACGATTCTCCATTATCCCAAAGTGATCCAGCCCAATGTGCTCGTCTGTCTGACCCAGGACGCTTACAATAAATTTTACTCGATTATTCGGCCGGGCGGCTTGCTGATCAGCGATACACGCTATGTAAAAACCGAAAAAAAGGTTGATGCCCAGCAAAAAGAACTTGCGATGTATGAAAGCGTTATGGATAAAATCGGCAAACCCATCGTTTTCAATATTTGCATGCTCGGGGCTGTTATTGCCATAACAGAATTGGTTAAACCCGAGTCCATCATGAAAGCACTGGAAAACCGTATTCCGGCCGATTTTTTGGATATGAATCGCAAGGCGCTAGATATCGGGATAGAGCTAGGGGAGGCCATAAAAAACTAAAAACCGGCTTTGGCCCATTATCTTTTATCCGAGTGCTGTGTTCCCCCGCAAAATGCGGGATTTCACATCTTTTCTTAAAAATACTAAGGTGTTCAGCAATTCGATTTGAAATACTCGCGTATTTAAATATACGCTCCGTTTTCAAATCAAATTGCGCCCTGCACTCGAATAAAATCTAACGGCCTTAAGTCGGTTTTGTTTGTTTTTATATTCAGGATGAATTGATATCACTGGTATTTTCAGTATTGTAACACTGCATTACAACCTTACTTCGGTTTACGATTCATTGGATGTCCGTTTTACTAAAACGACTTATGTTTCTCATGGAAGAGCGATTTTACCACAGGCGTTTAGCGTGTTCTGGCGGAAGACCGATGGCCTTCATTTTCATAACAACCGCTTCAATATCATACGCCACAGACCTGACTTCAACCGTATCTTCTTCAGAGTCCCAGATAATATATTTTGCCTGATTGTTTCCATCTCTGGGTTGCCCGACACTGCCGGCGCTGATGATATGCTTTTGTCGCGCGTTCAGCTGGTTGAGGCCCTTCTTTAGCCGACCGCTTTCAAAACCATGCCGGCCGTAACTGGTAATGTCCAGAGTATGGGTATGACCGATAAAGCAACGTTGTTCCTTTAATTTTTTTAACGCTAAAATTTTTGCTTCTTCGGGCAATTGGAACAGGTAGGTCAAAACAGAGTCCGGCGGAAATCCATGAACAAAGCGGCATCCATGCGCAATAATGTGGGTTTTTAAGGTTTTTATATAGTCGACGGATTGAGATGACAATAATCTTCGGGTGATATTCAATGATTTACGGGCAGCACGGTTAAACCAATCCAGATAGGTGGGTTGAATTAAGGCCAATTCATGGTTACCCTGTACTGCACAAATGTTGCGTTGGCGGATGTGTTCGATGACACGTTCCGGTTCCGGGCCATATCCAATATGATCGCCCAGACTAATAATGTCATCGATACCGATCTTATCGATCTCAGCCAAAATTTGTTCAAGGGCCTCCTTATTACCGTGGATATCGGAAATAATGGCAATTTTCATTGGCAACGCCTCACCTAAAATCCGGCGTCCACCTGAATGCGCATTGATGTGCATTCGCTAGTGGGCTTATGCTGAGATAATTTGATCACTTGGCCATCGTTTCCTTGATATACTGACATGGGCTGGCATGCCATTTAAATTTATAGCTAAGCCCGCAGCAGATTAAAATACCAGGCCATCAATTGGGGACCGAAAAATATATACGTGATGGCGCCAATGGCCAGAAATGGACCAAATGGGATCTTGAGCTTCATGGTTTTTCCAGCCTTTAAAATGACAAGCAAGCCTGCGATGGTCCCGACGGCCGAAGCCGCAAATATGGTAAATAAAACCCCCTTCCAACCGATAATGGCTCCCATCATAGCCAAAAGCTTGATATCACCGCCACCCATCCCTTCTTTGCGGGTCAGCAGATAATACAATTGAGCGACAAGCCACAGGCTGCCACCGCCGATCAATATGCCCAGCAGGGACTCAATCCAGGTCACCTTTGGCAGGGCAAGGCTGGCGGCAAAAAAGAGCGGGATTCCCGGTAAGGAAATCACATCCGGAATGATTTGGTGATCAATGTCGATAAATGTTATGACCAACAAAGTGGCAATGAAAGTATAGTAAATCAGAGATTCAAAACCCAAACCAAATTTCCAGAATACGCCCACAGCAAATATGCCGCTGATAAATTCGATAACCGGGTAGCGAAAAGAGATGCGTGCCTCACAATGACGACATTTTCCTCTCAAGAGGATGTAGCTAACAATCGGTATATTGTCGTAAAAACGGATCAGGGTACCACAGCCCGGACACATCGAACGCGGGTGGACAATTGATTTCGATTCCGGAAGCCGGTAGATACATACATTTAAGAAACTTCCGATACAAATGCCAAAAAGAAAAACGCACAACTCAATTAAATAATTTGCGCTCATCACTTATCAGTCCCGTTGGGTTAAGTGTTGGTCTGCAATCGGCAGTTAACTCGATTCAGCCAACCGTTTTCTGGATGCACCCTCCGTATGGTGGGTCTTTAAAAAACGGTTAACGCCATTATGTTGTTATTTAAGCCAGTAGTTCATAAAAAATATAACTGGACATTGTCAAAGAAAAATTAAGGCTTACATTAACGAGTTACATTGCAGATGGTTTTAAGTTGCTGAATTAGAATTATTTTCGGCAAAATAAAGCCAAGCTTAAATTTTAGTTCAATGCTCAGGAGCAAAAATGGCTCAAAGCGATAAAGATGACCTCATCAGTCTGATTGAAGAAGACAGCTCCAATGCGGACATTCCATCAACACTTCCCATGTTGCCGGTTCGAGATATCGTTGTTTTCAGTGATATGGTGATGCCGCTGTTTGTCGGTCGCACCAGATCGATCCGTGCGGTTGAAGAAGGGGTGGCCAAAGATGGTTTTTTGATGCTGGTGACGCAAAAGGATCCGGCAATCGAAAATCCTACTGCTGACGAAATTTATAGAGTTGGCACCGTCAGTCGCGTCCTGCGCATGTTAAAGCTGCCCGATGGTCGTGTTAAAGCGTTGGTGCAAGGTGTGGCTAAGGCTAAAATTGTACGTTACTTGAGGAAACGCTCATTTTATCGGGTTAAAATTGATAAAGTTGAAGAGCCGTTTGTTGAAGAAATAAATTTGGAAATAGAAGCCCTGATGCGAACGGCTAGGGAACATACAGAAAAAATCCTTTCGTTACGAGGTGAACTTTCCGGTGATATCAGCGCCATTTTGGAAAGTATTGAAGATCCCGGCAAGCTGGCGGATTTGGCGGCATCTAATTTAAAGCTCAAAATTCAAGAATCCCAGCAACTTCTTGAGTGCATTGATCCGGTTAGACGTCTCAAAAAGGTAAACGATCTGCTTTCCAGAGAACTTGAACTCTCAACCGTTCAGGCCAAAATTGAATCCGATGTCAAAGATGAGATTTCAAAATCGCAACGTGACTATTTCCTTCGCGAACAAGTGCGGGCGATTTACAAAGAACTGGGCGAGCAAGATGACAAAACAGTTGAAGTTGAAGATTACCGCCGAAAGATCAAGCGCGCCAAGATGCCCAAAGAAGCAGACAAAGAAGCCATCAAGCAACTCAAACGTCTTGAGCAGATGCACCCGGATTCTGCGGAAGCAACTGTTTCGCGAACTTATCTGGACTGGCTGGTGGAGCTGCCATGGCACAAATCGTCTCGGGATAGCTTTGATATCAACAAAGCCAAATCAGTTCTTGAAAAGGATCACTATGGTTTAAAAAATGTTAAGGATCGGATTCTTGAGTATCTGAGCGTCCGCAAATTGAATCCCAAGATGAAAGGACTGATATTGTGCTTTGTCGGCCCACCCGGTGTCGGCAAAACCTCTCTGGGTCAATCAATTGCGCGGGCATTAAAACGTAAATTCATTCGTATCTCTTTGGGAGGTATCCGCGATGAAGCGGAAATCAGGGGCCACCGGCGCACTTACATTGGGGCGCTACCCGGTCGTATCCTGCAAGGTTTAAAGCAATGCAGTAGCAATAATCCGGTTTTTATGATGGATGAAATTGATAAACTAGGCGCCGATTTCCGCGGTGATCCTTCGGCAGCTCTTTTGGAAGCTCTGGATCCAGAGCAAAATATGGCTTTTAGTGATCATTTTCTCAACATCCCCTTTGATCTTTCCAAAGTGATGTTTATTCTGACGGCAAATCTAACGGACACCATTCCCTCTGCTTTGTTGGATCGCATGGAAGTTATTTCGTTGTCGGGATATACGGAAGAAGAAAAAATGGTTATCGCCCAAAAATATCTGATACCGCGACAAGTTAAAGAAAATGGACTCAAGCGTCGATCCGTTTCAGTTAGCCGCGGTGCATTGCAACAGATGATAACCGAGTATACATCCGAGGCCGGTTTGCGCAATCTTGAAAGGGAGATTGCTGCTGTATGCCGTAAGGTTGCCCGCAAAATTGCCGAGCAGCAAAAGGAACCATTTAGCGTAACCCGTGGCAATCTGCACAAATATCTGGGTATTCCCAAATATAGCCCTGAAATGGACAGGGAAGAAAATCAGGTGGGTTTGTCCACTGGCTTGGCTTGGACGCAGGCCGGAGGCGAATTGCTGTATGTTGAAGCGTCTTTGATCAATGGAAAAGGGGAATTAATTGTGACCGGTCAGTTGGGGGACATTATGCAGGAGTCTGCCCGGGCGGCATTAAGCTATGCACGGGCCAATCTGGCGTCATGGGGCGTGAAGGATAAAAAAATCGATCAGTGCGATATTCATATCCACGTGCCGGCCGGCGCGATCCCCAAAGACGGTCCCTCAGCCGGTATTGCCATGGCGACAGCATTGATTTCGGCATTCACCCATAGACCCGTGCGCAGCGATGTAGCCATGACCGGTGAAATTACGTTACGGGGCAGGGTTTTGCCCATTGGCGGCTTAAAAGAAAAAGCGCTCGGTGCGCTGCGGGCCGGAATCCGAACGGTCATCATACCAGCTAAAAACAAAAAGGATCTGGTTGAAATTCCGCAACCCTTAAAACGCAAAATTCAATTTATACCGGTAAAGCACATGTCGGAAGTGGTCAGGCAGGCCATCATTGGGCCAAAATTAAATGCGCGTTCAAAGCGGGCCAAAACCAAAAGCAAATAAATCACTCCGGCATGAACTAGATACTTATGAAAATACTTGCGCTCGATACAGCCACAGCCAGCTGCTCCGTTGCCATTACGGATGAGCGGCGCACATACGCTGAATTGACAACACGCAAAAACCAAACGCACTCGAAGCATTTGATGCAGATGATCGATTCGGTTTTAGAGTCTGCCGGACTGCACATTGACGATCTCGGCGGTTTTGCCCTTACCATCGGACCCGGTTCATTTACCGGACTGCGGATCGGAATCAGTACTATAAAAGGCTTGGCGTTGGCGACGGATAAACCGGTCGTTGGCATTTCCAGTCTTGAAACCCTTGCCTGGCAATGTGCACATCGAAACATTTTAATTAGCCCGTTGCTGGATGCTCGCAAGGCGGAGATTTATGGTGCGACCTACCGTTTCATCGACAACTGTCTGGTTGAGCAAACACCTGCTATGGCATCAGCACCGGAAGCATTTATTCGAAAAATTAAAGAACCCTGTATATTTGTCGGCTGTGGTGCGCAGCTTTATCGACAAACCATCGAAAAATCAATGGGCCCCAATGCGCATTTCATGCCTGATGACCAGAATCTGATCAAGGCATCCAGCATTGCATTTTTAAGCATGAATCGATTCAAAACCAGTGATACCGATGGCGTTGCTGACTTGGTTCCGCGATATATCCGCAAATCCGATGCGGAGTTAAGCGTTGCCGCCAGACCTCAAATCAAATCGCCCAAAAATAATTTTTGAAAGCCCGTATCCGGTCATGCCAAAAAACGACCAATGATAATCACCGCATTAGCCCTGCTGAAGGCGTGCCCCGCATCCAGCAAATACAGTTAAATGATGAAACCATCAGCGGTGTCCATCACCGTTGCGCTGTTTACGATCATCTTGTGGTAATTATTGACAATCCATATGGATATTGTTATGAAATACATTTTAAATTTGAGCAGACTGACGGCGTCAATTGTTGGCGTGGCTTTCACTTGGGATAACGATTAGATGAAGACATATTCATGGTCTGATCCACCGGGTCAGACGGCCTTTCCGGTGGCAAAAGCCGGCTATCCGCTCATATTAGCGGCGGCATTTGTCACTTTGATTTTTGCGCTGCTGGATATGACCACGGCAACGTTGATCGGCGTTGTGGTGACATTTAGTTTTTGTGGCTTTTTCAGAGATCCGGATCGGGTTATTCCCAATCAACCGGGAGGCATCGTTTCACCGGCCGACGGGAAAGTTATTGTCGTGGAGACCATTGATGATACGCCTTTCTTCAATGGTCGCTGTAAAAAAATCAGCATTTTCATGTCCGTTTTCAACGTTCATGTAAATCGTATTCCTTTTGACGGTGCCATCGAAAAGATCAGTCATCAACCCGGTAAATTTTTTTCAGCGAATCTGGATAAAGCATCCTCGCAAAATGAACATAACGCTGTTTTCCTGCAAACTCCGGATAACACACCGATATGCGTTGTCCAGGTTGCCGGTTTGATTGCCCGAAGAATCATATGCTATGCACAGCCCGGAATGGATTTGGTAAAAGGACAGCGTTACGGATTGATTTGTTTTGGTTCCAGGCTGGATGTTTATCTGCCTGAAGACACGCATGTCAAGGTGACGGTTGGTGAAAAGGTAAAGGCGGGAACCTCCTTGATCGGGCAGTTTGTCTGAGCTCATTCTTGAGGCAAGCTGAACCAAACGTGATGATATGCGCTTTCTTTCTTAAGAGGCCGTAAGTAAATTGATTTTTCAATCATCGCCGGATTCTAGGAAGGTATCTGTGAATCGGCGGTTTTTTTATAACTCATATCAACATTTGTAAAACAGAAATGGTAGCGGCATGACAAAGACCTATGACATTGCTGTCATCCCCGGCGATGGGACTGGCCCTGAAGTTGTTGCAGAAGGATTGAAAACCTTAGCAGCAGTGGCGGCTAAATATAATTTCGAGTGTCAACTAACCACTTATGATATCGGTGGTGATCATTATCTGGCAACCGGTGAAACCATCTCAGAACAGCAGCTCGCATCGCTCAGCGAAAAAGATGCCATTTTTTTGGGTGCCATTGGCCATCCAGAGGTAAAACCCGGCATTCTGGAAAAGGGTATTTTGCTCAAAACCCGGTTTGCGTTAGATCAGTACATCAACTTGCGCCCCGTTAAATTATATGAAGGTGTCTATACACCGATCAAAGAAAAGTTGCCTGAGCATATTGATTTTGTCGTGGTTCGTGAGAACACCGAAGGCCTATATACCGGTGCCGGTGGTTTTTTAAAGCACGGCACCGCGGACGAGGTTGCTATCCAAGAATCCATTAATACGCGCAAAGGTGTGGAGCGTTGCATTCGCTTTGCATTTGAATATTGCCAAGCACGCAACAAAGACCGCAAAATCACCTTGTGTGGCAAAACCAATGTGTTGACCTATGCGTTTGATCTTTGGGAAAGAACCTTTTATGAAGTTGCCAAAGAATACCCGAATATTGAAGCCGATTATGCCCATGTGGATGCGCTTTGCATGTGGATGGTCAAAAATCCGGAATGGTTTGATGTCATTGTGACCGACAATATGTTTGGTGATATTATCACCGATCTGGGTGCAATGATTCAAGGTGGCATGGGGATCGCCGCGGGCGGCAACATCAATCCGGCCGGGGTTTCGATGTTTGAGCCCATTGGCGGCTCAGCCCCCAAGTACACCGGGCAGCAAAAGATCAATCCGATTGCCGCCATCTTAGCGGTCCAGCTGCTGCTGGATACCATCGGTGAAAAAAAAGCAGCCTTGTGCGTTGAAGCGGGTGTTGCCAAAGTTTTGCGAGAGGATATCAAAGATGTTGCGGCCGGCCAAATGGGGTATTCAACCAGCGAAATTGGAGAACTGGTCGTTGATTATATTGAAAAAAGCGGTCTATAGCATGCACCTCATGTTACCGCAGTCAGCTATCTTAAAATCGTCAATTGCTTATTCTGGGGGAATGCAGTATGGCTCAAAAAAAATTTAACATTGCAGTTGCCGGCGCTACCGGTGCCGTGGGCAATCAGATGATTCGTTGTCTCGAAGAAATGGGTTTTCCGATAAAATCCGTTGCCCTTTTGGCCTCTAAACGCTCTGTCGGCCGCCAACTCAAATTTAGAGGGGATCTGATCGACATCCAGGAGCTTAATAAGGATTCCTTTAAGGGCATCGATATTGCGCTTTTTTCAGCCGGTGGCGGTACCAGTGAAACCTATGCCCCAGCTGCTTTCAAGGACGGGTGTGTGGTTGTTGATAATTCCAGCGCCTGGCGGATGGATCCGCAGGTCCCGTTGGTTGTGCCCGAGGTCAACCCCCATGCCATTGGCCAGTATACGCAAAAGGGCATCATCGCCAATCCGAATTGCTCGACGATTCAGATGGTCGTTGCCCTGAATCCGATTCACCAAAAATTCGGGATCAAACGCGTCGTGGTCTCAACTTACCAGGCCGTATCGGGTACGGGCAAAAAGGCTATTGATGAACTTTTGGACCAAACCCGTGCGATGATTAACTTTCTTGATTACGACAGCAGCGTTTACCCGCATCGCATTGCCTTTAATTGTTTGCCACACATCGATAAATTTATGGATAACGGCTATACAAAAGAAGAAATGAAAATGGTCAATGAAACCCGTAAAATTATGGAGGATGACAGCATTGCAGTTACGGCCACAACGGTTCGGGTACCGGTTTTCTTTGGCCACTCTGAATCCGTTAACATTGAAACCCATGAACCGGTATCCGCAGAAGAAGTCAAGGCGCTGCTGGCAAACACGCCCGGAGTTAAAGTCATGGACGACCCTGACCAAAATGTGTATCCACTAGCAACCGATGCGGCCGGGCAAGATTTAACCTTGGTCGGGCGCATTCGCCAGGATGAATCAGTTCCCAACGGCATCAATATGTGGATAGTGGCGGACAACATCAGAAAGGGTGCGGCCACCAACACGGTTCAGATTGCTAAAATCCTTGCGAAAGAATACTTATAAGAATTTTAGAAATTCAGGAACTAAATAACTATTAAACCATTAACCAATAACACCCAATTGAGTGATGCGCACTCAACTGGGTTCGGAGTATGAAATTGGAACGAATTCCCGTCACAAAAGAAGGCTTTGAGACTCTTAAAAAAGAGCTCGAAAATTTGAAAAAGGTTGAGCGCCCACAAAATATAAAAGCGATTGAAGAAGCAAGGGCCCACGGTGACTTGAGTGAAAATGCCGAATATGCTGCTGCCAAAGATCGCCAGGGCTTTATCGAAGGGCGCATCAATGACCTGGAATTCAAACTGGCCAATATTGATATTATTGAAACCGATAAATTGCCCAAAGACCGGGCTGTGTTCGGCAGCAAAGTTGTCCTTGAAAATATAGAAACCGGCGAAGATGTCAGCTATCAACTGGTGGGCCCGGATGAATCTGACATTGAAAATGGACGCATATCCGTCTCATCACCGCTAGGCAGGGCTATTATCGGACGCAAACCGGGTGATGAACTCTCGCTTCAAGTGCCCGGCGGCAGGCGAACATACGAGCTTGTTGAAATATTATAATCTGTTCAATTGGTTTGATTGGTTAAATTTGTTAAATTCTGCTGTTTCTTATTGCGGTTTGCAAAAACGAACCAATGAGACCAATCTAACAAATAAAACATTTTTTAATGGAGGGTGTCTACGTGGCACGAATTACGATCGAAGATTGTCTTCGGAAAATTAGCAATCGATTTTTACTGGTCAACATTGTTTCTCAGCGCGTTCGGCAGATTCGCGAAGGCTCGGATTACCTGGTCAGTTCTCCCAAAAATGAAGATATCGTTGTGGCCCTGAGGGAGGCGGCAGCCGGAAAACTGGTGCCGATTGATACAGACGAAACTGAGGAAGCCGAAACCTAAAACCTTTTGCCAAAAGGTAGCCCTAAATATAAAGCAGTAAACCGTGCTGTGGGTAAAGCCGTGCATCGTTATGACATGCTGCGGGACGGCGATCGCATTGTTGTCGGCATTTCCGGTGGTGCCGATAGTTTGACGATGATGTGGATGCTGGCCGAGCGCTTGCCGCGCATACCGATTCATTTTGAATTGTTTCCTGTTCATATTGATCCGGGTTTTGAAGGCGGGTTTAGTCAGGCATTGCAAACATACAGCGCAAACGCGGGTTTCAGTTTGCGGGTTGAACATACTGATTATGGTGTCGTAGGTCACAGCTCAGGCAATCGCGAAAATCCCTGTTTCTTATGTGCCCGCTTGCGTCGCAAACGGCTGTTTGAAATTGCCGAGGAATTGGATTGCAATAAACTGGCTTTGGGTCACAACAAAGATGATATCATCGAGACCCTATTTTTAAATATCTGCTATGCAGGCGAAGTCAGCACGATGCTGCCTTCCCAAACGATATTCAAGGACAGATTCACGATAATCCGGCCACTGGCGTATGCCGATGAGGACCTCATCAGAGATCTTGCCCGGGAGCGGAAATTTCCCGAATTTATCAATCCGTGCCCTTCAGCCAACAACTCAAAGCGGCAGGAGATAAAAACGATGCTAAAACAGCTTTATCGCAATAACCCGAAGATAAAGGGCAATATCTTCAGAGCGATGAGTCGGATTAAAACAGCCTATCTTCTTAAATGACATGAAAGATACCCAAAACCAACGCGATTACCGCAATATCCCCATTGATAAGGTGGGGATTAAGAATTTGCGATATCCGATTACCGTAGGCGACCGCCGGGAAGGCACTCAACACACAGTAGCCACTATCAACATGTATGTCGATTTGCCCCATGAGTATAAAGGCACCCATATGAGCCGGTTTGTCGAGATGCTTCATCTTCTGCAGCCGGAGATTTCACTGCAAAAATTTTCGGAAATATTAACCAACATGAAAAAACACCTCAATGCTGCCTCCGCACACATTGAGGTGACTTTTCCCTATTTTATCGAAAAACGAGCACCGGTCAGCTCATCTCCAGGTTTGATGGATTACACCTGCCGCATTGTCGGCACCAGTGATCCAGAGGGCAAAATCGATCTGGTTTCTGAAGTCATCGTGCCGATTTCATCCGTTTGCCCCTGTTCATTGGAAATCAGCGATACCGGAGCTCACAATCAGCGCGGAGAGGTGCATCTGGCAACCCGCTTTAGAAAATTCATCTGGATGGAAGACATGATTGAATTGGTCGAGGCAACCGCCTCCACCGATGTCTACTCTGTTTTGAAGCGTTCGGATGAGAAAAGCGTTACCGAGACGGCCTTTGCGAATCCCAAATTTGTAGAAGATATTGTCCGCGATATTGCCAAGAAACTAAAAGAAGACGACAATATTACCTGGTTTTCAGTCAGCGCTGAAAATTTTGAATCCATCCACAACCACAGCGCTTACGCGCATATCACCAGCGACTAATAATTTGACTTTTAAATGGTTATTTTCCCGATGAGCGGTGTACTCCGCGGATTTCAGCCCTCAACGTACTTCAAGTACGCCTCGAGCTGAAATCCTTGTGCGGCCTTGCTCATCGACAAAATACCTCCTTTAAAAGCCAAATTTAGTTTTTATAATTCTCTTATATCTTCGAATTCACTATCCCCCATAATTTTCAATACGGTTTTGAGAGAAAACGCATCAAGCAATGCGCGAACGATAGAATATGAAGTCAAATGGGTTGATGAGGATTAATCGAGGATGCGTAGAAGCCTTAAAGCTATGGGCTCGGTGGATTTGCCCGGGCTGTTGAGCATGATCACATAGCGGCAGAGCTTACCGTTGGCTCTTTTGATATAAC
>JAAUXT010015763.1_pt1 | contig 28295 bp, 25 predicted proteins | sample 7278171 | NCBI WGS metagenome assembly JAAUXT01 (sample SAMN14350112, study PRJNA611818) | marine sediment metagenome | isolation source: surface marine sediment (1.8m) | place: French Polynesia: Moorea | collected 2018-08
GGCCACTTTTCACTAGAAACTTGATGATCGTCCTCTGCTCGACACGTTTATCCATTGTGAGTAACAACAGGAACAAAGTCAAAATCAGAAATGCAGAACAAACCTTGAAAACTTCATGAAACATTTCAACAACGGAGATCAATCGCCGATAAAATGCACCAGACAGTCAATTAGGCCAGTCTCGTGACCCACATACACTGCAAACAGAGACGATCTCTGATCCAAGGACGCCTGACTGACAGGAGAGATCATTGCCCAAATTGGGCACACGAGCTCCAAAAGGAATGGGACTTATCGGACAGGAAATGTTAGAATCCGGACATACCTCGTATTTCTGACAGGTTAGGAATACTGCAATCCCAGGACGTTTGTAGGACGACATCGGACAAGGAACACCCTTCTAATGACCTCACCGCAAGCTCAACACAGTACCTTGCTTCTGCAGGAGAAATTCATTTTTGGACTGAAACTCGTACTGCAAGAAGTGCGACAAGAAGATTTCCGCAAAAGGCTGTGAGGGACTTGCTGAACCGCGTATACAGTGGTCTCGTCCCTCTCAGTCTTCTTTTTGCACTCCCAACTGGCACCATCAGATCGCCTGTTGCTTTTTGCACACGTTTCTTGGATCGCGGCTCGTAAAGAATGTTACATTCTGTCGGCGATGGTGTCTCACAGCACCGTGCTGCGAGTACTCACGGTGGATGAATTTCACTCGCACTTTGGTATCAGTGACACATCCGACTTCGCAATTTGAGTTCAATTCACCAATTTTCCTGGATGATGAGGGAAAAGACAGATTTGTTTGAGTTTTCAAACCACGAAATTTGTTGAGGTCTGGCGTTCTCTGAACTCGCGCAAACAGATGGTCACCAAACTTTTCACAAATTTGAGTGAACCCAGATTGGTGTCACAACTGGTGAAGAAGCCTTTCGGTACAAACCACAAACCAACACACTGCGTGAGAAAGTCCAATTTATCATCAGTGTGACATTCGCCGCAGGGGAAAGAAACTTGATTTACAAGTGTTGTAGATCTTGCTTAATTAGACTACAACTTCACGGTGTTCTTCATTAAGAAAATCCACCCAAGTGTCAATTTATGAAGGAGTCATCAAGGGCTCTTCTGCCTCTGTTTCGTCTGAGATAAGTACGCGACACTTGTTTCTGGGACGGCGCACCGCAAGAAGCTGACATCGTGTTCCAGCTGCAGCAGAGGTTCAGAATTTGAATCCCATGCTCCTTTGGGAAACGGTCAACTTTGAGGAATCCTCCGTCCTCCTGCGGAACCGAAGTTGGGGCAGTGGGAGAGACAACGGCCTCTGCGACCAAGCTGATAGATCTGCTGTGCTTTACCTGAAAAAGTTTTGAATGTCGAGGGTGAGGGGCGGGTGAAGAGACCTGAGCACCTTGACCCGTTGGTCTACCTGAGCCCTCTGCAACAAATTTCTCCCAACACCACAAACATTCGAACTTTGTGTCGTCGGAATTAAATGAGACACGGGCTCAACCCTGACACGGGTGTCTGGGCATTTGAAGTTGGACCTGAAATGGCCAGACACCCATTTTTCCTGGTTTTAACTCAAATGGTCAGACACCCCGTGAAAATGCCACTGGGAGCCTTGATGAGTGCTTGGCCATTTCTGGTTCAACTTGAAATGGCCAGGCACCCATGTCCCTGGGTTTGAGGTGTCTGACGATTTCATTACACCGTGTTGTGCGTCTGACCATCCACTTTTACACTGCAAAGGATGTCTGGTATTTGAGCGGTGGAACTTGATTTTGGACTTGGACGTGTCATTGGTTTTCTTTCCCTTTTCGGTCTTTGCTCTCGCTTGCATTTTACTTCAGTGAAGGACAAGGGAAGGGCGATCGAAACAAAGGCCTTTTCTTTATGCGGGCTGTAGGTCAGTGTTAGTTTTGGTTCAAGCGTGATGGGTGGGGGCGGTCCGCATCTTCTGTGTCAGTGATTTGTCCGTCGGAGCCTTGTGGTCAGCGGGATGATCAGACGCATAAACAACGCGAGTTGCCGCTGAGGTGGTTTTCTCTGTTGAAGTTCGATGAGGCTTGCACCAAAGCCTCGTACAATAACATAAATCCACGTTGAGATTTTGGGTGAAAACTTTGCTGTGAGGCGCAATTACGATTGATCAATGCATCTGATGTCTGCAGGATTGATCTCCAGCCATAGAGTTTCCACTTTGAGTCGCGTTCGTCACAAGCCACTGTGATCCGGTGGTTTCAATCATGTTTCCTTCTTGAAAGAATCATTTCGTGTGTCGCAAGGAATTGAGCTTTGGAGGTTCGCTTCTGCCGCCGAGCTGACACATTGGGAACTTTGCACGCAGCGGCTTTCCCGCACAACGTTGCCAGTTGTCCGGACTGTCATCCGGTCTCCGTCTTCACAATGTGTTTTCGCTGCTGCTCTTGAGAAGAGAGTGGGACATCTTTTGTCCAAGTGAGTTCGGTGTGAGAACAAAATTTCAATGCAAGGCGGCCACCAAGAAATGTTCTGGCGGTCTGTCTGTGAGAACATGTGGGTCTCAGAAACTCGTCAGAGTCCAGCGTAGCCACCAGAAAACTCCTGCGGTAACCCCTGCACAGACAACATTGGTCTGGTGGATTCAGGAAGGACGTTGGATTCAAATCGGTGTCGACCTGTCGTGGTGATCCCTTGTGCGGATCAAGTTGGAATCGAAGACAGACATTGAATCATGAACTGAAACTGTCCCGCTTACCCCAACCAGTCAAGGTACCTTTGGTACAAAGGATTTGTGAACAAAAGGACTGAGATAAACATCTGTCCGCGTGAATCCCTCTCCGTGTGGATAACTTTGGTTTCTGAGGAGTACATTGTCCTGGGCAATGCTACTGGAGGAGCTGCTGGAAACGCTTCAGGGTCTGGTTTCGACGCGTCAGCAGGATTCCCCGTCGAACCCTGTTCCTGGGACCATCTTACTGACGGAACGCCCCCGACGCGATAAGTGCGGACTTCTGAATAAGCAACACCGATAATCGAAAACAGAACACCAAGGTTCCTTCTGATAGCCTGGAACTTGAAGACGAAAACTTGGGAGAGTTTTCAGACACCGCGCGGGGAGTATTGCGGCTTCTTTATGTCGCCCTGTTGTCCATTAGGCAGAGATTAGCCTGTGTGATCCTTTATCTAAATACAACTGACCATTTCGACAGGAGACACAGCTGCCCAAATCCACTCTTCTGGTTGTGGGCGAGAAAAGTTTCAATCTATTCTTGTTGTTCTCAGGTCTAGTGCAATGAGGGGCCCACTTTAGATCTTCGCCGTTGAAGCCACGCTCGGTACGATTCGGGAAGGACTGACACATAAACGGCAGTCTTTGCTCAAATTTCAATTGATGCGAACACATCAATTGTCAGACCCATTTCACGAGGACACTCGTCATGTTATGCTCCACAACATTCGTAAGAAGGAAACAGCCGATTGTATCTGAACCAGATTTGGTTCCAGTTTGGATTCCATCGACCCTGAACGCGCTTTCTTTTTTCTACAAAACTGCGAGGAAAACGGATTAAATTCGTGGTTTTGTTCACCCACGGAGTTCTTCAAACAAGACACTGCTCTTTCGCAGTCCGATTCTGCGCTGGTTTCCCTCCCCACGAAACTGTCAATGAATCTATCTTGAAAAACAGCATGAAGAAAGAGTTATAGTTCCTGGCCTGATTCGTGACTCGTGAATACGTCCAATCTTGATAGCAAAATCTGGACAACACCGATTTTCACCGAACAAACCAACGAAACTTTTGTTGTTTCGAACGCATTATTTTCACTGTCAAAATTGAGGATGACTCGGCAAGGGGAGAGGACATGCTGAAAACGAAATTACACAAGCCAAAAAAACAACAATAATTTTGCACTTCTCAGTGAAGAATTCTGAGCAAATTTCGAGGCACTAACAAGCAGCTTCTTGAAGCAGGCACGCCTGAACCAGAAAACTCTTGAATATCGCCTCCTCTCCAGCACTCGTCGATATTTTTCAAATCAGAAACAACCAGTTTGTTAAAGTTGATGTCACTGACTCGTCGTATTCATTTGCAAAGCACTCAATTCAAAACTGAAGATCATCTGAAGGCCAAGGAGTCACAAACCACTTTACCCTTTGAGCAAATTGAGCTGAACACAAAACGAAGAATCCTCAAACCACCATTGGATCTGGTTTTTACTTCAGGCTGAATCATGTGCGCGCGCTGAAAAGAAGCCTGAACTGGCCTGTGCAGAGCCGTGTCTTGCCTGGTGTTTGAGTCTTCACTGACGCAAGTGAGGTAATCGCCATTAGAGATCTCAAGGCTACGCGCCTATTGACTCGAGGCGAAACAATCTCCATTTACCTTCAATAAATAAAGTATCAGCTCCACAAAATCCATAAGCAAACCTTGTTATGGTATCAGTCGGCATCTCGGGGATTGATTTTGCTTCTTCCACCGTTAGAAGGCATCTTGGAAAGTGCGCAACAAGAACGTCGGTTTTGATCCCTGTCTCCTGCGCGACGCCAATGACGCAGCTTTGAGGCAGCACCAATGAAAGGTGCTTGCAACCTGGAGTTCTTCATGTACAGAGAATTTGGTGCAGCTGAATAGGTCCTAGCAATGTAGAAATGATGGCACGGCACGAAAAGTGACGTTATTGTGGTGTCTTTTGCAGTCCATATTTTTCTGCAAGAAGACGACGGAAAGGAAAAGTTACAAAGAAGTAAGTTGAATAGTCCTGAGCGTACAACTTTGACAGGTGCGTACCACCTGAATGACACCAGGAGGAACGGTTGTGGCCAACTGCATCCAAATTGAGCCACAGTCGATCCAGCTTCGGGCGTCTGCAAGAAAAATCAAAACAAGGTTGCATTTGTTCGTGTTGCATTGGTAGGTGCTCTTATGACATGTCGAAATGTGACAGTTCAGCTATTGTTTCTGTCACCGTACGTACTTTGTGGTCTGGGATTGATTCCCAACGCAAATGTGACCTCTGCATTCGTTTTTGTGGCACGGTTGTCGTCGTTGTGATTTTAAACCTCTCCGCCACCTGGACAAATTGATCTTCCAGACAATGCGTCAGACCATCCAGGGGACTTACGCGACACTTTGACCTCCTCTCCCCCCCCAAAGTAGTGAGTGCGTGAGTCAATGGTGAATGAATGAGAGAGAGAGAGAGAGAGAGAGAGAGACAGACAGACAGACAGACAGACAGACAGACAGACAGACAGACAGACAGACAGAGACAGAAACTACAGATACAAAAACAAGGCCCACAAGATACTGTTGTGAAATGACACATTCTGATGTCGTGTGGTTTGCTGTTTTGCTGCGAAAGTTGTTGCAGCATGCTGGTGAAGTGCAACTGGTTTGATTACCTCCTCGAAACTCAATTCTTTGATCCGTAGCTGCCGACAAGTTGTCGATTGTCAAGAGCTCCTGTCAATACCTGACGCCTACACACGTCTCTCATTCAATTCAATTGAGTGCAAGTGTTCCCACAGATTTTGGTCTCGAACGGAAGAAAGAGCAGTGGAATTGAAAATAGACCCTCCTGTTCAAAAACGAGAGTTCGATGTCTGCTCGCGGTTTTTGATCGCCACTGTTTTGAATCCGTTGTTGCCAAGATGAGTACTTCCACAACAGCTTCGAATATGTTTGGAATCTTTTCATACACTTTCACGAACTATCAGTGAGGCTTTTCAATCTCAATAAAAAGTTATGGATCTTGCGGCAAGAAGCGCGTCGACAGAACAATGCGATTCCACCGGAAGTAGCATCTGAAGAGCGCGGTGCTCGCGTCGGGAGCGCCATGCTGTCGATAGCGCGCACTGTTAAAAACTTCAAAATTCAGATTCATATCACGGATATTCATATTTGGGTGAAGTAAAGAGAAACTTGCAAGATGCAAAAGAAAACAGCCACGCGACGTTTTGAGAAAAACGCTCTGCCCAGAAATGGCAGCTTCAGATTCAACGAATTCGTTGCGTTGTTCAAGGCGCGTGATTGAATGCGACACAGTGCCTGTATTCTTCAAAAGATAAACCTGAGGAGAGACTGGGTTGGGGAACCGTCTGTGCATCGGCCAATTTTCAGAGCGTTACAAGGCATTGACAGCACTGCGGCTTCGTCAATGCGGAGCGATCAAAGCGAGAGAGGCGCGTTCCGCCTGCAGCTTCAGAGCCCTCCGCGCCGTTCCAACCACTTCGAGAGGAAACGGCGCTTCCTCGTCTCTTTTGAGCGGACTTACACCCACGAGACACGGCGCGCTCTGTTCACCTTATCTTTCCAAACAGATATCTTCTTCTCAGACCACGGGGACATCTTGGCAGAAACGCTCCTGAGGTTTCAAAGCTCAGTCATGGTTTTATCGCGCTGTTCTGCTTCTGAAAGCGTCAATTTTGGTGCATTTGTCGGGCACTGTTACGTTTTGAAACAGGAGACAAGTGACTTCTGAATATTGTTCAGAACGTGAAGGTGCTAAAACTTTGCAATCAATGTACGAAAAGAAATGCAGAGCTCTGTGACCTGCGCAACACAAGAACACATCGTGTGCGCTCCAGCCAACTGCTGACAATGCAGGAGTGCGCGTGTTGGAAGTTTGGCTTCTGACCTGAACAAACCAACGACTGCCGAACCTTTTTGGGATTTTCGGAGGAGTTGTTGGTCTGCGCTGACGTTTCATCGCAACACGAAAGGTCGAATGATGTGTTCAAGTCAAGCCACGGAAAAAGTCTGATGCAGGTGAAAACAAAGTTTGGAAAGTGAACTCGACGGCGAACTGTGGAACATCCAGACAACTCTCGGGTGAGTGCGCAGCATCTTTCTTGTTCGACCAAGTTTTTGTGTCATCTTCCTTCTTTATTTTCCAACTGAATCTTGTCTTTTTGCACATGCACACATGATGAACTGGTTGAAAATAGTGCTTTTGCCCGTCAAACTTGTGGAAACAGTGGTCACCTGGTCGGGAGTCTTGGGATCTGCGACAAGTTTGAACATTTTCTCTCGGTGATGTCGGTTTTTCTGAATACGAATGTAAGTTTTCTGTAGCGGTTTCGTCACTGAACACCACATCAAAAACAACAACAGCACAGAAACAAAAGCAGACAGTTATGTTGTGAAACCATAGAAATGTCTCACGCTCAGGCGCATGACAGGCCAGTCGCAAGTTTCGATGCTGTGCAGAAGTGTGAAAGGCGTAGTACCCTCACATGGCAACGACATGGCGAAATCCACGCCTATATGAAGTGAGTGAACAAGTTGAATGGGAGTAACTGCCACCCCAAAGTTTGGTGGTCACTCGAAAGCTATCTGGCATGAACTTTTTGGCAGATGGTGAGAAGGTGATGCGCCAGAGATCTCTTGCGCCTATTCAAAGCTGTGCTTCTTGTTGCACCTGAATAGCGAACGTGTTGTTGGCAACTTTCTTCAGTCTCCTCTGGGAAAAAGGCAAGCAGCTCAAAGGGGTTCGAAAACAGAGGGAAAACGTCTGTACCTCTCATTTGCTTGAAATCTCGGCTGATTTTCCGTGCAAACTACTCGCCAGATGACAAGGCAAAGTGGGAACAACACAAGCACAAAGTGGAAATTTAATCTTGTCTGCGCAGATTGCCTCAAGTAAGTTAGTCAACAGCATCGCAACTGAAAAGGAAGACGCAGCAGAATTACAAGGAGTGACCGTCAAGGACATTCGGGTATTTTTGGGTGGAAGGCACTGACAGCAGGAACAAGCAGCAACATCAAAGCCAGTTTACCAAACGGCAGCATTGCTTTGATCTTAATTTACCTGGAGGAATTCCAGATCCATTGTAAATGCGCGAACATTTCTGCAGTGTTTTGTAGTGATTTTCTCTTGTTCCTCCCCAGAGGCACTTTTCAGGTGAAAAGACTCGTGCTTACAGAGCCCTGCTCAATGCACCAACTGGCTGCAGCACTGGAGTTCAGGTTCAGACAGAAATCAAGGCCTCAAGCTTTCACTGCAGTTTTGTAAGTCAGAACAGTCTTGTGCAGTCTTTCCCAACACTTCAAACTGAGATGTTCCTGGCAGCAGAAGTGTCTCGCCTCACACAAGAAAACTTCAAGCAAACGTCGGCAACTTGCAGAATTTGGGGGTGAGTCCACAGAAAAATTTGGAACCTGTTCCGATCAACATCAAGAATGACCATGGCGTTTGCTGGACTCTGCTGTTATAACCGGGCAGCCTTTCCTTCGTCAGATCGTGCAAACTTAAAATCTGTCATTTTGTTGGCAACTGGACGCGAATGTCCTTGTTCCAGAAGCGTTGTGAGGAAGAGCCCTCAACTTGGGCAGCGTGACGACTGCGCGTGTGCCAAAGGGACACGATTCCGGAAGTGCGACCCAAGCGTCACCACAAGGCCATGCAAAACTACTTTCACGAACGGAAAGTGTTGTTCTACGCTGTGAACGCCACTGATCCTTTGCGCAATGCAGCGCAGCACAGTCCAGACTGACAGCCAGGCGAACCGCGCCCTGCCGCCGTCGCAAGAATCACAAATTGCGATCAAGTTCCTGATCCGGCTATTGGCCAGCAGTTCAGCGTTGTGAAGAGACATGGACCAGGATGGATGCAAAAATCCATTGGTTTAGCTCTTCAAAGGAAACCCATACTTCGATCAACACCCCCGCAGACGACCCGAGGGTCTGGCAACCATGATGAAATCCTTCAGAACTTCACAGGGTCCGATGGACTTCCTCGGAAGAGTTTGCAAACGGCAGTTGCCGCCTCGATAGATTCCTGTTGGGCTCCGCTCTGTCAGTCTGTTTCATTTCCCTGGATTGTCAAACGACGGGCATTGTGATTCGCTTTTGGATGAATTTCCTCAAAAGCTGAACAAACTGACAACATTTCGATCCGTGGCGTAGCACACCGACTGTTGGGTGACCTGATTAGGATCTTCCCACGTTCCGTGGTCCCTAATTGACACAAAGATTTCCCAGGTTGGAGATTGACGTCTCATCATGCAATCCTTCCATCACGCTGCTGAGCTGCATCACAAGACCTGCTAAAAGGTTGTGGAATTGAAACTAAACCTGAGGCAATCTGTGTATCCGCATCAGTTGGTCCAAACTAATTTAAGTCGAGATTTTTTGATTCCACAGCGCCTCAAGAATTGAACATGTGTGGAACAACACTCCGGGAAGTGAACTGATCATCCACTTCCGAAGTGTTGCGCGTCCTACACGGTGAAGAATACTCACGGCATGCAATGTCTGTTTGCACTTGGATTCTCCCATCAGGCACATTTCACGCACTTCAGACATTGCGAATGCGTGAATCATCGAAATGCAGGAACTACTGGTGCAGATCCTTCTCCACCCGAGGGAGAAGAACATGGCGGCAGTTCTGTTGGGAATGTGATGTTGGGAGAAAAGTTGTGATTTTTGTTCTGGTTGCCTTATGGAGATCTTTCCATGACGACCAACCTGAAATGGGCCGTGCACTTTGCCCGGTTACGCCCCTGTGCTGGATTAACCCTTTACACCTCCCCATCAATTTCTCGGCCCGACACTACCAGTCGGTAGGAGTTGCCGGTCCATTGTCAACATGCCTGTCAAAGTTGATTTATCGCTTCAACAGCCATCGGAATGGAAAAAAAAGAATTCCTTCAAGACGTATGTTGTGTTGTGCTGTTGGAGTCTGGAATAGCAGAATAAACCACATGTTTCTCTCATAATTTCGATGTCGTGTGCGTGCTCATAGGCGAGACACAGTTTTTGGATCATGTTGCTTGCACGAGGTGTTGAATTTTTGCGCCAAAAAAAATCAAAACCAAGAGTCTCGAAACGGATGCTTGTCTGTTGGTCCTGTGGCCCTATGTCGAACTGTGTACAGTTGTGCTGACATGTTTGAGATCTCTGATGCCTCCACAAGTTGATCAGGACGTGATTGCTTGTCGACAGGACCAAAGATGTGACTGGCTCACGTGCAGCTGTGGGGGTCATGGGCGACGCTCCACTCGTACCAAAGCAAAATGCACTTTCAGGGTTTTTTGGCGCAAACATAAACGGAACATCCGTTGGGAAGCACCATGAAAAGTTTTTACGTGAAGCTCTTTTGGTTTTAAACCCATGCATGGCACATTCATTTGTATGCAAAGACACACTCCAAGATCTGCTTCAGTGTGGTTTATTTTGATGCAACCAATGTTGGTTTTGGTTCGTGTCGACAGGAATCTGTTTGTGTCCGTGACTTTTGGGGCATTCGTTCAGAAGCACTGACCATTCACATTGGTGTTGCCGAATCAAAGTCGTGAGGACAGCGCTGATCATTTTCAACGTCAACACGTGGCCTCTGTGAACACCAGGGAGAGAACTTTCGTGGTGCTCTCGAGCTTTGCTTGTAACTGTGAAAATTCAGAATGAAACACATTTTCAGGGTTTACTCGTGAATGTTCACAGCGTTTCCGTCAACAGCAGGTTTGATTCGAAAAAATCTTCCCGAGATTTTGTGCATTGTTGAAAGAAAATATCTTCTCATTGAAAATCCGCACTCTGAGAAAGACCAGAGAAGGTCGCAATGAATTCTTCGCAGACAATCAGATTTGGGTTTGGATGAGATACAACTGCATTTAAAGTTGTATTGTCATTCCTGCAGGTCAACCCTGCAAGCATCTGTCCATGCTCAAGACAGCAAACCCAGCACAAGTGGCTCCTGCGGCAAAAACAATCCTCTCTGTTCGCTGAGATGTCGATGTCTTGATGTCTCAGACTATTTGAAGTGAATTCTTTTTGAGAGTTTCCGTGACGTGAGGGAGGAGATATTGATCCGGAGGGTCGGATTACCAAATCAGGTCCCGCACCCGGCGCGGCGAGGTCTCCGAGAGTCCGGACACTCTGCGCATCCGGGGCGGCGCGCGCGCGTCGGGGACGTCGTTCTCGGTCCCGCCGAACCGCGCGATCCCTCCTCAACACCAGCTTCAGCCTCCTGTCAATGGAGAGAACTCAGGACTGCCGACACAAACTTGTGACGTCTTAATGACAACTTTTCTTCTCATAAGGAGGGCAAAATGAGTGTTTTTTGTCAGGATGCAGTTTTGCAGTGTTCACACAAAAAGCAAAAAAATGTGGGTTTTGAATAATGGAAGATATTTGATTTGACTGATACAAATCGACCCGCGCGTCCTCACTGCATTATTCACCTCGAGACGCAGTTCGTCAGTTCCGGGGGAAGCCCTCGAAACGTCCGTCCTTCACACACGAGCTCAACATGAACAATCTCTTGGAGGAACGTGCTTCACATTTGCATTGAATTGAAAAAAGCAGAAAATTGATGACTGATTGTGGCGTGCTACAACATGAACGGGGATGTTGTGGAATAGACACGTTCTGCATCGGGGGTGGTGCACGGTGTTTTCACGTTTCTGCATGTTCACTTGAGTATCAGCTTTGCCTTGAACTCTTGCAGGACTGCAGCAGCATTTTTCGTGAGGTGACACAAACAGAAGAAGGGAGCCTTTCTCATACTTTGTGCGGAGTATTCGATGCTGCTGAGCAGGTCCGAGTCCATAGAGGAAAAGAAGGTCAGACCTCAATGACTTCCTCTCCTGCGCCACTCTTTCTCAGAAGAGAGTCTGGTCTTTTTTCACTTCAATACTTCACATGACAGCCATCGCAAAACTGAATAGGTCGCTCCAGACAATCAAGTGCCAATTCACTACCTCACGGAGTGGTTCCATGTGTTACTGTGAACTCGGTGAAGGAGACCAAACTGACTGGGATTTGTGAGCCAGTGGCAATGGTTTTCACGTTTACCATGGCAGAGAAAACTTCGATCGGTTTCTGACCCGCAGCTTTTGTCATTTTTGGTCAAGTTGGTGCTCGTCAACTTGTATTCTTGTTCATACTCGCGCCACGAAATTTTGGCTGCACGAAAAGGAAAGGACCTGGTTTCTTGCCAAGCCGTTTAATTTGTCTGAGTGCTGTCTCCTGAGTTGTGCCCTCTTCCTCTCGCCTTCCATTTCCCGAAACAAAATCGAAATTAGATCTACCAAACATCCTGTCAGCACTCTTACGCTCACGATTCAGATGGATCTGAACCTCTCATTGAAAGCAGGCTGTAGCAGCACCAAGAACCACACAAGAGTGCATCAATCTTTGAGGAACATCCATTGAGGTAGGCACCTAACCTGCCCCGTGACATTTGTCATTGATTTCTTGGAGAGCAATGTAATAAAACTTGAGGATCAACATCTTTTTATGTCTCACACCTCAGAATAGGCATCTTCCTCAGTCAATATTCCCCAAGCCAATGGTTTTCAATGCAAAATAGAGGAAATGATGAGACTTTTATATTTTAAGCACGCAGCATTTTGGCCGGAAACGCTTCTGGGGTGACACAGTCAGATCTGATTTTCAACACAGCAGTCGGTAGAAGACCCTCTGTGCTGAGACTGACTCGAGTGTGACTGAAGACTCCGATGGTGGTGTTCTGCCCTCGGTTTCAGCGGTTCTGATCATGTCCAGCCTTGCTCAAAACCAGTTCTCTCGCACCATGCACAGTCATTGCAGACAGACTAGCAGTTTTGGCCTTGAGCTCCGAACCACAGCGGAGAAGCCTTGGTGTCCCCACAACAGTCCAGCTTTTGTCCACAGCACGAAGAACTCACGAAAATTGCCAGAGTGCAACCAAATGGAGTCACCAAAAATACAAGAGTTTTATTCGGACCATGATTTTTGTTTGTCATCTGGATCAGGATTGTGCAGAAAACACCTCAAAATGGAGACTTTCCAACACTTTGAAACCATGCGAGAGCTGATTCAATGAATTGGCTGACATAAAACCAAGAGGCAAGTCGTAAAAAGCTAATTACGTAACCGGTTATTCCTGGGTGTGGTGAGGAGGCGACATGGGTCCCTGCAAAAACGAATCCCAGCGCAAAATAAGACCCTTTCTGTGCAAAATTCTCAACACCAAAGTGATTAACACAAAAGAAGGACCCCGAAATTGAAGGCAAATTTTGAGCCAGACTTTTTCTTTGCATCACTTTTATCAGAAGAAGTGACAAAAACCTCAATCGATGTATAAAACACCTTTCTCCGTTGGGCAAAAAAGTTTCGGCATGCCAAATCCCCGGCACCAGACCTTTGGTTTTGGAATGTCTTTCCAGCCAAATGTCTGCCCAGAACAGTGCCATTGAGGGGAAACAGCCATGCATCGAGCTGCCGTCGTGTTCCGAACCACAATGCACGGATATCGATAGCCGTGATGGATTTACGCGTGCGGTCAACCGGATGGCGCCTTCGCCCAGTCGCCAACCCGGGTGGTGAAGTCGGGGCGAAGTCAACGCAGTTGATTGAAACAGACATGACGAAAATCACGTTTTGGTTTTCCTGCACAGTTCAGCCATAGCATTGCTGAAGCACCACAAAATTATTGAAAATATTCAAATCAAATTTAATCGGTGATGGCTCTTTTACAACACACAGGAACAAGCACTGAAGCCAAAGTTCTCTGGAAAGACAAAGTTCTCTGGTCTCTGTACAGAAGAAGTAGACGAGTCAAGACATCCGCGCGAGTTGCGCTGTTCTTAGAACCAGATCCTGACTCTCAGAAACAAAAGTGGGAATGAACTGAACACGACTTGGAAATGTTCCAAACAAAGGTCTGAGACTGCCGAAACCAAGATGGCAAGGTTCTGCAGAAAGGTGAGTGGGAAGCGAGGAGAAGTTAATCATTGGAAAGAGAAGCTCATCACAGCTCTGCACCGGAACTATGTCATCGGTACAAGGTCCCCAAATTGGCCAAGTGAAAGCTTCAACTATTAAGCCTCAAATTTACTGGAAATACCCCACTTTCTATGCCCTGTTCATATTCGTGACACGTTGAGAACAAATATATGGGGAACTTAATGCATTTGCGTCTGTATTGACAAGTTTCATTGACGAGCAAGGCGCGCCCAGAGTCCCTGGGAATCACTCTGACAACAGACCGCGGTCCCGCCGTCTGTGAATCCAGTACTCGGATCCAGTATCAGGATTGTCACGGACGACAGGAATCGCTTGTTCATTCACGTTTACATATTTACACCCAGCCGAATTTCTGAGAAAAGAAGACCAAGAACCCCAAACAAAGATTTTTTTGCACAAGTCACCCTTTTTTCGCACATAGGGCGAGTACAAACTTCCATTGTAGGACCGGTTCCCTGAGCAGACCACCACGAATTCATGTCCGGCAACAGTATTCGGTTTCGTTTCACCTCAGTGCTTGTTTTTGTCTCTTCCTGCGACCAAAGAGTTCAGTTGCCTCCGGGACACAGCACGAAGACTCCGGTGCTCCCCTGTGTACACATTAAAGTCCGCACTTCAGCTCCAATCCCCGCAGAGCTAGAGACTGAGGTGTTTGACAATTGCTTGTCAATACCATATTTGCAGTTGAGGCTGTGGCAAGTGAATGCGCCTTTCTTTGGTGCTACTCAACTTTGGTGCGTTTTCGTAAGTTGAGATGGAGGAATGTATGAGTCCTGTTGAAACGGAATGGCTCTCTGCATTTGTAGCCCAGAAACACAACACCTTGGCAGGTAAGAGCTCAGCCATCGTTCAGCGATCCGAAGACAACCCTTTACAAGACTCATGCAAATTGGTTGCCACCGAGAACAGACAGAACCACAGAGGCTGAAACGCAACTTTATGCACAGATGGAAGCATGACGTGCGTCGTTATGATAACCATGCAGGAACTGGAATCTTTTCGTGCGAGTCCTGCGCCTTCGTTCCCAGGGTCTCGAAGCCAGTGTGTCTGTCGTGCTCCGCTGCTCTTTGGTGAGAACAACCAAGTGGGTCTGACGCTTCAATTTTCTAAAGGACAACAATACGTATGACATCGTCTCTGCTTTACGCTGGGAATTGTTCTTGCACTTTTCGAGTGACTCTTTTCCCCTGTTTGTAAAACGAAGAATAAGGAGCTTGGATTGATACTGGTATCTGTGGTTTGAATACAGTTGGTGAAACCAAGTTCTCTAGTCAGTGAACGCCTTTTTTGCAAAGAAGCAAATCGGGAAAGGATTTAACCTTTCCGGCAATTCAGAAAAGTGTCGGATTCTAACAATAAACATTGTTGCTGTTTTCCAAGATTTCATTGCTTGTTCGTTCCTTCCTGAACATTGTCATTGTGATCAGTTGTCTTCACGTGGAAGGGCGCGCTCAGGCCGCATTGAGACGCTGACACCAAGAAGTGACTCGCTTGCTGGAACCCCGAGTTCTCTCGGTGCAGAGACATGTCCTTCGTCGCCTGCGCATTCCACATTTATCTCTTGTTTTTAGTGAGCGCAGATCAAAGCTCGCTAATCTTCAACGGAAATTGTGTGGATGGAGCTGCAGATAGAAGGCTGCTTTGGCGTGTCTTGGCAATCTAGGTGCTGTCTTTTCTGTGCCAATCAAAGGATATGAACTTTTGCAACGCGATTAAGATGTGCTCTGTTTGGGCGTACACAATCAATCAAAAATGGGCACAATGCACTTTTTCTCTAAAGTATGCGAGCACGTACTTACGTTTTGCAATAATCACTTCAGACACAATGTGTTGCAAGACAAAAAGGGCTGAGCGGAGTTCACGACCAAAGACCAAGACCATTCACCTTTTCCAAGACATGTGATCCAAACTGAAGGTGTCCTGTTCGTGACGACGCAAAAGATTGTGGCAATAAAGGACAAAGGCGCCTTCACCTTTGATTCTCAAGTTGCGGGGGAAAGCGCCGGACTTGCAGCGGGTTCAGGACTTGGCGGCCTCCGGGAAGACCCGAAACGCTGCTACCTGATCACCGGTTTGTGTATAGAACAGAACACGCACAACAATTGCTGAATCCAGTGGACTGATCTTTTTCGTTGTCCCCATACTCGGACAACAACTTCGCAACAATATTGATGTCTCCACAACCCGGTGTTTCTGAAAGTGCGCGTGTTGGCGAAACCGTCTGAAATCCCCGGCAACAAATTGGACAGTTGCCCTGAGGACCCTAAAACTGGACACAAGGTGTGCCGATGCGCGGCTCTGAGGCACGAAGAATGCCAAACGTGAGCACGGAGAGAACATGAAGAGGACAGATTGGGATCAGGGTCATCTGACCTTTCCCAGCTCTCCTGAGCCAGAAGGTTTCTCCAAACGCTTGTTGTTTGTGTGGTGGGTTTGGAGTTCCACGAAGAGAAAAGTCACAGTACCCGTTGGAAGCAAAGAGGTTTGCTTGTGGAGATGAGCTCATTTTCAGCTGCAGTTGTCTTGTTTATAACCTGAGCAAGAGCGAGTTCCAAATTAAGCACACAGCGCCACTCGGATTGACGTTTTGGCACCCTTGCTACACTCTTCAAAACGCGGAGTGTTCACCTTGGCTGCTCGTTCAGTGACAATTGGGGTCAAAGGACAATTATTGCAGCGCCAAAAAGACTGCGAACATTGGTGTCATTCTCCATGTCAATCTATTGGAACTTGGATCAAGTCCGCTTTCGCTAAAATTTCTTTTCTTTGCATCAATCACTCAGACTTGACCCCTGCTTATTCTGGAAACAGAAACTTTGAGAACTTCTGCGGTTTTCTGACATTAGAATGTCAAGAGAACGAAGCAACTTGCAGAAACAACATGAAGTGACGAAAACAAAAGAATCCTGGCGGGAATTTTTATTTATTCAAACAATGTTTTTTCAAAAAAATACATTTTTTAAATGTGAAAGTGAAAGAACATAAAATGTTCCAGTCTTTCACACTGAAAAATAGCTCAGAAACAGTGAGAAATTTCAACATGTTAGTGAAACAACACCAAATGTTTTCTGGAAAACAAGCAACAATTTATCATTGTTGGTTTCAATTTTAGACATGAAAGAAAGACAAACATGAAAGGTATGGCAAAAGATACAATTTTTGAAGGAAATGAAATTGAAACACTAATTCTCTTGACAGTTTGGATGATTAGAAAATGAAACATCTGCATGAAAAACACTCAGAACTGAAAGCTTTGAATGAACTTCAATTCACACAAAATTCAGAAGATATGTGTGAACCCACTTCATTTGTCTCCGACTTGCTAATCACAAATCAGTCATTTGTTTTTGCCTTGAACTTCTCGCTTTGGAAAAGTATTGCAATTCCACGGCTTTTTTGTCACTGTTTCTATCCAAAACTTGGTTTTCAGTGACCAAAAGCCTGTACTTGAGCTAGCTTCTCACTTCATTCACATTTCAACATTTTCAGCTCAACAAATTTGCGTTCCAAGAATCAGAAACAGATTTTTCTCATATTATTCAACACTTTTGAACTCTTGTGACCATCTTTCAACCCTGCTTGATTGAACAAATCTGTGTTTCAAGGATCAGGGAAACGGAGAACTTCTTCGGTTTTCTGACAGAGTGGAAGGTGTTTTCGGTTCTGCGGCGGAAGGCGTTTGCCAGCTTTTACCAATATTTGTGCTACATGCCGAATTGAATGTGGTACTGCAGAATGGATCTCAAGCACAATTTGCAGTGCCTTTCAAAAGAATGATCTGCAGCCATTTACAAGAGTGCTTCTCCAGTAAAAAGCGATTTGGAAGGCGCCACGGAAACACGAAATTGTGACCTCGATATTTTTGCCAGTTCTTCCAGAGGTGTCTGTGACAACCCTCTGCGGGGAGGTTTTCGCCCGAAGGAGCCAATTCCCAAATGAAGAGAGGACGTGGCCAGCAGCACTTGGGCTCAATGAATATGAGTAAATGTGAACTTGGATATCCACGTGAACGTGGGTATGAGCTCTCTAAAATCATGAAAGTATGTTTGAACGTTCCAGTTTGTCCGCAATCGCCACGTTTTGAAGAAAGAGCTTCCCCTAACACAATGATCACACCTACAAATTGGTTCTCATGTGTTGATGCCCTGAAAACACGACTCAGGAGTTTACGTTGACCGTCCATGTCGCCAGTGTCCCTGGGTCCAGAACTCGAACGGAATTGCAGATTTAGCAATCAATACGTCTATCATTTCTCGTTATGAGCAAACAGTCGGAAACGAATCAGAACAAGCGTCTTCAGAAATATGCGGTTGTGACAATGTAATTTTTACATCAGGCAGCAATTGCATTCATATTGCGAGCACTCATAACCCGGTGTTACCCTCTCAGAGCTGGGCTATTTCCGGTCAGTTGGGGCTGACGGCTGATTGTGGTGCTCCTGGTGCTGAGGACCTTCAACCATCAGAACACGTGTGAGTACACGTGACGTCCGCATCCAAGGGACAACAGACCTCACTGATGTCAATTGGCATCCACACCCCACGTCCAAGCCACAGTCCAAGCAGCATCGTGTTGATAACCAGTCAATATCCAGCGTTTTGGCTTCCACGTTTCTTGCTCATTGGTCACAGGAGTCCTGTGCGGGGGACTGGAGATCCCGCTGCATCACGATGACAGTGCGCCGGTACAGAAGGAAGGAGGATGAGTGCAGTGCCTACCACTCATCACAGCAATCAGCTGGTGTCAGCGCCCTCCTCCCCTCGCTGACATCTCCCCGCCTCCAGTCAATGGCTTGTGCTCCAGAAAAAATGGACTTCCCCCATGTGCGTGATTTCTTTATGAGATTTACCCATTGTATGGATGGCGGTGAGTACTTCACCAGTTTCTATGCCATGGGATTACTGCTGATGCAACTGCAAATCTCGAGACGTTGTGGGCTTTTGAAGAATTCTTTCTGGGAGAGTTGCGTCACCTTGCCTTGCCGTTGGTCAAATCTCGGGTGGAGGGTGGTATTTGCTCAGTACATCTTTCGCAAATTGGGAACTGCGACTCAACATGCCATCGGCAGAGCTGAGACTCTTCGACGTCCAAATCGCGCCGGTTGAAGTTTCTTCAACATGGATTGTTCCTGAGCTCGTCACCTCAGAACCTGGTCCTTTCACTTGGAATCAAGCATCAATCACCACATATATTTATTGATTTGAGTGCGCCCAGAAGAAGCTTGTGAAAAATCAACAATTAGTTTTCTTAATTCTCTGGGAAAACCCAACCCGTAGTGAAGCCCAGGGAGGCATTTGTTCCTCTGATGGCGGATCCAGTGTCCAAACATCAAACAACTCAAGTGACTCGACAATCGCTTTGATATCGACCTCCACACACAGGTTTGACCATCGAAAGCTCTCAATAATGCAGAAGTGCGTCTCTTCTGCTGCGCGCGTGGATCGCTTCGAACCGTTGTCCGTGTTTTCTTTGATCGAGCAGAGAGAGAAGTCTTCAAACGCAGTGAGACTCCGGAGGACTACTGTTCGGAAAGAGGTCACCGTCTTGGGCTTCCACTGCAAACTCAACAATGATACTTTTCAGCCCATCAAAGACTTTGCCTCCACTGTGCAGGTGTGTAGGAGGCACTACTTACTCTTACATGTTTGTAGCCCTGCAGAATGAACGTCATGCAACGTTCACGTATCGGCAGAAGACATGATGCACAAGACAGTTTTGCCGAGGGCTTGACGCCCTGAAAGGCTGTGCCACATTTTTGCTATTTGCGTTGCAGTGATCATTGATGGTCGGCCGAGCTGTCTAAAAATATAACAAATCCATACTCAAAGAACACATCACACTGAGAACAAAGCGAGTGCTGGCGTCCAACCATATGCATGGTCGCCTTCTTTGCTGAGGGTAAATGCGGGCCGCAGCATGTCGCTGGCCAAGAACACAGGATCTCCAGCCTTAGTTCTGAGGTGTCAGCATGGCGCGTGCATCTGGCATCAAACAACTGGGCTCAGAATTGTGCATATTCGAAGCGTATTAGGGAAAATTCTGGCCGGTGGAAATGGATCCACGTTGTTGAGTCAAAAAAATTTCGTCCATCATCAACATCAAGTGCTTCGAAGGCCACGCAGAGAAAATCTTTTGGACTGCTTTCCTTTTCTGTGTTGGGAGAAAAGAACACCCTGTCTCGCTCGATGGCGCGCCCCGCACAATGCGTCACGGCGGCCTACCCTTCGGCGTGCGCGTCGCTTTGCGTGATCCCAGTCTCGTTCTGGTTCTTGACTGTGTTTTTGCAGAATCTATGTGTTTGTCTTGGCAAATTCAGAAGTTCTGTAAACAGACTCAGAACGCACATTTTCAAGTTGTCACGTGTGCTGCATTTGGCAAAGTGTCAGGAACATCATACCACCAAAGGATGGTGGTCCGGGCCCAAACAGAGAAAACGAACACGAGGAAACCTGAACACGCGTCTCTGCGATCAGATTAAAATTCGATCTCCAAAGGTATGGGCGGAGCGGTTTGCTCGTGGTGAGGTCTGTTTGAAGCAGCGTAATGACTTGCGCTTCAGGGAACACCCTCCAATTACAACTCGTAGCCCTGTAAAACCAACTCACTCACATCGAACTGCGGTGCAGCTGGTGCAGACCTTGGCTTCATACAGAACAGTCACACACATTTTTGTGCGATAGATGTCTACAAAAATGCTTGCGAATGCAAAGCTTGACACAAACGAGATTCATCCTGTCTGTTGAGGAAATGACGACTCGGAGAATTCGGTTGGGACGGTTCCTGCATTTTTAGTGGGCTTCAACTGATTGGTTCTGGCACCCACAGGCAGAATAGACACTGCCACAGATGCGGTGTGGTAAAATCTGCGTGCCCACGTGCGAAAGTGCGAGTTTTCCGTCCTTTTCCAGAGATGAAATCGAACTTTCTTTTCGGCGATGGATCCTTTTGTTGTGTTCCTTAACCACGGAAAACAAACTGTGGAACCAGCGGGTGGAGTCGACGTGTCTGAGGCGACAAAGCGGGGCCTTTGCGCACCAATTACACCAAAGCGAGGCTCACAAGCTTGTTTCACAAGATCCGACACGTGCGCGAGACAATCCAGGCGTCGAATAAAGCAGCGAAGCTGCGTGTGGCGTGTGCACTGGAGCCTGGCTGAAGATCAAGCAACGACGCAAGAGAACGACTCACAGTTCAACACACACAGCAAGAGACAGTTCACCCACCAGCCAGACAGTAAAAGAATTGTTAGCGCGTTTGTCTGTCTACTTGTTCCAGGTTTCATCCAAAAGGGAAAAAGATAATCTACCCTCTGGCATTCAGTTGATTTTGAGCACAGGACTGAGGAGCAGGTTCCACAAGTTCACAATGGTTCCGGAGAGGAAAAATGTCTGCAAGAAACCAAAAACACTGTGAGCGAACAAGGAGCTGCAAGGATAGAGCCTCCACTTTAGTATCAGAGAGTTCCAGTGGATTCTCAGACTGCGCTTGAAGTTGTTTGAACAGTGAAGTTTCATTATGTATTTATTTGTTCGCGCGCCTGAGGGTCATTGGTTCTTTTTTGAATGAGGTGATTCTTTCCATCGCGTTTGGGAATTCTGCAGTATCACCAAAACTAAAGCTGGGGGCAACTGATCTTTTTTTGGTGAGCCTGTCAATGAACAGGAAGGATCTTTGGTGATGGGCTTTTTTCAGGTTGACGGGGGTTGATGGGCGTGGCCCCGAAAACCAACTGGACAGAGGGCCTGGTTCTCACCCCCTGCAAAAAGGGTTGTCTGATTGAACAAGAACCAAGGGTTGCAGAAGTCGTTTGCGCACAGAAATCCCTTGTTTTGGATATAATTTTGAGAAAATCCGATTTGTTGTCGGAGGCCTTTACCTGTTCGTTCCAACTTACAATTCCATTTTGATGCTGTCATTTGAGTCCGTTTTTGCGCGTGGAGGCGAAGGGCACCACGAATGAAGACATTGGGCCAAACTTTCCTGTGAAAACGCACTCGAAATCCCGGGATTTCGCGTGACATTGTTTGCCCTTCAGCAACATCTGAACCTTCGCTGACTGCACTCCAATCTGTCCCCCAGCAACGCAAACTCAATACAAAACGCACGCGTTTCTGAGACTTTTATTGCACTCAGAAACTCATGCATGAGGAGCATGTGAAGTGGATTTGTGTAATCATATTATCTGAGTAAGAAGGATGTAGTTGTTGATGTCTGCAATAATTAGTCTGACACAAATCCCACTCCACTCTCGCCTCCAGTTTTCAGACACAGGAAATGAACAGAATCAGTCTGGAGTTTCTTTTGCATTCGCGCTTTTTGTCGAGCCACAGTGTGGCTCCGCGGGTCTTCTTCTTGTGGGTTGTCGACCTTCTGTCAGTCAGTGTTCTCCGAAGACAATGGTGTTCCAGTAGATTTGGAGCGGAGGTCGCAGTGGACGACGGAAACGACGACGCTGCTGTTGCGCGATGCTGAAATGCCATTTCCTGGTCACATGTTAACAACCGCGCGGCCCCACCAACAGCCAAAGTGAACTCCACACTGTCAAGCCACGAGAACGCCTATTTGATCTCAAGAGTCTGGTGACCTGATTCAATTGCAATATCCAATGAATATTCGAACAGTTTTTCTTCGTTGGTACATAAGTCGGCGCGTCCCTGAGTTCTGTGGGCGACTGTCAACAAGGGAGATCGAGCCGGACATTGGCGATGTTCGCACATGGACAGTGAAAAAATATTTTTCATCGCGGCTTCTCCCGACTGACAAGTCCGGGACACTTGACTGAGACAGTGGGGTCTGCATTGTGTCTTGTGGTCTCCAATCTACAACAACAAAACGTCGTCGTCATCAGTTGGCCGCCTCTGAAAGTGCAGCTTTTGAAGTTGCCGTTTGCACAGCGTCTCTAATGGAGGAACAGTGACCTTGGACGTTGAAAATCAAATGTGCATTTCCCAAGCATGTTCCGATTGGATCTCTTTGCCCGCAGTCAATCAGAGCGTCAAGGGAACGTCCAACGGCTTCTGCGTGCAAGACAATCGGAACACCCCAAACTTGCAGCGAAACACCATTGGTCCACACAGAGGACTTGAAGATTACAGTGGCGCGTCTCCTGTTTTGTTGTTTGTTCCTCAGAAATATGTCCATGGTCTCAACAACGTTCCACACTTTCGGCACGAGTGCTGGTGTACACAGTCGCCAAACCAGCACTGGAAGAATCCACCACTTAGAGCCTTGACTGTTCGGACGAATCATTCCCTGGAATTTGAATGTGCATTGCTGTTTAACAGCAAGTCTGTGGCTACCTCTGAACAGCTTACTTAAGTGCGCTCCGCTGTCTGGCTGAAAGAGCGTCCACGAGGAATCGCAAGTGGCTTTTGCGTCCGTGGAGAACAATGAATGTGCGGACGCTGTTGTTTTCTGTTGCGTAAGGAACAACTTCAAGAAACTGGAGATTCTTTTGTCATGTATCTCGTTTCCCTTGTTTTCAGGTGATTTGACTCTGCACCAACAAATGCAAATGCTGACTCTCGAAACTCTTTTGATCCAGGAAGTCCACCAGCAACCTTCTCACACCAGCAATATGGAAAAGAAAATATTTTGTGTCAAGTGACCGACAAATTTTGGTAGAGTGAACGTACTGAATGCTTCAAATTTGTTGAAATGACCGCAAGACCCACGGGCCTGTTTTTTTACGAAATTACTGCAAGCTTTTCAAAAAAAAAGTGCAAGACGACAGATGAGGTTCCCAACAAATCCAACAGAGAGCCTTCGGTCGCTCCCAAGCCAGCCAGAAATACCACAAATGGGAGTGTATTTCAAATATTCCATCTGGAGGCGGAAGAACCGGCTTCAAATTGTTGCACATGCGCGAATAATCGGGCGAACGTTGAGTGCCTCGAAGTAACCATATGGAATCACACACCGTGTGATCGCTCGTCCAATTGCCCACACTTCACGAGAGTAATAGTACGTCTCTGGACAGAATTATAGGCACCCAATTAACGCCATCGCAAGAGTGGTAGGAGCACAAATGGAACGCAGCACTCTTCAATTGCTGCTTAAAACAAAGCTCTTCTCACAGTCTGCAGGGCTGTTGGGATCTGCCTCCTGAGCCTGAGGTGGAAAACTGTTCAGGATTTGTCAGACAGAAGTGACAAGCAGAAACCTGTGTTTTCAAAAGCGGCAGCAGGATAATGAAGAAAGCTGAATACCAAGATGGGAAAGAAGAAAGTGGGTTCCTTCACAGTGTGAGGTTCTGATCGAGAGAACAAAATGCACTGTTATTACCATTTTTGGCCGTGAGGAAATGGACAGCCTCTCCGAATTCGGGAAATGTACGTATTCTGTTGCATGCTGGAGAAATGATACTTGCAGATGTGCTTCACGCAATAAGTTGAACTTCTGAAGATTTACAGACTTCTCAATGTGTTCCCGAATTTTGTATTTTAGGTCAGCTTTTTCTTGATTTGTGAGCCTGGTTCATTCCTCTTCATGTTGCGTTCTTCAGTTGGCAAGCCCAGCTTTTCAAAGCAAGCACACCCTGACAGTGAAGCGAACTTTGCTCCACACGCGTCAAACTGACCAGTTCTGACCAGTTCATTCGAATAATTGGATGGTCAATTCAGCTGTATTTTTAACAAGATTTGACAGTTAAAATACCGTTGCTGGCAGCAGAGGCAGAGCTGCCCAGTGGACACTTGACGTTGTGGACACGGCAGCTGTCGCGCTAAATCCCCCTTGTGTTTCCAGCGTACTCGGAGCGACAAGACCGTGCTGAACAATAGCTTGCCCACCACATTGGGATTCACATAAGCTCAAAGCTGAGTCTTCTTGCAGTTTTCAGCATGTGTAACTGCTGCGCTTACTGCTTTTGCAGGAATAATTTGAGAACAAAGAAACCAAAGCGCCAAAGGGTGAGACATAGTTGTGAGGGACATTGAATGTTTTCGTGATGCACTGTTCACGCTTGAAGGCATCTGCACTTGGCAATTGAGTTTCTAGTTGATCACGTTCAACGAATGTCTTTGTTTTAGAACCACAGGGTGGAATAATCTGAACATTTACGAAGTCGTACTGGCTCGCCCAGATTTGATATCTCTGTTGCAATGCGACCTGTGAGAGTTTCTGACTCCGTACCCGATGTCTGGCTCTCTGGGCCTTGTTCTGATTTTGGTCACCAGGGTTTCTTTCACGTCACGTGATGAAACCTTTCAACACATGCAGACAAGTGTGAAACTATCCTCGGAACCTCTCCAGTCTCCAAAAAACCAAAAGAACAACAATCACTGCGGTCATAAGCAGTGTGACTTGTGTTGCCTGGACAAGTCGAAGCGCAGACGCATTTCACCTGTTCAAGTGGTTCTTTCAGCGGCAGACCCTGCCGACGTGACTTCCACAAGGAGTTTCAGTTCAAAAGTTTTGACGATGCACAGAGTAGTCAAGAGCACCTCAATGGAAACACAAGTTTGGACACAGGGGAACTATTTGTCTTGGTCATGCCAGGTCAGACGGAGGCTGGATAGACTCGATGGTCGGGGACACGGCCTCAAATGGACCGCAGATAAGGAAGCGGTCGGGTCAATTACGGGGTTGCTTCCTCGGCACGCACCTCTCTGAAACCGGTGAAACAATGCATTTTTGAGAATAAAGAGCGCTTCAAGGTAGACTCATGGATAGCAGATGTGCAGCGGCTGTTTCAACAATTCTTGACGAGGTGCACCAGGTAAACTTGTGCACACATCCACGAGGGTTCGATGGAGAGAGACTGTCGGGGTCTGGTTCAGGGGAAGAACTTCAACGAAAAAAAGAACTGGACCTGTAAAAATACAGCAATATTTTCGCGTTTTCTGGAGACCACAAATAGTCTCACACAATGTGTGTGGCAGACAAGCTCGAAGAACAATGCAGGGAACAAAAGAAAAATTATATACAGCCCAAAGAACGTTTCTTCCATTGTGCTTCTGCGAAGTGAATAAATTTGCGGCTGCTCCCAAATGCCACACCACTGAGTTGACATAAGCACTGACACAAGCACTTCTTTCTTTTCACAAAACAACTTTGAATCATTTGTGCAACTGATGGCATTATCTCTGGTCATTCTTTGAAGTGCAGGTGTTTTGTAGAACATCTGCCCACGCAACCGCTGTCCACTCTCACCAGTGAGAGCATAACGAGCCTGGTGCTGTTGCCCTTCACACCCAGTGAAGACTTTGATCTGCCCGATCAAAATTTTGTTCGTTTTTGGGGGTGCTAGCAAAATATTGAACAAAGTGATGAAATGTGCACGCTGTTTCGCAAGTGGCGCAAATGGTAGTTCTGAAATACGTTCGTTTTTGTCAGACTCCGTGCTTTGAGTGGACGTTGAGTGGAAATCGGACTGCACTCTCCCGAGACAAAGTAAAGAGCCAGTTCTACTTGACTCACATTCTTTGAAGAAGTGGTGTCCCCACATCCAGCCGAATATATGTTTTGCGTTCTGTGCACAAAAACGTGTTCAAACTGTTTTCCCATTCCAAAACCAAACCGCAGTGGCAAAGCAGATCCGGACAAACCACACTTTGCTCTTTGTTTCTGGAGAAGATTTGGGTGCGTTTTGAGATGCACTTGTGCACTCCACCTGGTGCAGAAACCTTTTCACGCGCAGCACGTGGACTTGGTCACTCGCAGGAAGCCTCGGCGAACACCAAAGTGTTTTGAATGATTCAGGAGGAAGGAATTTGCAGGCAATTCCTTCTGCGCGGCAGCTGTGAATTGAAAACAGCGCTTTGGGTGCAGAGGCATGCCGCTTTGCACCCGGCGTGACTCGCAGAGGAACTCAAGCGGAGGACAGAAGGAAGATCCAATTTGGTGTGTTGGGGAGATAATGAAGCTGTTTTGGGCGACTGAGACAATGCAATTGAGTTATCTAAAACAAGAACAGCTGTCATTTAACTGAAGCTGCATTCCAAACTCTCTCAAACCGTCAGTTCGCAAACATTTGCTTTCACAGATCGATCAACACACAGATATGTTCTGATTAGGAATTGTGTTTGTTTTGTGTTGCTCTCAAGGATTGTTGCGACCAAAGAATCCACTCGTGGTTTTGTTGCTTTTTTGTGAAAAAGGCCTCTGCGTCTGTATTCGATTCGTTTTGATGCAGGTCATTCTGCGGATTTCCCTTCTCACAGTGTTTTACTGACAACAAATGCGGGAAGCTGTGCCCAGCGAGCGTGAGGGATTAGGTTGTGTTGTAACTAACAATTCATGCGCAATTGTTTCCCCTCAAGACGGGATCAAGTCGATGACGATGTCCCAGCGCCCAGCACTGCAAGAAAGCGGTCGTCACTCTCGATCACATCTTACCGTACACAGCGTGACTTTGAGGCAGGAACTCAAAATGAAGAAGGTCTATCCCAAGCAGCGAGCTCTCGTTTTCTGCGCGCGGCTCGCCTTTTGCTGTGGGACACGCAATAAGACTGTGTTGTCTCAAAAAATATGCGTGCGTGTGTGTACGTGTGTGTGCGTGTGTGTACGTGTGTGTGTTTGTAAAAAGTTGGTCTCAGGCGGAGGAGGACAATTCCTCATCATTTTGTCAACTTTTTGGAAACGACCCTTTTTGACATCAACATCTTTCTGGTGGAGCGTCCAGCGCCGCGCGCTTTCTTTCCGATGCAACCCTCTTGTTCACTCAGTTCTCAACGCTTCGTCCAATTTGTCAACCTCGCAGACCTGGTGATGTGACTCCATTTCTGTCTTGCTCCACAGTTGGCAACTCTGTGATGGGACAAAAGACACCCAGGCGTGTTCGATTGATTTCATTCTCAGAACCCCTTTGCCTTGGTCGTTGTTCCCAGCCGCAGTGAAAACAGCTCGATCAGGAGCGTGTCTAATGTACCGACCAAGTGCTGCTCAGGAGGTGCAAAATCCATAACTCGTAAATTACAACATCACTCCTCTCGTTTCACGTAGCCACTCTCACGACGGCAAATGCAGAATTTCCGCGATCGATTGCTTCCAGTTTTGAAACAAAAGTTACAAATTGGCATCGACAGAAAACTGAAGACACCTGTCGGCCTCGCGACCGACGTTAGTGGTGAAATTAGTGACAGAAAACAAAGGTTCGAACGTTGCTACACGGTTCAGTTTGCTCCATTGTTGTTTGAATCCCGACATCCGAGAAAAATTCACAAAGTCCCATTCCATTGAACCCTTTTCAACGAACAGCCACAAAGGAAGAACAATACTCGCAGAAAAGCATGAATCCTGTGTTGTTTTGTCAGCCATGTTTGAGCTTGTTTGGAATTTGACATGTCATGAGTGCTGGAAACAAGTTCAGTTCTTTGTGTGTATCCGTTGCTGATTGGCAATGAGGCCTTGTTGAACCTCCCTTGTTTTAAAATGTGGTTGATGAGCTTTGCGGTGATTGGGATTGCGAAGGTTTTATGCTGGGGCCGTGTATAACCTGCAAATTGGGGTGCCTTGACTAGGATAATTTTGAGTGGCATACTTCTGTCCAAGTTCTGATGCTGAGCATCAAAGCATCAAGAATTATAAAAGGGGCGATGGTGGGAAACGCACATCAACACTGGGTCGTTCCTTTCCTAAAGGAGCAGA
>JAAUXT010107003.1_pt1 | contig 28293 bp, 28 predicted proteins | sample 7278171 | NCBI WGS metagenome assembly JAAUXT01 (sample SAMN14350112, study PRJNA611818) | marine sediment metagenome | isolation source: surface marine sediment (1.8m) | place: French Polynesia: Moorea | collected 2018-08
CAACTGCAGTGCGAAGTCCCTTGCCGGTAATGTTGTCGATTCTTCCTTGTCCTCCTTGTCCAGGGGGAGGGAGGGGGGTCTGGCAGGGGGAGGGGGAGGGGGTGGGAGGGGGAGGGGATGGGGAGGGGGCAGGGGACATTTCATCCACCTTGCCATATACTGCACTACCACATGGTGCTTCGCCCCAAGGGGACTTCGCACAATGAAGGAACCAGAGGGTTCACCCTGACTGGCCACTTTGCTTGAAAAACAGGAGCCTCTCTCACTTTTGAGAACCATGACTTCTGAGGCAAGTCAAGTGGGTTGTTGGTTCCTTCATCAGGTCAAATCTGAAAACTTTGTCCCTCGGTGCTGGGCAGAACGTCCACACAAACAACCTTGCGCACCAATCTCTATCCACGGTTGCAAACGGACAGCATGCGTGCATGCAGACTCCACTGTCAGTCTGATCCACTCGTACATTCCTCTACACGGCTTCCTTTCCAACTTGCTCTGTTCCACCTGGGGGTCACAGACCAAGGCCCGGTAAAACCATTCAAGGCAGAACTTTGTGGGACACAAAGGTTCGCACAGCAATTGCAATCCATTCATTTCCTTCCCGGCTGAGTCTCGACGGGACGGAGATATTTATAGCTCAGCCACTGCTGACAAAGCTGCATGATGTTGTCACGGGAATTTTGTGCATATTTTCTGAAACAAATCTGATCGACACAAAACTGCTGTTCGAATGTGTACCAGCACCGTTCGAAAACGAAACGCACGGTTCCAGATTTGGCCAAGACTTATGGACCTGCATGGGAGCTTTGCCGAAGGAATCCTTTTTAGGTTTTGAAGACAACATGCGGGGGCGAAAAGGGAAGACAAGCGCCCCCAGGATCTGAAGCCAATGAACACAAATAACGGTTTTTGCAGAACCCAGAAAGGTACTGCTCGTCGAAACCGTATTTCCGGTGCATTCACGGCGCTTGTGTCGGGTGTAATGAAGGCGTGATTAACGGCGGATCTGATGACGCCTTGATTAGCAGCATGTGGGACCCTCATTACCGTCGAACGAGAGAAAAACCTTTCTCCACGCAGAAAACCCGACACGCGTGTTCTGAACCTTTGTACGAGACTCATCTATCATGCCTGGCTTCCATGGCAATTTGACCGGGAGAAAAACAGGGAGGACGATGCTCTGAATAACCAACTTGCTGAAGACAGAAGCCAAAAATCACGGGGCTCCAAACTGCTCCCACCAACTGAACTGCGTGGACAGAGCGGACTCTAAATGCGTGGTTCGAGTCCTCAGCTGGTGGTTGAACGCCGAGCATCTCTGATGTTCTGTGCGTGGGCGTATCTACTTTTGGGTGACTTCGTCAATGAACTTCCTCTTTGCCTCTTGTCGTGTACAAATGCTCAGTGTCACTAAATCACTGTTGAGCAGACTCGGTGAAGCCGTGAGGCTGTCGCTGTCTGTGGGGTCTCCGCACAGGTCGGCGGGTTGACAGAACCGGATTATTGTGGCTTCCCGTTTCAGACACTGACAAATAGGCGACCCAGGCAGGATGCCGATATCACGAGTCGTGGTGTCCGCTTCATTTGGACAGACGACAGTTAAGTTGGTGTAATGAGCCGCGATAAAGACCGGGGATTCTCTTCCGAGTCCAAACACGCGGCTGTGACAGTCACGACTACGCAGTCGACAGATTCGCGCAACAACTCACACAAGAGAACGCCCACTTCACCTTCATATAGATCTATCAATTTACTTCGATTCCCATCGGAAGAAAAGTGTAAATCAACTAACCGGGTGCAGCGGAGGTCGGGAGCGGATGAACTCGAGGATGATCTCGTGCGCATCCTTCTTCGTCTTCTGCGGGATGTCTCCGTTCACCTGCAACACAACGAAAACGCCGACGATCAGCTCGCTGCTCAGTTGAGCGTGACGACGGGAACGGTGGCGGACGTCGAGGTCCTATCTTCACCTTCGACAGACCTCACACTTTGTACGAGGTTCCTACAACAATACGTGGATTTACCATGTCTCGGGTCAACCTTTGTCCACTGAGTTTTGCCTTGGTTCTGACGCAATGATGTAAACAATCGAACACAATCGCAGACATGATAAATCCACGTATTTGTTGCAGGAACCTCGTATCAATGTTGGAACAATTCCATTTGACCAAAACTTCGCAAACTCCGAAGGCGAGTCTCGTTTCGAAACGCGCAGCGGCTGCCACACGAACATGCGTCACTGCGTCTGCGGCGGAGACAGGAAATTGTCCGTACGAGTCCAATGAGTCCAATTACCTGTCAGATCGCTCCCAGTCGAAACCGCAGGGCAAAACGAATCCGCTGCACTTATTAGAAATAATAGCTGGTGAGAGATGTCTCAAATGAGGGATAATTTTCCTTCACAATACCATCTGCTGGGAGGCAGAAACTTGCAGCTGCCCTGTATCGGTGTGGGCGGAGACAAACAAGATTTCCGCGCTCAACCAAAGTGCTTCTCTTGGAACGAAGCGCAAAGGTTTGTGTCCTCTTCAAAGCTCACCACACTTACATCAGACTCGAGATGTTGGAAGCACACGATTCAGTGCGAGCCGACTCTATACATTTGAGTACAAGTCCAGTCAAGTTTTTCTGGAATGTTTCAGCAAATGACGATCTTGTCCCACTGAGGGCACATCCCTTTCATCTCGCTTTTCACAAACGTCACAGACTATTCACCCCACTAGTCAGGGATCTACTTCGTATTATCACGCAACATGCACTCGCCCCTTCGTCAGCAACAACTCAAGTTTCGCAACTCACCATGACCTTGTTGAGCGTGTATCTTCGAGACCGGATGTCCTCCATCAGTATCTCATACGGAGTCAGCTCGTACTCGACCGAGTGTCCTGCCGACACCGTCTCCACCTTCTTGAGTTGCACGCCACGCCGCAGCTGCCGCATAATCTGGATCCACAGCCGAGCCTGAAAACATGAGCACGTCACAATGGCGAGTATTATCCCAACATGCAGCACCTCAATAAAACCGCTTTTACTGAGAGTTGGAGGGAAATCTGAATGGCAGCTGGAAAGGCTTTGTCACTGGGATAATCCACCTCTTCTGCCGCCCGGAGCAGCCCGGAAATTAAACACGGGTGATCACTTCCGATGACATCGACTATTGTGCGCAGCAGATGCAGACGAAGAGCGATTCAGGGATAAGATTGTTGTATGGTGGTGCATAGGTATGCGGAAATTTGCTGGCACCATCTACGCAGCGTCACTTTGTCTACAGATTGTGGTTGACCTGTTCGTGGGTCTTTGTCTCGCAAGGGAAAATTGACCATATATATGTGAACCAAAGCTGCTGTTCACGTTTTATTCAACAACATCACCCACAACACGTTTGTTTTCTTTTTTCTGCAGACAAAATACTGAAGTCGAAATTTTGAGACGTTCAAACAGAAATGCGAAGGACCACGAACATCAACCACAAAATTTCCAAAGCAACTACAAAGTTTACCTGGGCAACATTATTGACCTTCACCGTGACGACCTGTGGTTCAATCATGTTCCAGATCAAACACCAACAGTTGAACAGGACTTCAGGACTTTGAGAAAAGGATCACTCCTCACATTCTCACTCGTAAAGGAGAGCCACGCAGATTTTTCGGTGTTGGACACTTACCCAGTCAGCGCGCTCCAGATCGTCCACCTCGGGTCCTCCATCTGCCTCCTCCCGACCCTCGGCTCGCAGTCTCTGCAACAAACAACGTGGACAGTGTATACACAGCGACACGCGCGCACACACACACACGCACACACACACACACAGACACACACACACACACACACACACACACACACACACACACAGAGGCAGAAGCGCAAGAATGACTTTGGAGCCCTTTCCATCAAGTGTCTGTGGGTTTCAACGCCTACCTCGACCAAAGAACCCAACGCTTTTCAAAGGGTTGACTTCCAGGCCAATGTTCAAGAAAGCAGAAAAGGTTTCTTTCACAGGAACTGACAGGGCAAGCAACCGCCACCGTGCCAAACGACCTGAACTTTAGACGTTGAAAACCCCCGTTTTGATTCTCTTTGCGAAGTCTACCTTCTCAGGTGTCTCCACAGGAGGTGGGTCGTGAAGACACCTATACTTCCCTCAAATTTCCAAACTTCAACATCTCAGTTTCCTCCTCTCAAACCTCCCGACGCCCGGAAACACATTTGATCCTTACAGATTAAACGTTTGCCACGGTTCAACTTCTTGTGGCATTGGGCTGGTGGAATGAAATTGCTATTCAACGTACGTCTTGCAATTCTGTTTGAAGTGACCCTCAAAAACAAGAATGCTACGCATAAAAAGCGTGTGGTCCATGCAAACATTCGCAGTTCATAAATGCCTATAAAGTAGGTCACATATTGGTTTTAAAATCTAATATATGACCTTGGTGAAAAATCTAATGTGTGACCTGGGTGAAAAATCGAATCTGTGATCCATGAGTAAGGGGGGGGGGAGGGTAGGTCACACATTGATTTTAAAATATTCAGTATTGGTTACTGAAGGTGACAAATTAGAATTTTCAAAAAAAAAAAAAGTTTGTTTTTTTTGTAAAATGATCAGTGATGAATTCTGTGCACCCTGACACCAATATGTGACCTACCCCCGGGTAGGTCACATATTACACATACACACACACACAGACTGATGGTGATTGCATTGAGCAGTGGCAACGACCCTTCGGGACCACACGCTCAACAAAGCCAGAGCTGTTGAGGCCTGGAGACTTCATTCTTCAGAACAAAAGCTACTTCAGAAACACAAGGACCTTCCAGGGAAAGCCTTTCTTCAAAAGTGAAGGAAAAGCTATCCTTCTCTCACGGCAAAAACACACGCGAACTGTTTAAAGCTGCCTTCATCATTTCTCTCAGAAGTTACAACAGCGAAAGACAAATGTGTTTTTGAAGGGCAACAGCACCAGTGTTTTCAGCCTGAAGCCTTCACAAATCAATCCATTCAAAAAAAGTTGGATATGCAGACACTTTTGGGGCTGTGATAAGACACTATCAGGATGCTCCGTCTGGTATGTGTACAGTTTCCACAGGACTTATCTCCTGGTTGTTCGAGAGGTTCAGGCGGTTTCTGCTCGAGCGATGCTCGAGGTGCAGGATCCTTGTAAACCAACTGGGATCTGTGCCACACGAGATCCGTGCACAGGCTCCCGAATCCTGAGAGAAGCGCACCGCAACTTTGCGAGCCCAATGCTTGTTAGGACGAGTTTCCAATTTGTTTCTTGCACATCAAACCTGATGCCCAAGCAATGATACTGCGGACATCTTGAGAATCACCGTGCGAAACAGCTCGACCTCAAAATACTTTCTGGACAAAAACAAAATTGCCGTTCGCTGCCTATCTCAGAGCGTGGTTCTTCCGCGACTTGTTTTGCGTCAGTGTTCGTGGTGTCCTTGGAGCAGTTGCACGAAAGTTCGTCCATCCATCGATTCGAGCTGCCCGGGCCTCTGCCTCACTGCTATTTCACATTTCAGCTTCCGATCTTATCTCCCATGACGGCCCAAAAGTTTCCGGGGAGAAAAAGAGTTCACGACTGACAGATTTCTGGGGACGTAGAGATTAAGTTGCAGGCCATAGCGGCACCATTTGCTGCTCCAGCCCAAGCAAATTGGAGCGGAAAGGCTTTCATGGTTCTCTGGGTGGACGCTGTAATTCCCGTTTAAATTTACATTTGTTACCACTGAGTAGAGACAGATTCCCTCCAAGTTCCATGTTCTCGTCTCTCAAGAGTGCCCATTGCCTTTTATGCCCTGAGTGGAGGACGGAGTTGCTGTTTTTCCTTTTCCAAGTCCGTGTGTTCCTCTGACTTGTTCGCCGGTCAAAGGAGGGGAACTACTGTCTGAAGATTTCTTCCAGAAAGGCGAGTTTGATTCGAGCAATTGTGCAAATTGGCACGAAAACACACCACACAAAAACAAACTGTTCAAAACCGAGCGAGTGGCACTGCTGGCTGTTGCGAGTCCCAAAACAAGAACAGATTTTTATATTTTTCACGATCGAGCAATATTTGCCTGTTTCGCTTCATTTTGACAGAAATGTTTCCCTCTTGGCATGAGCGCCATGCGCCGCGCAGAGAAATCAATGCAGGAATGACAGTGGCGAGGTTCAGCAGGAATCTCCCTCCCGCCGGAAAGACTTTGCTTCTGAAGCGGATCAATGGTGGATTTATGCTGCAAGTACGCAGAAAAACGAGTGCAAAAACCAACTCGTTGCATCTGCTATTTTTCCAAAAAAAAGAAAAGGAAACACACTCTCTGTCAAATCGAGCCAATGATTTCACGGGACTTGGCAACTGAAGCAACGACAGACGAACAGCACCCAGTGATGTGCCAGGCACCTGACACAAAACTACAAAGACAAGGAACCACCAATTCCCACCACACAAGATCAATCATTCACAGAAGGTCACAAAGGACACTCAGCATTCTACCTGCTGGATCAACGACAGGCGGACTGTGCGCGCGCATGCAGTCGGTGACGAGGGAAAATCCCGGATTCTTTCTTTCTGCAGCGACACTCTTGTGTCTGCGTGTCAATGCAAAGCGTTCATCAATGCAGAGCGTTCAATCGAATCGTTTTTCATTGTGACTCGCAAATTCGAATCAGTCTTGTCTCGTCACGAACTTCGGTGCCTTTTTGCTCCCCACGGAGACCAAGACAGGTTCTCAAGTCGCGCAGGCATGTTGTCAAACGCACATCCTGTACTCGCACACGAATCAAAATCATATGTTTTCCTTTCTCCGTGGAGCCCTGCTTGACGTCACAAAATCCCCCGATGGATGAGATCTCTTTTCAGAATGACCATCTGCCGTCGATGTGGAGACATGCAGACTCCGTCCCAGAATAGCAACAGTTTCATCCGTGGGCAATTATCAGCCCGCTTTGCATCACGTCTCAACAAATTGGCTTCAAGCACCACCGCCCCAACCAAAGGCCGGTCTGGCTTCAATTTCCAAAACGGCCCGCTTCCTGCGGGAGCTCAATCCAGAAGCAGTGAAGCTTCAACTGCACAGCAGAGATACACGTTTGGAATTTCAAGTAGAATATGGGAGCTTGTTGACTCCAAAAGCTTGAATGTTTCAACAACAGTTCCACCAGAATGTGGTTTGCGAGAAATTTCCGACGGCTTGTTGCAATAGGTTGTGCGGCATCTGAAACTCAGTTGGTCTTGGAGGGTCAAAACACTTCCGCCACTCCCTGGGACCAGAGAACGTGAATGGAATGGGTCAGCTGCATGGAGACGAGAAGTGGGCACGCTTCTTCGTGTTTGGTTGCTGGCGAACAGATTCGATTGAAACTCTTAACACAAAGCGTGACAGTGCAGGAACTTTTCCGCGTCACAAAGCCGATTCAGATTCACAAGGATGCGACCGCTGCTTACGTGAGATGAGTTGAAAGACGTGGTCTGAAAATGACATCAAGATGGCTTTCTGGTGCCCAAGTCTCCATCTCAAGCACCAACTCTTCAACCAAAGAAACAATATCGCACTGTGCCACTGCTCGAAATTTCATCAATCATGAACGATATCCGCTGGAAAAGGCTCCATCCGACTCCGGAAACTGCAGCGCCAGACGATAAAGCGAGACATAAGACGCCAAGTCGCTGCCACGGGACTTTGCTCCTGTAGCCGAGTACAAGACATCTCATCCCACGCTGCCTGATTCCGAACTTTAGTCAAGCCCAACAACAACCATAACTGTTATACTTCCCGACAACAGCTCGTCAAAAATGGGCGATTCTCTCAAGTTTTGAGACTCGAATGAAGTTTCACAAAGACGCTACAACACAGTCAGTCCCGCAAATCTCAAATGGGTTCTGACGACGTCCTCAGGCTCAGAACTTGCTTGAGTGGATGGGAAAATCCAACATGAAAGGGCATTGACAATCAAGAACAGAATGTTGGAAAGAGACGCCCTGTTTTCAGAGGGATGCCCACGGTTCCACCAAGGCTCGGAGCTGTCAGATCGAGCACAATTTGCTGATCACACCGATCGATTGTTCCAGTCTCCAATCCCAAGAGCACAAACACACATCGGGCGAAGGCGGACTCTTGTCTACGTCTTTGGAGTGAATACACAAACAGCCACAACTACGTACAAGCTTGAGGCGATTCGAACGCTCACGATTCGCGCGCATCCCAACCTGCATCCACCCTGTCGCCCATGTAGATGCCCAACAAACATTCCTTGGTGCATGGAATGCGTGTGACAAGAGTCGTCTTCATGACGCACAAGGATTTTCACAATGTATGGAAAACCAAGAAAATGCCTCTGTCTTCACTACTTTTGCCAAGTATCTCGTCAGGATGAGCGAAAAACGTAGCACCGATGCTTCTCTCACAAAAAATATTTTAAGACGACAGCTTCTCACAGAAACAGAGACAGAAGAGGCATGAAGTCTCCCGAGGGAGAAGACACAGCGCGACTTTGACGCAGCAGTAAATCTGAGGAAGACTCGTTTGCGCTGCACGAAAAGCCGATCAACCCACTGCTTTCGATATTCTTGGAGTTTGGATTTGGAGTTAATCCAGTTTCGGAGTTTCGGTGCACCGTGTTTTCGACACGAACACAACTGTACCTGGACACGAAGGCCATGGGCACAAATGACAAATCTCTGGAGATAAACTGAACAGCGGGGCGATGTGAAATTAATCTGTTTTCCTGACGTTGTGTCCATGTGTTTATGCTTCTCCAAATGATGTCGGAATGTTCCACGCTTTCTTCCTGATCTGCAGCATGCTGTGCTTGGTCGCGTCCAAAAATCAACCGTATAGAGACTTTTCACAGCGGGGCTGGAATATGGATCTCCCTCTCCCATCCAATAACCCATTCAATCGCATTAACCACCGTTCCGGCAGTCAATCTGCACTCACTGCCTCGATCCATATTTAGCCTTCTCCGGATCAATAGGCTGTACACAACACGTCTACATGTTGTGGAGCCTCCGTGTCTCCGACCCAATCAATACCATCAGACAGTCCCTATTCAGACTCCACCGTCCAGAGCTCCCGCATACATCATACCCGTCAAGACATCGGGTTATAATTTGCTGTCGTTCCGAGGCCAGAACACAGGCATGACATGACTTTCAAATCGTTCTCGGCAGCATTCTGCCCCCCTGCGGACAAATCTCGTTTTCGGGATTGATCCACGCACCCAGAATGAAAATTGATCCTCAAGGCTCATTCACGTTTTCACACAAAACAAACAACGAACAATCTGACGCCTGGGAAGCAGAAATTGTCCAGTCCTGCTGAAATACTCAGTTGGACTGCCAAGCAAGAGAAAGCGGCACTCACGTCTCTTTCGGTGGCGATGGTCTCCAGGAAGGTGACGAGTTCGGCGGCCTCGGCGACGAGCGCGCGACAGACGGCGCGGTAGTGCGGCGCGGGGTCCTGGCCTCCGGGCAGGTGAGCCTCACACGCCTGCAACGACGGCAAAATTCACAAGGTTCTCTGAATCTCTGGTGTGCAGTTTGAAGCTATGAAGCCAAGGCAATATGACCCCAAAACGCGCTCACAAGCGAGCAACACACACACACACACACACAGACACACACGTTTTTCAAGGTTCGATTGCACAACCTTGGCCTCCGTCACTCTCCTTGCTTTTTGTCGAGTCGAAAGTTGTCCACCTATTTGCAGCGTCACAACAACAGTTGACCACGTTTTTGTGCAATTGAATGCAAGAGGTGGAAGGAAGTTCAGAGAAGTTGGTGTGAGAATTTGTCAAATGCAGGAAGAGAATTCAGAAAGAGAGGAGTTGCGCAACCTGACCACCAAATGCCTTGTGGACTATTTCAGCAGTTACACATGTGCACTGCTTGGTGCAATATTTACAGATCGCGGCTCGGCAGCGGTGCTTTTTCACCTGAAGGCACAAACACTTTCGAACTGCACTGCCTGGATGAATGGCAAATAGCTGGCAGGATGACAAGTCCTGTTTGTGGTTTACTGCAAAGAGTCTTGCTAATTATCCGACACCCCGAGGCGAACCAACATGGACAGATCTGTAGAGCCCGTGGAGATATGATGAAAAGGCAAAGGTGCTGGACAGCCAAAAGGAATGGTTTGGAAGGCACTGGTGGACTGGGTGAAAATCAACCCAATGCAAAACGACGGGGACAGAGTCCGCTTCATCCCGGATCTGTTCACAGGCTCCGCAACGCCGCGTTTGATCCAGTTTCACGAGCCACCTGACGCAGGTGGTGAGCGACTCGTGTTGCTAACACCTGATCCAAACTGCGGCTGTGGTGGGAGCTCCAGCGAAAATTCCACCCGTAATGAGGTTCGCATCTCCTTTCGTTCTGACAGGATGTTTGGTTTGCAGGAGTGTGTGTCACGTCTCATTTGATCACAATGCGCACTCCAAGGTATCAGGAGCTTATTCTTCAGACCAGATTCGTCAAACACCTCACACTCATCGATTCCACCTCACTATACAGACTCTACCTTCAACATCAACACACGATTAGAAGACGGGAAGCCACAGCCACCCTGATTTCGTGCTCCACCCACCTGTAAGACTTCGGCGAGGCTGCAGCGCTCCGACGCCGCCGTGTCCTCCCCGATGCCTTCGTCGCCGTCCTCTTCGGCGTCCTCGGCGTCTCCGCCGGCGCCCGTCATGCGCGCGATCAGCCCCTCCAGCGGCGCAGACAACTTCTGTTCTTCTGTCTCACTCAGCCCAAAGTCGAGCGCCTGGAACACCACCAGCCCCAGCGACGCCACGAGCTGGAAACGCACAAGGAGATTTGGGTCAATTCTGGCATGCTCCATTCTTGCCGAGTCCAACGATGCTCGAACCTCAGTCGCTGAGGCACATTTCAGACGATTGTGAAAGAAGTCCGAACAAGGCTTTCCAATTCCCACACGCAGGAGGGTGTGACATTGGTTCTGACTTTCTAGCCCCACTGAGGATGGGTTTTGTCAACAGCGTCTCCAATTATTCAGATTCGACACCGACTGACTGACCAGTACCTCTCAGAACGCAGTCGACATGACACTTGGGCGTGTCCAGGTACAATTTACTGTCATGTCATGCAACGCCCAGTTCGCTTCGATAATTTGTTGCCCAAGGAAAGTAACAGCCTGTCTCCACCCGACTCTCGGATGAAGTTTCTGCCACACCGGATGAGAAGACCTCCCACATTTGGTGACCTTTGATTTCCTGCAGCTTCATGTCAACAACTGAGAAGCCACAAAGTCGCACACTTGCTTTCACGAACCATGCCAGAAGACGGGTGCTGATGACAAGGTGCGAGCATTATGTTCTTGCATTTTTCACTTTGTTTGGTGTTTGACAAAAAAACTATTTGAAAGGAACGCATTTATCCTACCTCAGCCTCTGTGTGCACTTTGTCCGGGGTCGCGTCTGGAAGAGAAAAACGGAAAGACTCTTGGGGTGACTCACAATTCACAAAACGACAGGTTGAGATCTTGCCAATTGCACTATTTACAAGCGAGATTGTCTTCGGAAAACATCGCGACATGAATAACGGAAACAATGCACTCGCTGACTCAAAAGCTCAGCCGTCATGCTTGTCTGCGCCCAGCTGTCATGGTTCTAAAAACGGGAGTCCTTGGTGACAGCAAGCAGTCACCTGGCACAAGAAATCTGTCGCCTTGACAGCTCAGAACTGAACTGCAGCTTCGCCACCTTCACACACAAGCAAGCAGTCAGGTTGTCCTGGCTTGTCCATGCTTTGCTCCCTTCAGCCCAGTCGTAGATCTACCCACCAACTGAATGACATCACTGATTAGATTCTAATTCTGAATCCACGCAAAAACTGACAGTGGCCAACAATCGATGACTGTTCGCTTCGGTGAAAATGAACAAATGACTCATTAAAAGTTTAACAGCGAGTCAGAGACCCATTTTGGACCCCACAGACAACTGTCTGTGTCAAAACATGTTGGTGAACAGTTTCAGAAGCTCACCTGCAGTTCCCACGATTCCTTGCACGACTCCATCTTTGCCCATCTGAACCGACTGCACTCCATTGAATCTGCAGCAGTCTGATGCATTTGTGTTCCATTCATTTGCCAGGTATTTTGCACATTGATGGCACACTGCCCACGCCTGTTCTTCGTTCAGTGGGGCGTTAAAAGATTCCAGAACATTTTGTAGTGTTGGCATGACTTCCTTTGACTTCGTTATTCCGAAAATGATAAAATTGTAGCCGCTGTCAAAATCCCGTCCTTCTGCTGCGGCATGTTTTGATCGAATGGAATGAGCGCGGAGAAAATTTTCCCTGACAGCAGCGCCATCTGAGCGCAGGGAGCAGTTCTTTTTCAAAAGACCGGAATTCATGCGATTGAGACATGGTGGCTTTGCCGTGCGCTTCTCAGGACCAAAAATATCCAACATGCTGCATTGATTTTGAGGGATGATGTATGAGCGTGCATTTGAGAATTCATTTCAATTTTTCACAACACTTATTTCAGTTGTTCTTGTTCCGAAGAAATGTTCATCACCCCAAGCGGTCCACCGCTTTCGACAATTTAACAGCGAAGACCACCACTTTCAATTGTCTTCCGGACACGCACAAAGGCGTGGGTGTGGTTGTTCTTCGGTTATTTGTTGATGTTGATTTTTCACTGCCACACGCACAACATTTGACTCCATTGTCAGTTTCTTTCTTTTCTCTGGAACGACCAGCATTATACAAGCTTTGTCTTTTCGTCTGCATGTATATTTCTCAAAATTCATAAAAAAGATACACCGCATTGTCACTGCAAGGAGAAATTGCTCGTGCTTTTGCACAGATACAATCTTGAAACTTGCTTTTGTTGATCACAATCTGTTATCACAGTCAATCTTCAAAACCATCACGTGGAATTACAGAACGGCACTGAATGGTGCGCAACGCGGTCCTGCTGCTACCCGGCCAGGAGAATGTCACATGCGGCTGACCGACAGAGCCAAGGAAGGGGGCGACTCTCGGCCATCCAACCCTGAAGAGAAAAATGTTTCTTTTTTCCAGGTCAGCACACTGAACTCCCCAATGACACGGGTGCTTTCTGTCTTCATCAGTTGGTCTGGGTACAACACAACAAAACGACCGCGAAGTTTGCAGGTCCAAATATTTCAACACACCTTTGCTCAAGCTGCCAACATCAAAGTCATCCTCCGAATCACTGTCACCTTCGTCAATGTGATAAACGTCCGAGTCTCCGTCGTCTTCAATCTCACTTTTGTCTTCTTCTTTGTCGCCCAATAGGTTGATCTGCAAGCTCAGTTCTGCAAAGTCAACGTGCAGAGAACGCATGCGCGCACAAGTTCGTGCACACAAACAACGTAACCTGTCACCCTGTGCGACTTTACGCGTTCTGAGCTTTACGCGTTCTGAGGAATGCAACCTTCGGCTATTGTTTGTGTCTTCTTGTCTATGTCTGTGTCTTGTGTTATTTCAGAGACAGAGGCTGGGTGATGACACATTTCCTTGTTGCACTCCTCAAAATGCTTGCCGTCTCGTTGAAAAGCAAAGTGCCCGTGTGTCTCTTACTTTCGCCTGTGTAGAGCTCCTCCACTTCGGCGAGGCTCGCCCTCGTGTCCGCGGCTCCCACCAGGTGGAGCTGCCCTATCTCTCCGTCCGTTCGTCCGAATATCAACCCGCGCCCGTCTCGTCGCATCAACATTCCGGACCACTGAACCATGAAACATGTTCAATTCAGGGTGGGAAGTCACTGACTTTCTGGGAAAACAAGGCTGAGAGTAATCTGCCGGAATTTTTCGTTTTCTCGTTTCGCTGCCTTGTATGAACACCTGTAAAGAGTACCACCACAAGCAAAGGTGGAAAAAGAGTCACTTCGAACCCACGTGTAACTTACAGATTTGCCTGAAGCATTGTCATTCCCAGAACTCTTGTCGAAAATGGTGGTGTTGAGTGCGCAGGAGAACTTACATCCTCCTCGAACTTGAAAGAGGCGACTTGCTGCCACGTGTTTGTAGAATACACGATGACGGACATGTCCTCGGACGAATTGCACGTCGAAGCAACGAGGCCTTCACTGCTCCCACCAAAGCCACCAACATCCATGATGTCGCCGCCCTCAGCGCTTGCGCCACCGATGTTGCCGTCGAAATGCAGTCCATCTGGGATATCGCGATGTCCGCGCAGTCGTGCCACAACTGAGCCTGAACATTCGTGGAGAGAAACCTCAGACGACACGTGCATGGTAACTCCACCACAACCCACACTGCCCAAAACAACCCGAGCTGATTCACTTCAGAAAACATTGCCCTGAAAGTACCGGCACCCCGATCAAGAAAGCCAACACCGTACACACCTGTTTTGGTGCTGAAAACCCGCACAACGTTATCCATGGCGATATATGCGACGTAGCGTCCCCCGCCCACTGTTCCCGGGTGCAGCGTGCAAACGGACGCTTTGTCGTTTTTATCATGTGCAACGAGATCGGAATACTCCCGCACCATCTCGCCTGAAATGCAACACGAACAATCTGGTTAAGATTTTGTGAAAAATAGTCAGACTGAAGTCACAGCACGGGGCTGGAAGAGCCGACCGATGCTGAGTGCATTCTGATGGGTCCGATCGTTCACCAAAGACAGGAATCAGCGGGCTCCAAGTACATTACAATGAAAAGGCAAAGACCTGTTTTCAGGTTCACTTCAACGAGTACGGCCACGTCCTTCCCGCCGGAAGGTCTCTGAACCTGCACGAACAGTGCAGTGGACGTGAGAAACATGTCGCTGGTGATGGCCTCAGTCACGGCGACGCCCGCGAGCGAGTCGAAGCGGTGCAGCCTCTCTCCCGAGGACAGGTTGTGCAGCAGCAACGGACCGTCATCCACCGCAATCAACAACCACTGCCCAGAGTCATCCGTCTGAAATTCACAGTGGGGGGAGGGGATCCAAATCATGACCAAACTCTGCAGGGACACGCATGCGTGCTGCGTGTTGGCTGGCACAGAACTTCAACTGGACTTTCATGTAGAACTATCAGCCACTTCAGGCGAACATCACCTGTGTAACGTCACCTCATAAGAACTTTTCAGGTTTCTGACTTTTTGCCCCCAACCCAGACATTTCAGACTTTCGAACTTTTGCATGTTAGGGGGGGGGGACCTGGAAATCCGGAAATTCAGAATGAATTTTTCCAGACAAGCCTCCTCTTACTCAGACATTTCTGACTTTCCAACTTTGCACAGGAGAGGGGGGTGTTACGAAGAAATCTGGAAATTAAGAATTATTCCGAATTACCCCCTGACCCAGAAATTTTCTGACTTTTACACAGGGGGGAGGGGGTAAACCAGCACAATCCAACAAGCGCCTGACAAAGAACAACGAAGACTTTGCGCACTCACCCTCAACTCCTCAATTTGGTGGAGAAATCCCTTGGCGTTTCTCCCTGCATCTTCGCCCTGCTTGATGAAACGCTTCACTTTCCCCGATGTGACGTCATAAACCTTCACATGGTGGCTGCCTTTCGTGCACGTCACCAGCTCTGGAAGACATGACAATGCACATGCAGAAACGTCATTCAATATGACGGCAGCTCGTCTTCTGTTGTCAAAAGCACCAACGTAAACACCAAGTTCGTGAGTTTTGACGCAACATCATCAACAAAACGACACTTAGCATTGTTCTCGAAATCGCAACAGTAGCAACTGACCGTCAGTTGCCTTCACATACAGGATGCCCACGTACGTCGGTACTTCTCCCGAAAAGACCAGCTCAGGCGTCATTGTGTCAAGATTTACTTTCGAGACGCGACCCTTGGCATCGGACGCGCGGCAGAGCACGAAGACTCGCGTCGCGTCCAGTGCAACCGTATCGTGCACTCTGCAGTTTTCAAAATCGTGCAGTGAGGCCTGCGGAGAGAAACACAAGTGCAGTGGTCCGAACAGTCAAATACAAAGTTCGCGTTATCCACTTGAGTGTCATGTTCCAGGTGTAATGGAAGCAGACCCACGGGAAACCGACCAGCGCAGTGCCACACGAACTCTGCACTTGAAAACACGAACCGGACACAAAACAGCACATCTGGTTGTTGGGTGCGTGTCAACCTAACTTCTGACCACGTGTCGCCCATTTCTCAAACGTTAGCGCAAGAACATGAGAGAAGCGTACCAATGCTTTGCGAAGAATCTTGTTTTTGACAACATCGAAGACAAGAAGACTGTTCCGCTGCGTCGGGCGCGTTTGACGGAGTCTTGCAAAAACGTATCTGTCGCTCAGCGCCATCCACTCACTGCGACGAAAATCACCAGAAAGATTCAAGGTACAAGTCCGACGTATTCAGTTCCAACTCGGGCCGCAATAAACCCAAGATAAACGATTTCTTGTTTCTTGCAAAGATTCGTGAAACACTCAGACAGCGCGACTCACCAGAAAGAGAATCTGTCGTTCGATTCCCCGGACGGTGATGATGCTGAGTCCCCACTGACGGTCACGTGTTGCGGTGGCGCTCTCCAAACCTCCGGTCGCGACACGTCCCAGATTCGCAGCAGACTGTCGTAGCTCGTCGTGAGAAAAATCTTGCCGTCAACAGTCGCGCAGTCCGTGAAGCTTTCGGCTTGTTGTGCGAAACACCTGACAGACACATCAATCAAGGGAAACAAACCCAGATTGACTGACGAGAAGACGAGCAACGGGCGGACTGACAGTCACCTTTGTGGACGATCTTGAAACCAGGAGAAAACACACGATCAGGGAGTACAGATCGACATCACTCACCTTCGTTCGTCTTTTTCTAAGTCCCACACACCAATCTTATCGCCGTTTGGCCAAAACAGGTATCGATCGTCGGGACTGACCTTCCAGTTCTCTGAGTAATCCTTTCCGTCTCCTGTCGTGAAATTGTTCGATTGTTTTCCGTGCGGAAGAGAGGCATGGTCGTGTGCAGTGCCACACAGTACCAGTCTGCAAGCAATTTTCAAAAAAATCTTTTTTCCAGTCCACGTACCTTCAAGAGTCTTCAATTTCTCTCCAGTAGCCGGGTTATAAAAATGCACGTCGTTTGTCATGTAACTCCCCAGCAGCACATATTTGCCGTCACACGTGACGGCCAGTGCGTCCACGTACAACTCAACGTCGTCGTCGTCGGCGGTTTCCGATTCGGGGAACACCGGATACACGTGATGGATGCACTTCCGCTTCTGCACGTCAATCACTTGGAAACCATTTGCTGTTCCGTTGGACGTACTCACCACATACTTCTCGCAGGCTGCCAATTGGACAGGACACACACAAAAAAATAGAGTTGACAGTTGCACATACACTGTATTTGGGGAGGGTTGAGAGAAAGTCGAATCACGAGAAAGCAAGATTTGTTCGCACACCGGCTATTATCGCTGTGTAAGCCAATTCTTCTCCCTTCTTGTTGTGGTAGACAGACGGAAAAGTCTGCAGCAGCCTGAGCTCCGGCAACTCATACACCCGAACTTCTTCCTTTCCAGAGGAGGTTCCGACTGCCAACTGATTCTTCTTCGAGCCGAAAACAGCGAAGTCTTTTTGAAAGGTTTCACTTTCCGCGCGGTTTCCAACTTGCATTACCAGCTCGCGAGTGTCCAGTCTGGACGAAAACAGAAACAAAGACAGTGCGTAAGCATCAGGAAGAGGCCTGTTTCTGGCAACGCGCACTGTTTGATGGTGTTCTGGTGACATTTCGTGGTTGATGATTGCGGCTTGACAGAGACACAAGAACGGTGGGCGGGGAGGGGTGTTGTGAAGATTTCGGCCTGCCCCAGACACATCGGTTCCGTATAAGACCCACCTCATGTCCGTCAGCCTCACAACGAGGTTCCAACATATCGAGTGAGAAGGCCATATGTCAGCCATTTGGAACAAAGAGTGTCTCTCTCACCTGAAGAGGAAAACCATTTCGGAGGCGACAGCCACGAAATGTGTGTCTTCACAGCAGAATCGAACAACGTCCCATTCTCGCCGCGTCTCGTCGAACCGATGCAGCAGCCGCCCGAGCCGCACGTCCCACAGCACGATTCTGCCGTCCGTCGAACCTGCCGGAGGAAAACAACGTGTCACTACCAACAGCAGCCAACGTACGCATTCTCACAACCACTGCATGCATCGCACCGCACTTCTTGTGGACACCAATGTGGAGGAAGAGAGACAGGTGAGAAGAGAGGTTGGGATTTTCAGTTGAGTCCAATGATCTTCACAGAAGACAAAGGCCATTGGGATGTAAAACAAAGTTCTGTGGGCTCGAAGGTCGAAAGATCAGGCTACGAGTTTCAGTGAGATTCAATGCATAACAGTGAAAATCGGAGAGAAAAGACGTCTCACAGGTGACGGCGATGGAAGCGTCCGTGCTGATATCCATGGAGTTGGGATAACTCTCGTGCCCGGAGAGCGCGTGCAGGAGCGGACCACCAGGGGGCGTGAGGATGGGCGCGTCCGGAAGCAACACCGGGAACGACAGGTTCCGGCACTGCGCCTCCAGCCACTCCGTGTTCTGTAATGAGAGCAATTAGGTCTGCCAACAGGAAATTGCCTGAACTTCATGTAGATGAGACGATGAGACAAAAAATCTGATGATGACAGCTTTGAGAAATATGACCTTTTCGAAGCTTTCAATTCAGACGTGGAAATAATATGAACAGATCTTGTTTATACAAGCGAGCTTCTCATTCAGGTTCATTCAAATTCTGTGTTTGTGGTTGTGTGTGAGTGTGTGTGTTGTGTGTGTGTGTGTGTGTGTGTGCAGGTAGGTGTGTGTGAGCGCGCGGCAGGTCACGTGCTCAGCGCGAGAATACCAGTGTGTTGGAGTGTGTGCACGTTAGAGCGCCCTCCTTCACCTCTGCTATCCTGCCGAGTATCTGCGCGGGCAGCTGGTGCGGGTCTCTTTGTAGCGCGTCCTGCGAGACTCGCAAACACTGCAAGACGGTCTCCAGCTGCGCGTCGTCGGAGAACATCAACCTCGCCTGGACCAAGTCGTCGAGGACGTGACTGCAAATGACAGAACACCAAATGTGCCTTTTCAATTTTCCGTGCAGAATGCTGAAATAGTTTCTGCAAAGAACAGAAACAGTGCGTCAAATATGAGGTGCAGGTGTGAACAGCAACGGCACACGGCGAACCACGCTGCAAATTGTGTCAACTTATCAAATTAAATCAGCCGAAAGCTTCAAGAAAAGTGCGTTCAATCGGCTGGTCAGTGCAAACGCTAGGAAAAATATGTCCTCGGAGAAAGCCTCGTCGCCTGGAACACAGTCTGTGACATCCTGCTGCATTGCGACATCAAACTTTCAACTTCAAGCAATACGAGTATTCTAGCAAATGCCGCCTTACTTCAAAGTCAGCGCATTCTACACAAAAGCCCACGCCTTCTGGGAGGCCCACTGGGCAATTATCTGCACTTGCAGTCACAATGTTTTTCATTTTTGCGGTGTTACTGGCGGACCGCTCATTCCAACGCACTTGCCTCAACCTGACAAAGACAATCCTGTGGCAAGGAACACTCAACCTCCTCAAAGGAGCATTCGAAAATCTCTGGCACCTGATGGAAGCGGCAGTCCCGGAGGAATGAAGACAAGCGGAGCCCAACTCACGGGTCCCCACACTGCAGCAGTGTGCATCAAGCCCCCTTCCCACAACTAACCAAATAGCGTGGTGAGGCACTCCGCCTGAGCTGTCGGAGAGCTGAAACGAAAGCGAGCCCTGCCATCGGCTCTCTGTTCCTTCAGACTCATACCAGACTATTGCTCGAAAATAAACCCTCTCCTCACTGTGCTGGTGCAGCACTCACTTGATGCCCAAGGCCTGCAGCTTGGCGACGAGGAACTCGACGTTGCACAGTGCCTCGCGCTTCAATCGCTCTGCGTCCATCAGTCGCATCAGGTGCCACGGCAGCTGCAAAGACGTTGAAGAAGACGTTGACGTTGAAGGAGATCGCTCATTGAAGTCGCATTCAAACCCTTTCGAGTATTTGTTTCCCACGAACCCACGGCGCCAAGGCCCCCCCCCCCCGTCTCACTTGCTTGACCAACCTGCATCAGCTTCCGGAGGTTGAACGCGTCGCCGAAGCGCAGCGGCTGCGGAGACACGAACCGGTCCTGCGAGTCACTCTTCCCCTTCTTGTCCACAAACGGCTTTTTCGCTCCTGGTGACACAAAGGACGTCAAACACAAGCCCACTTGTTCAGGAGCAAGACAATGCTGACAACTGGAGTTGTCAGGAGTTGAAGCCGCCTCTTCTATTGAAGATTCGCAGAACAAATAACACGATTTTCATGCATAATCTAACATGTTTCAATCTGACAATGCAAACGTCGCTCAGGAATCTTCCGCTTTCGCAGAGAGGTGCACTGAGCGCAACGTTCATGAAACACAAGTGTCACAGACATCACAAACTGACCGTTGGCCCAAGTTCCTGTGAAATACTCCGCAATGTTGTTCTCCATCTCAGGCGCGTCGGTGACGACGCAGTAGCGACGCGTCGCTGTTTCTATGAACTGTCTGTGGTACCAATACAGAACCCGGACTCCGTCCGCGCCCCGCTCCACTGCAACATGACGTCTTCATGGATCGAGCAGCAGAAGCTATTTTCCTTGTTACAAATTTCACATCTGGGGTTCTTTGGCCATTTGAGGAAAAAAAACTTTCACGCAAAAAGTAACATACAAAGCATTACTTTCAGCAGTGCAACACAAGGGAAGTAAAACAGGGCTTAGAGAGGGAGGGTGCGAGGGCCCGTCCCTGTGTTCTGTTTGAAGCATGAGCAGCAGGCTCCATGCGTGAACACAACACCTGAATCTGCGGTTGGTTCTTGCACGGAAGTTAGTATGGTGAGAGAGTGGTCGAACTTCGGTGACGACGAGTTCTTGCATCAAGCTACACGAGTCTTCACTCACCAAGATACTGACGCAGATCAGTTTTGATCCTGACGAGCAGGAGCGGAGGCAGTCTCCTGATGGGTGGCACCCAGTACTGATACACGTCGTTCAGAACCACGTCATCGCACGACAGGATGTCCTCCAGCTCGTTCTCGCTCATGCCACTCCGGCCTGAACACCAAAGATCAGAAGTGAACAGTTCTCCTTCGAATAACCAATTCTGACATTTTGTGAAATTTATGTTGGTTCCCTGTCTGTTCCCCACGAGATCAAGTCTGAACAAACCCTCCACACCCAATTGAAGTGGTAGAAATCCCGCAGTACCCAGAGTGAGATAGGCGAGAGTTCGCGCGACGAGGACGCGGCCGTGAGTCCGCTCGACGCGCGAGAACAGCGCCTCGATCACCGCGCGGACACTCGCCTCCAGAACCGTCTCGTCCGCGGGCGAGTAGGACGCCCACCTGCAACCAGTGATGGGCGTGCAACGTGCTCAATTCCGTTCGAAAATTGGCGGGTTTGCTTGCTTCAAACACAAATTGGTCCTATTTTGTCCAAGAGGACCTGAAGCTCGATTTTGTGACACGATTCTTGACTCAGTGACTGCTGAGAGCACAAAGTGTTGAGGACAAGTGGGCCAAGAAGGAAGACCTTTTACGAACCTGCAAGCTTCGTCAAAGCACAGTTTCAGGTAAAGTGGCAAGGGGCTGTGCGAGAATGCTGATATGACGCGCTTGAACTGGTCAAGCTGCAAATTCCTGCCCGCCACTTGGAGCCACGTTGTGACGATTCCTTCAACGTCATCGACCGAGAGCTGGGGCACTTCAAGAAACTGCCGTTTGTCCTTGATTAATGTCTGCAACAACCAAGCAAGTTTCGCGATCCAAAATTGCAAATTCAGGTAAAACCTAGGAACGGGTGCAGAACTTGCTGGAAAGCAGACAAAATGGTCATTTCGGCAAAATGTTTCAGTGTTTTGCAAGTCCATGCAAAGGGATGCAATGCAAAAGAAAAATCAGATGTGTGCGTTTGTTGTTGTTCTTGTTTTCAGAGTTCACGTCTGTGTGTGCGAAAAAGGACCGGGTGGAGGGTGAGGTGTGGGAAGGTACGTAGCCTTACTTGCAATCTGGGCAAACAGTCGTACTGAGGCTCGGGCAGTGTGGACACGAGCAGCCGCACGTGCGTCGGAAGCCGGCGCGGGAGCCAGTGCAGCTGGCGCGCTCCGCCCTCCACGTCCAGCTGGTCGAGGGAGTCGAGCACCACCACCAATGGACGGGACGCGGAGGCGTGCCGCAGCGTGGTGTGGAAATTCTCAATCAACTCGTGCAGAACCTAAAGTTGAGTTTCCAACTTTATTTTTTTTTTCGAAAAAAATCACCGCGCAAGAATCGGTGAGCCCAAGTGCTTGTGGCTGTTCCAGAACTCCACAGTCCTGGTTCGCCACATTATGCTCTTTGCTTTATGTTGCCATTACCTTTGGTGTTTCGGTATCATCTTGGTAGACATTCTTGATTTGAGACGTGATACTGTGGAGCACTGCGCTGATGTTCGAACTGTCGGGGGTGGTTCCCAAAAATCTGAAGAAACACGTTCGAATTGCTGCTGCACCTTTCAAAAGCGTTGGCATTATTTTTTTCCAAACAACCGGTAGTCCCAACTGTCTTGACTGTGGAGGGATGTTTGCCTCGCGTCGTCATTGACCCAGAGGTAAAATCTTAGGACCAAGTTTGTCACCCTGACACCTCTTCCGCTGACCTCAGGATGATGACGGGTTTCTCTTGGAGCCACGCCCACGCCTTGCGCGCCGTCACCGCCATCAATGACGTCTTGCCGCAACCCGATTTGCCGTGAACAACAAACGGCGCATCCGTCTTGCCCCGCACGTAAGCCTCCAGTTGCTGCACACAAAACTCAACACGTCAAACTGACAGACCCAGCAGACAAAGCAACCAAACTCACACTGTGCAAACCCGTTTAAATTGCCTTCAACAGGCACCTATTTCCAGGAAGAACAAAGATCGTCCACGTTTTGTGCGAAACACAAGGCAAACGCGAGCAATTTAGCACACCTTGATGGTTTCACTCCTGCCGTAGAAAGTTTTACACTTCTCGCGACAAAAGGCCGTGTGCTGCAGCACCTCCTCGCACAGCCCGTCGCTCAGGCTCGACTCCGCCCGAGCGCGAATCCCGCGTTCGATCTGCGCCGTCAGCGCCGCCTCAAAGTCGACGCACAGTGCGTCGATGTACTTCCGGTGCTCCTCGCATGAGTCGGGGTCGATCGCTGTGACACATGAAACACGCAAAAATTGTCTTGACTCTGCTAAAAAACTTGTATCTCGATCAAACTGGGTTTATGCTGTGCCACGATCACTCTTCCATGTCTTCCTTGCGGCGTGGTGATCAAGTAAAGGGTGATCTGAAGTCGCAAATAAGTCACTGCAATGACTTGTTTTTCTCAACCGTTGTGCCCGCCTCGTTTTCTCCACGCGAATTGTGAACTGAACAACCAAATACACAGACTTTCGTTCTTTAACTTCGCGAAGACCTTCCGTGATATCTGTCACCATGTTTGAGACTTTTTGGAGTCGTTCAGCAAAGTACTCACCATTTTCTGTCCACTTGACTCGGTAAGTATAGATGTTGGAATCTGGCAGGCTCGATTTCAGCTCGTCTTCCTTCAAGCTTCCAAGTGAGCAGTGGATCTCTTTCAGCGTGTCTTCCGAGGCATTGCAATCCATGTATCTGGAGAGCAGTTTTCTCTTTGCAGCATTTTCTGGGGAGTTGTCTAGTTTTTCAAAGACATCGTTGATGTCGGTGATGTTGCGATGGAACCAAAGAGTCGAGTTCTCCCTCGTGTCCCAGGCGAGGATTCCGTGATGGATCTCATTCTCAGTGACTGAAAAGTATCAAACCGTCAACACCAAATGGACGCTCCTACAAAACCAAACAATTTGATGCAAAGTTTGCTTTTGACCTTGCTGGTGACGAAAACTTGGTGTTTTCACCTGATCGTGAGAATCTTCGCGCGTCTGCTACCTGTCCAGCGTCTTCGACTTTTGCAGCAGCAGCTACAAGTGCGGACTGCATGGCGTCGTGGTCCGCCCACCAGGCGGCGCGAGCCTCGCCGAACGCGTCCGCCCGACTCTTGTCTAGAAACGCGGGCAAGTGCGTACTCACTGGAAGCAGAATGTAGGCTGCAGGAACAGCGTTCTCGTCCTTTCTGTACCATTTCCTGAGAATATCAAGTGCCTTTGGATCCACAGTCCTCGAAGTCAAGTCTTCGAACTCTGTAGCCTCGATGATCCGAGGTATTGGACGGTAGCCATATTTGTGCGACAGGAATGTCACGAAGTTGGGTCCTGTGGACAACTGTTGGCAGTTCCTGATCTCTTGCAGACACAACTCAGTGGCCATATGGTCGTTAGTTGACTCGTCGCTGATGCCCCAGCGCATGTCGACGACCTGGAACTGGTGGCCTCGTTCGCGACAGAAGGCGCGCACCCGCGGGTACACCCGTTCCATGAGTGCGTTGCGCTCATGACGCGTGTCTGAAACAGACACACACATCAACCTCAAAATAGGCAGTAAACTGTGTCCTGAAAGCGTCAAAGTACCACGTGAAAATGGATCCACGGTACCGTAATTCCCGAGGCTGGGAAATATAAAAGAGTGTTTTTCTTCATGAAAGCAAATACTTACTCGACAGGTGTCAGAACACACACACACACACACACACACACACACACACACACACACACACACACACACACAGATTTTGACAATCACACTTCGAAGACCTGCCTGTAAAAGTGGAGCTCGTGAAAATTCGCACGACTCTCGCATTGACTGGACACTCATCCTCTGCGTACCCTCTCAGGATCAACTTGGGATCGAGAGAACTGCAAAGAAACAACAACATATCTACGTCCCGCAAGGCTTCAAACACGTTTTCATGACTGTCAACAGGCTCGGTGCAAGGCAAAAAAGTGAAACCTCTTGTTCGATGTTCGATTCTTTTGTTTCAGATTTAGTTTGGGATTTGTCCTGTCTTCATTTACAGGAACGCTGGAGGCACAACCCATTTGATATCAGCTCCGAAAATGTCGGGGAAAAAAAGCGGTGGACTTTACTGTCCTGTTGTTCAATGCATGTTTGGTAGTTGCTTGACAATCTTGATCAATACGACCTACAAGAGGGATCGCATGTGTACAGAGAGCAAGTTTCATCATACCCATTACAAAGTCAAATGTGTCATCACACAGGCCACCGGTTGATTTGAACTGCCTCTGACAAAGACCGTTGGTCTCAATTGGCCAGCGAAACTACAACTTGAGATTGTCAATTGTAGATCAAGTCACTACACTTTTTGCAGACCGAACGTTGTCTGGAAAGTGGAAAGCTGCCTCGCACACAAACAGAATCTGTAGATTTCTGCAGACTGGTCTAGTGCCCATGTTCTGGCAGACAACTGACACTGCACACAATGCGATGCAGATCTGCTTCGATTAAAAGAAAAAAGGAACAATAATTTTATAGATCTACATGCACCTGAACACAAATCCAGATGAAAGGTCATGTCTCAATCTCAATACTCAAGCAGTTTTCAAACAAAACAACAACGAGCAGATCTAAAGCGGAAGTGGAGTTTCCCCGGGCACCAGTCAGATTCGTTCTCTCGAATCACAACAGATGTCGCCACTGTGTCACAAGCGAACAGGACGAACGAGAAAAGATTCTTTTTGGTAAATTGTTTTGCAGCACCATGTCGAAATTAGATCAAGTCCTGATATTAGACCCAACGACGGAGCTTCGGTTTAGAGGTGAGACATTTTGCAAGAACAGAACATACAGTTATTTCCAGCAGATCTGGAATTTAGAGGGAAATACTCGCCATCTTGAAAGTTTGAAATGTGCCAACGTTCATCTTTCTGACATGAGCTGCACTCTGAACAGGGCTGAAGTACTTCCCTGGCGGTCTCGCTCTTTGGTCTGCTGACCTTGTAGCTTCAGAAAATGAGGATATTGCTGCAGTGGTGGGTCATCCTTTCTTCACCCTCTCAGGACTTCGGACAATTCTGCACTCGGCTGGACATGCCGAACAATTGCTGGCTCTGGTCTGGTGACTGGTACCCTCACAAGATGTCTTGCAGCAGATGTTTGTTCTTTAGGACCTTGCATTGTTGAAGACGCTGAGATAAAATATCACCGGTGTGCTGTGAACTGATCTTTGAACCAGTTTGCGGAATCATGGGTCGTTGTTGTGGTTTTCGTGACCCGTATTTTGGTCTAGATCTGGTCCACCACCGCCCTTCTCCATTGGGCCTGTCACCAGAGTCTGACTCTTTCAGTTCAGTCAGTGTTATTTTGCTACTTTCAAAGAATGTCATTTGGCCTGTCACTGCGGCAACTTGCTGAGTATGATCTTGACCGTTCGCTCACACTCGTATAAAAGTTCACGAGCTTTGCCACAACACTGTCCCTTTCGTGTCTCAGATTGCAGTGTCTAGTGTTGTGCGAGTAAAAATACTTTGGATTTGCACGTTTTCACTCGTGAGTCGGTCGCAATTGTTCACACGGAAAGGGATTCACTGAGAAGGATGTTCTTCAGTCGTAGAACAGCTGCTCTGCTTGGCCTTTTGGAAATATTGGAGACTGACACAAAACACATGACGTGGAGTGCGAGTGTGCTGTTCCACAAAAGGAAATTTGGGCAACTCGAAAGGCATGTGCCAGTGATTCGAATTGGATTTGTCCTGCATTCACCAGATGTTCTGTGCAGAGGTGCTCGTCTCGTCCCTGAGAATAGACAGAAATCCAGCGGAACTCTTCTGGTGTCCTGTTGACTTGAAGTGGCAGAGTTGGGTTGCTCTTTGAATGTGTACGCATATCGCAGGTGATCCTTCCGTCAGGTGAGGTAGGCAGAGATGGCGGAGGGATCATTTCGCAGTTCCGTTGCCGTAACGCAGCGGGGAACAGCTGCTTGCCCCGGTTCACTGCGGCAGCTTATCTAATGCGAACCTGTTGTGCTGCACCGGTATTCGGGCCAGATGGCTTATCGCGGACTGGAATTGGATGGTTTTATTTCGGCTCAGTTTTTATTGGCGCTGAGAGCATTGAAGGCGGGGGGAGGCAAGTGGAACAAATGATTGTGCTCCCAAATAAAAGAGATGTCGCAGAAAAGAAAAATTCGTTTTTTGCAACAATCGTGTTGCCTCGGGTACGTAAAGAATGCGAGGAAATTTTGTCACGGCGAACATCCTGCAAGAGACTGATCATTGCGCTTCTTCTATTGACAACAAAAGAGACGTGGCCATAAGATTTCATTGTGACGTGTACAACAGTCACAGAGTTATTTTTGCAGCAGAAAACCACAGGCCGTGAACAAGCGAGGAAGTCCTTTCGTATTGACTTTGTCGCTCCGATTTGTCCCAGATTCTTGTGGTTTCAACGAAATCTGGATTGGAGCGACAGAATGAAAACATCCAGCATGCGTGTGTGTTTGACGAAATAATACGTACGATAAGCTTTCCCTTTGATCCACAAGTGGTCAAGGTTGATTGTAGTAGCAGATAAGGACAACTACGATCAGTCTACGTGCTTGTTGCGGGTTGAGTTTATCGTAGTTTGTTGGACAGTGTAATTGCAGTTGACTTGACACAGCTGTGAAAATACTCGCTAGTCTTTTGCTGAAAGGCATTGTACACATCCAGTTCCTGCGCTGATCGGTTTTGTCTGAAATCACACAGTTGATTTGTCAGACCACGTGTTTCGTCACTCTCAATACTTTGCACAATGATTTCACCCTTTGGTGCACTCAGGGAGAAAGAAACCTGTGGTTCTGTTGAATCTGCCTTCTGGCACCCAAAATGTTGTAACAGCCAAGAGATCTTCACTCCTCGGAGCGCTTCGTGAAGCACGTGGCATTCCGTCGAGCAAGTTTGCTTGTGTGGACTGTTTCCTGAGTGGGGAAAGTTACGAACTGTTCATTTCATTTTTATCAGCCGCGAAGTGTTCTGATATTGCTTTTTCTCCTTGTTTGTGTCTGGCTTCCTGGCACTTCCTCGATTCAGTCCCCCTCCCCTCCCGGTGTAACTTTCAAGCACCCAAATGCATTCGAAGACAGAAAGGTGTTCTATGGCTGAGATGAAAGCCCTTGATCTCAGCTTCCAGGGAAAAAAAACCGCGTGTAAATCAGACTTACGGTTGCTGAGATATGGGCATTTTCGTGTTTTCTGTTATTGGATGGGTTTGATGGATAATTCTCTTGATGATTTTGTTGTGCCCAACAAGCAGAAGAATGGCCCGAGTTGGTTGGACTTTTCGTGGGCAGACCAGTGCCACTTCCTTGTGGAGTACTTGAGTGATGGCAAAATTCCCATAAAGACAAGTGGGACCTGAGCAAACATAACAAGTATGACTTCAAACAAAGGGC
>JAAUXT010001330.1_pt1 | contig 28289 bp, 28 predicted proteins | sample 7278171 | NCBI WGS metagenome assembly JAAUXT01 (sample SAMN14350112, study PRJNA611818) | marine sediment metagenome | isolation source: surface marine sediment (1.8m) | place: French Polynesia: Moorea | collected 2018-08
AATATCATTACAATAAGTGACTGTAACAGTATTGTTACAATCGTTCATTCCTCGTAGAAAAATTTTGATCTCACGAATCCCATTATTTATCATTATCATCATGTGAGTCAGGTGTATTATGTGATATTCATCAAAAATACAACTAGGGTGTCTAAATGTGCTATGGACATGTCTAGGATGTATTCATCCATCATGCGTGATAAAAGACTATAGAAAATGCCTTTTATATGTCAAAAGATTGTAAAAATGAAGAAAAAGTTATGAAAATTTGGAAAATAAAAATTGCTGCAGGGTACAGAGGAGATAACTACCACAAAAGCGGAAAGCTTCCTGAAATAACGGGCAAAGGTGCGCTAACAATTCACCGGAGAAAAGTGGTTCTCTCAGGTTCACCGCACTCCCCCTACCCACGGGGATGCAAGGACACTATAGGTGGTGGTTGACTAAGTAGTGTATGAGTGAGAGTCTGTTCTGCCAAATAGAACAAAAGATACATATCCTGACATGTTAACTGTAATACATAGCAGGAGTAGCATGTATTTGAAAGTTGCATTGTCAGGTCCTGCCGTGAACACAAGCTGCCGCATTATCAAGGATCTTGTGAGATCAACTTGTACTTGGAAGTTGTATCATTGGGTTTGATTCACACTAAGTCGGTGGTGTGGTTCATTGATGTGCTTACACCAATGATAAATCCGTGTAATGAATGATTACAACAGAAAAAGACTAACTGGTGTAATAATAGCTCAGTTAATGAATATGCATCAAAGTGGTAGTAGAGTGTAAGTGCCCAGATGGAAGGAAGCAGCAGCGAGTGAGTAGTGAGTACTCAAGGCACAGAGTGCGATCTCCTCTGGTGGACCCAACAGCACGGCACAAAAAAAACGTCTGCGTTGGTTATCGGACCGCCGCACCTTAGCTCGGTTGACTGTCACAGACGTGTGACAGCCGGACTCACGCGAAACGACAATCGTACGCTGACAATTGCTTAATTCACGGACCGGTTTCACACTGATAAGGACAGAACAATAGAAAGACATGTTTCCTGGGCTGCAGAAACGAAGGACTTCACTCGAGTTCTTCCTGAACGGGGCGGGACAGGTTTAATCTGTGTTAAGCCTCCTGTCTCCTCTCGTCCCAGAGACCCTCATTGCCTGGCCCGGTAATTATTTTCTGCACCACAGGCCCCGTTCGCGCTGGATGCGTCACCCCTGGGTTCGATATGAAGTGCACACTTTGATCTTAGCAAGAATGTATGTAGGAACCTTTTCCAGACAAGATTTCTTGTTCCAATTGAACATGGAAAAATACTTTCCTATCTGGAGTTAAGACGTGCACTGGAAAAGAGACAGGCAGACTGCACAAGAAAGAGGCACCAGGCCAAACCAACTACCACAGCCAATGTCACCAGCTTTACACTCTTGCACAGCCCACCAGTTCTGAATTTCAAATGCAGTGACTTTGGGAGGGCCTTGGGTGCCTCTGAAACTGAAGAACTCCATAAAGTCAGTGTGATGGTCCAAAAGAAAATATTTTGAACTCAATGAAAGAACAACTGATATGATGTGCTAAGTTTCTTCAGAATAAAAAGAACATAATACTTCTGGGCATACAATTTCTCCAAAGAACTGGAAGAACCTCATCTCTGATACATGAGGCAGGCAAAAATGCTGGATATTCTTTTCATCCCATCAGGTGATTCTTACAGAAAAATATCTGGAAAAAAGTGTTGCTGAGGAATTCTATTTCTCCTGAAGATTCACATGTACCATTTAGGATCCACAAGGCCCTCACCTGTTCAAATCTTCAACAGCATGAAAGACAAGTTTCAACTCTTTTGACAATACTCTTTGATGGATCAGGGACAGCGCTGTTCTGCAACTGCCATCAACCATATTGATCCCTGTCTGTAATACAAAAGTCTGTCAGTGGGTCTTGAACAACCTTCGACCCCTTGGTTTGTATATCGAGTGCTTCTTTCCTCTTGTAATTTTGTGTTGGAGCTAAAATAAGAAGACACAGGGTCTTGCTTCAGCAACCATCGCAAAATAATGACAAAATGGTCACCATGATGAAGAAATTGCGCATGTGTAAGTGATATTGGCACTACATAAAATTTTAGTTTTTTGAATTGAGGAAAAAACATTCAAACAACAAGAATACAAGATCTTCCCTGCACGGCACAATTGTCATGGCAGGATTTGTTTTCCCCTGCCAAAAGGGTTTGAAATTCCCAACTTCTCTTCTCTTCTGGATCTTGCAGAAATCAAAAATACAAAAACAAAAATAAAAACAATCAAAGAAAAAACATATAAAAAGAAAGACAAAAGGATAAAATCATAAAAGCCTGCAGCAAGCACTTTCCAAATAAAAACTCATTTGTACTACACTCTTCAGCTTCAAAAGGAAAGCCCACAATGAGAAAAATATCAATTTTGTTGCTCTTTGTCTCACTTGTGCCTCCAACTGAAAGTGATGGCATAGAAAATTGGATAAAGAGGCATGTCCCTCTTTTCAGAAGGGCACCAAAGTTGTGGCACAGATATGTTAGGAGCTTCACACATCACCAGTTAAAACAGGCTACTGCCCTCTCCAAATTTGGTTTGACAGAATTTCAGTCAAACCACTTGTTGTCATTGCTTGTTTTTAGAAAATTGAATTCACCTTGGATGTTTTTCAATGAACTCAAATATTTAACTTTGTTGAAACAGCAGTCTATGTTTGCTGGTATTTACATGCCCAAAACCAGAAGTGTTACAGTTCAGAGCACAGTGTTCCTTGCAACAGGACAGTTGCTTCTCAATTCTGAATTGCAACCTTCAACTCATCCTATTTACCAGCAATATTGCAGTTACAGAGGCTTCATGATACTGAATGACTGTGAAAAAATCCATCTTGAGAAGGATGCACATTTTGTTTATTCCATCTTCCACCTAATATTTAAACCTGACATGAAACTTGGTCTCAATCTCACTTTTAGCACTATTGAGTTCACAAGTGGTTCTGGAAACTTTGGCCATGGTAATACACCTTGTCAACTTGGGCTTCTTAGAATAAGCTACAGCAAAAAGGTAGAAAAACCTTTGGAGTTTTGTGGCCAATTATCTGAATATAGTGTATTTCCTTTTTCACCAGAAATACAGTTTTCTCTTATTGTGTATCCTTCAACCCTGTTTGAAATCCACTCTGTGTTTATGGTTAGAGACAGAGGAAAAGTAGTCAGTATTGCACTAAGATTTCAAGAGCACTGCATTGTTTGTTCAGTTGGTTTGTTGTACCCAACTGGCCAGTCAACAATATTTCTGTCAGTGATGAAAATGCAAGTAAACAAACACAGAAAGTTGGTGGCTCATTTGCAAGTATGCAGTGAAACAAACTTCTTGGTTTTGGATGGACCTTGGCATTTATCAAAAAAGATTGCCCCCCTGAAAACTTTTTATTACATGTCCAGTTTTCTGACCATTGTATTCACCCAATTTTTACTGTTAACAAAGGAGAAATGCTCACTGGTATTTGCATCAAAACAGATAAATTCCACTCAGTTAAGTTTCCATGCAGATCAAGAAATTCTGATTTCATCAGGCACCATATGCCCTCATAAACCACAGTTATGTGTTGTTGATATACATACTTCTGCAAAACTCCATATAAACTTGACAGTTATTCATCTCAGCTACAAGGGAAGGGAAAGCAGCACATGTAGTTTGGGAGGATTTGTAACTGCTCAACATTTGGAAAGCAAATTCAGAGAACACCCTATCCTGTGCAATGATATAGACAGAACTGTGTGGAGTAATTTCAGATCATTCTACAGCTCAGCTTCTTCTTTAGTAGCCATATTGTACATGTTTTTTCCCTTTGTCACTTCAATGGAAGTCAGGTTTAGATTGAGTGCAACAAGATGCAAAAGCATCAACATTTGTCCCTGTACACTGCATCTCCATTGTTCACTTGCCACATCATATAATTCCCCAGAACAAGCACAGAAATTGAGACCATTGATGGCCAAGGGAACCCCAGAATGTTTGTCAGCATTTCTGCAACTTGAGAACACAACCATTAAGGTTGGCTTTAGTCACAGGGAAAACCCCATGAATCAGCAACATGTCTTCAGGATAGATGTTGGTACCTGTGTGATTTTTCAAATTGCTCGTCTTAGACATTGTGTTTTGAAAGGGGACAAATTTATTTCTGAAACTGGCTTTATGACATATCTTCGCCTATTCACACTGTGTAGACAGGGAACTTTTCATGTCTCTGTCAAAGGTATGCTTTTCCAAACTTTAAACAGAAAGTCATGCTGCAAAAACTGCATGTACAGATGTGGACACATCAACTATCTGTACATAATGAATAATCAAACTACAATTGCCCAGCAATTCTCCAGAGGAATAAGGCTCAACTTTGCAAAAAGCTTTCCGGAACTTCGTGTCAAGCTCTTTGAGCCGATCAATGCTGCCAACTGGGTTGATATTCAAGTCTCAGTGGTGACAAAACTGATGATCAACTCATCCACAAACAGTTCAATTTATTCCAATATTTGTACAAAGGTGAGGTCATTATTTTTAACAGTATTTGGTCGTTGTGTTCTAAAGTTTTGACAAATGCAAGTGTTCTGAACAAAAAAGAACTCCACTGAGTTGCAGTGATTTGAACAAAATGGAACCCAAATGTTTGTGTCATGTGACCAGTAAAGTGCCAAAACGGTGGGAACCAAACAAAGTGCACACATGTGTGGCCATGTGTGACACCTGTGACATAATCTATCAAATAGCCTCCAAGATCACATCGCAAAGATTGCATTTTTTCACACCCCCTAGAATCTGTAACCAAAGTTGAAATTGCTCCAGAAACAAAAAGTTGAAAACCATTAAAAGAAAACTAAACATGATCAACCCACAAACAAACACCCCCATTAAAGTTGTAATGACTCTGCTGAACAACCTGGTAAAACTAAAAGGATTTTGCTCTGCATCAATACAAATTTTACACTTTTTTCACCCCATCAGTCTAGTAAAATCTATTTTTGAGACAATTTCACCCATATTCAGATGTCATCATGGAATATACTTGAGTCAAATGCCCTTGTCCATCCAACACCCCAATACATACTGTTTGACTATTGTCCAACATGACCAAAGTAGAATTTAACACACCTGTCATCATGCACCTCAACAATGTTTTCACATTATGATACCTCAAAATAATCCCAATTTTTATCTGACAATGCTATGTGCAAATCCCATTCATGTTGCTATACCACATTACAATTTCACAAACTTGGTAGCAATCCAGACCAAATCACATGCTTCATCACAAAGCATTCAAAATCACACTGAAAATACATTCAAACCATTATAATTTACCCAAACCTGTACCCTGAGCCCAGTCACAAAAATCCAATTTTTTGACATTTTTCATATTCAACCATGTGGTAGCCCAGGTAAGAGCAGCCACAAGCCTCATTCTATCAGACGCACATTATCTACACCCAATAGGCTTCTGATATATTCACATAAAAATTGGAATTTTTTTTGCAACCACTTATGGTTGAGAACACAATTCTTGGTTATGAGAGCCCACATTCCAAAATTGTACTCAGACAGCCATAATTCAACAATGGCTTGTCCAATTCACACCAAACTAAACACCAAAGTCTTCCTCTCAGAATCCTTTTTACTCTGCTAGACTCCTTTTTGGCCCACAAATTCTAACTTATTAACAAAACATTTGAACAAATTCAAAATATTCACTTTTTTCAAACTTTCAACTTCGGATCCCTATGGTGCCCATACAAGGACAGGGAAATTTTCCTAATACCTATGGCATTATCAACCACTAATATCTTCCACCTTTACTACAATGTAAATTTTGAAAGTCTCCACAATTTTGTTGTGCAGCACAGAAAGTTTTTTTCATCCAAAAAAGCAACAAAGTCACATTTTGACATTTGAACAACAAAAAAAACCAGCAGCAAAGGTCACCATAGCAACCAATCACCAGTTCAAAAATTTAGCCCCAGCAATCATCTGCTTTTTCTCTTCCTACATTCTTCAGCAGAATTCAACAATTTTTTAGCTTTCAAGCCATTTGTATAATCATACCACAATTTCACCATGGCAGCCATATTGGTTATTTGGCCAAAGAGTCACAAATTCACAAAGTTGTTTTTTTTGACACTCCAGGCATTAACAACATCCCAAATGTAGACAAAAAAAAACAAAGAGGCCAAAATTGAACAAGTGGAACACTTTCAAAATTGTGTTCACACATTAAGCCTTTTGATGGCTGCAGGTGGTTTTTCACCACAACACACAATTCCATGTATTGTTCAAATCACCGAAAAATATGCACAGAAGTGAAATTGTACACACAACAGTTTCCTCTGCTTGACCAAAGAAACAGGAACAGGAATCAACCTTACATCCAGTAGCTCAGCACAACCTTGTATGCAGTGCCTCAATTGCCAGTCATTGAATGCTTATATGTTTGCTGAACCTCCATACCCTTTTCAGATTGACAGAGACCGCGAATTCAAGCCCGAAGGAGAAGTTTGGGGCTTCAAACTGCGTTCTCCACCAAACCCTGAGCTGAAGGTACGACTTGCTCGGATGGACATTACTATCAAGCAGAGAATGTCGACAGAGACTGGTGCAGGAATACACAGAGCAACCACGATATGTCAGATTCCTTTGTTTCATCACAAATACACATTTGTTCATCTCTGGCCTGGGAAGACACAAATCTTCCTTTGTTGGCCAGTCAAATGGTGGGCGAGGAAGACAACTTCGACTGGTTTCTTGAAACCAGATGGATGGTCTCCATGTGCTGGTGTGGATGCAAAAGAGAATACCTCTGTGTTGTTTGACTGGAGATGTACCAATGTGACAGTTCATGCCACAACATTCCAGTACTTTGTCCTGACCAGAGAGTTCCATGAACATCAGTATTGGACAAGACATGTCACCACCAAATTTTCTAGTTACTTTCAAGATGCTCAGGTCTCCTGGACAGAGGCTGAGACATTATGCCAGCACGTGCCAGCAACACTTCCATATTTTGTAAGCCGAGAGGATTACAATGAATTTCGTTGGCTTGTCAACGTCTTCTTGTCGGATTCTACTGACATGAGGTTTTTTCAAGCTGCCTTCATTGGTCTCCACAGGGACAACTCAGTAAGCAAATTCTCCTAGACAAAGAAACAATTGGTGTGAAAAACCAAGCATGGCATCCACGGGCAGATGCTCTTCTTTTTGTCTGACTGTGGCCAAAGAGGCTCCTACATTTGTGCAGGTCATTTGTGAGTTCAAAGATGTAACTCCATCACCTGTTCACATTTTGTAACAAATGATGTTTTGCACAGATGTTCTGTCTTGCACAGTTGCACACTTTTGCAGAATGGATTCTGTCTGGAGAATGCAGCAAAACATATTGGCTCTTTGTTCAACTGGTTCAACTGTGTTTTTTTCTTATTTTGATTGTAGCATACATGGAAATGGACTGGTCATCGCCCAGCTGCTTTCTTACCTTTTGACAATAATTTGTTTCTCAGAGCATACACTAACTGCAGTGAAACATGTGGAGTCAATTACTTGCCTTCCTACAGATGCCCTGGAACTTCTCACAATATAATCAAAACTTCCAACATTTTGTGCCCAAATCTGATGCAAACAAGGGAGAATGCAACATCAGATCTTTATCCTCTTACATCTGGGCCACAGAAATGTACCATCATCCTTCTGGAAAATTTGGCTCAACCTGATTGGGTAAACATTGATTGCCATGACCAATTGCTGCCAGGTTTTCTCTGCATGTCACCAAAAGATGACATAAACATGACAGAAACAGGTGTGCAACAACAAATCTGTATATTTTGCTCTCCAAATGTACTATATTTCAAGCAAAAGTGTTTTGTTTTTGAGTGGATCAACAATTTGACATCAAACAACCAAAAACTTCAGAAAGAAAAAAAAGTGCAAGGTCTTGAACAGCTGTGGGAGCTGTCAGAGGTATTCACGGCAACACGGTGTCCACAACCACCTCTGTTGACCACAAACAATACAGCTTTACAATGTGTGCAACATCCAGATCATAGTTACTGTGAGGTCTTTATCCCAAAGGAAGACGTTTCAGGCTACATGGTGTATCTTGACACTTACAAGCCTGCTCCAGTGGGAGACAACTATTTTAGATGTGTTAAAGGAAGCAGTGTCCACCTAGAATCAATCTGTGATGGCAGTTTTGATTGTCCAAATGATAAGTCAGATGAAACTAACTGTAACTGTATAGAAAACTCAACAACACAATTTCTGGAACACTGCAAGTTTCTTGTTTCAAAGAACAAAGTAATTTGTGGTCCTCTTTATTACAAGACATCTAGTGGAAACTGCATCCTGTTTGCCAACAAATATCAAAAGCAAATTTCTTTTGAAAATTTCAACCATGTAAGTTGTGTGAATCAGTTTGACATATCACTACAAAATGATCTTGTTGTTGATTGCAATATTTCAGAAGAAAACCACTTGATCAATGTGCTGAAAGGACAACTTAGTTTTTGCAAGCATCAAATGGAATTTCCGTGCTTGGAAGGACACTCCAAATGCTTCAATATCTCTCATATTTGTCTATATTCTTTGACCAATTATGGACTGTTATTTCCATGCCGAAATGGTGGACATATGGAAACATGTCAGTTCTTTTCTTGCAACAAACATTTCAAGTGTGTGAATTCATACTGCATCAAATGGACTTATGTATGTGACACCAAGTGGGATTGCCCAAGTGGAGATGATGAATATTTCTTGCCAATTTGTGGTAACAAAAGTATGCTTTGTGTGAATATGTTTAAATGTTGGGGACAACAAATATGTGTGTCATTGATCAGTGTTTGTGACAACACACTTGACTGCCCTGCACAAGATGATGAACAGTTTTGTGAGCTGACATCATTCACATGTCCATTTGACTGCCACTGCAGAGCATTGGCAGTCATATGTGTTGGGTATCACATTCCTCAATCAGAATGTCCCTTTCTATTTATCACTGTGAAACTGACACCGAAAATTCAACAAACAGTATCCTTCTTTACTCAGGTACTTTTCCTCACCATTCAAAATTGCAATGTCACAAAAATAGCAGATCTGGGACTGTCAGAGACATTAATTTTTCTCAACATGGCTGCCAACAGCATTGAGTGTGTCCCAGAACAAAGTTTTCAAAAAATAGAAATATACAAATATTGTCTTTGGACAGAAACAAAATTTCTAACTTTGATGAAAAGGCCTTTTCTCAGCTGACTGCACTTATCTATGTCAATCTTTCCAACAACCCATTTGAAGTGCTACCAACAAGTCTCTTGACCTGGTCATCAGAAGTAAAAATTCTCTCAGTGAAAACACTAAGTTTGATTCAATTGGACAAATAAATCTTTGATTCAAGCAAGATAAAAATTGTTGAGGCTTCCCAATTTGCAGTTTGCTGCATTTCTCCCCAACATGCTCATTGCACTGAAGATGTCCCTTGGTACAGGTCCTGCTCTGATCTACTTGTGGACACATCAGTGAAGGTTGTCACCAAAGCGATGTCTGCCTTGCTTTTGTTCATGAATGTTGTATGTATTTTCATACATTTTTTGAACATCACCAACAAAGCATACAGTGTTGTTGTTCTTGCAAATAATATCAACAATATCCTATTATGTGGGTTTCTCATTTTATTGTGGGCAACTGACTTATTTTTCAGTGGAACATTTACTTTTCAGAATCATAGATGGCGAAGTGGACCACTGTGCTTTTCTGCATCTGGCCTCCATCTCTTCCACTCCCTGTCCTCAGCAATATTCACTGGATTCCTCTCATTCTGCAGGCTTATGGTTGTGATACATCCATTTGATACAAAGATGAAAAGAACAAAGCCTGTCATAAAATATATAACTGTCTTAGGTTTCATCTTTTGTTGGCTGTCTCTTTGTTTGTGCCTTGCTGAGAAATTTGTTTATCAGGGAATTATGACTGAATTGTGCATTTTATATGTTGACCCAACAAAAAGAGAAGTTTTAACAAAAGTGCTTATTTGGATCCACTTCTGTAGTCACCTCTCTTTTGTTGTTGCCATTGCCATAATGCACTTTGGCATTTCAGTAAAATCTCAGGAATCTCAGATGAAAATTCCTAAAAGTACCAAAGATGACACCAGCAAAAGTTTGAATATCCAGCTGGGCATACTATCCACTTCAACAATTATCTGCTGGATTCCAGAAAGCATGATTTATATCACTCTCATGTTCTTACCCATTTACCCAATTAAATTTGTGGCATGGACCCCAATTGTTGTGAAGGCAGTCAATCCAATTGTTATGCCATTGACTTTGAGTGTTTTTTCAATCAAATCCATGCTCAAGGAGAAATCTAAGAAGAATGAGCAAGAAGCATTGCTTGGGACACCTGTTGCTGGAGCCATATCATGTGAACATCAAATTTAAATGCCAATAGGAATGAGACTGCATGTGAGTTTGAGGGAAAATGTATAAACCTCTCTCTTCACTTGAAAAATATATTTGCATATTTGTTCTCATTTCAGAATGCACAAGCAAACTGAATATGTTTGTGTTTGTTTGGCCCTATTGTTCTCAGTCTTGATCTGGGTTGGAGACCAACATTTCACCTGGTTGCATTGTCATGGGGCTGGGGTTGCTTTGCAGGACAAAATGAATTTTGTGCATAATTTGCAGCAATCAGAAGTGTGTTGCCTGTTCTTGAGCAGTTTGACAAATGCCATATTATTCCAAGCCACCTAAGGCCAGCATGGACTACCCAGCATTCCAGTGACAAACTCCAGGTGTTCATCATCAGATGCTGTTCAGAAGTGGGAACACTACCACAAAGGGAAGGTGCCCCATCCTCTTGTTTGGACAGAACAAGGGACAACTCAGCGTACAAGTTCCAGAAGCCACAAACATTGTTCCACACTTTTGCACTGGTGGCAACTCATTGTCATGGTGTCTGTGCAGTTCAGGTCAGGCTTTCCTGACTCTGAAATTCAATTGGAGGACCACATAAAGCAGTACTCTGGGAGCCCCCCCCCTCCCCTTGTGCAAACCAAACCTTGCTCCCATCGTTTGTTCCATGCTTGTAGATTTTTCGAAGTCTTGATCAAGTACCCGTGACCTTGACCCTTGGCCTGCTCCTGTCACTGTGTGCTGTCTCAGAAGATGCATCTGCACCTGGTCCAACACCGACAAACCTCACTACAGGTCAACCATTGTCAAACAGTTGGGCGTGTTTATTTCAAGAATGAGGCTGGCCCACTGAGCCAAAATGGTTGACTTCACCCAGTCTCCAACCCAGGGGTGAAGTGGTACCACTGCGCTGGCTTGACGCACGGGTAATTTGTGACTTCTTACAGCAACAGCTCCGTAAGCCTGTCTGCGCAAACGCAAATGCAGTTCTTGACATGTCTTACCCCTATTTTGGAATAATCCATTGTATAACCCAGAAAAATTGATAAAGACACACTCTCTTTGACAGCTTATGTCAGTGTTTTTTCTGTATGGTTTGGGCTGAAATTTGGCAAAATGTTATATTGGCTCAGATGTATCATGCTGAGTTGTCAGACATTTGTGGAGACAAACAACGCAAATTTCCCAAAACGTTGCAGCATGGGGGCACGTAGCATTTGCGTTTCCATTTTGCTAAAACTGGCAAATGGAAGGCGCCCAATCTCACGTGACGTCGTGATTGTTTTTCTCTTGCTGTCCTCTTGAAATTTCAGATGACAGGAATTTGGTTTGGATCACACTCGGTGCTTCCTGCAACAACAAGCGGGACTCCAGCTGCCACTGAGCCGGTGTCGGGGTGTCAGAAGTACCCGGCTGTCAGAAGTACCCTGGGCACTAGAGAGGTTTCTTTGCAGCCCGCGGGGTCCCGCCCGGTCCCATTTCACGCCCGGTGTGAAATTAGTTTTTTTCTCCATGGCTGTTTTACAGGCTACTAATCCAACCAAAAACATTTTGGCTGTAGGTTTTTGTTATTGAGACCCTTATTGACATCTAGTGAGGTTTTGAGAAAAAAATGTTGAGATCAGGATATAAAAAGATCACATTTGAAATTTGTTCTCCTGGCACCGGACGTGAAATGGCACGGAGGGGCACCCGCACGGGATGCATAGAAACCTCTCTACTTTCCACTCCACGATCGTCCAAGTCAGAATGCACCATGGGTACTTCTGACCCAGTATCAAAACTACCACATTTGTGTCAAACTGTAAATTTCAGTGCCAGTTCTAAGCACCCATGGGTACTTTTCACACTGACGATCGTTGAGTGGAAAGTACACAGTTACGTTTTCAGACTGGGAACTTTTGACCCGCCAACAAGGGCATCCACTGTGTGGGGCAATTTGCGTTCACAGACATGCTCCACACCTTCTCAATGCACATACATGTGCACACATGCACGCACATACAACCTTGGCTCATTAACTTCAAAACTGTTTGACTGCATACTTGTCCTTCAAATTCACTGTGATCACTTAGAAAGCAGAAAGCTGGTGATGAGAAAACTCTCCAAATTCGCTGAGCAACTGAACAAACTGAGTTTAATATTACCAATCCAGCCTTCAGCCACACGTCCACACCCGCCCACAAGCACAGACAAGACTGATGTCACTGAGTGATTTTCTGCTTATCAAATTCCATGTGGCTCCCATCAACATCTTGCAATGTCCACACCCCTTTTTGTCTGGCCAGTAACATGGAAGCCCCAAAATGCTTCCAGTCACTGCCACAGCTGAAGATCAAAAGGTAACATAAGGGCAGGGTGTATCCAAGACTCACCAGTGCGTGTCAGACACTGGAATGCAGCTTCACCAAAATGAAATTTAAGAGCTACTTAACACAACACATTTCTTTGAAGAGTTAATCAGAAAATTCAAATTCATATTTTTGTTGTTTTTTTCCTTGGATTAGCCCAAGCATTGTCGCTTGTTGGTGTGGTTGTTGACTGTGTCATGGCAACACGCACCAAGGGGCATACGTTTGTCTCTCAGATTATGTAACTCTCACTCTGATGGGTGAAATGGGCTTCAAACAATTGGGAAACAATTGGCTGCATTGGAACAAAAAAAAACTTGTGTCACTGAGTGTCAAGGTGCACCGAGCTGACAACAAAGAACAAAATGTCAAATGGCAAATGTCCTGGTTTCTTCTCGGCGACAAACTGGATTTCTGCCCGCAGATCCAAGGATCCAGTTTGTTGCCCGAGGCCATCAGGCTGAGCATGACAAACTGGATCCTTGGATCCAAGGACAGAAATTCAGTTTGTTGCCAAGTTGAAGAAACCAGGATATTTGTTTTATCCTTTTTGTCCTTTGCTCAGCGATAAACTTGACAACTTGGCGACAAACTCAATTATTGCCGAGCTGAGGACCAATTGGAGAACAGGAAACATTTCCCAAAAGCATAAACCCAATGATGTGCTGGTCAGATGTGTCTGTTCAAGCTGTCAACAATCTGAAAATTTAAATGAAGCCCTCCCCAGAAGGTCCCCCCTTGGTCTAAACTTGCCCTGCTCACAGTAATTCAGTGTTGAAAAATTCGACACGTTCACACAATCTATTTTTTTCAAAGTATCACACAAAAGTTTTTTTTCAGGGTATGAATCAGATGTGTGCTGAAGGGGTCTTGCTCTCCGATCACATTCCCGGACAAGACAACTGCACCAGGTCCAGTCCCACACCCCAGGTGACATGATTTTCTGTAGACTCGCTCAAATGTGGAGTGACAAAAACAAACAAAACTGCATGACAAAAGCTTGTGGGTGGCAAACTCATTGATTTTTTTCACGGTAATCTGCAGTTGATCAAAAGGCTGTTCTTTGGCTGAAAACATTTCAGCACATATGAAGAAATTCTCTCTGCACCAGGTGAACCTGTATTTGCAGGCGAAAGGTTTGCACGCCACTTGGGATGCCACAGTGATTATCATCCCTCAGAGTGAAAGAATCAAACAGCTCTGTGAAACAAAGGACGTCTCCCTGCTTTGGGCAGGTCCATCTCCCATTGAAATCTGTTTGACACAAAATACCCAGATTGATCACTGTACAATACATGGTTTGTTCCTTTTTGTGCTAAGTCCCTTTAGTGCGAAGCACCATGTGGTAGTGCAGTATATGGCAAGGTGGATGAAATGTCCCCTGCCCCCTCCTCCTCCCCCCCAACCCCCTCCCCCTCCCCCAACCCCTGTCCCCCACTAGACCCTCCCCCTGCAGAGAGGACAATGAGGACCAGGAAGAATCCACGACATTACCGGCGCAAGGGACTTCGCTCTGCAGATGACTTGAGCACTGCTTCTTGTTTTCGCTCAGTACGCGATGTTTGTGATAGAAATGAACCAAACTTTTGATGCACATTTGGAAGCCCTTGGTGAATGCATAACGAATGTCAAAATGTGTCCAATATTGTGCTGAGAGAAAGTGGTCGATCTATATGTCAGGAAATAGCAAGTCCTGAGTCTCAGTCAAGAACAAGGCAAAAGCACTGCATATTGTCTAGTGTGTTCCTGAGTTTATAAACTACCTTTTCACCAGGTGAGACTCTGGTTTGCAGCAAATGTTTATTTCATTGCTCTGAAAGCTCTCTGAATGCACCTTTTGCTCAGTATGCAATGTTCGTAACAGAAATGAACCAAAGATTTGATGCCCATTTGGAAGCATTTGTGAAAGCCTATTGAATATTTTAATGTCTCCACAGCAAAATGTGCCAAGGGAAAGTGGTAAAAATCTGTGTCAGGAAATTGACCACTCTCTCCAAAATAGCAAGTCCTGAATCTCAGTCAATCTCTATGCAAATGCACTGCAGTTTTCAAGTGTTTTCCTGAGTCCATCACCTACTTTTTCACCAGGTGAGACTCTGGTTTGCACACAAAAGTTACTTCAGTGCTCTGAAAAATCTTTGAATGCACCATGTCGCTTGATGCAGTTCCCTTCGAAATTCTTTGTCCATGCGATTGCACACTGCTAAAAGTATAGTCAAAAGACCACTGCAGCTGCTAAGTTCCCTGGAAAAGGTTTCAGGCTACATGAGATGCACCAGTGATCACATGCCCAAGCAACAAAGGAGAGCAACCTGACGAACTTACCGAGAGGCTCAGCCTTGAGCAAAACAATCGGAACACAAACAACACTTGTACGAAGGACTGAAGTACATGTCCTGAAACCAAACTGCACAAAAAGTACAGGTTGATTATTTCACGATGAACATTTTGTAAAGAAAACTCTGAAGCATTTCAGTCAGTAGGAATTTTTCAGACAAGCTTGTTCGTGGTCAGACACATGGAATCAGAGTTCTTCCTGAAAGGATCATCAACAGGCACTTGTGGGCATTGAGGACATCACTTCCTGTCTTTTTTGTAAAAATTATCCCTGGATGGGAACATTGTTTAACTGATGAATAACAATACTGCTTTCATGATTGTCTAACGTTTCAGAAATTTCTTTGTTATTTTGCTGGGAATCCAAGATACAAAATGCTTCTGATAACATTTGTGCAATTTGTGCTATTTCTTAACATTCAAATGATTTCTTCATCTCTTGGGAAAGAGAACATGTACAAATACATGTCATTGATCAGGGGATCTGTCTTGATGACAACAACTGCAACTTCTGGAGATGACTGCTCTTTCAGGTGAACAATGATATTTTTAACCTCCTGCAAATTTTTGGTTTTCAAATCCGACTTTTCATCTGGTCATCGTCCACACAAAGTGTGTAATGATGATGATTTTCAATGAAAAGAAAAGTGCAATAAATTTCACATAAACCGAATGGTTGTTTTCAGGTGTAGTACAGTTCCTGGCTGTGAAGGATTTTCATGCAGTGAGACAGGAGCAAAGGGCAGCTGTGTGCTCATCAGTCAGAGCTCAACTGGAAACCTCATGCAGAATTTTACCACTGAGAATGGTTGGAAATTATTTGGAAAAGGTGTGTTAAATTCCACAATGCCATCACAATACCAACACCGGGAGAAAATATTGTCATCAAATGCCCTTGTTTGTTGCACAGAGATTTGTTTACTTTTTTTTCCAGTCATTCTGTGTTTTGTTGCTTATTATTCAGCATGACTGCTTTTGACCTCCTAGTTTTTGTGACATCCTTCAATGTACTTGCAGATTTCTGTTTCCAAATGAATTGTGCAAATGGAGCAAGCTGCGAAAATGCAAATGCCCCATTTGGTTGTGTCTGCACGCCAGGTTTCACAGGCACATTATGTGAGCTTGAAGGTTTGTGAAAATCCAGACCCAGTCAATGTGTTTGGGTGTGGTGATCAGGAGGAGCAGCTCAAGTATTCACCAATGTGTCTCTTTTCAGATGTTTGCATGTCAGGGCCTTGTCAAAATGGAGGCACGTGTGCTGTGGTGGGACCTGAATCATATGAATCATTCACCTGCACTTGTTCTTCAACATATCTTGGGGATGCCTGTGAAAAAGGTTGGCATTGGAGGCATTCAAATCCTTTTTGTACCACAGTAATGCATCTTGTGTCTGTTTCTTTCATTTTGGAAGTTATGTTTGCTTCAAATTTGTTGTCAGCATGTGTGGACATCCCCATCCCAATTAGTGACTCATGGAGTCCTGTAGACAGTTGGATGGCTGGTTTTCCTGAATACTATAATGAATTTATGAAAGAAATCCCTTGTATGGACATACCTGGCTCTATTAGTTTTGCAAATGGAAAGGTTGGTAGCCAATATTTTCAGAAAACATTCTCACATTTGCTGTCTCACACTGCAATTTTTTCAAGAATTGTCTGAACACAATTTATGTCTGTCCAAACAACATTATCACTGTTTTTGTATCCCCTGAAACTGAAACTGACACTGAAACTGAGATCTGAGCAGTATAGTCAAACTCCCTTTCAGCCTGATTTTCCAAGAGAAATATGTCCCACTTTCTTGAATTGTAGATCCAAGTTTCTTCTGGCAGCAGCCCTGTGGTTATCCATCTGACCCCAGGGATGCATCTGACACACATTAACACCATAGAGGGGGTCAGCTTCAGCATGTGGCTCAAGCTTGGAGAATGCACAAGTGGACGACCTTTCCAAATCTTTGATATTGACACCAGTCTGGGAGCCAAATGTTGGGGTAGTGGAGTTTTCAGGTCAGTATCTACATCTCCATCTGCGGATAAACTTTTTGTTTGTGTCTCTGGTCCTGACAACAGTTCTTGCAGCACATTCCAGCTATCTTGCGAAAACATAGATCTACATTACATTGAACACATTTTACACAACTGGTTCTTCACTGAACCCATTTCTTACCGTACATTCAAAGACTGTTGTCTTGAAGACATCAAACAACAGTTCAAACTGTGAACTGAGTCACAAGATTTGTTTCCACAGAATCGAATTGTACTACAAAGAACCTAGCAAGTCCAGAGTGTTTCGCACGCACACTGGTGTGGGAATTGACAGCTGGTTCCATCTGGTGGTCGTTGTTAAAGGGTTTGTAAACAATAGAGATGGAATTTCTGTGTATACCAACGGGTCGCGGACTGCGGGGGACAGACAAGACGGGCCCACTGGTTATGGGGGAGGATCTGTGAAACGAGTTTGTTTTGGAAACAATGTCAATACACAACTGGAAGTGGATGATTTTGCAATCTGGTTCAAAGAACTTTCCGCAACAGAGATTTTCGATTTGTTTTCGGCCTAATTGCCATACCTGATGTGTTTGCTTGATTTGGTTTTAAATGTTTACTGGATCATTGTGACAACAATATTCAATTTTTTGAAAAATAGTACAACATTGTACGCACTCAAATCTTTCACTTGAACGAAAACTAAATTGTAAGTGATTCTAATTGTTGTTAGCCTGGAGCCTCGGCTGCCAGAGTCCAACTGAGACCCAAGCCTCAGTCACAATTTCGCCCAGGGGGGGATAGGTGAATCCAGCATGTACATTTTCTAAATCCCAGACCTGGCCTGACATTTTTGAAAAATGTTTGATGTCAGATCTGCATCTCCCATGAAACTTCCCAACAGGGGGCGGAGTCACTCTGGCCCAAAATGTTCTCTTTGTACAAACAGCAGAAAGTTTCAAGCAAGGTATTTCTTTTCACCAAATCTGAGAACTTTCCTTGAGAAACAAAAAGAAAGCTTTTTCCCTCACAACAACCTGCGACTCTTGGACCGTCCCTTGCTTTTTCTGGATGAAAGAATGAATACAAGACTCCGCAACAACTGAAATGCGAATCTGTACTGTCAAGCACAAAACACTGCGCGTCATTTGTGCCAAGTCCAGGTGACCCTGGCTTCCCAAATGTTTTCTTGAGGATTCCAGCCCTAATGAATTGATTGGCCCAGCAGCCAATGACAGATCCCATCAATAACAGCAGATTGTGAAATGTTTGTTCTGCAATCTGCAGAGGGTGAATGAGGCGAGAGGGTTGTTCAAAACTGAGATGGGTGTGCATCAGTGGAGGTGATTATTATGTGCTGTTGGTGTTGGCAAGAGACAATACAGGAACAGAGTCAGTTCATGTACACTCACATTCATGACAGCAATTTCACACACAAAACAATCCAACCCACTAAAAGTCCAGTAAATGTCTCCCTCTTCCTTGAAACATGCACTGAGCAAACTGGGATACTTCAGAGGACTCGTGTCCCATCAGAAGTACTGCAGTCTTGCTGACCCACTCATCCATTGGGCAGAACAACATGGCGCAACCCTGTGTCTCACGCACGCAAACTGAAGGGGTTTTTTCTTTCTGGTGAATACAATTTGCACAGACACTGAAATGTTGAGAAGACTCTCTTTCACTGTTATGAGAGAAATGTCTTGTTTGTTTAGTTTTATTTTTGTTTGAAATATTAAGGAACAAGAATGCCTGTATGTGGCAGATATAAAATTTATCTCAGACAAATGTTATTTCTTCTGCTGTTGCAATGCTTTTCTCATGGGTACCAGGCATAGAGATCTGCAATCTGTGTTTCACTCAGTGGCTCCTCCCAATAGTACAGCTCATCCACAATGGCATCAACATCCCTCCAAAGAGGTGAACTCCCTGCCCAGAACAACCTCTCCTGCATTGCTCCCAAAGCCTCCCCTCTCCCATCCTCCAGTAACAGATGACTCCAAGTTTCCATCAATGTACATAGAGATTCCTAGCAGAGGCCCATGGTACACAAACACACCCTGGAACCAGATGGCTGAGGGTACAGAATATGTGTACGCATAGTATTGGGTTGTATCTGTGTGCACAGAAAACCTGCAAAAACAATAAATAAGTGAGGGAAAAAACACATTTACCTTGCAACACCAATCAACCAGCAATTTCATGCCAACCTGAAAAGAACTCACACCATACGTACCCAAGTTTTGGTTCTATATCATCCCAGATAACAATGAACCTTTGGTCGTCCCAATTTAAGCCGGGTGTTCCCAAGATGCCCTGATCCTGTGGTGATGCTGTCCAAACTGTGTTGAGCCACATTGCCACCGTGGCGCCACTGGTGCAGCTAGGTGTATCCCACAGACAACTGAGCTGTGTGTGTACCTGGGGCAATTTGGCCCACTCCTGGTCTGCACGATTGAACTCCAAAGCATTGCCAACCTGCATTGAAAGAAAATACCTTGGGTCTGTGCATGCTGCTCTCCAGGTCTGAGCTCAGAGAGAAATTCACAAGGGTTGTCTGAGTTGTTTTGGAGTGATGTCAATTTGTCACAATGTGTCTGCTCTGAGGATTTTGTTGTGCTTTGTACCTTGCCCAAGATTTGCTGTGGATTGTTGTGCAGTTCCAAATCAGTCAGGTCCTCAAAATCATCATGAAAGAGGGGAACAGGTACAGATGAAGGCCAAGGCCCAGTGCTGCTGATGACTGTTGTTGCTGCTGTGGTTTCCACAGTGCTGGGTTCTGTTGTCTCAGCTGTTGCTGTTGCTGATGCAACAATGGTTTCTGTGGTTGATTCAACAGCTGTTGTAGAAGTTGTGTTGTTCAAAATAACTCCACCTGAAAAGAAAAGAGCGAGAACCAAACTTCTCATCTTTTACACAACAAAACAAAAGACAAATAGAAAAACAGACATGTCAGGTTCAGCTTTGTCTTTCTGAATACACACTTTTATCACCAGAAGCAGGAAAATTAAAACTTTTCAAAAATATGCCAACTTTTTTACCTTTTTGGTACAAATTACCACCAGAGAAATGCACATCAGATCCTACGGACACATCTTGAACAATTGTTTGACAAGTTTCATCCCAAAATTTAAATGCGACACAATCTTTATCTGACCCACACCTGAAAAAGGAAACAAAATCGGGCAGAATAATTTGTCATTTCACACATCTCATTGCATGCAGATGCAAAATATACATGCCTCCTTGCACACATAGATATTGTCTTCTCATAATATGTTGGTGACATCTTGTAGCAACCAGACACAACCTCCACTTTGTTAAAATCGCTTCTGTTTGCAGAAATTTCGCACACGGCCGCAACAATGAAACACGTGCACAACAAGCACAATTCCTTTCCAGAAATCATTGTTTTAACAAACAATTGGAGCAAACAAGACAAATGTTCGTGTTGCTCGACGTTTTCCTGCGATTCTTCTGCGTGTATATATTTCAGAAACACTTGTCTGTTCACACAGGTGTGACCTTGGAAGTTCCTGTGGTCCCCAATATGCATTGTCTCTTGCAATCCACTTCACTGAACACAGATAACAATCTGTCAGCATCACCACAGGCTGAGTGTCCCTGACCTTTATGACCTTTGTGAAATTCCACCCACCAGAAGGTGGAGGGGAACTTCAGCACCTACCACAACTAGAATCCTGTCAATATGTGTCAGAAAAATGCAGAACTTTTTGTGTGCTTCAGCAAGGAAACACAAAGGGCCAAAAGGGGAAGTTTGTTTGAAGCCCCTTGGTTACCTTGATGCAGAAGGATTGCCTCTAATGTTTGTTGACACATATTGAGAGGCTTCCGGTGATGCTGGGGTTGGACTTCCGCTTAACCTTTCAATGTTTTCATTTCCAATTTGAGAGAGAATTCGAGTCAGATTTGTTGGACACTCAACAGCATATGAAAGTTGACAAGAGAAATTCATACACTTCATCAAGACAAGTGGTGTGTGTGTGTGTGTGTGTGTGTGTGGGTGGGTGGGTGTGTGTGTGCGTGCGTGTGTGTGTGTGCGTGTGTGTGCATGTGTGTGTGCGTGTGTGTGTGCGTGTGTGTGCATGTGTGTGTGTGTGTGCGTATGTGTGTGTGTGCATGTGTGTGTGTGTGCATGTGAGTGTGTGTGTGTGTGTGTGTTCCTGTATCTGTGTGCGTGTTCCTGTATCTGTGTGTGTGTGTTCCTGTATCTGTGTGTGTGTTCCTCTATCTGTGTGTGTGTTCCTCTATCTGTGTGTGTGTTCCTGTATCTGTGTGCGTGTTCCTGTATCTGTGTGTGTGTGTTCCTGTATCTGTGTGTGTGTGTGTGTGTTCCTGTATCTGTGTGTGTGTTCCTCTATCTGTGTGTGTGTTCCTGTATCTGTGTGTGTGTTCGTGTGTCTGTGTGTGTGTGTGTGTGTGTTTGCGTGTGTGCGTGTGTGTATGTGTGTGCGTGTGTGTGCATTTGTGTGCGTGTGTGTCTGTGTTGTCAGCAGAAGTCGGGGAATACTCAGCGCCAAAGAGAAAGAGAAGTGTCATAGAAAGAGCCCGACGTGGCTTCTCCACACAGTACTGTCCGAACTGAAATCTGTATTTGTGTCCTTATTATTTGGTTTGGAAATATTTGTGTGTGTAATTTCACGACTGCTTCTGCTCTCCATGGCTCTGAAAAGAGTTCGAAGATTTGATGTTTTCTTTCTTGTGTCGCATCTGTTCAAAGAAGACTTGTAACACTTGATGTGAGTCAAAACGTTCACATTGATAAAGTGATGGAGCCTCTATCATGGAGGAACAAACACGTGTTTCAAGAAATCATGCCCACTGATTGTGCGAAGTCCCTTTAGGGCGAAGCACCATGTGGTAGTACAGTGTATGGCAAGGTGGATGAAATGTCCCCTGCCCCTCACCCTAATGCCCCTCCCCCTCCCCAACCCCCCTCCCCTGCCTGAACCCCCCCCCCCAAGACCCCCTGCAGCCAGACCCCCGCTGTGGACAGCATGACTGGTGGAAGACAAGGAGGACAAGGAAGAATTGATGACATTACCGGCAAGGGACTTCGCACTGCAGTTGCCTTGAGCACTGCTTCTTATTCTTGGCGCAATGACGCAGACTTTGGACGTTTTGTTTTTCTGACGTCACAAATGTTCTTTTTTGGTGACTTCGTAAAGAAATTTAACTTTTGTGCGTTTTGCGGCAAAAACTGGGTGGTGTCAAAATTCAACTTGATGCCCAATGTGATGCAGGTTGCTTGCCGCAGATAATTGCTGGGAGCCGATTCTTGACGCAAAAAAATTGCGGACATAGCACTCAATGGTGACCTCATTCCGCTGCCGCTGCCGCAGTTTCCATGTGAAGTCACCTTGTGAAAGCGTCTGAAGTTTCCGCGCGCGCAGAGACCGACGGCTTCAGTGAAGCTGTACGCGGAGGGGCAGTGCGCGTGCGCGCGCAGAAGTCAAGTGCGCAGAAGTTCTCCCGCGCAGAGCAGCGAAGCGGTCTCAAGTGCAGAGGAGAGTCTGTTCGGTGTCGTCACTGGAGATACAGAAGCAGTGCTGTTTAGGAGGAGCGTTCAACACACACGCGCGTGTGTTTCTCTTTGAGACAAGGGATTTTCAGGCATTGGAGCAGTACTTTGAAATACTCACAGTTCGTTTGGTAAGAAAGACAACGTTTCAAGTGAAACTTTTTGTGAATAGTTGTTGATTTTCGCATTGACCAAAAGGAATACCTTGACATTGGAAACACCTCACAAAACAACAGTTTCATACAAAGAAGTGTGTTTGTAAAAATTCGTCGTCACCATAAAAGTGAATTTGCGGCAGTTGTTCGCAGAAGAAAAGTTTTCTGGTTTGTTGAAAACAACTGGAGCCAGAAAGCAGAACAGGAGTGTCAGTGTTCAGTGTAAGAAGCGCGGGTTCGGCCGAAGTACAACCGCGAGAGAAAGATTTTGCATCGCACAGCACACTTGTAAGCTCGTGTGCAGGAAAAAGGAGGACAAGGTAGGAAGGAAGGAAGGAAGGAAGGAAGGAAGGAAAGAAGGAGCGAAGGAGCAAACAAGGAAGGAAGGAAGGAAGCAAAGGAGAGAGTGAGAGTGATTGAGGGAGGACTGGGCGTGGTATGGATGATAGTTGGATACAAGGCAATGTAACGCTCTTCCAGTTCTCTCCCCTCGTGAACACCCGTAACCTTTCCTCAGGGCACCAGAGTGACGTCATACACGGGAACCAGAGCTCTGACGTCATCATGGAGTCGGGTACCACGGCTGGGTACCCCAGCCTCAGCAGCGAAGGGACCCCGCCCCTGTACGCCAACCAGACCCCGAGTAATGCGACGAGGAACATGTACGACTTCTACAGGGTGAGTAGATGCATTCTTTTATTCCATTGGAAGTTCCTGTGGTTGACTCAGGGTTGTTATAGTGAGATGGAGAACCTGGTTGGGATCACGCTCATAGTCTGCGAGAATCTGGCAAACAATGTTGTTGCTTCAGAGGTTTAGAAGGTGAAAAGGAGAGTGGCCTCTTCATGTCTCTTGGTCTGTCTGGTCTGGGTTGTCTGACATTTACGAACCAGAAATCAGAATTACAAAATCATGTTTCTTGATTGGTTCTAACGTTGCCAACCAACAGGCGGATAGAATTTTCTGATTCTGGTTCCTTCTGGTTCGCAAATCGAACAGGGCAAGGTTTCTGAAGCCGGAGAAAACTGAACATGCAGTACGATTGCACTTTGCACTTGACAGACTACACAAGAAGTTCAACTGGCGTCTGACAAAAGTTAATGACGCACACTTGACCCCTGACACTGAGAACTGCGTTGGAGCTACCGCGCACCCTGTGAAGAAACAGCTCGGGTTGGCTCCAAAAGTTGAGAAACTCAGGCTACTTTCTCACACCTAACGGTGCTGTGGCATGTGCTAACGGCCCGTGAACTTCCCAGGCATTTGCTGAGGATTTTATGCGTAAGTGGGCCCGCGCGAGTTGCAGCACCGCGGGTCTGGGCGGACTCATTCACGCGAGGAGGGTGTTGATGTGTGCAGAGTCTGATGAACTGAGAACGAACCGGGCGTCCGAGACCAGATCCACCTGTGGTGGGGCCAGCGGATCCAGGGTCTGGTGGATACAGGGACTGGTGGGTCCTGGGACCGGTGGGTCCTGGGTCCAGTGGAGTGTGGGTCTGGTGGATACAGGGACTGGTGGGTCCTGGGACCGGTGGGTCCTGGGTCCAGTGGAGTCAGGGTCTGGTGGATACAGGGACTGGTGGATACATGGTCTGGAGGGTCCAGGGTCTGGTGGGTCCAGGGATTGGTGGGTCCAGGGTCTGGTGGGTCCAGGGATTGGTGGGTCCAGGGTCTGGTGGGTCCAGGGTCTGGTGGATACAGGGACCAGTGGGTCCAGGGTCTGGTGGATACAGGGTCTGGTGGATCAAGGGTCTGGTGGGTCCAGGGTCTGTTGGGTCCAGGGATCGGTGGGTCCAGGGTCTGGTGGATACAGGGTCTGGTGGATACAGGGTCTGGTGGGTCCAGGGTCTGGTGGGTCCAGGGACTGGTGGGTCTGAGGACTGGTGGATACAGGGACTGGTGGGTATGGGGACTGGTGGATACAGGGACTGGTGGATGGTGGGGTCAGGGTGGATCAAGGGGGGTGGATATAGGGTCTGGTGGATCAAAGGGACAGTGGATCCAAGGTCTAATGGATACAGGGTCGTGGATCCAGGGATGGTGATGAAGGGGGAAGTGGCTCCAGGCTGTGTGTCAATAGCGGGGGATCCAGGAGTAGTGGATTCAGGGAACAGTGGATCTGGGGTCTGGTGGGTCCAGGGGTCAATGGGGTCCAGGGTCTGGTGGAACGAGGGGCCAGTGAAGTCAGGAACTGGTGGTTTCAGGGAGCAGTGAATCTTGGGGTGCTGTGAATTCTGGGCCAGGGATCCAGGGGCGGTGGATCCAGAGACTGGCCCCCGGCCCCCCTGATTGTCAAAATATTTTCCCCGAAAGGGTTTTTCTCAAGGCTGGATCTGTTGTACCCTGGAGGCGGGTGGATGCTGGGGTCACTGGATCCATGGGCCTTGGGGCAGTGACCCAGGGGCTGGGGAATCCACAATATGGTGGATCCAGGAGGGACCCTGGGCCCCCTCACTCCTGAGAGCATACTTTACAAATTTGTATTTTTGCAAGAGTATTTTTATGGCTTTAGTTGTCACCTCGAGGGCTTTGCTCCACTGATCAACCCTGGGACCACTGATGAATCAAATCTCAGAGACCACATCCATGGTTAAAACCCCAGAGGCTTATTACACCTGCACAAAGACAGAGCCGCAATCAGTTCCGAGCTCAAAGTACGTCATACACACACCCGCTATGTGCATTGTTACACACCAGTCGAGCCACGTGCAAATTTAACTCAGGCGTCTTGCGTAGACATTTGCGTCATGCGCAGTCGCAGAACGCCCAGTGCGAAACAGTCGCAAAAGTCCAGATCCACACGACACGACGAACATGGCCCCGTGACTCACACAGGGACGAAACGCACGACGCGTCCATTGGGGAACAAGCCAGGGGCGGGCTGACCCAGAACATGGGCGGGTTGGGCGATATTTCAAGTTGAGAAGAAGAAGTATTCTTTCTTGCACCCGGCAGCACCAAAAGGGGGCCGAAAAATTGTGCCCCATATTTTGCGAAGCCAAGCCACACCCTAAAACCAGAAAACATGAGTGTCTGGTTGTTTCAGATTGAACCTGAAACTCAGAGACACATAGACCTCTGTCTCAACCCAAAAATACCTTCAGGGAGGTTGCGTGATTTGCACGAATTGATTAGATCTATCCAATTATCACCCACTCAAACACAACATTCTTTTGTACTGTGATTTGAACAAAGATCTTCCTGGCACATCCTCCTCCATATGAACCAAATCAACTGACCAAAGATGGATAGAATTGACTATCATCTTCATGAAAAAAAGTGCTGTCCACAGAATATTGTCCATGATGCCTTATGTGCTCTGCGCTACCTGGTACCCTTCAGAAACCAGGCGCAAATCACCAAAAATGACTTGACCCCGTGCTGGCGAAACCTGTGTCTTGTGTGATCCGACGGGGTCCTGGGTCCCTGGATGCACCGCCTCTGCAGATGCTGCGCAATTGTGTGTAGAAAGCAAAGCTTTCTTTGCAGTCCAAGGCCCTCCACTTGCAGACACTTGCTTCTCCCTCTCCTCTCATTACGGACTGGTTTCTCCACTCTCCCTTCCCAGTGTCTGGTGCTCCAAGGCGCAATGGTCAGACATCTCGAGTTCGTATTGCTCATTCCCTGCCGTGGCGTGTTGGCACGCGAAGCTACATTCGCTTCACATCTTGACATCACTATAATGGCAGAGCTCAAATTTCATGTGTTGTGTGTCTGATTCATCATGAAATCCATTGGATCCAGGGGGGGGCAAAGCAAGAATTCATTTGGTTTTCTGAATCAAGCGCAATATTTTCTTGTGCAAAAGATGGGAGGTTGGGGTCCACAAGGTTTCCCCCATCTGACCTCACGTCTGGATCCAGGGTCAGTGGGTGCGTTGCGTCATGCAGCACAGACGTTACGTCCCTGGTGACGCAGCGCCATTTTGTGTTGCGTAGGGACGCAACGCGTGACGCATCCAAAATGAACACAGTGTTCTTCGTTGTGGTGAACAAGGTAAAAAAATCCCATATGCGTTGTTTACGGACTCTCCCGAGTGCTATGGACCTTGAGAGATTTTCTGAGTGAATTTCGCACCCATAGAGCAGGGCCCCATGCGGTGAGAGTGCGTCATAATGGCGCTTGGCATGGAGCAGCGCAATTTGTGAATGGACCGACGGCAGGCAGTGAAACACGTGTGATGGTCACGTGTGTCCAGAATCACACCGGAAGTGTGCATGGTGCCACCTGGGGTGAAAGTATGAGAATTGGAGCGTGGGCCATCTGATCCCGGAAGTTCATTTGGTCCTCTGGATAGATCCTAAAAATTTCACATTTCACTTGTTGTGAACGCAGGAGTTTAGGCCCCCCGGACCTGAATCCATGGCACACGAGAACTGCACTTCGCTGACCGTGGGGATCCAGACTCCCAAGCGAAAATTTGCGACTGAGCAGTTTTCAACATTCGCAGTGTTACCAGCCCTGGTCAAGCAGGACATCTCCCATCGAGAGGTTCTCGTGTTACACACAGTAATTTGGAGCAAACTTCGTAAGGCTTTGGTGGATCCAGGGTCTGGTTGGACGGAGGGAGGGGAAAATCCGTCTCGGCCGGACTCCAGCCCCCAGTTGCTCACGTTTTGGAGCTTCTTTTTTGGTCATTTGCGCCGGGTACCGGTCGAGCGCGAACACAACAGGCATCCTCTTCCAAAAGTACGTGTACAGCAGGTTCTCCATGAAAATGGTGCTCAATTATGTTCATTTTGGTTTGTAGATTTGTTCTTGGTGAAGGACAAGGCACCAGGACAGAAATTGATCCAAATGGCCTCTTTGTGATTTGGTAGTGTTCCAATTTCTCTTGCCTGGCACTTTTGACTTTTGAGGTGCAAATCACGCGAGTTCCACGAAACTATTTTTTTGAGGGGAGGAGGTGGGCACTTCATCTTGACATTTTTGACATGAACAAAAGAAAAGCACAATATTTTGTGCCTGTGGGGAAAAACGCCTGGGGCCTAAAATCTTTCTCGAAAATCAATGGACCACGTTGGGTCTCGGTGGAGCCCCCCGGGTTGCTAAACCTCGCTATTCCGCGCTGTTTCACAGCCGTGCGCACCACACCTTCGTCACACACGTGCAAAGACGAATGAAGCGTTTGAGGCGCAATACACAAACGGCATAATCAAGCTCATCGCTCACTGTTATGAGCTGATGTGACAAGTTGCCCGTGCGGGGGGCCAGTCCTTGTCTTTGGAATGTGGCTGGGAGCTGGCAGGACAGAGGTGCTTGCAGATGGGAGAAGGGAGCCTAGGGAGGGTCAGGGTCCGCACAGAATTGTGGTCTGGGAGGTTTGGGGTCCGGGGATAGCTGGGGTCTGGGGAGGGTCAGGGTCCGCACAGAATTGGGGTCTGGGAGGTTTGGGGTCCGGGGATAGCTGGGGTCTGGGGAGGGTCAGGGTCCGCACAGAATTGGGGTCTGGGATGTTTGG
>JAAUXT010027832.1_pt1 | contig 28288 bp, 27 predicted proteins | sample 7278171 | NCBI WGS metagenome assembly JAAUXT01 (sample SAMN14350112, study PRJNA611818) | marine sediment metagenome | isolation source: surface marine sediment (1.8m) | place: French Polynesia: Moorea | collected 2018-08
GCTTCTGTGTGTCTGTGCCTCCCATCGCGTGGCCGGGCTGGGGGGGGGGGGCCCCCAAACTTCTTCTCCCACATACTCCGACCAGTTTTGCGCGGCAGGTGGGTTGTGTTTGGGGAAGTAAGGGTCCAGTCCTGAATCCACCAGACCCATCTGTTTCGGTGACTTTGAACAACAAAATGATTTTGCCTGACTCGAAATGTGTTGGTTGCGTGCTTTCCTGCTGTGTCCAGTTGTACTGACGCATTGGCCAGTGAGGTTTGAGAACTGCGAGAGGCGGTTCGAGCGATGGGTGGAGAGAAGGGGGTGGGGGTGGACTTTTGTCAAGCTTGCTTCAGCACACTCAAATGAATGCCAGACATCGTAAGGCAGGCGTTTCTTGTCCCTGTTTTGCAGTTGGAAGAGACGAATCGGCGACTCGAGACCGGCCAAGAAGAGGAGGAGGAGGTGGATGTGTGTCGCATGATGGACACGCATGAGGAGGAGGAAGTCGCCCCGGAGCTCACGGCGCCGCCCGCCGCCGCCGCCCCCCGGCTCGAGTCGGTGGACTCTCCCGCCGACAGCAACGCGCTTCCATCGCTCTCTCGTGAGTAGTGTGTGAGTGTGTGTGTGTGTGTGTGTGTGTGTGTGTGCTTGTGCTGAAAAACGAGCAAAACAAAAGTTTCAAGATCAACGCATATTTTATCTTTACATAAATGACGTCAGTGACTTGTTTTGAACGAATGACGTCACTTGTGGGATGAAGTTGCAAGGATAAGCGTTTGAGCGTCTGAAGATCCCTGAAATCCGATAGCAGTTGCGTTGTTTGGTCTTTGTCGTTCATTTGTTCTGAGCCAAACCAAAAAAAAAAATGCAGAAGTTCGTTGAAACCAAGGCAACGCCCTGTCAGCTTCTGCCATAAGTAAAGCAAAATCTGCTCTATTTTGTCGTCTCTTTGTTCAAACTTTCGCCTCACTTTGCTGTCAACGGCTTTTCAAAAGAAAGGCAGCTCAACGAAGTGCTTTTTGTGCAGAAGCCTGATTTTGTTTTGTGCTTCCAGAAACTGTCACGGTAAATAGAGCTGACAAAAAAACAAAATGTCTTTTGTTCAATGTTCAGTCCGGTTTCTGAGCCCTGGCAAATGTTGATCTTGTGACTGCAGGAAAGATAGACGATGACATCGACGTGGTTTCGGTCGACATGGGATCGCCGCCCCCTGCCGCGCCGGTGGCGCCACCTGCAGTCGTCGCGCCGACTCCCTGCGAGTACATCGTTCCTGACCGGCTGGGTCTTGTGGACCATCCTGGTCGCCACCGGCCTGTTTATGTTCCGAACGCACCCAAACGTAGAAGCTACAGAGACGTTGTGGCTGCAAATATCAGCGTTTCTGCCAATAACAGGGTCGAGGAACTGAGCAATGGTGGTTTGGTATGTTCCGACAACTGTCAGGGTAGGAGCGGACAGGCAGACCGAAGACATGACGAAAATATGGATGTGAATGTTGAGACGAGTGACGTCAGCGACACAACTCGCAGCGCAGTGGCCGCGTCTGACGTTCACATGGAGACGGGGCCGTCCGCACAAGAGACGCACCCCGTCGCCATGGAGAGGCCGCCGAGCGGCAGCACCGTCAGCGTCGACGCTGACGCGGAGGCGACGGTCGCGGGCGGCAACGCTGCCCCGAGACTCTGGGAGGCGTGCAGTGACGAGGAGACGGGGGAGAAGGCCGGGAAAGCAGCGTTTCTGAGCCTCAACGTGCTGAGGCCGGGGCGGAGGCACGGGGCCTTCCGGGCGTGGGGCGAGGCGGCGCGGGCGGGAGGCGAGCAGCGGGAGACGGGCGAGGCCGCCGAGACGGCGCTTCCGCTCGAGGGTATCGCCACCACTCCGAGCGGAATCATCCACATCGCGCCGATCCCGTCCACCCCGGCCGAGTCCGGCTGCACTCTCCCGCCATCCAACAGGAAAGACAAACCGGGCCAGAAGCGAAGCTCGTCGCACCTGAGCTCCGCCGAGCAGGAGCAGCTGCAGCGGGCGAAGCGCTCGCCCTCGCCGCAGCCGTCCACGTCGCACGGCGCTGCCGTGGCGAGATCCCCGCACAGGTCGGGCTCGAGCGTGCACAGAGCGCTGCACGCCTTCATGCACCGGCACCACCGACCGCCAGGCGGCGCCACCACCGCCGTAGTGCCTTATCACCTCCCAGCTGCCGTGGAATCCAGCGACTCAGATGCGGACTCCGAGGTGGATGTGCTGGGGTCACCGACAGTGCGCGACAAACAAGACGATGGGAGCCGGCGAGACGCGCTACGCGACGAAGCGACGGGGACGTCGTCTCATGCCCAGCGCAGGATGCTGAACGAACGTCTCCAGGATCAAGTTGAGACTTGGTTTGTGTTGGGTGAGAGAGATCAGCCAGAAGAGCGACAGCGTGTGAGAGAACGGGAACGTGCGCGCGTCTACGCGAAGTATGTGCACGGAGAGGAGCCGGCTGAGAGCCCCGGCTACAGCAGCCGGCGCAGGCAGCGAACCGCTGCCGCTCCTGGGGAGGACAGACACACGTGGTATTCTCCCTTCTGGCGTCCGCCGATCTATTCAACCCCGCCCCCAGCACACAGTCACATCCCTACTCACAGACAGTGGGACCAGGTGGCCAACAGCGCTGAAGTGCCAAGCTATCATTGCGTCAGGAACCACAATTCTGACAGACGTGAAGTCAGTGCCACTGCAACAACTTGCAATAGCACAAGCAATATCGTTGAAAGTGCATTTAGCAGAGCGGACCGTGAACGAGCTGAACAGAACAGGGCGACTCTGCGGACCATTTTGCCTGATCCGTATTCTCCTCCGTGGACTGAGCCTCCTGTCAGTGATGACGTCACCTCCATCTCAGCAAATGCTGATCTTGAAAACATGATTGGTGTGACCTCCAGCTCCTCCCAGAGCTTCAGTCGCCCTGACATGTGGTGCTCGAGGGCTGCTCCTGAACACGGGGACACGCCTCACGGCCGCTCTCCGCAGCTCGAGGTCGGGCTGGACGAGTTGATGGACCGCTGGACGGCGCGGTCGGTGGAGCAGCTGACGGCGGCGGCGGAGCGCGAGCTCCAAGCGTCCACCACGGCCAGCGACTGCGACTCCACCGCCGTCAACCTCTCCGTCAAGGAGTCCAACTCGGACGACAGCGACATCGAGGTGGTGAGCGTCGTCGAGCGCAAGAAGCCGCGTCTGCGTGGCGAGGGCGGGCCCCGCGCCGCCACTGTACTCGTTGACCTCACGGAGTCCGATACCGAGGACGTGGAGGTCACCCGACCCCCCGCCTCAGCAGCGCAGAGTCGTCACCGGGACATCGACCGTGACCTCATACCGGAAGGACTTGATTTCGTGGTGATCGCGCCGGATGAGACGCCTGATAGTCCGGCGGTGACAGCGGACAGCGCCATCCACGCGACGGTGTCGTTAGAGCCGTGCTCCGTCGCCAGTCGCGGGGACGGCACGGACTCCGGCGGACCCTCAGCGACGCAGAGCCGCCCGATGCTCCCGTTGGAAGAAGCGTTGGCGTCGGTTGAGACGGACACGGCGACGCACACCGTGGGGAGCGAGTGCGGCGGGTTGGCTTTGGGTTCCCGCTCCACTGGGTCCCGGCCGCCGTTCCACCGGCTGCCCCCACCCCCGCCGTACGAAGACTACGTCCGCAATGTTCGTCGGGAGGAGATGGGTCTGGGGCATCTTGGGGACGGGGTGAGGCGCGACGGTGCGCGACGCAGGGAGCTGCCGCCACACGCGCATGCGCGCTGCCCGACGCACCCGCACGTCGCGATCGGAGGAGGCGGCGGCGGCGGGTTCGAGCTGAGCCGTGACGCCCCGGAGCACCGGACGAGACGACGACACCACGCGTCCTGCAGCAGACGTGAGTCCAGCCGCGTCTTTCAGTCATGCGCATGCATGCCCACCGTTGAATTTCTTGCGTTCCTTTTTGCAAAATTTGCATTTGATCTCCAACTTTGTTGAAGTTCAGTTCACCTGAGGGTTCTCAGGTCAAATTTCACTGGAGAGAACTGCGGTGTCAACAAAACAGTGGCAGAAACTGGTTGGGGCCTACGGAAACATTTACCAGCTGCAATTGCGAAGATTTGTTTCGCTGCCACTGACACAGTCGTCGTCAAAGGGTGAATTAGAAATGAAGCTGCGACGTTTGTCCTGTAGTTGCGACTTTGAAATATTTACAGAGTGCAGAATTTATGGTGATCGCTCACAGATAATGTCGGTTCAAATTTTTAATGGGCACATTGTTGTTCTAAATTCTCCAGAACAAAATCGCAATTGTTTTTGAAATGCCTTGACACTTTTGGGCTCAATCACTGAAGACAAGTCACGTGGTAGTCAACGAGTCCTGATTGGTTCGTGGAGGTGTGAATGCGTCCCCGGCGCTGCGTAGTTTGACGCGCGTCGCGGCCCGTTGACGATGCGCGTCGTTGTGTACCTCACACGAAAAGGCTCCCTGCGCTCTTGGCTGGAATAGACATCCAAACCCGAGTCTGGCATTGACATCATCCCAGTCACTAGAAAATTTGAAGTCACTTGGAACAGTCATGCTACCCTGGTTGAATGGTGACCTGTGGGAGTCTTTCGGGCGACCCGATTGGCATACTCCTAGTGAGCGATGGGATTCTCACTGAGAGTTTGTGTCCGGGTCGGGAAGTCCCCACAGTGAGGCACGGCAGCTGCTGTTGGAGTCGCATACGGAGTTTGTGTCACTGTCGGACAGCCCCCAGGCGAGTGGGGAACAGCAGCAGCGGTTGGATTCGCACAGGGAGTTCGTCTCTGTGCCTGGCGCCCCCGCGCCTGCGGCGGGTCCTCCCGTGGAGGCTGCAGCCCCGCAAAGGGAGACGCAGCGGCGCATCCGTGCGCGCCACGAACATTTTGTGAACCTCAGGCGCTTGAGACAAAGGACTGTCTCAGTTCGGTCAACCGCTCAAAATGATCCGGTTCATGGTGGGTTCAACTCCTCGTTGTTTTGGATGACGAAAGAGAGTATCTCTTGCATGTTCCCTGGACTTATCGTGTGCTTCTGACTTTTCGCAGGTGAAGCGAGTCCGTCTCGACTCGGGGTCGCCGCCCCCGCGGCGGAGGGAGCACGCCGGGCCGCGGGAGAGTGGGACGCCCCGCCGCACCACACGGCCGCCCCGCCGCCGCCTCCGCAGTACCCGGCGCCGCCGCGGTCCTTCATCGCGCCGCCGCCCGCCCACGCGCACGCCTTCCCGCCCGCACCGACGCCGACCTTGGTCGTGTCGACGCATCGCAATCCGCAAGACCCTGGGAATCCGCTCATGCGACTGGAGGCGGTGTACCACACTCCCGGAGGCACCATTAGGTCAGTGTTTTTTTGCGGCTGTGTGTGTCAGAGAGAGGGAGGGAGAGAGACACATATGCGTGTGTTTTCTCATTCTGGGGATCGTAAGTATTGCTTGTGTTGTTGTGTTGCTTGATGGCCTTCCACCGTGACTGCTGACACAACAGTTTTTCCGTTTCTGCAGTGAGAGTCGGAGCCACACGATCAGCGACCCTCCTCCCGGGCACAGCTCGAGCGGTGCTTCCACGTCGCGCTTCGCGCACCACAGATCGCGACATCAGCCCCAGCAGCCGCACATGCACCCGCGGGACCGTCAGGCGGCCGCCGCCGCTGCAGCGGGTACCAGTGCGCACGCGTCGTTCCCGTACCCACCCCCACCGCCCATGCCCCCGATGCCGCCGAACCCCATGGCCTACTTCCCCGGGGTGAACATCACCGTGTCTCCGTTCGGGTTTTCGCAAGTTCGGGTGAGTAGAGAACATCTGTCATACTTCGTTTCGTTTCACACGTGGACTGCGCAAAAGGTGTGAATACAAAACCCAAAACGACTGAGTGTACGCCAAGGGCGCGATTATCGTTGGTAGATTCCAAGTGTGATTGTCACATGTCATACTTGGAGAGGAGGGATGTTCGTTTGGCTTTGGCACTGTACAACGTCTGAGTGTGCGGTGTCGCCCTCTTGCAGCACGAGGCTGACCACGTGGCGCCGGGCGACCCCCTCGCCGGGCTGTTCCACTTCCCGGGGCTGCCCCTGCAGCCGTCGGCCGCGCGCACGCTGCACCACCGCCTCGGTCGCGTCTACAGGGCCCGCCCCACCGTCGAGGTGAGGCAGCTGCATCAACAGTGTTCTTTGCTTTGCACGAAGGTGCAATTTGACACACCCCTTGTGAATAGGTCTTCTGTCCGAAGCATTTGGTGTGTGTGTGTTGGGGGGGGGGGGGGGTTCTCAGTCTCAGCCTGAAACGCCGTTGCTTCGTACTTTTCATCAGTTGAAAATTGAGTAGAAACGGCAACATTGCGGTGATTTAGGGAGGTCCACCATCAACTTGAAACCCAGTGATTACCCACTCACTGAGTGGATAATTGGCAATTTGTGAAGAGCAAAATGAGTTTTGACATGATAACGTCTGCTGTGTGTGTTGTTCGGTAGCACCAGCAGCTTTTGTGTGTCGCTCATACGAGCGAGACGCAGGCTTGGTTTGCTTGTGGGTAAAACACATAATGTTCGACTGATGATGTGGACTCGATGATGTGGTTAGGTTCAGTCCGGGGTTTTCTCCAGTTGACATGTTCAAGTCATCAGCTGTTCAGTGGAGATTTGACGCCACCCTGCGCAAGGTGTCGGACAAATGGGACCAACCCTGTATTTGTTATGCACATCTGCCTCACGTGAATTTCAACGTTCTGATACCTGAAAGATGTTGTGTTGTGAATAGTGCGGTGTTGTTGCGATACGTAGCTTTTGTGGTTCAAAATGGAAAACTCAACGATATGATCGATATTGTGGAAACAGCTTGGAGGTCGCCACATAGTGATTGCCACAAAATGTGTGGAAGTGTGTTGCCTCAGTCCGGGTGCGACTGAGACGCATTTGTTCAGCTGGGTTCCGAACCAGATTCGGTGCACGAGAGGATAGATGTGTGAATAAGGAGAGGGGCGCTCCGCCTGTTTGTCCGTTTGGAAGACGAAACTATGCGGTGCCCTCAGGACGGGAGGTCCTGGTCCGCAGAATATTGTTGGGGATATGCTGCGCTCTATGATAGCGCGAAGTGTGTTCAGGGTAAGAGTGCACGCAACCGGACAATGCTTTCCGATGCTTTTGGGTCGACCGTGCATTCATAAATCTGTGCTTCTGTGTCGCAGGATCTGTTGAATCTGGAGGATCGGCTGAGCAACGTAAACCGAGGAGCGAGCCCCGGCACCATTGAAAACAATACGTTCCCGCATAAGTATAAAAAGGTGAAGCGCAGCGGTGACGCGCAGCGCGACGCAGACGCGACGGCAGCGACGTCGGACGACGAGCTCGACAAGTGCACCATCTGCATATCCGAGTTCGAGGAGCAGGAGGACGTGAGGTGAGCGAGTTTGTTTTTGTCAAAGTAATTCAATGACGATTACAATACAGCATTATTCTCGTCCACCCATAGCCCGCTGACACACACATTTGTTTGTCAGCGAGGGTTTATTAACTCTTCCTGCCGCGAGTTGGGTACAGAGGTACCACCAATTCAGACGTGAACGCCTTGGTACGAGGGTGAATCTGATTGGATAATGTTGTCTTTGCAGGAGGTTGCCGTGCATGCATCTGTTTCACTCCGTGTGTGTCGACCAATGGCTGACGACGAACAAACGCTGCCCCATCTGCCGTGTGGACATAGAGACGGCCACGAAGGGGGAACTTCCGGTCGAGTGACGCGCGCCGCGCCACGTGGACTCCTGATGACGAGGACCCGACTCTGGGTCTGGATTCGGAATTTGGATTGTGGTAGTCTGAGCTGACGCACAGCGATTCGCAGGACAGTGACAAAGAGTTGTTTGACATGCCAGGACTGGGGCGGGGGGGGGGGGGGTTGAGGGTCATTCAAGGATCGTGTAGTGAAGTACGGCGCCGTTTGATCATGTGAGAAACAACCGGAAGTCGATGCTTCATAGACGATTCAGGAAACAAAACACGATTATTTTGTGATTTTTGGGGCTACATTTTGTAGCGTGACTGTTTTGTGATGTTCGGACAAATCTTGTTTGCATATCTCCCTTTTGTGTTGCCAGAACCATGCGCGATTTATGAATTTAATCAATTTGAACAAAAATTTAAATTTGCGAGACACGTTGAAGGTCTCTCTGTGAACACACAGAGAAACTTTCTGACTTGAAATGAAAGCAAATCTGTGCAAACACTGTCGATTGAGTCGCAGTTGAGTGATTCGTGTGAGCGTGTGACCTGAGGAATCTGTCTCGTGTTGATATAAACTTTGCATGTGTGATTCGGGATCATTTTGTGGCCCTGGGAAGTTTGCGACAATTGTGTTGTGCTTGTGGGTTCTCGTGCGTTGTCGGGGGGGGGGGGAGAGTTAGGATTCCGGAGTCACGTGGGGGTTGGCAGGAGTCACGTGACGCTGCTTCTTACGACGTCGCTGAACAGCCTCACGGGGGAAATGTACGATTTGTTCATTCACATTCTTGCTGAATAAAGGAGAAGAAAGCGACGCAGCGTTTGCTGGAGTCTTGTGTGTGTTGCTGCCCAGAGACGAAACGTGATGACGGAGCAGATAGAAAGCAGCAGTCGAAGTCGCATCGCACCTTGTGGTCACTTTATTTCAAGTTTTGAATTGCAAGTCACGTCACACTGAAACATCACAGATGTCACGGAAAGTCGCGTTCTGGTCCCACCACACTTTTGACACAACTTCCTGGAATGGCGTTGGTTCAAACGGACACTTTACTCGACCATTTCCTCGCGAAAAAAAGAACATCTTTCACCAAAGCAAAAACGCCCACCTAAAACGGGAACGTTCCGTGATTATCCACTCCACTCTTTGCAACAAAACTCCAGGGGGGGGGGGTTCTTTGGGGGTCAGAGGGCCTGCCCCTGAATCTACCCATGGTTGTTACTTCCAACATTTCAGAAACAGTGAATGCTTCTTCCTGATGCCATCAAAATGCTGACAAAGGGTGGAATTCACAGCACCTGAACGTTGGCAAGGCGGTTCTGCACTTGAACTGAAAAGTACGACAGTGACGTGAACCTTTATGAGTATTGCAAACAATTTCTCACGCAACATCGCAATCGTTCGCCACTGCTGGAGCTCTGTCCAAGAACATTGCCCCACTGCAATACGCCACAACAGTTCGCTTCGTACCTCCTGCGACACCCCCCTCTCCCCGAATGTCCCAAAATATCCTATTTTCGCCAAAAGACGCTCAATTCAACTGAATTCCCATTGTCCAGTGCAAGCCCAATCCTCCAGAGGAGGACACCATTCGTTATCGTTTGGAATGGCAACACGATTGTACAACAGATGGGAACCAAGCGACTGTCAGAAATTTAGAGCCACAAAATGGCCGCTGTTTGGTCTCCACAACAGGACGATGATTTGGCACGAAACCCAACAAAATGAAGTTGACGAGATCAACACTGATTTAATACTGAACCCAAAACCCTGGTGCACGTCCGAAAACCCCTCAGATTCAGGTTTCCTTCTGACCAATAAATTCACAGAGTTGTGAGAAACATGCCATCTCAGCTCGAGATCGACCAGAGAAGCAGAACAAGAACGGAGAAACAGATCCAGCACGCACTCGTACCAGTCGAAGTTTTGATGGCCAAGCTTCACAAACAAAAAGCCAACCGCAGAGCACCGATCAGAATAATTAAGCCACGGATCATGGCAGTTGGAGTGTTGCCCCATTCCTCGCAGACGACTGAATGGACAGACAGAAGTTGGATCGTCGACAGATCGACTGAGCCAGACTTGATACGCACAAGTCAGAGCACCGCAACAGGCCAAAATGCAGGTGAAATGCAAAAAGAAAGAAAAAGTTGAACTCTCGCCGTGCCTTACATACCAGCTGCTATTCCCACACCTGTCGTCCTTGTGTTTGCTGTTGTAAGACACAAACAACACGAACACTGATTCAACGGCTTCTCTGACGTTTTCGGAAAAACGCTTCACAAAACCCGTCAAACTTCAACACAGAATCTGGCACTTGAAAGTGATTTGGTACGACAACAATGCTATGTGTGCAACGAACGACCTCGGAGGACAGACTCAACTGGCGTAACGCAAATTTAGATGATCAAGAGCAAAAGAGTTCAGGAATTCTCCAGGTCTGACTTTTGTCTCCCTCCAAGTTCGTCCATCCCATCCTGTTCTTCACAATCAGATCCACCGGAGGCGACACTGCCTCGTGAGGAAACAACTTGAGCTCAGGACTCCAGCACCTTGTGAGTGACGGTGGAGGATCTGTACGGGCTGATGCTGGCTGTGAGACGGTCCAGCTTGACTAGCAGCTCCTCATTCGACTCTGACGTCATTCGCTTCCTGGGTTTCGGCCCGTACAGCACAAAGTGCTGAGTCAGGAAGACGGCGTCATACACCATGGTGATGCAACCCAGCCCCAGCTTGGCCGGGTTGCCGAAGGTACCATCCCAATCATCTGAAAAACAGCGCTCAGAATATAATCTTTGGCTGACACTGGCGGTCCGATCCTACGAGTGGCGAGGCTGCTGAGATTGGGATGGCCTTCCGCTGTATGACCAGATGCTTCGCGTCGGGGGCTGGTCCCTTCCTGGGTTTGGGTCCGTACAGGACATAGTGCTGCGTAAGGAAGATGATGTCGACCAAAATGGCCATGAGACCCAAGCCCAGTTTGGCCGGGTTGCCGAAAGTTCCCTCCCAATCATCTGAAATACACACAGATGCTGTCAGCAAAGTGAAAGATCAGAAAGAAAAGATAAGATAACAAAGGAAGGTGCCAAAGCTCGAAGTGAGTCGGTCTTGAGCCTTTTAGGTTGTTGTGAATGAAGGTTTCAAGCTCTCACTGAAGGAACAGAAGAGATTCTTGGAAGGAGTCCTGCTGACTCCAAGAGTTGGACTGTGATCACACGCACACACACGAACACACAAACATTTGCAACGCCGAGTACATGTACTTCGATGATACAAGATCACGCACGCACGCGCGCACACGCGCACCGTAGTTGATGGCGTCGAGGAACATCTGCGCCAGCGCGAGCACCCCGCCGGACATGTCGAGCAGCACCATGTGCACGGACCAGCCCTCGGTGCACTTGCGCCGGTAGTTCATCAGCACCTGTACGAATCAGCCGAACGTCAAGACGCGATCCTTCCAGGAGCTGCGTTTTGTGCACGCGTGCACCCAAGGCAACCGCAGTCAGGGTCACCATGACTCGCTCAATAAGCAGACATTCCCCGATGGACTACGAGCATGGTGTCAGCTGACGGCTGTTGTCGTCACTCACTCACCTGTGGAGTGTACTTGATGGGCGTGGTGCCCACTTTGATGTAGGAGAGGTAGTAGAGATACTGCAGCCATGCCAACCGCGTCATGATTGCAGCGATGAGCCCCGAGAAGATGCTGAGCCACAAGCCGCCCACGAGCGCCATGATCACCACGGCAACCTGGGTCAACATGGAGAAACGACTCAACTTGTGGCAGAACAGAACGACCTGCACCAAGGACGTGTTCAGAAAACCTTGTGGATCGAGGCACGTTTTCGAGATTCCTTCGTCATGAAATTTCACAAGGAAACAAAAAATCCAAGGACCAGATATTCCGCAAAGACCACATCACAGAAAACACACACTGTCGTCATAAATCTGACCAACAGATCTTGACTCTGTTTGTGGGGAGAATCGACACTTGACTGAAGCACGCAACACTGCAGCGACAAGTGCACCCAGAACGCACTGCTTTTGTCCAAGTCACAAGAAAATCGGACGCGCCCTGGTTACCTTCTGGTCACCGCGTTCAAAGGTGAGGCACTGGATGATGATGATCACGTTCATGGTGACGGCGTTCACAGAGAACATGGCGTCGTTCGTTTTCACCGGCAGCTCACCTCGCGGGTGGAGCCGCGAGTACTCCCTCTGAAAGAAAAACGAATGACCACTTTGCCATCAGAAAATCAAATTGGATGTGTCTTGTCGGCTGATCGAACGAAATAATTTCACGAACCGTTAAGAACAAGCAACGAAATTTGACCATTTTTCCACAAACTGCTGGTCTCGTTGCACTCATTCCGCTCTGCGCAGTGACCACACACTTGAGAACACACACACAACACACACACACACACACGCGCGCGCGCACACACACACACACACCTGTATGTACGTGTTGTAGTACATGGCCGTGTTGAAGACGCAGTAGCAGAGGTGGCCGGTGAAGTTGAGCGCGAGGTAGTCGAAGCTGTAGCCGACGACGCTGCGGCGCCGCCAGTTGGAGTAGATCTGCGGGTAGTAGGAGCAGCTCCAGGCGAGGAAGTACCCCCAGCCCAGCAGGATGCTCAGGTAACCCAACACCTCCGAGTGAACCACCTGCAGAGAAAAGACAACTCGAGACTCGGCGTTGTGTTTGGCAAAAGAAATCTCCATTGCTTCAGAGTAACGCAATCTGCAGTTCTTGGAATTGTGAGGTTGAAAAATCTGGTTGTGTCATCGTGAGTTTTTTATCCGAACTCACCTTGACCGTCACTTTCAGCTTGAAGAGATTCGGCAGCTCTTTGGATTTGGAGCGGAACGAAAGGACGCAATGCCCAGCCGAGTTGCCCGAATGAATCGGAATGAAGATGGGTCTCAGCGAATGAGCCTCAACCTGCAAAACAACAGAAGCTTGTGTGCACAAAACTCATGAGTGCGTGTGCCAGTCGTGACGTCAAAGCGCCATGAAAAGTAAATTTGGTGGTATGTGAGAAGATCCATGCAGTTGTTGTCAAAGAGTTCCTGCACAAGTTGTCTGTAAATATTTTGAGATTGGCATGCGACGTTCTTGCTGCGCAGCACAGTGATATTCTCTGTCAGACGATGAGCTTTTGCAGCTGATGCTGGAAACTTTGTGCGCAGGGTGTAGTGATATCACAAACACACTGGTTGGTATCTCAGGTGAGACTGCCCGGGTGGCACGAATCTCTATGTTTATTGAATGAACAGTGCTGCCACCTGTCACGCGGTGGTTCAAATTCACAGCTGGTGTGTCACACCACACTCCTCCCCCACCAAGGGGGCTGGCCTCAGCCAATTAATTATATTCTAAATATTTTTATATTTAATTATTATATACAGTAGACAGGGAATAGATGTATCATATCAAAATTCTGCTATTTTGCTGGAAATTACCCAGCATCCCCCCCAGGGGCTGATCACGTGACCCCTTGTGGTTCTGCTGCTCTCTTTTGGAAAATGGCATCAGCAAACTCGCATGAAATTACGTTTGAGGAAACTGAGCTTCTCTCATTTCTCCATCAAAACATCATCCGCAAACTGTGTGAGGAAGCAGAGAGGCAAGGCTTCTCTGAGAGAGACCCATGAGTGGTACAAGCGGTGGTGGCTTATTTCAACAGAGGACCAATGCCACATCGCATTTTCAATCGCCTCGTGTGGCACTTGGCACACACGATGTAGTGGTGAGTACAGCTTATGTCACTCCACACTGACCATCAACAAATTTGCTGGTTTGCCCCCACCATAATGAAGGGTGAATGAATCAAGCGAGGGGACATTTGCTGTCCATGCATGGCTCCAGCGGTGCAGCTTCTTGTTGTTTTAGTTTGTTGGGGGCGGGGCATTTATGGAAGAACACCACTCACTGGACACTCTTCTAAGTTTGGAAAGCAAGTGCACCTGCACGTGAACGACCACAAATTTCAACGGAGAAAGGCGATTCTGAATCTCATCCCGCGAAAAGGGTTGTCCAACATAGCATGCATGGCAACGCATTGGGAAGCAGGCCACAACACAAATATATGTAACGCACATTGCAACACGGATACAATTGTGAACCCACATTGGGATCACGGTCAAATTAGAACACAACAGGGCTGTGAAAGCTTCCTCGTCTTTTCTTCGTACAGATTTCCAAAATGCCGCATAAGCAAGCGACCTTTCGGAAGTTCCGGCTTGACGGATGAACGGCTTTCAATGCCTCGCATCAGGTGCGCTTTTAACCTTGTTGTTCAGTCAATTCAAACTTTCTTGAGCTTGCAGTCGACATTCCAACTCGTAGCGAAACAGTGAAAGAGGATGAAAACTTCCGGAATTTCGCACATGCTGGAAATAACAAGATCGTCACAGCAACATACTGACACTGACACTAAATTTATCTCGCCAGACCGTGGACCGTGTGAACTTCGGATCCTCACGTGAAACATTAAACATAGAATTCCGACAGAGCCGGCACGTGCAATCCACTTCATTTGGCAAAAGTTACGGAAAGAATCTCTTTTTTCTGGTGAGTCTGAAATCTTGTTTTTCACCACATCGGCATGTGGGAGCGCAGAGCGGGTGTTCAAAGGCAATGAATTCATGGCTGCGTGGTTTGGACTGAATAATTCTCGTAAATTTGTCTGAAGTGAGCGACGGTGGGTTGGTTCAACCAAACGAGATGACCGTGAGGTCACTTGTCGCTCAAGCCGTAGATGAAGAAATCCGTAGCAGAGCCATAAAACAAAATCTGTATAATCTGATATCTGTAGTAAAGCTGCAGAGCTGCAAAACAAAATGGCAGCCCCAGACCTATATAATGGCTGCCCCCACATAAGAAAACCAAAATGGCTACTCTCAAGAGCCCAAATGAGATGTTGCCTCCTCAGCTGCTAGCACATAAATGATACTTATGCTGTTTCCCAGGCCTAAAGGCCATGAACCTAGTATAAATACTTATGGGGGGGGGGTCCCTCAAGACCCAAAATTTTCTAAGTCTGAAACCAGGGGGGATCCTTCAAGACCTAAAATTTTCTTTATCCAAAACCAGGGGGGGTCCCACCAGCCAAAATTTTTTGAGGTCAGATCTGGACCTCCCAGCAAATTTCCCGATGAGGGGGGGGGGGTCCCACCAACCAAAAATTTTCCAAGTCCAAAAACCCTAACAAAATCAAAATTTTTTTGAGGTCAGATCTAGACCTCCCAGCAAATTTCCCAATGGGGGTGTGTGTGTGGGGGGGGGGGGTCGCTCAGCATCACACGTCACAGACAGACACATACTGACAATATAAGTCGCGCTTTTCGCGACTAATAAACACAATCTCATCGTTCAGCGTCACAAGCAGTCTGTCTATATTTAGAATTGACTGAAGGCGTCTGGTGACACTCATGGATGCCAAGAAAGCTTGGTCACCAAAAGTGCGTCACGCAGTGAACACAACCAGGGCTTGGTTCCATTTGCCACAAGTTTTTTTACGTCTTCTCGAACAAGACAAGTTTTGACATTCTCACACAGACACAACAGCGTTGTGTTCCTCGTGTTTTCAGAGTGAAATAATTCTGACAGCCGACGATGAAGACCGCACTCTTCTGGCCCGCTGTTCTGAGTCTTTTCCTTGGAATGACCGCAAATTCACAAAATTCACAAGGTACGATTTTTCATTTCCATACAACTTGTTGTGGAAGGATCTATCTGTATCTATCTGTAACTTCGTTTCTGACAGCGCGTGTGCTCAACAAATTGTTGCACAAATTTTGTTACCCGGGCAACAATTTCATGCACCAGACTTGAAGTCACCTTTTGTTCTTGCAGCAAAGCTGTGTAGATCCGACGGAAATGACTTCACTGACGTTGAACAAATGTGTGAAGCAGACAAAGTGCCCCGTATTACAGACATACTTCTCACTAAAGGAAATCAAGCCTGTTTTCATACCAATAACGTCAGGGAAAACTGCACAAATGACGACGTTGAGAAGCTAAACCGTGACATTTATGCAGGGTATGACACCATTTTCACTGGAATCATGACAAAAGTTTCGTAAAGTGAAAGTTGACCAGAAGACACAGGCAAGACGCGCGCGCATGCCGCAGATCACATTGTCGAGCCTTTGTTTATTTTACAGCTGTTTCATTGGTCCAGACTGTCCAACTGATTCCACGATAAAATCTATGAGAACGACGTGTTTCAAGGCTCAACACCAAGGGAGACATACGACGCTCATCCACTTTACCTGCACACCTATCCTCGTGGCCGACAACAACGCAGTGTCCCAAGTTTCTGCTGGAGTTCTGCACCTTGTCAGCCCTGACTCCGTGTATGAAAGTCAGCAAATTAATTGTTCTCTGCAGAGGTACAGGAAAAAAATCATTTTCAGCATCGAAGCAAAACCCGTGGCAAAAATAGAAGAAACAACACAAGCAATCCCAAATTATTTGATACATTGCAGGTCAAGAGCGGGATCCCGCACGTCTGTTGACATCAATGTGCTTTTGCACCAATCAAGAGACTCCAGGAGCTTGACATTCTTGACAGATGCACAGGAGGAGCGCAGCTTCAGCTACGTTCCAGAGGATGGTCTTACGTTTGAGCGCTCCCTCGAGAGATCGGTGCAAATGACCTACAACCGATGTGCATCGTCAACTGCAGAGGAAGACCCTGGTTTTCAATTGACATTTGAAGGTTGCTCAATTTTATCGGTTCACATCAAATCCATTTGTCGTGAAGCCGCCCCCAGCGTGCAACAGACACCAACGAGGGAAAACAATAAGACGCGCTCTCTCTGATTCTGCTCGTATCACATCATCGCTCAGACAGGGAACTGAATTCTTTTTCAGTGAAAGATGACTTCAACCTCAGCTGTACTCGTCGAGTCATTAATTGCACTGCGATCACTCCTCTCCCGAACCAGGAACATGATTCTGAAGATGAGTCTGAAGATGACCACAATCACACAAGTAATGACTCATCTTGTTGGCAAAAAGCGGGAATTTGTTGTGCCTCCAAACTGTAACATCTTCTCACAAACGTCTGACAAAGCGACAGAGAGAAATTGACGGCTCAATTGCAGATGTTATTGTCGGCGGAGTGGTTGGAGGCCTGCTGCTGATCATTTTGCTTCTTGTCATCATCATCGCGATTCTTCTCGTCGTTATCAGCAAAAGAAAGTGAGGACCCGTCAAAATGTCACGAACACACAAAAAATTGCACCACTCCTTCTGACTGTTCCTTGAATGTCGCCGTGAAATTTCGGTCCCTTCATTTTGGGGGCTTTTGCACTCACTGCACGAGCGTGTGTTGTGCGCTGGCAACAAAAAAAAAATTTGCGGTAGTAGCAGTCACCCACCACCACTTTGGAAGCAAGGGGCGTGATCACTTCCAAAATTTTTCAGTAGTCAGTGGCACTTGCAACGCGCTTGCGTTCAAAGCTCTGCCTTTTTGTTTTGCAGGAAACGTCGTCAGTTGACGGTGAAGAAACGTGAGAAGCAGAGCGACAAACATTTGCCTCACGCCCGCTTCTCCTCGTACAGAAGCTCCAACATCTATTCGGAGATTGGTGAATTCGAGCCCAGCGCCCCGTATTACTCCGAACTTGGACCGACGGATTCCGTGGTAAACAAGAACAAGCACCCGAACTTCGACAGACCCGCTCCAGAAATTCCGCCCGTCCCTTCTGGCCTCCCCCCAATTGGGACTCGTGAGCCAGTATCCGGACTCAAGAACACAACACCGGATGAGAGCCTCGACACTTCCACTCCTCCCTACGCCAAATTGAAGGGTGAACAAGGAGGTCTGCTAACAGAGAGCTCCACTGACGGCGACTCGGGGCCAGACAACCCGACCGCGAAAACCAAACTGGACATCGAGAACGAGACACAACCAGAAGAGACTCCAACTGAAGATGACAGCTATTCGAGGCTGAACAACCCGCGCAAAGATTGGAATGACAACAAAACAAGTGCCATCAAGGACCAAGATGATTCTTATGGACACTTGGATCACGGACTCCACAGCTCACAATCCAGTCAACCGGATGGTGCCACAGAAAGCCAACCAGTCGAAGTGCCAAACGTCGAAGAACAGCCGGAAAGTCCCTCATCGCCGGTGGAGTGGCACGACAATACTGACTTGTACAGCTCGACGTGAAGCTTGGCGGACACATGAAGTGTAACATGCCCCCCAAGTTCCGGACGATGTACAAATGAACTGTAGATCTGACGTATTTATTCGACAACCTGCTTGCCGCATGAGGACTTCAGTATTCTCAAAGTGGAAGAAGAATCTGTTGGGATCGTCAACTGTCACATCGCACTGCCTCAATGCTTCAAAATGTACTTCCATCGCTCTCTGATGCTGCATGTACTTGTTGCCACTTTTTGGTACTTGTTGCCACTTTTTGACAACGTAATGTGAGGAGTAATGCTGAGACTCACGACACTTTTGTCACACACACACACAAACACACACTACGTGCAGGACAACACGCACGACTGTCATGCAACATCGCATCTGACCATCAATCGTGAAAATAAGCACCAATCGCGAGCATTGTTTGCACACTCACTCACCTTCGATGCCGAGCTCTTGCTTCCACAGCTCAAATCTGGACGGTGATGGCTTTGCTTTTTCTCCCTGAAGCCGTGGACTGAAGGACATGGGAGTCTTGAACACCGGCTGTGAACGCTGCAAGGTAAATAGAAGCTGTAACAATGGCCCGTGTTGTTCCTGCCGCGACTTCCGGCAGCCGAACTCAACTGCTTTGAAGGATTTTTGTCTCAATCAGAACAAGTTGTCAACTTGGGGTTGTGGCTTGTTAGACGATGGCTCGCACACCGTGAGTCGCTCTGAGTTTGCTTTTGTTTGCTCTGAGGACTCTCCAAACTGTTGTTGTTCTGCGATGAACCATGTTTTCTTCTGACTATTTAGCAACGTACGCACGTCTGCGGTACCTTCACACCCGAAGTCTCCCTTGAGGACACCGGTCCGTAAGAATATTCGTTTCCATATGTACTCTCAATTCCGCTGTGCCCACTATGTATGTCGACTTTTACAACAACCTGATTGTTTCCAATAAACTCTCGTCGAGACATTGTTGTTTCATGTGAGCAAATTCTACCGGGAAACTTCAGTTTCCGAACGCCTTGCAATGGAAGGAAGTGTGGTTCTTCCAGTACACGTGCATGCAACACACTTCTCACACGAAAAGCATTGATTCTTCAATCAATGTTGTTGCGGCTGCAAAACATATCAACCGACAGCACAACTTATCCATCGCGTTAAATATTTACGTATCGATTGAATTATTAATTAAGGCACTACAATTCTTGAGACTTCTCGAGCCTGTCACGCCAACAGACAGGATTAACGCGCTGATCCCAGAGTTGGTCAAAAGAAGCCGCACACTCCTGCTGTTTTCCACTGAAGCAAAAAAAAAAATAAAACGATCAGCGGACAGAGAAAGTTGGGCGTACCAGATGAAGACCATTTGGTGATGCGAGGCAGATCGACGTCGGTGTGTGCAGGGACATCGTCGTGCTCTGCGATTGTCTTCAGTGACGGACGACTGTGTTTCCTGAAACACCGGTGTCAACAAGCTCCGAACAACGCTCGAACCAACAGTGCGTGTTCAAGTCGAGCAGTCTCAAATGATCGTAAGCCGCCCTCTTCAACTTGGTGCAATTCTTATCTCACCCCTCCCCCTGCAACACACGCCAACCAAGGGGCCAGGCCTCCAGTGGATACATGATCACTCCTTCTTGGTTGTGTGAAAAAATTGTGAAGATCTGGTGTGATTTGGCAGAGAAAACACCAAAATTCATCGATTCGTGACACCGTGCGCGAGCTATACATAATTATTGTATACGAGGTTTGTCCCAAAATTGTCCTTCTTTTTGCGATGGCACACCCATCTGCTGTGATATTCCAACAATATCTGATCCAAAAACATTGCTTGATACCATACTCTCAGGTATTAAAGAAGCCTATATCCCTTGTATACAGAAACCATAATTTTGAGGAAATAAAATTCCTCTAAATTTACCATTCAGCTAAGTTCTCATTTCTCTATAGTTTTGGTTTAAAATAAGTTAGTTTTCCTTCACAATAGAGCCAACCTTTAGTGCAACTTATAGCTAGAAAAAAGTCTTGCTCTGGTTCTACTTTGGTAATATTTTGAACGAAAGTTTCTCACTCTGCCAAATTCACCTTCACAAAAACTGTCTTTTTCTATAAAAAAAAAAAAATTTTCTAACCTTGTGTGGCCATTACATCAATAAATGATGTTTTATTTGACTATAGAATGACCAAAAAAATAAGTTTTTTAGCTTTGATAGCTAGAAGATTAAAATTTTTAATTTATAATTTCAGAAAAGAATATATTACTCAAGATATTTTTATTCTTTTTAGTTACAAAAACCAAGGTCCCAACTAGAAGGAAAGGAACAAGTGACTGGAGAAGTTGTTGGTCAGTGTGGAACACCAAATCGCAAAAAGAAGGAATATTCGAGGACAAGCCTCGTATTACATGAAAAATTATGGAAATATTAAAATGGCCACTGAGGTCAGCACCCCCTGGTGGGGGAGGAGTGTGGTGTAACATACAAAAGTTCTGCTGTACCCACCACTGGATGGCGTGCGATGTATCAATAAATGGTGAGAGATGCCCGCACTTCGGGTCAGCCTCATCTGAGACTCCAAACAGTTCGTTTGTGTCAACACGACATTGCTGTTCACAAGGTGGAAGTTTACAAGTCTCAAGAAGCGTTCTGTCTCCAAATAAACAATCTGCAATGCAATTTGCGTATTTTTTTGAAATTCAAACAAATTTCCTGCTCCCTCACTTCTTGATCGCACACCCAAAAGATGATGGGGTTGGTAGATCTACACACGAGGTGGTTGTCAAAATATTCCTTCCTCACTTTTTGGTCACACAACCAAAAAGTAAGGGTGTCTGTTTGGTTGGCTTTTGGTGGGTCAAGACAATCTTGCGCTGTCTCAATTTACGCAGGCCCTCCCCCACCTCCCAGGCACGAAGACAAAAACTGTCATTTCATTGCAGGACACAACAGGTTTCGGCATCGCACGTCAGTGCTCGTCACCACAAAGGATCTAGATCCAGTGGTCAGTTGATCGAAAATGAGAAATTGAAGATTCTGTGATCCAGATCTGGACACACTCCAAAAATGTCAGCCAAAAAGCTGGCGTATTGCAGATAGATGTCTGATTGTGAATTCCCTACCGGATGAAGAACAAATAATGAAGCACAAAAATAAAAAAGATCTTTAAATCTCCCTCCAATGTGCACAACTTCCCGTGACGTCACCGGATGTGTCGGGTTCAAAAGGGCACCTGTTGACACGAGCAGGGTGTCGATTCGGTACACCTCGAAGACGCCAAGCAAGCAAATTTCTGACCCGGCCCGCAAGATGAAAATAATTTTGACTGACAAACCAGACTTTCAAGCACAATATCAGCCGCTGGCCACGTACATCGCCTGAATGCTGAAGCAAACACACATGATCAGCCCAGCATTCCAAGTTTTGCCTTTGGGGCGGGGGGAAGGGGTCGACTCAGAAACCTGCAGAAGTCAGAGGCCACCCTTCCACCTTTCTGCACGGAGAGGGTTCGGAAACTTGGAAAAGTCAGAAGCCCCTCTTCCAACATTTTTACACACGAGGGAGTTACACGGAAGCCAAAAGCCACTCTTGCAACTTGTTGCACTGGGGGAGGAGGGAACTCGGAAACTTTGAGGGGGTAGGGGTCAAGAGCCGTTGTGGCTGGCCATTGGTTTTTTGGCCCCGATCCTGATTCGCTGAAACATCCGGGTAAAATTTCAGCAAACCTGTTGGTGATACCCTGAGAGTCCCAACTTTGTGAAGTTTACACGCAAAAGTGCAGATCACGGTGACTGCATCAAGCTGGCGATCGTCGGGGTCGCACGCTTCAAAACAAAGAAGTCAAGCAAAATAAGAGAAGAATTCTCTTTCATCACAAAACATTTATTCCATTTTCAACAACACCACACACTCATTCAGAAACAAAACAGTCTGTCAAATTTGGAAACGGAATGCCGACACTGATGAAGTCCAGAGTCCCTTGTGATTTTTGCTGCAACAGGCGTTCCCCGTCTCAGCCACGATTCCCTGCCAAAATGTAAGAGATTTTTACTCATTACTGCACGTCCACGACTGCAGAGTTTCATGCTGGAGGTACTGCCAACTCTTGTTGCAAAACTCCGCTTTGTCACAAAGCTCTGCGGAGTCAGAATTTTGCAGTTTTATTCACCTTTGTTTGGCACGAAGCTATTTCAACCGATGAAGTTGATGACGACGAGATGTAGAATGACGTGGGCGAAGATAAAGTCTGCGAAGGCGCGCTCTGGGCTGATGTTCTGGAATTCGTTCTTGTTCTGTGGATTCACTTGTATCCGCAAGCAAACTGCAAAGACCAAGCGTACATCACTTTGAAATCACACTGACGGTTTGAAGAAAGTGACGTGTTTAGCTGTGCTCCACTGGCATAAGTGCAGTTCCTTGTACACAGAGAACGAAACCACAACTTGTTTCACGCTAAGCTTGGACAGCATCTGGGTCCACTGTGCGTTCGGTCGAATTGTGAATAGCGATGGTCAGGATCTAGCAACACACACACACACACACACACACACACACGATTTGATTCCCTTGATCAATATCAACTCAAACGGCGACAACAGTGATCCAGCTTGATTACCTCCCAGCACGAAAGAGCCGACACAAGAGATGAATCCGGACAGGAACGAGTTGAAGGGGAAGGTGCCGACCAAGCAGCAGTACACAAACTGCATGATTCCCGTCAGCATGATGTACGCCAAGTACGCATCAATAATCTTGAGCTTCTTGGGGGTACTTTTGACATACTCGTCGTAGCATTTTGCCAGCACTGATCCCAAACTTTCAGGCATTTTTAGATTGTTGTCAATCAACGTGGCAGAACCCCGGCTTCTGTGATTTGGACTTCGCAACGCGAGATTCCACGAGATTTGAAACCTTTCTGTCTCTCTGTCTCCCCCTTGCCCTTTCTCTCTCTCTTTCTGTATGTGCTTGTGTGCAAATTATTCGTAAATGTATTGAATGATTTTTGCGTGCGTATTTTGCACGTATCCAGCCGAAATATGAGGGAAATATTGCAGAAATGGCTTGAGCTATTTTTGGAAGAAGGTCATGTGATCAATCCGTACAGCGTACTCGCGGGTCACGTGACATCTCCATCTTTAGAAGAAAGATTCGACCAGGCATTTCATGTAATCCAACGGCTTTTGCAGATCATCGACATGCCAAAGTAAGTCTGCATTGAATGAAAATTTGTGTCAAAGGTCTGGAGAAAATTTTGTCATGGTTTAGCAGTTTATCTTTTGTTCATTTCCATGCGATCTTCAGCTTATCCAAGAACGCGCGCGAATTTTTGTCTGGCAACACGTTTTAAAGTCTTGTACAGGCATTCCTGTCGACTCAAAATTGCTGTTGTTGTCCGATCATAGCCTCTGACGATTGCGGATTGGACCTGCATTATCCTTCAAATAGTATAGTGCAAGATGTCCTGAACAAAGGCGAGAATATGTGAGGATTTGAAACACTGTCGAACAGCCATCGTGAAGTCCCTGGAAAAGATCTGGTTGGCATGCTTCCAATAGCCGAGTGCTCACTGGAAAGTGACTTTGAAAGAGGCTTGATCACACTCTGCAAGCCAGAAAAGTTGTTGCGTGCAATTAGATAGCATTCTTTCTTCAAGGCACTGCAATTTTGCCTTCAAAAGTGGACAAATCAAGTCTTTCAACTGTGCTTTCCTTCGTAACTCCCAGCCGCCGTTGTCACACATCGATTCGTACACAAGCAAAATCATTTGAGGTGACAAACTAAGTTCCAGCAGAGAAGCCTGCGGCTCATTTTGACCCAGCAACGGAGATGCTGAAACCGCGTGACGTGGCGCAAACCTTCCGAACTGGCTCGAATTAATTGTGGTGCTTTCTTTTCAGGTAGCAGAAGCAATGGCCAGCGAATCGAACGTTGATGCGGTCAACGTTGTGATCGAGAAGCTGAGCGAATTGGTCGCTCAAAACAATGCAGTGCAGCAGGAAACTGCGCAGGGACAAGCAAGTTCCAGTGGTGTCGCCTCACAAGATATAAGGTCAGGACAAAAAAGAACAATAGACACAGCAAAACATTTGATAGAATACGTCAAGTCTGAGAACCTTTCCTTGAGCTTCACGCGAACGCCGACCAAGTCTGTGGAAACTGAACCACAGCGTGACCACGAAGCTGGAAGAGTGACCAGGCAGTCGATGGTCGAGGTCGAACGGAGTGAGAAGTCCGAAGAAGAAATCATCGTGAATCTGCCCGCAAACCTTGGACAACTGAACCTGACGAACAAACGTACACTCATTGAAAGCCTCATGAACCTGAATGCAAGTTTGCAAGAAAAGAATGACCCTGCTCCGGTGGAGAAAAGAACTGAAAAGGAAGCCACGTACAAATGTACCAAGTGTGACTACTGCAGTCACAACAAATATTATCTGAAGCAGCACGTTGAGTTGGTGCACAATGCGGAGAGACCGTTCAAGTGTCCCTTTTGCGATTACGCTGGGAAGCGGAGCCACTCTCTCAAAGAGCACCTGGTGGTGCACAGCACAAATCGACCTTACGAATGCAACTTGTGCAACGCAACTTTCAGAAAGAAAGGGCACCTGACTAACCACATCAAAATGCACGCCAACAGCAAGAATTTCGAGTGCAACATCTGCGAAGAAAAGTTTGGCGATCGTTACATGTTGTACGATCATCTGAGGAGCAGTCACCCGCCAGAATCACACTACGCCTGTGATTTCTGCGAGTACGCCACGACCATCAGAAGCAACATTGAAATGCACATGCACACCCACGGCAACCCGAAGTCCTACAAATGCGACAAATGTGGGTACATTGCACTGCATATCAACATCATGAGGGAGCATGCGATTGGCCACGGTGTTGGAGCGAGTTTCCACGAGGAAGCAGTGACGAAACGGACGAAACCAGTTATCCTTCTGAAGTGCGCAGAATGCGGTTTCACCACAGACGAGAAAGCCATGCTGAATGACCACATGCTGAAACATATTGGAGACCTGAATCTTCGTACAGAGAAGAAATCTCAAGGAAACGGCGCGCATGACATGGTGGGCTCACTCGAAACCAAAGAACCAACGACCTACGTTTGCAGAGAGTGCGACTTCACGTCTTCTGAAGCTTACGCATTCATCACTCACATGTTGTCGCACAAGACTCTTGGCCAGGTTGATTCAACCACAGTTGAATTGGCTAAAAGTCGTCTTCAGTCAAAGGCAGCTGCTTTATCCATGACATCCAGTTCTGGGCTTGAGCCAATGGACGTTTCTCAGCAATGGACCCATGACTCAGCCGTCGGCTTGTACAGATGTACCATCTGTGGCTATTTCACCAAGCACCAACGCACCATCAAATCGCACATTTGGAAGCACTCTGGTCACAAGGACATCGACTACCCGATGTTTCAGAATGGCCCTCTCAGCGTCTATGACGACGTACCCATTGGCAAAACGACTCTGGTGTCCAGCAACAACATCATTCAGATGGCCGAAGATGAGGCGTTGCAAAGTGAGAACTCGAAGCAAGAGAAGAAAACCACAACCAGACCGAGAGGCATCTCATTGGAGCCATCGAATGCGACCACAGAGAAATCGAATACAGTCGGTGCGGGTCCGGAAGTGAAGAGCGCTCCCACTGCAGCATCGACAGGCACTCCGAAGGTGGTGCATGTCACAACGTCTTCTGCAAGATATCGGGCGCCGGTGGGACCAACAACGTCAGAAGCGGCAGCAGCGTTGAAGCCTCCGGTCACCAGACCGTCGGATTTGCCCCTGACCACCTCGAGGAAGCCAACGATACAGGTCGTCGACAAGAGTCAGCAAAACAAGCCTCCGCTGACCGTTTTGGTGTCAAAGCCAGCGAAACAGGTGATTCTTCTCACCACGTCGCCAACCGAAGAGGGCAAAGGAAAGTTTGCAGGGAAAATCCACAAGATGATACCAGCACGAAGATCTCAACATCCCGATTCCGAGGGCACTTCAGTCAAAGAACATTCCAACAGGCCCATTGTAGTCATACAGAAGAGAGCCTCAGGCCCAGCGGGTCACACAAGACGGCAACAAGCGGCGGCCGCCTCGCCGGACACACCACAAGGCAGCTCATCTTCGGATGAAGATCCCCGTGACGCAGGCCATGGTCAAACTGCAGCAAGCATCGGAAAGGGAGCAGATACTCGCCAACTGGGTGCCTCGGCTTCAAAGCAGGTGGAAGTAGAATCTGTGCATGAAATGCAACGTTCCCGTGCTGTTGTAGATTCCAAGTCTGAAATAGTTTCAGTGGAGTCCGGAGAAAAGTTTGATGGCAAGGAAGCGGTGACAGTCACTTTCGTCACAGCTGATTCCAGCATTCAAGATCCTGATCCTGGTGTTCACAGCGCCGCGAAAGAAAATCCTAAAGGGACTCCGTCAGGTCACAAAAGAGGAAGAACATCGTCGTCGTCAGCTTCAGACAGTGACGACTCAGGCGGCCACGCCTCAAAGCGAGCTCGGGTTGGCACTGTGGAAGACGAAGATGGCAACGTAGTGGTTGAGACGATCACCCCCGTCTTCTCGACGCAACCCTTCGCGCTGTCCGAAAGTCGCGGCAGCAGCCCTCGCATCATCAACAGTCCACGCATCTCGGATCTGGCGGCGCACTCGGACTCGAGTGACAGCAGCGGAGTGGATCCGCCCAGCGCCGTGACGGAAGTGACGATTGTGGAGATGGAGATGATGGACGCAGCGCAACCGGACGGCGAGGACACAGTGGACAACGTCCAAGAACCACAGGTACGTCACATCTTTCTTTTCGCGAACGTGCGCAAACACAGCAGCGCTTTGCTACGAAGCTGCGCGTTTTGGGGTGGAGAAGCAAGTGTTTTCTCTTCGCTACATCCGTCTGTTGGGAACATTGAAGCGAACTGCAGAAGTTGTTACTTTTCTCGTCAATCATAGCTTGGCTTTTCAAGATACAACGGTTCTCTATTCTTGGCGCTGTTTGCTGCATCTCGATTTTTGCCTACGTGTGCCACAGAGCCCTGCGCATCGGATCGACGGGACGGTGCAGTACGAAGAGATCGTCTACATCGAGTCGGGCAGCGAGCAGGTGGTCGAGATGAGCACGACGCTCGACAGCTCGACGGCCGAGGAGACGGTGGAGGTGACGGAGCCGCAGCACGTCGTGAAATTGTCGCCGGAAAACGAGCAGGTGCGACGCGACGCGACGCGACTGAGCGCTTCGAAAAACAAAAACAAAAAAAAAGTGCACTCACGATCGATCCAGCTTTTGGTTGCAAGGTTTCAAAATCTTTTGTGACAAGAACTCGCGAGAACTGTTCGTGCGCTTTATGCGTCAACGAGAACCAAAGGCTTTGTGCGCAACACGAGCACAGGCGTAACGTGCCAGTAAATGGAGACTGACAGAAGAACTCTTCCCTCAGGTTGTGTCCCTGCTGTCATCGCTGAAAGGAGCGGGTCACAGTCAGAACGCAGCCACAGCGGCGCCGTCTGCCGAGGCGGCGCCAGAGTCACCTCGCAAACGAACAAGATCCAGGTCCAAATCTGAAGGTGAGATGCCGTGCAGAAAATGGGCGGTTTTCACATTTTTAACAGCCGCGCGTCCATTGCAGTCTTTGTGATTCCGTCTTACTGAGGGGGATCCATGATGTGGCTCATCACCAGAAAAAATACCTCTATTGAGGTCGCGGTGATTTGAACAGAATCAAACGCGTGGGCGATAATTGGGGCCGCCAGGAACAAACACACAAAAACAACAAAACTCCATCTCTAACAGTGCAGCTTTTTCTTTTTTCAACTTGCACAAGTTTTGTGATGAAGGAAATATTCTAAATGAGTGCAGAAAGGTCACTGAAAATGAACAACAAACAAAATTGCGCAATCTCAATAGATCCAGTTCCTTGGTGAAAAATAGCATCTTAACACCAAATGCTTTGTCTAAATATCACTCCCATATATCGTGTGACTAACTTGTGAACAGATCATTCCAAATTAGTGCAAAAAGTTCAATTTGTACACTTTTCACAAAACATGAAATTTGAACCCCAACTTTCAGTGATTTAAAAAGCATTTAAAAATTTTTGAAAATCAGAAATCAAATGCACCCAAAAGATGCACCATCCAATTGCCCACATTTGCCCAATATACTTTCTTCATCAAATATTTGTACTATTTGAGCTATTTTACATTTTCTGATATGATACTCAAAAAAAAAAAAAAACAAGAGCAAAAACTGGGTATATTCGACTTGGACATTTTCCTTTTTGGCACCGCATCTTGGGCCACCAACAGACCAAATGGGCCCAAAAAGCCTAAAGCGGAACATCATTCTCATTCCAAAACCCTTGTCTACAGAAATCTGCTTCACGATGCCTTAAGGTGATTTTGTCCCGCTTGA
>JAAUXT010005353.1_pt1:0-10000 | contig 28282 bp, 24 predicted proteins | sample 7278171 | NCBI WGS metagenome assembly JAAUXT01 (sample SAMN14350112, study PRJNA611818) | marine sediment metagenome | isolation source: surface marine sediment (1.8m) | place: French Polynesia: Moorea | collected 2018-08
TAAGAAGCAGTGCTCAAGGCAACTGCAGTGCGAAGTCCCTTGGCGGTAATGTCACCGATTCTTCCTTATCCTCCTTGTCTTCTCTGGGGGGGTCTGGGGACAGGGGGGTCCAGAGGTAGGGGGTCTGGGGTGGGGGTACAGGGACAGGGGGGTCCATGGGCAGGGGTTGGGGTTGGGGAGGGGGAGGGGGTGCCAAGGGGGAGGGGGGCAGGGGACATTTCATCCACCTTGCCATATCCTGCACTACCACATGCTTAGCCCTAAAGAGATGTCGCACAACTAGGAACGCAGTTCGGGTCACATCAACCGGATCAGCGCAACAAGACCAATGCAACCAATCCAGCGGCAGAGGCTACATTAGAAATCTTAGTTTCTTTTTTTCAGAATTTCACATGAGTTTACACTGGTCAACCCCACCAACGTTTTCGGCCTCAGGTATCACCCGTCTGTGACCCTCCCCCAGTCCTTACTGACTCCACCAATGCCCGCGGCTCTCCCAGTTCCCTCGCCACCCATATTTCTCGCCCAGCCCCGTCCAGCCCCGCCCGGCCCCGTCCAGCCCCGCCCAGCCCCGCCCAGCCCCGCCCAGCACGTACCTTGGGCGGGATTCCTCCCTCGTCCTCCACGTTCTGATAGATGTGCAGCCCAGCCCCGCCCAGCCCCGCCCAGCCCCACCCAGGAAAGCCCCGCCCAGCCCCGCCCAGCCCCGCCCAGTACGTACCTTGGGCGGGATTCCTCCCTCGTCCTCCACGTTCTGATAGACGTGCAGCCCGTCCGCCTCCTGCAACACCCAATTCAGAGGGTCAGTGTGCCCATGCGTAGGCCGCGCCGAATGAAACACTATGGTCGCCATTTCACACGGTCCAAACAGATTTGGACACATACACATCCTGACACAAACACACACACACACACACAAACACACACAAACACACACACACATAGAGGTACAAGCGCACATACAGACATCACACGCTTGCACAAACACACACAGACAGACAGACAGACAGACAGACAGACAGATAGACAGACAGACACACACACACACACACACACACACACATACACACACGAGAGAGACTCATGTCGCGATCAACACCGGGAACACACTCCTCCCACCCACTCACCAGCTCCCCCTGCTGGTCCAGACTCCTATCCAGCGACGCACTCTTCTTCGGCTTCGCACTGCCGGCTTCACTTCCGGTCGCGATGACGAATCTGGGCGTGTCCGACTTGGGCCTCTCGCCCAGCTGGGCGTTGACGCCCAGGAGGCCGTTGGGCCCGCCCGGCTTGGTGGGGACGATGTCGCTATAGGCGACGGGCGGGGAACGAGGTCGCCTCACCGCAGGGCCAAGTCCGCCCACCTAGAGGGAGGGAAGGGGGAGATACAGGGTGACTTCATGTAGAAATTGAATTTTTGTGCGTCTTGGCAAAAGCTGGGTGGCGTCAAAATTCAACGTGACACCCAATGTGCCGCAGGTGGCTTGCTGCAGACAATCGCTAGGAGCCGATTCTTGATGCAACAATTTTTTGGACATTGCACTCAATGGTGACCTCATTCTGCTGCCGCTGATGCAGCCGCTGCCGCAGTGCTATATGAATTCAGCCACAGTCAGCATCGCAGAATTCAAAATGACACCCAACAAGAAGAAGTAGTCCGCATCACAATGGAGTTCTCCGCCTGATCCGAACTCATCCAACTTGAAAAGTTTCTAACAGTAGTGACCCGCCTCACCACACGCCAGCCTACCTGGAGAAAATTCAGTCAGATTCACCCATTTCCGAACAGATCACCTTGACCAGAGACAATGCGCAATTTCATTCCCAATTTGAACACTCTTTTTGATGCAGTTGCACCTTTGAAGTTTGAAACAGGTCAGAATTGTGGTGGTGCATTTGGTTGCCTTCCCTGGTCAACGAGTGCTGTGCCCCGAATGGGCGCAGCGTCCTGTGTGTTTTGCAACAACGCAGTGCGTATTGACGAGCACTTGTGCACGACAGTGACAGAGAGCGCCACAAGCCTTGACACAACGCCCATTGACGTGTGCAGGGACGAAGCCCGTGACGTCAATTGATGTGTGCAGGGACGCAGTGCCCCACCAGTCTCACCTGGACTTTGCTGTCCTCTCCGCTGATGTACACCTCAGTGTACTCCACCTTGTTCTGTCTGGACGAATCTCCCGGTTGTGCCGCCATCTTGTTTTCCTTGTCGTGGTCTCTGTTCCTGGACTTCCTCCTGGGTTTGTTGACCTTGGCGTACAGAGGAGGGTTCTCTCCTTCTGACGCGTTTCGTTTGAAGGACCTGCGATGGCAAAGAGAGAGTTCCTCTTTGAACACATGTGGTTCCATCCTGTTCAAACTCGCCCAACCCGCCCAATTCGAATTTATCGAGCACGTTCGTCGTTTGCTCGGGAAAGTTTGGCAATTTTGGTCGACAACAGTTGAAAACGTTCAGCCCACTCCACAGACGTACGTGCACATGCACAGGAACATAAGTCATGAAACATCATGTGTGAAGTGTGATTCATGAAACACGTGCACACCAGCACTGTGTGGGTCACGAGTTGCGTCATTGATCAAGTACTGGGCGTCATGTCCCTTTGTCAGTGCAGCACCCATACATCTCTTCAGGTACGAAATGCATTCATCCACATGACACTCATCGACTTGTTTCAAGGACGTAACGCACGAGTCGCGTGAAGCGTAAAACAGGCCAGGACTCAGCCGCCCCCATTGACGTGTAGGTCTACACAGACGCTGACGCGTGCTGGAGAAACTCGAGCTACTGACCTGCGCGGCGGCGGCCCCTTCTTACTCGCTGTGGTCCTCGTGAACTCGCTCAGTGACGGCTGCAAAGTGAAGCAGGGTCACAGTGAACGCGTACTGAACGCATACTTGTATAAACGACACTGCAACATGCGACAGCAATGTGGGCGAGGCTCGACTTGGAACAGTGTTGCAAAACAGTGCATAGAGTCTCAGAAAGAAAGACACATAGCTTCCTCATTGTTGCTTGAAAGTGGTTGGTTTTAGCATGACTGTTTTGAATTTTCACCCTTGGGGGCAAAGTTCTGACGCACATGTGTACAAGGCGGATCCAGCGTTTATGTGAGGACATCTTCCCTTGAGGGCCAATTGCAACATCACCTGATGCGCGCTTTTGTGGTCGCGGTGAATTGACCCCTGGATACACGGAGTGAATTTGCAGGGGTCCACAGGAGAGGCGCCCAGGGCCCGGCGATTCTCCCCTAAATTACGCACCTTGTCCGACGAGTTCTTCTTCTCGAGATTCAATGCGGGAGCGAAACCTTCAACGTCTCCAGATCTGCAACGCAAAAGATGCTTCTGAGACACAGGGTACAAGCTGTGTGAGTGCGCATACGAACATAGCAAAGATATCAATGTGTGAGCATACATCTGGCACACACGCACACACACACATACACACACAGCACAGACATACACACACGCATACACACACATACACCAGGTTGTTTTGTCTGTTGTGCAGCTTTCTTGAACTTTAACAATCTACTGGACCACAACCCTCCAAATGTCAGCATTCATCACCAAAATGTGTCAAATGCTTTTATCCTCAGCAACACCTCGGACTGAAGTAATCTCCTCACTTCTGATCACTGAGTGAAAACTCTAGTCCACAGTACAGACTTTTTGCCACAAACGAACCATTCTCAAATTTCTCAACTTCGGCTTGGCAAGTTTCACTTCCCCTCTCTCAGTCCAGGCATTTTGCCACTGTTCGCCAAACATCCAATTCTGCACTGAATGGTTCGAATGGGCAGCAGTCTGGGAAGTTAGGGAAGGAAAGTTTGTTTTCTCAAAACGGTTGCATTTCTGTTTCAGACCTTGAGCCACTGCATGACCCGGAAGAAAGAAGCGAACGCGTGACAGTGTCGTTTGCTTTTTGTGACATGTTTTCCAGGAAGATAGTTTCTTTCTCGTGCACGCGGCAATCGTGTGTGCGAAAGTCCAAACAAGCAGATTGTCGTGTGTGTGTGTGTGTGTGTGTGTGTGTGTGTGTGTATGTTCGTGTGCGTGAGTGTGTGTGTGTCAGGTATGCGTGCCAGTCAAATCTTCGTCCGTGTATGCGTGTGTGTGAGTAACGTGTACGTACAGCCCATGTTGACTGTGTATCCCAGGTGAGCATGTGTGTGAGTGAGGTGTGCGTCCTGCCATCCTGATTCTCGATACAAGTGTGCGTGTGTGTGAGGTATGCGTGCTCACGTCTTGACGCGCCACCAGCCGTCAAGGTTGGTCTCCACCACGCGGACGGTGTCTCCCTTTCTACAGGACACCTCGTCTGACTCTTCTCCTGAGAAATCCTCCAGAGCCTGGTACACGCCAACCTCTGCGAATAGACAGGTGCAACTGCGTGAAACTGGTCTCACAGGTTTGATTGAAACAGGTGAGGTGACTGCAGTTGTTTGTGCACGTGTGTGTATGTGTGTGCGCGCGCGTGTCTGTGCGCGTGAGAGAGAGAGAGAGAGAGAGAGAGAGAGAAAGAAAGAAAGAAAGAAAGTATGTGTGTGAGTGTGTGTTCATGGGAAATTTCTCCAAGGACATCCAGGCGGAGACTGGCAACACAGCAGCATTCCAGAGGCGTGTGTGTGTGTGTGTGTGTGTGTGTGTGTGTGTGTGTGTGTGTGTGTGTGCGTGTGGTTGACGCGTAATCCTGACATTGGGTTCTGTGAACGGGCACAGTGTGTGTGTGTGTGTGTGTGTGTGTGTGTGAGAGAGAGAGAGAGAGAGAGAGAGAGAGACTCACCGTCGTGCACGGACCCGTTGAGCTCCTCCTGCTGCCCCTCCTGAGACGCTGCAGTCTCCTGCACCTGCTGCTGCTGAAGCGGCTCGAGGAAGGCTCCTGGCGCCCAGCCCTCCGCTCCGCCCGGCGCCTGCACGAACCACCAACCTGCACACGGGAACCAACTGTGAGGTCTCCAGGGGAGCGTTTCATTGGGGGGGGGGGACAAAGGCTTTGGGCCTTCTCTGCCTGTGGGATGCACCACCAAGCACGCAGGGATTGTTCCCGTGTACGTCCCAGGGTGGACCCAGAATCGCCCAGGGAAAGGGGGGTTTGTGTGTGTGTGTGTGTGTGTGTGTGTGTGTGTGTGTGTGTGTGTGAGTGTGTGTGTGTGAGTGTGTGCGTGTGTGAGTGTGTGTGATCGTGTGCGCGCGTCTTCGCGTATGTGCGGGTGTGGGTGCGTGTGGTGTGCGTGTATACGTGGGTGTGGTCATGTGCTCGTGTCTATGCGGGGGTGTGTGTGCGTGTGTGTGGTGCGCGCGTGTGTATACATGGGTGTGGTATACGTGCGCCTACCTGTGCTGTTCTTCTCCTGCACCTCCACCAGCTCCTCAGCCACCAGGTCCACCTCTCCGGGCCTCTGGGCCTGCAAGCAACAAACTTCCTGGTCACGTTACCTGAAGGGTGCTGCGTCAGCGGCAGTACACACCCAACCATCCAGATAACATCTGACATGACAAGACGGCCCATTGGGAAGGCTTGTCACATCAGGGATCCAGCACTGAAAGCTACACCCAGGACACCCCACCCCCACCCCACCCACAGGACCAGTGACCCCCAGGCCCACATCCCAGACCTGCCCCTGACGTGTTTACCTGATACGAGAAGACGACTCTGTACGTGTGCGTGTCCCTCTCCTGCTCCTCTTCCCTCGTGTCTGCAGCTTCTCCGCTCTGACTGAAGTTCCTCTGCTCTGGTTCGTCCCAACCACTGCTTCTGTCGTGCACAGCGTTCGATCCTGAAAAGACAACGTTGAGAAATCCTGGTCACACGGAGAATCCAGCTTCACGTCACTGTAGGTAAATTTCAACGATGCAGCACAGGAACTTTGTTTTGCGTCTAACGCTCGCATTTTTCGCACAGATATCAAGCTTTCTCCATTGCTGCCTCTGCAAAATTCGTTGTGTTTGACGTTGTTTGCTTTGTCTGTGGAAATTCCGTGCATAACGACTGCGACAGCGACTCACACGAAAGCGTCCTGACACTCATGTTCTTATGATTCTTGTGCGACTGGACTGTCGTGCGTTCTGTGTTTTATTCAGAAACAGGACCATTCAGGCCGTTTTGTCGAACACTTGTTTTGGAATTTGTGGGACAAAAAAACTTCCTCAATTGAAGCGTGAAAGGGATTCGTTTCGTGTGCGGTGGAGTTTTCTCCATATTTGGGAGTTTTCTCCATATTTGGTCGTATGTGTTGCTGACCTTTGTGCACTGAGATACTGAGAAGAGAGTGAGGGGGAAGCTTTCCGCATTTGGTGTCCCAGAATCTCAGAGTGAACGTTTCTTTTGCTGAAAACAGCAGAAATATGTGCTTGGGGCGGATCCCCATAGTTTTGAGGGGGACAATTCCTCAGGAAGCAGTGGGGCGATGTCAGGATTTCGAAACACTGTACACAAGCAAACAGAAAACATTTCCACCTTGCCGACACAAAAAACAATCCAGGATGGGTGAGGAACAGTCCTTTTCTCCGTGGTCAGGAGAGCCGCCCCCCCCCCTTGCCGCCGCCTTCTTCCCCGGAAGTGCCTCTGCGGATGTGACCCAGACCTTGTGGGAAAAACTTGTTGAATCAAGCACCCCACGTTTTCAATTGTAAACACCCTTTTAAGGGCAGAATGACAGACCTGTGCGCACATTGAAACGACGGGGAAAACAGGTTTGGATCAGCACTGCCAAGTTTTGTTGTGGTTGGCTGTGGCTGTGTTGCATGAAAGTCGAACACCTGGGAGTGTTCGTTTTCTGCGATGTCGAGCAGTCTGCGGTTTCTTTCATCCTCATGCGATTGTACGGAATGTACCATCCCTCTATGGCCAGGTGGGCCGTGGGTTCCTGGCGTCCTGAACCACACACAAACACACACACACACACCACACACACACACCACACACACACACACACCACACACACACACAGCGTTTCCCCTGTCACAGGTCAAATTTCCTCGTTGTTCCTTCGTACCCCCCCCCCGACAAGGTCCAGATTATTTCATCCCGATTGCAGATCCACATCTCTGAGCCAACTGTGCCCAAATCACTACCAGAGAATAAAATCCCAGCACAACCAACGCGTCCCAATACAACAATCACTCTGCGTGCCCACAAAGCGAACACGCCATTGAGAGCAGAGTGGATCTTATTTTGTCAAAGACACCAATTCACAGAACACGCCGAACGCTCCGAGTGCACCGCGGCACAAAACGAACGGACCCAGTGATTTTGATGTTGACATCTCTTGTGATATCTGGCCATGGGTGCACCTCAGCACAAAACGAACGCAGCCAGTGCTCGCAGCGCTCAGATCTCCCGTAATATGTGGGGCGTGTCGTGTCGTGGTTCGGGTCAGAGTCACGGTGTGGGGGCAGGAATCGAAACCGCAGGGTCGCGTCGCGTCGTGAGCACCGCGAGAACACGCGCGAGGCAGAATCACGAAAACGAACTTTTCGTGAATAACCTGTTATCAATCAATCTATTCAGGGTGACAATCTGCATGCGCTGATCAGGGATGTGGTTTGGGGACGGCCAGCCCCTCAGGGGGACGGGGACGATTCCTCTGGAGGGACCGAGGAAGGGGCGAGTTCAAGCAATGCTTTGACATTTGTGAAAATTCAATGCTGCCTCGCACATCTCGCTTGAGGTGGGAATTCACAAATTTGACTCGCAGGCACGAGGGAACTTGACCTGTCAGATCCGCCTCTGATATTTTTTCAAAACTTGCTGAGTCACATATGGAAAGACACCCACAAGAACACAGACAAGCCAGCCTTTTCCTAACGACTGCTCTGATGTTGAAAAAGGTTGCCCTTTGTGCTCAGCGTCACGAAGCCCTTCGAATGCCCGGCCAGAGCCCGTCCCTCTGATTCTGGTCGTCTACATAAATGTAACTGGACAGCAATGTGGCATCTCCCGCTCGGTTGTTCAGGGGGCTTCTTTCCCGCGGCCAGACCTCTTCCCTCTGCCCGCAGAACACCAGGGCTTCCGCACGGTGCTTCAGCGTGCCGTTCTGACTGTCACTATCTGTCGCAGCATCAAGGTGCTTGATGAGAATGCTGACTCATGCGTGGGCTGACAACCCCCTGCCAGTGGCCAAAACAGTTTGTGTTGACTCACTCAAGTGAAATCACCCAAACGATGACTCCAGTGAAGTTTCTCAATCGTAGGGTTTGGCATTCCATTCCTCGGAAGTCATCAAAAATTTCATCTTTCCTTCAAATGTGAAATGTTGAGGTTGGCATTCTGCAGCTGACGTCGATGAGTCAGGAAGAATTTCTGATGCGGGCGCCTTCTGAAGTAGTAGTAACGGAGGTCCATGCCTCAGTCCTGCGGCCTGGCCTGGTCACCCCGATGAGGCCCAGCACCACCACACGGAGCCTGCACAACTTGACCTCAGAGCACAACACTGTGAATCATGCGAGAATTTAGATGGAAGTCTCTCCACAATGAGAACCCTCTCCTTTCATGTTACCCTTTTAAGGGCAGAATGACAGACGCGCACACACTGAAAGGATGGGGAATGACAGATTTGGATCAGCACTGCCAAGTTTTGTGGTGGCTGGCTGGGCTGTGCTGCGTGAAAGTCGAACATCAATATGGGACCTTCCGTTTCAGAGCACAATAATGTTGCAATACAAGCGCACTGAGACCTTAGAACTTTCTGATCAACCTGTTGCAAAGAGTTTTCAGTTTTGCAGACGGACTGACTCTGCGATCCCGGACCCTGGATCCAGACCGAAGTGCGTCTGGACGCGCATGCGTGGTGAGACCCACGCGAAAACAACTGACCAGGTCCGTCGTGTGTCGGGTGCTGCTTGTGAAAACCGGAAGTGGCGCTCGGGTCACCGGAAGTCGCGTCGGCGGCGTGGCTCGTTGCGGCGTCGCCATGGCGAAAAGGTTGCGTGTCGTGCTTCGTGATCTCTGTGTTTCGTACCTTTTCTCAGCGAAAAAAATCTTCACTATTTTCACGGTGTCCGAAAGTCCCGTTCTCGAAAGTTTCTCTTCAATTGTCGTCGAACTTTCTGTTCTTCTTGTCCAATCGGTGCGTGTCATTTTGTAAATTTTGGTATTGTTCTTCCCATCCAAACATCTCTTTCTCTTCTTTGCCCAAAGTTTTGTTCTGTTCTTCATTTTCTTTCTGAAGATTCCTCCACTTCATTTGTCCAATTTTTTCTGTTTCCATCAAAAAGATCTGTCAAAAGTTTCTCGCTTTTCCAATTGTGCGAAGCTTCTGTTCTTGTATCAATTGTCCAAATTTTTTTTATATTTACAAATTCTGCAAAGTTTCTTTCTGTTCTCCTTGTTTCCAAAGTTTCGTTTGTCCTTCCGATTGTTTAACTTTTCTGTTTTTCGTTGTGGCTGAAGAGTCTTTCTTGTCGACAGGTTTGTTGTATTGTTTCGTACTTGTTCGTTTCGAAGCAGATTGACAGTGTTCCTAAAAATTTTGAGGTCTAAAAAGAACAAGGAAAATTTTGTTGACTGTCTGACAAGATTAACAAACCGAAATGCTTCGAAACGAACAAGTACGAAACAATACAACAAACCTGTCGCTTTGTTGCTTGTATCATTCCGAAGATGGGAATCCATGATTCATCCTTGATATCGTCACCTTCGCTCTTCACCCATTTCACAGTTTCATCCCCTTCTTTCTTGATGATGTCGCCCATCTTCGTCATCACCTCAGACGAGACCACGGTCATAACAGCTTGAATGGGACCCTCTGAAAACTCCAGAGCGATTTTGTGAACTTCGCCAGCCAACCATTTGGCTTGATCCTCTGGTAGGTCATTGTCACCTTCAGGGGTGACCTCATCCAACGCAGCCTTCGTCAGCTGGTCAACTGCTGCATCTGAAGGGATTGCTGCCATGGCCCTCGCGACATCTTTCACTCCATGAGAGCCAATGGCATCCTTCACCTTTCCATTGAGCTTTTCGTTGAGGCTTTCTTCAATCTCCTTGGCTGTTGCTGCA
>JAAUXT010005353.1_pt1:15000-28282 | contig 28282 bp, 24 predicted proteins | sample 7278171 | NCBI WGS metagenome assembly JAAUXT01 (sample SAMN14350112, study PRJNA611818) | marine sediment metagenome | isolation source: surface marine sediment (1.8m) | place: French Polynesia: Moorea | collected 2018-08
TCTGTATCCGTTTGGCTCACGCGCGTTTTGGCACCTGTCACGCCCAACCAACGCAACGTAAACAATCCTGTTGCCTTTTTGGTCCCTCCACACACAAACACTTGTCAACAACAAACACGGCCACACACAGCACACACCTGTGTGAAGTTGACCACAGGTATTTCAAGTATCCACAAACAGTACCGTCTGTCGTGGGGTCCAACTCCACTTGTGTCAAAACACGTTATGTCCAAAAATATACAGTTTGTGTGTCACACGAGGCCTGAACTTTTGACAGCAACTCCAATAATGTCATCAGAGACACGATCACAACGACTCAGCATTTTTCAACACGTTTTGATGCATCTTTCTGTGTAATTTGGTCCCATGTGTCACGCGTGCTGTGTTTTGCATTCAGACGTCCATGCGTCAGGCTGTATTGGTCGTACGAGAAATGAGTAACTTCACAGAACTGATTGATTCCTGACTGAAATAAATCATCAAATGTTTGAACAACTCAGCATTTCTCTGTGTGTGTATTGGTCCATTGGTGTGACAGCATGCGTTCACGTATGTCACGTCCTCGTTATGCAGACGTGTCAATCACTGTGCATTGCGCAGTGCATTTCCGCGTATGAAGTATGAATTGATCAGACATGACTCTGACACACTGAGTTTGTTCTATCTATGCCGTGACCCCGGCAGTGTACGACGCACGGTAAAATATAGAACATTTCGGTCTGCCCAAACACCTCAAATCACGTTGTTTTGGCCCGCGATGGCGCAAAGTGACGACGCTGCGTCCTATGGGTTCGCGTGGTCACAGTGTTGTCACTGAAGCGTGGATGCTGCGTCACCCACATTCTCACTTATCTTCGTGTTTACTGGGAACCGCGCCACAGGGCACAAGCACAGGTCATTGCCCCAAATATGGACAACGTGCGTCAAGGTTTCCTTTCCTGTGCGCTGTTCACTGCACAATGCAATGCGCGTTGTGCCCAATTTGGCAAAAAATCCTGTGGCGGGTGGTTTTAGAGGCGCAAATCCAGTGTGTGTGTGTGTGTGTGTGTGTGTGTGTGTGTGTGTGTGTTGTGTGTGTGTGTGTGTCTGTGTGCCGAGCAAAACATTGCTCCAAGAAGAAGAAATTCGTGCAAAACAGGCCCCAGCTTTCAGTACCGCACCCAAAATGGTCTGTGAGCCGAACATATCAAAAGTGTCAAAAATCCAAAAACACCCATCAAAATCCAAAACATCCGAGACCACCACATAAACAAGATTGCGTGCGTCAGTGCGCTTTTGGAGCCCACACCCATTCATGCGCACGTCTCACTTTTTCCCAGTCGATTGAGGCACAAAAGGCATCGCATTCCTCATGCCACAAACGCACCTCAGACTGGGTGTCGAGCCTGGGTTTACACCACATCGCCCTTCAAATACGTCAATGGGCGTTGCGCCGTTCACTTGGTGCAACGGTACCAAGAACCACTCGTCTACAGTGCAAAAACACACCGCGACTGTGTGTCGAGGTCAGGCTTGATCCACGCTGGCACACGACTGCAGTTGCGTGCGTCACTTGTTACGACCCTGCGCGTGACAAAGCATTGCACGCTGCGTCGTCTCGTTTTCGTCGTCGTCATTGGCGACGCGGCCACAGATTGACTCGCGGTCGTTGACGCAATGACTGGGCGAGGTGCGCCTTTTGATTCCCTGGTTTTCTCTACTGGATTGGGCGACAGTTTCAGACGTACACCCTACCTGTCATTTTTCTGCACGAGTGCACCACGGGTCTGGTGACACAGTGCTTGTCACGTTCTTATCCCATCGCAGTGAACTGGTGACGTGAAATCTCGTGCGGTCACGTTTCACGTTGGTTTTGCTGACCGTGAATCACGTTTGACGTCAGTCACGTTTGACGTCAGTCACGTTTCACGTTCGCCGTGTGCCCATGTCAGTCTTGATTCGCGTCAGTTCTGAATGTCTCTCATTGTCAACTCGTTGGTCTTCACCCTTTTGACAAGTTGAACATCAGCTGATTCGAATTTCGCAAAAGTTTGTGTTGGGTGAAGTACCTTGTCCGCATACACACGCCACAGTACATGTTTACTGACCTGGTAGATCGGGGATGGTCACTCCTGGCACGTCTCTGTACTCCTCTTGCAGACACGCCTGTAACAGAAATGCGACTTGTACCTTTCTGGTACCACTACCACATGCAAGCGACAAAAACCAGGGCAGGTGCCCTCAGAATCAGGGGAGGAGAACTTTTTCACGCACGGTTCAGGTCAGGGCCCTTGAGAAACATAAATCTCCATGGAAACTTCACTGAGTGGGTGTTGCGCACACACGAAAAGCAAATTAAATGGCGTGTTTTCAAATGATATATTTTTTGTTCATGAGGTATATTCAAGCAGAGCCCAGTTGTGCGGGTCACCCCCAACTCAAGCACGTTTGCCCTTGCCCTACTCAAATTGTTTTGTCCCCTCTCTGGGGATGTTTCCCTCATTTGCAAGACCCGTCCTCATTTCCGTCGGCTGGAGGGTGGGATCCCCTGTGATCAGGCAGAACATGGATCCGCCTCTTACGTTCCTGACATTGTTTCCAAAGTTTCTGTCCTTTGCTTGCCAGGTTGTTTTCTGACGAAGTTTGTTGTTCCCCTTGGCAGCAGGCCCACCTGGTTTGCATGCCACAGTCCTCAGAAAAAGGGACCAGTTGTTCACACGAATGTCAAAATCATGAACAACTGACCCAGGGGCTGATCCAGGCTTTGGTTAGCGGGATGGGGGCCGGCCCCTGCGGTGGCCCATTTCAGCTTTGAAAAATTTAACATACCAATTGGAAATTACGTCTGCCTTGCTTGATCTCGCAGGAATCAAATATGTTTTGTCTTGGATCAAGGGTCCGGGGAATTGTGGGCCTGTTCGCCCAGAAAAGAGGCCGTCGCCCATTGCATAAATTTTGGCCTCTTTGCCATGGAAAACACCAAAATTTATTGTCTACGGTACCCTGGCAAAATGAATTCGGAAGGTCAAAGACCGCCCCTGGGAATGCGCTCAATCGAACGCGCTCAGTATACGACAGGACGTGCTTGTGCACGAGTACTCACGGAGAGGTCGAAGCAGTCGGTGTACTTCCGGTAGACCGGGTACTTGACCCCGTCCGACCACGTGACGAGAATAACGTACACCTGGAAAACGGACAACTCCATCCAGTCACCAAGAACTGCTCCAGCAAGTACCAAGACCCCACAAAAAATTTGGAAAGGCTCTGGTGGATCCAGGGCGTTGGGGATCGCCCCGTTCCATGCGATCCAATCCAGGACCCACCCACTGTATCCAATCCAGGGTCCACCCGTTTCTTCTGGTTCTGCCAGAGCCAGCACGAACCGGGATTCAGAGAGGATTGGGGGGCCAGGGAAAGAACAGGGAGCCGGAAAGAACGGGCAGATGAACTTACGTGGTGCTTACTGGGGAAGGTTCGCTTCTCGACGCCAATGCACTGCGCTGATTCGAGCCACCTGGGGGCGCCTTCACTCTGGTGCCCGGTGGAGCCAGCTGCCGGGTGCCCGTTAGAGCGCGACGTCTGGTGCCCGTTGGAAGATGGTGCCGGGTGCCCGTTGGAGTGTGAGTTCGGGTGCCCGGCAGACCCTGATCTCGCGTGCCCGGTGGGTCCGGGTGCCGGGCTGCAGGAGACAACCACGTCCTCGTACATCCTCAGTTCCCCGGTTCTTTCGGTTCAGCTTGGGTGTTCAGGTTCCTTCTGTTGACGAAGAACAGACGTGCATTTGAGTGTTGTTTGGTGGAAATGCAGCCTTCCTGCATGGGCAGAATACACACAGATCACACAGCTGCATTCAACGTCCCGTTATCCGCTTTGCACTGTATCCGTGTCCCAAGCACACACTGACTCACATCGCTTGTTGCATTGAGGTGCAGAAAGACCCAGCAATGCATCCGGTGTGCAACAATCCTCACCATCAAAATGCATACAGTTGAAAAATGAGGCCTTAACTCCAAGATCAAACCTGGGAAACGTTCAGAAAAGTGTGTGTCACGTGTCCAAATGCGTACAGTTGTCTTCTGTTGTTTTCAAGTGGCTACTGGAATCTTTGTACATCCGTGTCTATGACCGTTTTTGTGTCACACTGATCGCATCAGATCAGTCGGTGTGTTCGATTGATGTGCTCTCGCGGAACAGAAGGCGACCAATAGAAACAAACCCAGAAGGCGAGGTGGAGATCTGAGAGAGCACCAGGTCCTCTCGTCTCTATAGTCAACACGTTCCTCCACTGTCTTCAAGGACGACCCTGTTTTTGGCAATCATCTACCCTGAGGCGAGGGCAACCACTGGGAAGACTCTCCCTCCCTCCCTCCCTTGGTCAGACCCTTCCCGCCCTTGGCTGGACCCTCCCCAAGCTGGGCGTACCCTCTCTCTACTGGTTGCACCCTCCCCTCCCCTGGGCAGACCCTCATCTTGCCTGACCCTCCCCACCACTGGCCAGACTCTCCCCTCCCCTGCGTGGAGCCTCCCCCTTTGGGTGGATCCTTCCCTCCCCTGAAAAGTCTTCCTGGTCCCCATCGCACTGCAACCCTCAACTCCTTGATCCTGGGTTCCCTGGAGTACTTTTTGTCGCACAGCCCGCTGTGCATTCGGTGAGCAAATCGAACACGCCAAGCACCAAAAAGTCGTTACAAGTTCAGGCCTTGTTATCAGTGGCAAAATTATGACACACGCACTTGAAAAACATTCTGAGATAAAAACTGATCTCTTGATAATTGGTAAACAATTCTGATGAAGACATTTCCTGGTTTTATCACTGCAATAATGACACTGCAGACGTCAGTCCAGGTTCTCTGAACTTGACGTCGAGTTTCACGCCAGCGCAGTAGGGTAAACATATTTTCCGAGTTCTGGGCTGTAAAAGCAGGACTGGCTTCAGTGGGACCTGGGGCCGTGTAGTCAACAGGAATTTTGTCGCGGGTGAACACCTTGCATGGGCACCATGTGGATCGAGGACGTTTCGTTCAGCCGTGAACACGAAAACTACGAGTTTCAGGAACCCTGGTCGGTGTTGGCGTCGCTGTGGAAAAGTCGAAAACCCACAAGAGGCAAGGTGTAATACCACAACAGCTCATTTTCGCAGGTGTTCATCTGTCGTTAAATTTTTGTTGCTGCTCCAGGAGGCCAGCAAACAATGTTTTACTTTTGAAAGATGCACCTGCATTCATTCTCTGGCATTTTCCAGGACAATCTCACGTGTTGTTTTTTCATTTCTCCTTGTGCCCAACCACCTCTTCATGTTGGCATTTCTTCAGTCCTGCTTTTTGACGCGTCATTGGACACGTCCAGAAATCAAGCTTCGCACTTTATCTGACACTGTTTTGAAATTCAAGAGAATAGGATTGCACGAGAAAGGAAATGGCACCAAGCAAAGCCAAAGAGCTCGTTGAAGATGGAGTGTCTTCATCCAAGGAACCAAACACAAAAGAATGATTGATGCCACGTGGCAAGGTATGTTGCCAACAGCAATGTGGATAATCCTTGAAATTGCAAGTTTTGGATCTTGTTTGGACAAGTCCCCAATTGGTTCGTTTTGAGCCAATGAATGAATGGCTGCTGCAGACACAAGGCCGATCACAACACAACAGAGAAACAGGAACACAATTACAAAAGATGTTGCACTTGAATCAGCTGGGCCAATTAAACTACAGAATGACATTTCAGATATTTGGAACCCCACAGTAAAATTGTACAAAACACCAATGAAAGTAGTGACTCCAATCAGTACAATGTACATTATGCTGAGTGAACCTTTTATGAAGCTGGCATATTTGAATTTGGTCTTTAGTGGCTGTGAAATAACCTTGTACCTGGAAAACACAAGCAAAGTAAGAACTGATGTTGATGACAGCCACAGAAAAACCAGCCAGGGCCCAATAAAGCTGCACAACATATCTCCTGTCCTTGCAATGTGTGACCCCATTGCCTGTATGCTGCATAAATTATCAACTGTCAACAGAAAGGCAAATGTGGCTGACAACAGCAAACCATTGACATTTATCACCAATGAAACATGCAAATACCCAGATTTTTTCTTCATTTGGTAGTCCTTCTTTTCAGCACACTTTGTTGTGAGTAAAACTGCTGTCCCATTGACAAGTAGTACAAAAACCAACTGAAATGACAAGACATACACTGACAATGGGCCTACAAAGAGTAAATGATCACAACTACTTGGATTCAATTTGTTGGATGCACAGGCCTGATCAATGAAACAGCACATATGACCGTCTACTGTTACAATGTGGATCTGGGGATTGACACTTTCATAACTAGATTCATGGATGAACTGAAACGCAACTGTTTGTGACAAATTCAACAAATGTAAGGATAAGCCTTTGAAAGCAAAAGAGTCAAGGGATGTGACAAAGTTTTTACTCAAATCAAGAATTGTTAAACATGGCAAGTTGTTGAATGTGTGTGAAACAATTTTGGATATCTTGTTGCCCTTTAATGTCAACACAACCAAATGCTTTGCAAAATCAAAACAATTTTTGCCAACAGCCAATATTTGGTTGTGACCCAGGTCTAATTTCACAATTTTCTGCAAAAATGCACGGTTGTTCATTGCTCTACAAATTTCAGAGATTTTGTTACTTGGTAACTCCAAAATTATTTTCCTTGTACCTTTGAAAAGTGGAAATTGGGGAAATCTGTCAACACTGTCTGAAATGAAAATGTAAGTGAATGGGAGACAAAGAAACAACTGAAAGTAGTCTTCAACATTTGGTGATTCTTTGCATGTGATGGCACGATTCAAACAAAGACAGCCTCTTGAGTTGCATTCAACCAAATCACACGAAGCTTCATCATCTCCAAGTTTACAATGTACAAATCCATCACACACATCCAACAAGTGGATACAGTGACTTTCACCTTGCCTTTCATCAGCACACTTGAACATGTTGGAACAATTGAACAAGTTACAGTTCATCTCATCATGTCCAAAAGGACAGTCCCACTTTCTGTTACATACATGAAAATATGACACACAGTATGATTTAGGACATTTAAACCTCCCCATGCATTGAAAAATAGAGCAACTTCTCAAATGCATGCCATTGGGGCAGTAAAGTAAGCTACCATTTTGATTTGTATCAAACAGACAGTGTTCAAAGAAAAAGTACATGCCACCTTGAGCGGTACCACAAGAAAATAGTTTGGTATTTTGCTTCTTTTGGTACATTTTTGACATTTTGACATTGTAATTTGGAACTTGAAGATGAACAGGGTTGATATAAGATTTACACTGGCCTGATCTGTCTTTGTAGAAGTTTATTGTGCATGAACCACTGTCAGTCTGATTGACTGATGCACTGTCAAGACTTTTTCCCTTTGTCTTCAGGGTATGTGGGCACTGCTCGTCACTCAAATCACCAAGTTTACAATGATTGATTCCATCACATACAAAAAGTGTGCTGATATACTGGTGATTCATACATTGAAAAATGTTGAAGTGAGTTCCAATTATGTTATCAGAAACAACAGCATTTTTATATGTCACAGCACTGCTTTCAACCCCACTGCCTGCATCTGGTGCGTTGTTATAATCATCAAGAGAGAAGAAAACCATTGAAATGTACAACATAATGTTTTTGTTCAATATGCCTGCATATGGCAACGTCCTGTTGGCCAGGTAAAAACAGAATCCATCAAAATGTACATGTGTTTTGCTACAAAATGTCAATGTTAATTCATTCTGATTGAGAATGGAATTCCTTTTGCTTGTTTCACAGATAACTGAATGCAAAACAGCTTGTCTACAGTCTGTTCTTTTCCAGTAAGAATATTCTGCTTGTTCTATGTTCATGATAACACAAAGTCTTGTGCGCAAGTTCTGTTCACTTTCCTTCATCTTGATGAAAGAGTAAAAGGCGCAGACTGAATTCATTTTGTTGAGAAACTTTTCATTTTTTGTGATGTCTGCTGAATATTTGATAATTTGAAGAAATTTGACATGGACTGGAAGAGAAGGTCTCCACAGTTGGAATGCCAAAGGAGCCTTGTTTACCCACCTGTACTGCCAACGGTTCTTCACCAACTGCAAAGTTTGAAGGTTTATCTTCAAACATAAAAATTTTGATGTTGTCTGCAACTGACATAGAATCTGCCAATTTCACAGCATTTGACACACTGGGTGACCACAACAAAGCCCAGACCATATTTTTGAACTGATCCTTTTTTTGTCTTTTGATGTTTTTGACTTGTCGTGGGATGGGGCGGGAAACACTGGACTTTTGTGAGGTGAAGAAGTCTGAAAGTGTGCTGTGTGTTTTGCCAGATTACATCAAATTTTCTTTAAAGTTCCGCCACAAATGGCTACTGTCACACTTACCTTTGCACGAAGGCCAATAAACACATATCTCAGGAACTGGAAAGCACTCAGTGACTTGATTTCATTGGTATCATATGGAATTGGTAATGTGCTGTTTTCAGATTTGCACAATGTATATGCTTTTTTCCAAGTTTGCTTTGCCTCAGAGTGGAAAACTTTGTATTTGTGTTCACTTTGAAGAGAACTGTGAATGTGACGCATTGAGCGGTCATCACTTTTCAACTCCTTTGGCACTGACAAACGTGGCAACACCTTGGAATACAAGGAAGAAATAACAGAACTGTTTTCTGGTGCCAATATGAAGTTCAAAGCTTGGAATACCTTTTTCGGATCACTGGCACACTCAGGCATCTGATGGATAGCAGTGCTGTTTGTCCACTTGGAGCACAGTTGTATTTTTGTGACATTTTCCCCAAGAACTCTCAGTGTTCCAGAAGAAAAATACTGTGTGTGCAAATTGATAAGTTTTGTCTGACTGTTCAAATGAATGTGGATTTGCATGACATGTGCCTTTCCTGAAACTGGAACAATTGATTGCAACTCAAATTCATTTCTGAATTCAAAGTGGAGGTGCAGATCTAATTTTTTAAACAGACCATTTGGCAGTTTTATCTGCAGCCTCAATGGCCTCTTTTCATGTCCGTGTTCAATCTTCAATTGATTCAGGGGATTTGCAAAGAAAAACATTTTCTCCACACTTTCTGGTGTTGTAAAAGTGTACACTGGGCAGTTGAACTTATCGCACTTTCTCATGTCAAAATGCCCAATTGATGTTGACAGAAAGGTTCCAGGCAAAACACAAGTTATCCTTTCGAAAGAAACAACGACCCAAGACTTTGACCATTTCTGAAAATACACGGTGAGCTGCGACCAGGGCCACTCGACACATCGCTCAGTCAGTGTAGTCAAAGTCTTCTCCATAAATCCTGTCAACGCAGAAAAATTCAAGTGAACAGAAAGTCAATTTTAGAGACAAAGAACAATGTGAATGGAATTATAGATGTTTCTGCACACAACAAACCGGCAACTGATGCACCGCGTGATCTCAGGGTGAAAGACTTGAACCGCAGAAACTGTTTCATGTTCCTGTTCCTTTTGTGTTTTGGTTGATGAAAATGCTTGCTTTCTCTTGTCTGAGAGTTACACAATGCACTTCGGCTTTCATAATGGGCACTCTCTGTAGATTTTGGCACATTTTGTCTCAAGCTATCACTCTTGCCGTTTGTTGGGAGTCCAAATTCAAGAATGTCACCCATACTACCATAAACCTTCCCAGAGCATGTTTCAAAGGAGGAAAGGTCATCAGATATGCTGTACTGTGTGTTGCCTTTAGCCAAGTAGAAGTGAACTTTAAGATTGAAAAGGGCTGGTTGTAATACCCCCAGCAAAAAGTTGTTTCTGTATGTGTTACTGCAATAGTTTCTGTCAGTGTCATATTTCAAATGCACAACCAAACAGTTGTGAGTTATTTCTTTCACCTTTGGCTGATAGTCAAAGAATACATCTGTAAAATCTTCAAGTATTGAGGAAGCTGGTTTGTACTTCAGGTGTAAGGGGGAAAGGGCTGATGAATGTGTCAAGTGTGTGGCATGATCCAGGCTGAGAAAGATTCCCTTGCATGGTGTGGGTTCAACTTGTAGCACAAGTTCAAACTTCTTTACATAATGGTCAAAGAAATAGAATGTCACAAGGATGGAGTTATGATTTGACACCAAGATTTGTTGTGTTGCAAGATTGCTGCTAACATCAGTACCATCACAGTTCAAAAAGTCACTTTCAGCCTTGAATGATTCCAACTTGTCATTTTGTCTGCACAGGTTTTCATGCTGATGCAGCATGTTTTGAAGAAGTTTGTTGTTCTTGGACTTCAACCTACAGGCAGCGATGTTAGGCCTCTCAGCATCTGGTTGGTGAATGCTGATCCCACCATAAAGGCAGTGGTCACTCGTGTACCCTTCAAACTTGAAGTGTTCCACTGTTGTATTTACAAACCATTCTGTGATTCCCAACTCACAGCAGTCTTGGCAACTGAGATATGGAATGTAAGGAAATTTAAGGCTGCATGAGGCAGGTGGCTGCCTCAGGTGGGAAGTTGTGATGGAAATCACACAATGTGTTGCACTTTTCTGCTTGCAGGATCCAAAAATTTCATCACTAGAATGAATAATCTGTGGCTTGCCTTTATGCAGATGGAACATTTTGTCAATTTCAAGTGTGCTGAAAAAATGAAGGCCTTTTCCAATCAGTTTCTCTGTGCCATGGAAATTTGCAACAGAAACAAGTGTTTGAAATGAACTGAGGGAAATTACAGAAGAGTTGAAAATAGTATGTTGCAAACACAGGGGACCAGGTCCGTCAAACAGCCAAACAGCATTTCTTTGAGTCCACTCCTTGTGAAGGTGAAGTTTCAAATGTTTCTCTGTCTGAATTAGATAAAGGTTCACAGTGATATGATGTTGCCCAAAAAGCAACAATTTTAACCACAGTTGCCCCACATGCTTTTCATGGAATGCCAAATCTTGCTGGTAATGAGCACTTTTGACACTTGAACTGATCACAGAAAACTGTAGTTCAAGGCTCCTGCTGTCTCTGTAGGAATGTCTGGTCATTACCACAAATGTGTGAGTATGTGGTGAAACACAAGTCCTTGGTTTGTAGCCACAGAATAAAACTAACATTTCTTCATCATAGTTGCACTCCAGATAGGTAAGTAAAGATCTTCTGATCAAAAAGCATTCTGCTGAGCAATTCCTGGTATATTTGAGGTCCAGAATTGAGAATGAAATGTTGCCCAGGAAAAGTGTGTTCATATTGAATTCCCACCACTCTCTCCACATCATGGTGTGACATGAGTGTTGTACAAAAGTACACGATGTAAAAATATGAGGTTTGATTTTCTCTGTACACAAATTGGCAACAAAGAACAAGTTTGATTTTGAAGTATTCAGTGGTGTTGGGGGTGATGCTTCATTCTCCAGGTGAAATTGAAGCAATGTGTCTCTCTGCTTCTGGAGGTCAAGCTCATTTTGTAGTTGATAAGGTGAACAGAGTTTTGTGAGCACTGACACAACATTCTTATCTTCCTTTTGACAAAATTGTGATCTGTTGCTGAAGTAGATCCATGTGTGATGGTAGTTCAGCTTTGTGCCCAACAGGAGGGAGATGTAGAAACAGCTGTCAGTTTGGACTGACGCTTCAATGGATTTGAATAAAGCAGCTTGTGGATAAAGATGCCACTCCTTGTCACCAGGCCTGAATGTCAAACCCAATTTGTGAAAAACATTTTTCTGCCCAGCAACATATTCCAAGTCTTTCTCTTCCTGGCCAGAGTACTGGTGCAAGAAGAGCAAACATACAAGACCAATATTAAATTTCCTGTTTTTGGCAAAAGGAACCACAACAAAACTTCCAGCTTCACAAACACCAAGCATCAGTTCTGAAAACCCAGAACAAGAAACTGTCACTGCAACTTTGTTGTGAAAGACCAAAAGAAATCGGTAGCAGATGAAGGAAAAAAATCCCTTTTCTCTTGTTTTCCAATACGAGTTGTGGTTGCTTCACTTGTTTTCCACAAGTAAAAGTTACCCCAGGGAGTAGCCTGTTTTGCCTTGTCCAGACATAGTGTTTGCATCAAGTCTGTTTGTGACATCCTCCCAGTGTGTGTGGAAAGCTGGAGATAATGATGCTCAGGGCCTCATAATTTCAGAATGGCTCAACCTCAGGGTGAAGTGAATTTGAGCTGCGTGTTTTTCACATATCATATGTCCATCACCATTACGAATTGAAGCAACATCTGCAGGATGTCATGAATCCAAAGATGTTTTGAAAGGTGATCTGGTGTCTGGTATAAGTCTTTTCTGATATCTGATATCAGTTTGGCATATAAGCTGTTGAACTGCAACAAGAACCCACGTTTTGCTCGTCGCACGTTCCGTGGCCTTGCAGCTCGTCAACAAGGTGTTGAGTTTCTGTTTTGGTTGCCCTTTTCACACCATGACATTTTTGGTGTTGTCTGGGGGAAAAAGGACTGCAGTTGTGTGTGGACACCATTTTTGGACCGAACGCAGAAGTTCCTTCGTCCTAACACGCCAAGTGCATCATTCCACAGGTTCCATTGATTTGAACTTTGGCAGAGAGTTTTCCTCCACTCATCAAACTAAATACGACGCACCACCACCACCAACAAAAATATGCATGACAAGTCTCCTTGTCCCCCCACCCACATACACGTGCACGCCATGCACCTCGATCCACTTCTGGATCTACGCCTGTCTGTGTCAGAACAGTACTGATGTGGGATTTTCTCACTGGACACTCAAGAAGTATGCATTACATCGCTCTGTCTTCACATCTTGCCGGAGGCCTCTGAAAAGTCGCCAATGTTCTCGGGACGATGACCAAGGTTTTCGGTGACCGATCCAGGGGTCTGCCCACCGATGCCTTTCACCCTCCATGGACTCCATGCACAAAATGTTTCCCCTTTGGTACCCTCTGCAGGTCAGGGTGTTGAAAGGTACCAGGTGTGACTCTTTTCAGGGTGCGGACACACCACCACCGACGGGGTGGTTGGACGGGGCGCCCCGTGCCGCGACTGCCCCATCCATTGGATCGCTCCAGTACATTTTCAATGGATGCAGACACACCCCACAGGACGGGACATACTGGACGGGCCACCCCGTCTCCTGGACTGATCCAAGAGCCATTCAGTTGCAGCATGGTACACCGTGGACAGGACGGTCGGGATTCTCCTGGGGTTTTCCCAACAGACGCTGGCTCACTTGGTGGAGACTTTGTTGCCAAAAAAAAATGAAGTTGCAACAGCTCGTTCAGTTTCTGTTTTTGTTCTGCCTGCCATTCAGTGTTACTGCTGAACAGAAAGTTGCCGTCCTGTGTGCTGCTTGGTTGATTTCA
>JAAUXT010062137.1_pt1 | contig 28273 bp, 36 predicted proteins | sample 7278171 | NCBI WGS metagenome assembly JAAUXT01 (sample SAMN14350112, study PRJNA611818) | marine sediment metagenome | isolation source: surface marine sediment (1.8m) | place: French Polynesia: Moorea | collected 2018-08
GAAAATTTTTATATGGTTTTTAGGTGGGGCTAAAGTTTGGGTTAAAAAGTCATTTTTCATAGAAAATATAAAAATGGATACTGGGCAATTCTTTTGGTTGATATATGGATATTGTTGCAAAACAATATGTAAAAGTTCCATTTGGTCAAATTTGTTCCATTTGGGTGTGTGCTATATGAGTTCCCAAGTTGTGAATATTGAGTGAAAAAAGTAAGAATGTTAATAAAAAAAGTGAGCCAAATCAGAGTGAGCCAAATCAGAGCAAGCCAAATCAGAGTGAGCCAAATCAGAGCAGGCCAAATCGGAGCAAGCCAAATCAGAGCAAGCCAAATCAGAGCAAGCCAAATCAGAGCAAGCCAAATCAGAGCAAGCCAAATCAGAGCAACTGAAATTTCCTCAAATCACCGCGAGCCCCATGGAGCTATTTTTATGCCCACGGCATTCCATCGAACTGTGTGCAGTCACTGTGGGAAGAAAAGAAAAACCCCCGGAAAATAAAAGTACTGAATTTGTCACAGGGAAGAATGAATTGTTGGTTCACCGCCCCCCCCCCTTCCTTCGCCAAACGGATGAAACTGTTGGATTTGCTGTGGGGATAAATGAACATTTGGTTTCAACCCACCCCCACCCTCACCAAATGAATGGTTCGTGTGGTCGAAGCAATAGTTCCAGGCAGGCCTGTTTGCTGCCTATTTTGCATGTTGTGAACACAGTGGCTGGTGTGCGGTGCCCCCCCCCCTCCCTGACCTCCTGGATCCTCCAGAGCTTTGACAGATCTGTGTTGCCCAACGAGTGTCGAGAAATGTTCGCAATCTTGTGATGCCAACCAACCCGCTTCACATCAGGCTGCACTGAGTGCGACTGCAACGGGCACGGAGACGAGGCTCTGGGCTTCTGCAACAGCACGAGCGGCGTCTGCTTCTGCAAGGACAACACGATGGGCGATCACTGCGAGAAGTGCGTCGACGGGTTCTACGGGGACCCCAGGTCAGCTGAGTAGCGTGGTTTGGGCAGAATTTTGTTTGTCGGCGTGACTGTTGAATTGACTTTTGTGAAAGCAAGGAATGTACAGGTCTGTTTCGGATTATTCGACTTGCCCTTTTTGCCTATGAAAAAGTCAAATTGTGTGAAAGTCGAATTGTGAAACCTATTTACACACACAAAAATGCAAACCTGTTTTGAAAAAAAAGTCGAATTATGCAAAAGTCAAATTATGGAGATTCGAATTAACCGAAATGGACCTGTAGCTTCAAACAGGTTTCGCCGGAGTCTTTCTTTTGAGCGCTCAGTGACAGGAACTTGTCTGTCTTCGGCAGGAATGGCGACATCTGTTATCTCAAGTGTGAGGGACGCACTATCCTGGGGAACGTGAAGCACGGCGCTCTGGGCACGTTCGCCGGGCAGGGCGTGGCCAATAAGAAGCACGCGTACTGCCTGTGGATCCTGACGGTTCAGCCCGACCTGAAAACCGTGCTGCACGGCTTCAGCGTCCCGACCATCACGTTCACCATGCACACGGACATCAAGACCCGCTGCGGCAGGGTAAGTCCTGCTTTTCTGACTGCGTCGCGTCTTTTTGAAACGTAAAAATCCTGTTTCCGACGCGACATTGGCGCGGCGGGTGGGACTTCGACGGGTGCTTGTCAGACGTCGTTGCTCGAGCCCACAGTTATTTCTTTGGTTTGTCAAAAACAGCTTGCCAGACCACGCACAAGGCTCGCGTGACATGGCTGTTCTGGCTGTTGTCTGGCGATGTTGCAAAGACTACGTGTGCGAACTGTTCGCGTGGTACTACGTGTACAAGTGTGAACTATTTGGACAGGACTACGTGTACACGTGTGTGAACTGTTTGCACAGGACTACGTGTACGTGTATGACGGGATCCCGAACTTCATGACGAGCAACTCGTCGTCGTCGCACACGCTGCTCGGCGCCTTCTGCGGCTTCGGACTCGACGCGCCGATCAGCGTCGAGGCGCGAACCGGGTTCCTCACCGTCTACTTCGAGGGCAACATCGAGCTCAGTGAGTACACGACGCGCTGTCAGTAATGCGTGTGTGTTTGTGAGTGTGTGTGTGTGTGAGTGTGTGGGGTGAGCAGAGATATGACCAGTGGTCAGTCAAGTACAACGTGCGGTGCAACACTGCAATGAGACGGAATTGCGGTCAAATTTGCTGAACTTGCTTCTTGCTCCGGTAGATCTACATTGCACGTGCAGCTGAACTGTTGTTCAAAGTGCAACTCGTTGAGAAATGGACGTCTACGATTGGTGGATTGTTGTCATGATCTGAAGTTGGTGTGTCGTGTGGGTGTGTCGTGTGGCACAATAGGGGGCCACACAAAACCGAAGCGTCATTGCCAGCGCCGCACGCAAATGAGTATGACACTGTTGCGCAGGTTCGTCGAGCACGAGAGGTTTCAACTCGTCTTTCCACGCGAATACGTGTCCGTCCGAGTGCGGGGAGCACCGCACGTGTCAGGGCGACAAGTGCGTGTGCGCGCAGGGCTGGGGCGGCATCAGCTGCCAGACGGAACTGTGTCCCAACAACTGCTCCTTCAACATGGGACAGGGAGAGTGCGATGAGGTTCGTGGTCTGTTTCTTCTTGTAGTGTTTCACACGTTAGCAGTGCACGCTTTTTGGACAAGGCATTGAGCTATGTTGATGTTCTTCACAGGGTCTTGGACAGTGCGTGTGTTCAGCTGGGTACGCAGGGCAGGACTGCTCCAAACTGGTGACACCGAGAGTGGCGTTCACCGAGTCCGTGTTGGACCCGTGGAGATCCGAGGGATATCTCGCTTTCAACAACAGGTTTGCAGAGTGAAGCAGTCTTCTTCAGAACAAACCGGCGTCGTGCGTTTCCGTTCGGGATGTTGTTCGGTTGTGTGTAAAATCGCCTTGCCTTTCTAGCCTGGCGCGAATGGGTCACAGTTTGGTGTCGTGCGACGGCACGACGTTCTTCATGTTCGGAGGCTACTCGCTGAGTCACTCGGCGCTGAACGACCTGTGGAAGTTCAACGCGACGTCCGAGACGTGGACGCAGCTGCTTCCGGCGAGTAACGACGCTCCGACTCCCAGGTGCGCATGCGCAAACGTATCGCTTCAGAAGAAATTGTTTGTGGAAAGAAAATTTTCTTGACATGCACCTTATTTACCCACGGGTGCAGAAGTCAACTCAAGCATCCCAACATTTGTTTCCCTTTTGGTACCCTGTGGTGCCACTGGTGAATTCAGACCCACACCTGATGCTTTTGATGTCAAATTTCGTGGTGGAACGGTGTGTCTGACACACGGGTGAATGCGGTAAAGGCAACATTTTGATCCCGTTTCACAGATACTATCACTCGGCCGTGTGTGTGCCGACGATTCGCGCGATGCTGGTCTACGGCGGCATCAACAGTCGCGGAGTCGCCCTCAAGGAGCTGTGGAAGTTCAGTCTCGACAGCAACAGGTGGAGTCTCCTCGCGGTGAGTATTAGGCGAAGCTGCACACACACACACACACACACACACACACACACACCACACTGCATCAGCTGTTGGTTGGGTGTGTGTGCGCACGTGCACACGAACACTGCACCAGCTAGTGGTTGGGTGCACACGCACACACACACGCACACACACACACACACAAACACACACACACACAAACACACACACGCGCGCGCGCACGCACACACACACACAGAGGTGTTGGACCGACGCCGTGGAATCCAACAGGGGAGGGCGCAGCGGCATGTGTCCCTGTCAATCGTTGTGTGGCCCGATGCGCGCTCGACATGCTGACGTGACACTTGACCCCAGTCTTCTCCATAACGCCGGTGGACACACGAGGCACAGAGCGGTACATAGTACACAGCACAGGCCGACTGCCTGCAGTACAGTGTATGTTGGTGGATTCCCTCCAAAACGTCTGGATTTTGTGCAGATTGACGAGCCGAGTGAGGACTGGCCGCTGCCGGGGCTGGCGGGACACACGCTGACGCTGGTGGACGACACCAAGCTGTGGCTCGTCGGCGGCTTCTCCTCCCCCGAGTACTTCAACGAGATGGTGTACGAGTACGATGCGGGCGATAATAGCTGGACGGAGCTCGAGATCACCGGGTCCACGCCCACCGGTCAGCAGCATTTCTCTTGATGATTTGTTCGCATGACACGAAATATCAGCTGATTTTGGTCTGATTCCCGAATAATTGGTGCTTAACCTGGCCACATGAAGGACAAACTCTGCTCATTCAAATTGCGACCAATTCAAAGAGAGAAAGGTCTATCAAGAACTACGGAGTTCGCCACGTTGGGTGTAGAGTGGTGGTTGTGTCGCTCGCACACGCGAAACACCGCCAGCTCTTCTCTAGAAACGTGGAACTGCGAAGAACTTGGCATGTCGGATCAGGCTGCGGCTTTGCATTGTTTCAGGATTATACGGACACTCGGCTGTGTACCACGAAACCAGTGACACCATCTACGTGTTCGGAGGGTTCGAGTACCTCACGGACAAGAGCGTTCCCACGTCCAACCTGTATGTGCTCGACGTGCGCAAACAGGTGTGGAGTTTGCTGTCGCCGGAGCAAGACAACAAGGTAATTCTTCTGGAGTCATTCTGCCAACACATCAGCTTGACGAATTTGTGGCTTTTGGCATCTTGAGAGCAAGCACATGAAACTGCACATGGGAAGAGGCACAAGACAAAAATACAAGACACGTCTCTTCCGATTTGTTCCAGCAAAGTGCGCGGTATTTTCACGCGGCGGTCAGCACCGAAAACTACATGATTGTGCTGGGAGGTCGAACACCACAGAAGGACTACGACAACAGTGTTCTGGCGTACAGATATCTCTGCAACCACTGGACGAGCCTTTCCCTCGACGGTAGGTTTTGTTTTTGCAACTGAAATGGTGACCTAACAGAAAGCCTCTTCCACTGAATTGTTGAATGTTGTGTGGGACAGGGCGTCCAGTCTCAAAATTTTCGACAGGCCAGAAATGGTGACGAATCATTCTGTAAAATTTGGGACTGGATCTCCTGCTTTGGGATTTGTCCTGGTTCTGTTTTCCAAAAATTGTCAGAGAACATTGAGAAATGGTCAGGCACTTGCGGACGCGCGCTCTATTTATGTCTGACCTCTTGTTTTTCAGAGGACCATGTGTTCGGAGTGGAGTTACCTGCTGTGATAGGGTCTGCAGCTATGAAGAAAGCCAACGCAGATGCAGACTCTGTCACTGAGGAAATCTACTTCATCGCTGGCTTCAACGGGCTGTCTCAGGCCACGATCACCAAGTTGACAGTTCCGCAAGACCTTTGCGAACTGATCACTGACAGAGAGGAGTGTGTGGGCACTTTGGGTTGTGTAGCGTGTGTGAATGAAACGACGAACCAAACGCTCTGCCACAGCCACGAAAGTCCTGGTCATAAAAAGTGAGTGTTTCACCTGTTTTGAGATTGATGAGAGCAGATCAACTCATTTAATTCGTTGACGAATTCGAATTGGGGGAGGCCTGCAAGAGAAAGGTTGACGTGAAACTTTTGGTGGTGTTGGACATTCTTCAGACGATGTTCTTGTTTGTTTCATCCTGTACAGTTGCGAGCAAAACCCTGACTGGACCTTGGTTCCTGGAACGGTGTGCAACATCGAGAGAATCGAAGAACGAGATTGCAATCAGCACACCACGTGCACCGAGTGTCTGGCGCAGTGGCCGATCCACAGGGGACACGCGCGCGTCTGTCAGTGGTGCAGCAACTGCCCGACGGGGAAGTGCATTCCCAAGAATGACGACTGTGAGCAGGCCAACTACTGCCGGCGCCAGCAGCGCTCTATAGACTCCGCCGATGACTGCGTCGAGCGCCTGTGTCAGGCGTCCGACTGCGAGAAGTGCGGGACCAAGAAGTCGGGATGCATCTGGACGAGGCAGTTCAAGCGATCCAGTGAGTTGTGTGGCTTCAGTAATACCTTGACGTGTTTGCACAACGGTGTGCAGCTTGCCGGAACAATCTAAATTACTCTGGTTTGTAGGTGAAGTTGGACGAACGTTGAGTCTGATCCCGATCTACGACTGGAACTGTGTGGTCAAGTCGTTGTTGGACGCGACGCCCTACATGATAGAGTCGAGCCCCCCGAAAACGTGTCCGATGAGGTGCTACCAGTACACGACCTGCAAGGACTGCCTCAGTTCCCTGGGCGGGGAAGGAGGTTCGCAGGAGTGCATCTGGAGCGTCCACGTGCAGGAGTGCATGCCGCCCGCCTATCTGGACCTGCACTGCTCCGGGGGCGAGTGTGGTCACGTGTTGATGGGCACGTCCGACCAGTGCCCGGATAACTGCTCGATCCACACGCAGTGCTCGCGGTGCCTCGCGACGCCCGGCTGCGGCTGGTGCGCCTTCGGAGGCCTCAACGGGAAGGGAGTCTGCATGGAGGGCGGCCTCACCGGACCCAAAGGCGGCGCGTGCTTGGCGGGAAATGTTACGAATGGAACGGAGCCTTTGTCGCGTGAGTTGTACATCTCATCGTTTGCATATGTTCACAAGTCGGACTTGTGTTTCAAGACACGGCCGAACATTTCCTGGTGCCGAGTGCAAAAGATGCACCCCACTTTTGTTGCCGAAGTTCAAGACAAAAGGTACATCTTGCACAAATGAATACGGCGCAAAGGCCACTTGTGTCATGTACCTCAATGGGGCTGAATGTTTTACGGTGTCATTTGACAGAAACTTCATTTCGTTTCGATGTTTTTGCAGCGAAAGCAGGTCAAGAATTTGCGATGTCCACTGAGTCTCCGATCTGGTCGTTTGGGCGATGTCCGCCGGAGAACGAGTGTGAGAACGGCCACCACACGTGCGACGACAGTGAGAACTGCACCGACCTGGAGGCCGGCTTCAGATGCGACTGTAAGATGGGCTACATCAGGGACGCCAGGTGAACACTCAGTTTCAGGGATTGGCCGGGTGGGTTTGATGCAAGACGAATCGTCTGACATGTTGAAACACTGAACCTGTTGTTTTCAGTTCGAAATGTAAGCCGGATTGTAAGCAGAGATGCGAGCCGCATGGAGATTGTGTCGCTCCGAACGTGTGCCAGTGTCACTTCGGTTATGTCGGCTACAACTGCACCACAGAATGCCAGTGCAACAAACACAGCAATTGCGCCAGCGTCACTGAGAGGAGCAAATGCCTCAGTTGTCAGAACAACACTCAGGTATTGACGAAATGTCTGGTTTGATTCGGACACTTTTGTCGTCAGGCTGTGCACGTCTTGCTGAATCCTTCTTTGACTGTCATCGGAGTCTTCTCGAGATGGCGCCTGTTGTGTCGTCAGCACACGTGACTGAGATCACGTGTTCGATGTTGTAGGGGGCGCAGTGCCAGGAGTGCAAACCGCAGTACGTGGGGAACCCGATCAACGGAGGCATCTGTCAATCATGCAAATCCTTCTGCAACCACCACAGCAGGATCTGCGTGTCGAGGGAAAACTACCAAATCATCAGGAATTACAACTTCGACCCGAATCTCCATCTGCAGGGTCTGACCTCCAACTGGAATGTGAGTCCAGTTTTGTTTTGAACACTAAACACAGAAGCACAACAAAGTGCAAAGAAGACACAGTTCAGACACACTGAAGCGGGTGAGAACTTCTTACTCTTGCCACGCCAGACGAAACGTTTTCATGACAAGACCGGAGTCTCGTGTGGTAAGATTGAAATTCTCATGTTTTGGTGTGTCTAAATTGTTTCCGAATTGTTTGGTGTTTGGACGAGTGTCAGTTCGGCGCTGCTCCTACAACAGCGAAACCGTGACCGGGATCTTTCTCGTTGAAGATGACAGGGTTCTAAAATTGTTCCAGTGCAATTACACAGCGTCTTTTCAAGACATTTGATTGAGAAAAGGACTTGTGTGATTGAACAGGAACACAGCGCGAGCACATGTGACAGGTTTTGTGACCACAGAGCTGTAGATCATCCGGTGAAACCCGTGCGTTGTTTGCAGGCGTCGCTCTTCTCTGACCCGGGCCCGGAGAGCGCCGAGAGCGCCGTCTGCCTCGACTGCGCCAACAACACGCAGGGCGAGCGCTGCGAGCTGTGCCGCGAGGGCTTCTTCCGAAAACCGGGCTCCTCCGTGTCGGACGCCTGCCACGCGTGAGTGACGTCATCGCTTCGTCGTGACGTCGTCGAGTCCGCGCACGGTTGTTTTAGTGGCCGTGTCCCATTTACGCGCGCGGCTAACTGCCGGCGAAGTCGCTCAACTTCGACCCTTTCGGAAGCACCCGTAAAATGAAGTGTTTCACTCACCACCAGAATTCAGATGAAACAAAATATTTTTGTTCCAGGTGCAAATGTCAAGGTCACAGCAACATCTGCGATCAGGACGGAGGCAGAAACTGCGACTGCAAGAACAACACGAAATCTCCTCGCTGCGACTCGTCGCAAGACTCGGAGACTCCCTGCTACGAAGTGCAGGTCGGTCCAGGGCGCCTCTGTGCCAGTTTGCATGTCTGTCATCCTTGGAAGAAAGCGGAGGGTGATATTTCTCAACACATCATCACCAATCTTGAAGCAAAATTTTTCTGGTGGTTTGCACAGTTGCATCCTTTGTCGAACCCAAAATTCAATTTTGCATGATAGACAAGACTTGACATTTCAGTTCCTTCTGACAACACCTTCACCTGTCAACTTTGTCTGCCTTCTGTCCACTTCAGTGTTCCGAATGCGTGGACAACTTCATGGGGAAACCGACCGACAAACACCAGTGCTACCGCCAGATGTCAGTGGACCGGGACTACTGCTTCGACCCGGAGACGCAGATGAACTGCCACTCGACGCCGGCGCCGCTGCTCAAGGGCAGAACCGTCTTCTTCGTCGTGCAGCCCAAGTACCTGAACGTCGACATCCGCATCATTCTTGACGTCACTTCCGGAGGTGCGTGGCAATTCTGTGTGTCCACAATACGAGGTGATCTTACTCATCTCGTTTGTGAGAATTCCGTGAACAATTCCAGAAAACCGTGGCTTTCTTTTCTTGCAGGTGTCGACGTGTATTTCACATCGTTCGATGACACCTACGCCATTGACGTGGACTCTTTGTCTGGATTCCATTCTGTCAGAATAGACGGGAAGTACAAGTACGAGCGGGTGGACCACCAGGGTTCTCTCAGAGACACGCGGTCGGTGGACGTCCCCAGCGAGTCCGAAGTGAACGTTTCCACGGAAGCAGAGAAGCAATACACGTTCGAAACTCAACACGCCCGAGACTTCAACAGTTTCATCACCCTGATGCAGCCAGACACATTCCTCTTGATCAAGAACGTCAAGGATCGCCTTGTGATCACTCTCCCGAACAACATCCACCGCTTGAAGATCACTCGTTTCTACATTGTTCTCCAAGGCGTTGGGACAGACTCGCATAACGAGTCCTTCGGAAACATATTCTTCCGCCAGGATCAGCCGCATATTGACCTCTTTGTGTTTTTCTCTGTTTTCTTCTCCAACTTTTTCCTCTTCTTGGCGCTGTGCGTCATGTTTTGGAAACTGAAACAAGCAGTGGACGCAAGACAATCCCGCCAAAGGCGACAGCAAGAGATGCAGCACATGGCGTCCAGGCCTTTCGCCAAAGCAGACATGCTCATTGACTCGGATTTTCCTGAATTTTCTCCACCGCCATCGGATATGCAACTCACTCATGGAGGGAGCATGAAGAAAGGAGCCCAAGCCATACCCAAACTCAGTTCAAAATACTCGCTGAACAGCAACAGTAATGAGCTGTCGTCGCCGGAGGATCGGCACTACGTGCGTCACATCGCGCTCGAGCCGACGGACGACGGCATCGCCGCCGTCGGGACGGTGTTCATCCAGCTGCCCGGCGGCGCGTGCGCCCCGGTGCGCGCCTGCCTCGGATCCTCGTTGGTTCAGGGATCACGTGTCTTATTCACCTCGGCGCCTCAGCCGCCCAAGAATACCGTCTACATCCGGCGACGACCCAGTGTTTCCGCATGACACTCATGACTTGTTCTGCCAACTCTACTTACTGACACCAGAGAGATGTATTTTGTGATGAAATGTTCCTGTACATGGACCTGTTGTCCGAATGCGCTTTTAGTTCGTGCTTACTTTGCGCCGTGTGCGTGCTGGAAATGTGGTAAAATCTCTGTCGGGAGTGAACACTGTGTCAGTCTTCTGTCGCTAGGGTCGCATTTTCTTCAACGCAGAGCGCGTCGTTGTGCCGTCGCGCCGCGTCGCTCTTCAGCGCTGCGTTACAAGTCAAACGACGGAGACAATCAGACTCAGAGTCCCCTTTCCGCCACATCGTTGTTCCTGGAGAGAGTGAGTCTTGAGAGCGTGAGTCTTTGTCGCCGAGTCGTCGGCACCGAGTGCTGCGTGAGCACATGAGCCCGCAAAATCAAGTGTTATTGCAGAAGTCGTTTCACGCCGAAATGTGGCCTTGTGTAAGTATCGCACGAGTCGATTTCCATTGTCGTTTTACTGGTGCTAGATGTTCGCAGTTCTTTTGTTTCTGGGAATTGTTCTTTCTTTTTCTTTGCTATTCTTTTTCTTTTTGGTGCGCCTCCGACTTTCTCGATCATGATTCGCGGGAGACGTGCGGACAGTCTCGGGATTCGTTGTGTACATTTGTTTGTCGGTTCCTGCACCGTTGTTTCCAAATGTGAAGCGTTTGTATCCTGTCTCAAACCGGGAAGACAGAGTATGTCAGAGGTTGCACGTCAGAATTTGATTTGCATGTCAAGTTTTACACGCGCCATCTCCAGATAGTGTGAAAATTGCAGAAGGGGCGGGGGTGCATAAAAGTATCCTCAGACCGTTTCTTATCAAACTGGGGAGGTCCTCACATGAAAACCCTAAATCTGGGGGAAATTAGACACCGGGTGCAAAACACTGCTTTCCGAGAAAGACGCGTTGAGGATGCCGCAGGTGTTCTTGTTGTAGGGTTATCCCAACAATCTTGCAGTGCACGTGTTCTATGATTTTGTTTGCAACCTGAGAATTGCTTCACATGCGCACGGGTTGCTGACTCGACAGTTCTGTTGACTGCTGGTCAACGTCAGTCTTCTTGGTGGCCTGGAGTCGAGCTGCGTTTCTCGCGTGGTGTGCTCTTCCGTCGCTCGCGCTGTGTGGGTGACAGGAGTGTGGACCAAAACCTGGTGCAGCTGCTGAAGTCAGTGGGTCTCAGACCCATCAAAGCGAAACACAAGTCGCCCTTGAAAGAGCTTCAGAGATCAGTCAAAACTAAAATCCTTGTTTGCCACTTGTGTTCCTCAAATCGAACATCACATTATATTTCCACCAATACAAGCTGTGCAAGGTGTTTTGCCTGTCTGCTGGGAAACACGCGTGTTCGAGCTTTGGTTGCACGTAGTTGGTGACCGTCACAGCGCGCCTGTCAGTCATGTAATTCTGTAGTGGGTAGGTATGAACATTCCAGTTTCGACTCCGGGCTCGACAACCGACCTGCAGGAAAAGCACAGACGCTTTTCTTCTGAAGGGGAGATCAATAAATGCGTTTGATGACACGTGAGTTGTCATTTTCCTCCGTCAAAATGAGACACTCATCTGCGAACACTGTTGTTCGTACGTGCACTTGCCGGCACTTGCCTGTGGACACGACTGTCCACATTGCTGGACACAGACCATTGAGACGAAGTCGAGAACATGACGTCCGTGTCCAGTTACAAATTTCTCTTCGTCTTCAAAATCGTCAGACAACAGCACACCAGTTGACATTGTGTGACGGAACCGATAAAACCATCACGCAGCGCGTTCGCGGTTGGACTGTTGTGCAATTTACAGATATTTGCTGATCAGGCGCAAGTTTTCGAGGAAGTAACAAAATGACCGATTTGGGTGTCGTTCTCTTGTCGTTGTGGTTGTTGAGTTGCCTTGTGTTCAGTGTGAATGCCAGGGTGTCCTGTATGGATCACAACAACAATGAAGTTGATTGGTAAGCAAGTTAGCACAAAGTTCTGAGCAAAACTTGTGACGCGATTACTTGATAATTGCCGAATGAAATTCCTTGCAAACGCGCTAACCTTGCTCTGCGCAAACACATTTCTAATTTCAGGTTTTCAATGTACAAGATGCCGGAGATTCGTGAGAGTCCCCATGAAGCTGTGAGGGAGGGCTTCGGTTACTTCTACCTGGACAGCAACAACATTGAATGGCAGATGGGGAAAGTTCCCCTGAATCTGACCCACCACGCCCTGCACTACACCCTGCAACAGGTGTACGACCGGCAGAAGTCCGAGGTAACCACAGCTGAACGAGCTGAAAACCTGACATTTCGTTTGAAAGCAAAAGTCTTGCGTGTTTTCCGTGCAGAGGGCAATTTCTGCTTCCAGGATCTTGCGTTTATGTTTTACAACGATGAAACTCCAGAAAAACACGTTTCTGAAGCGCACGGACACACTAAAGGTACGGTTTCTGGTCGTCGTCACAACTCAGTTGAACTGATTCTGCTGTATTTTGTTCTCACTTTCTACGTTTCTCAAATTTTCAGGGGCGATAGGTTTTGACAAGGACGGTGGGTTCTGGTTGGTGCACAGTTTGCCCCGCTTTCCACCGAACACATCGTACGAATACCCGCCCAGTGGTCGGATGTACGGTCAAACATTTCTTTGTATCAGCATGAAGTATTCCCAGTTCAATACAATCGGTGAGTATTGAGGTGTCTGTAGTGTACTGGGAAACTGTTGCATTTGTTCTGCGGCAGCAATGTCATTGGAACATTTTGCTCGCCACAGCTGTCCAGACACGAACAAGTTTTCTTCTGCTTTCGTGTGCGCACCTTTGCATGCACTCTTGCTGTCGTTGTCCATTTGCAGGGAAACAGTTCCTGTACACGTATCCACAAATTTATCATTACCATTTGCCGGAGTTTTTCGCAAACGACAACCCAAACTTGGCCGCTGCTGCCAAAGAGAAGCACGTCGAAGCTTCACCATGGCAGCATTTCGCTGAGCTGAATTCAAATGCGGGCCAGCAATTTTTGAGCTTCGCCAAGTTTGTGGATTTTGATGCAGGTGAGTAAGAATGAACGATGGTTTGCGAAGCAGCATTGCCAGCTAGACTACTGAAGCTGTTGCCCAATCGTTTCACAGACGGAAAAAGCGCGCATTTTTTCGTCCCTTGCAGATATCTACGATGCTTGGCTCGCTCCGTATTTCAAAACCAAGATGCTCACGGAAACTTGGCAAAACGGGCGAGGGAAAACCCCATCCAACTGCACGACTGAGTTCAAGGCAAGATGTCCTCTGTTTTGCCGTGGACAATCTCACCTGAAATAAAAATTTGACACTTGAAAGGAAACCGGTGTTTTGAAAATAACCTTCATTCAGGTTGAAAATATTCAGCACATCAAGATCAAAGATGTCGACTTCAAAGAAACCAGGGATCATTCCAAGTGGGGCGTCACAACGACCAAACAGTGGATTTGCATTGGTGGAATAAATCGAATGGTGGGTACCGTGTGAGGCACTTTCAGTTTCCCGTTGCCAATCTGTTGGTGTCATCGGCTCAAAACTTTTTTCCTTGACCCCAGACTCGGACACATCATCGTTCGTCACACTCGTAATTTGTATTTTCAGGATGAACAGAAAAAGCGAGCAGGAGGGATGGTTTGTGCGAACATTTCAAAACTTTGGCAGGCATTCAACGAATCAATAGCTGCTGTAGAAACCTGCCCTGCCTTCGTTCAGCTCAACAGTATTTGACGAAAATGACACCCAAAGACTTTTTTTACACAGAAGAGTTTTTGAGCACTATTTTTGACGGCGTGTACACACAGCTTTTGCTGCCAGAATACTCGAGTCTGTTGTCATCTTTTCAAGTCAGGCGTTGGTGTTTCAGATATGAGACTCATCAAACAGGCCGTGTTCATACAGCGTCTTTTGAAACAAAAATACAAATGCAGCTTTTCTCAGTATCCGTCGTCAGACCATTCAATGTTCGTGTACTGAGCGTATTTCTTCTTCAAAAGATCGACCGTAATGCTGTGCTTTGCTCTGCCGAACCCCTGGAAGAAGAAACGTGCGGTCTGAAGAACGGTTTCGGACGAAGAAGTTGGACAGAGAGCAAATGCCGAAAATCGCGACACCAAAACTTTGGATTTGTGTGGCGCGTCTGACCTGTGAATATCCGAAGACTTTGATGTGTTTCTTGCCCGGTTCGTGAAGAATCCGACCCCCTCCGAGACACTCTGTTTCAACACCCAGTGGCTCTAGTCTCTGCCATGTTTCGTCGTAGACATCCGCTGAAAAGGAGTGAATGGAGAGTTTGATGCAGATGTGACGAAAAGTGAGACAACACAAGCAGGTTCTCCAGCGGAACCAGGGTCGGACAGGGGCGAGGTGACTGCTTCGGCCAGGGTTCAACAAACGGGGGCCCCCTGGAAGAGGGGCAATGGTTGAGGGGGGGGGGCAGGGGAGTAATGGTGGGAATGTGCTTGGATTCGCTGAAGCAGTTTGAGGACGTACTGACTTCAGGCTACAGTGTTTTCATTTGCCCTCTTCGCAATTGCACGATGCGTGTTGCACAGAAGCTGCTGAAACCTTCATTATCGCTCACAAACTGAACATACCATGCCATTCCGCCCGGCAGTTTCCCCTCACCAGGAGTTTCTCGAGATTCCCTATTGTGGCCTTGATCAGAACGTATTTGAATTTGCCTTCTGGATCGATGTCTACATCAGGAACTGCGTCCAATTTCGCTTGGTCTGTGTCTCCACTCATGTCTGCAGCGGAAGTGTATTTTTGCAATTTTCCCGAACAAGCAACTCTTGTCAGTTGTAGTTGTCTGCAAATAATTGCTGCTTGAAGTCCAAGACTAGCGAAAACTTGTCCTTTCATGTGGTCCTTCAGTTTTGGGTGCGCACAAACTTTACGATTGCAGCTTCAACTCGTGTGACATTTTTCTGGGACGCTTTTCAGGTCGCGACCTACTTAAACCATTCCAACTCCATGGCCAGTCCCGTGACTCTCGAAGATGGAATGAGGGACGTTTTTATGACAGTTGCAAAACAGGATCATGGCAGGTGTGATTGAAAGCGTTCGACGTTTGCTTCAAGACTACAACTCGGTGCAGAGATTGTGTTTGTGTTTCGTTGCGACAGTGATTTGCTCAATTTTGTCATCCAGTGTGAGTCCTGTAATTTGGTTTCTTGTGGCAGTCGCAGGATCCTGGACTGTGACGCTCTCTCTCAACAAGCTGACATTCTTTATCCCAGAGAGATATGTTTTCAGTGTGTTTGACTTCATTGACAGCATCGAATATTACGTGAAACGAAATCTTCTCCACGACAAAACTGTCAAGAGAAGCAATTTGTTCAAGGATGCAATGCTCACAAACCGTCCAGAAGACACGGTGGATATCCGTGCGCCTCCTGAGCACGAAGCTCGGACTTGTGTCCTTTACATCGTCAGGGATTTCATCAAATCGTGGTACGCAGAGTACATCAGCACAGAAAACCAACCGGTGGAAGAGGCCCAAGAGATTTTGGAACAGCTGACACTGGAGACTTGTGGACGTTTGAAAAGGGTGGACGTCACAGCTCTGGTCAATGTGGTGATCACAAGGTTTCAAGTGCACATCGCCGACTACAGTCAAGCTCAGGAGTTTCTGAACCAGCAACCCTTCTTCAGAAGCAAACGTCACACAGACAAACCCCAGTTCAGGAAGGTGTCCAGTGTCACCCAAGTGTTCAAATCACAAGGGAAATTTCACCTTGCTATGCAGAGTGAGGAGACCGAACAGGAGTACTTGCGTTCTGTTGTAAAATTCATCATGAAGATGTCTTTCCCCAAAGAAGCGTTCAAGTGCGATGCTGCGAGGGAGCTTCTGCTGGAAATTCTCACACAGAATGTCGTGGAAACGCTCGTCGATCTCATGAGTGACCCGTTCTGGCTGCACAAGGTCATGGTGCTCGTGCTCACAGACGATGAGGTGGAGCTCATCGAAACGACCTGTGATGAAGTGAACGATTCAGCCCCTGAAGAAAAAGAAGCTTCATGCTCAAATGCACAAACTCAGGTGGAAATTTTGATCTCTGCACAAGGCGACAGCTGTGGAGATGGAGATGCAAACCAAGCGCCTGTGTCCAAACTGGAGAACAGTCAAGAGCCAGAAGCAGCTGCAACAGAACACCTCAGTGAACAACATCACAATTTTACCGATACAATTGATTCGTGCCACAGTGCTTTGGCTGAAAGTGTCAGACCAATGTTCGTCATTGGCGACTCGGATGCGTTCCCACCGCAAACAGCAGAAAACTCCGAGACACTTTTGCGAGCGGCTCCTGAGGGGAGTTCCTTTTCTGCAGCGAACGGTTCCGCCGACCGTCCGTCTGAAGACGGGACGATCGTGACCGCCGAGAGCTCTTCTGTCGAAGCCTCCTGTTCTGATGCAGAAAGTCCGACAGCTGTGAAGCGGAAAGAAATTTACAGAGTCAGAAATCAAAAATGGAACCCTGAAGATGACGAGATACTCCCCACTCCATTCACCCTGTTCAATGATTCGTCTACATATCAAGAAACAGTCGACATATCAAACGCTGAAGCAGAACCCCGCTCAGTTCAATCGGCGCCAGATCTGCAGGGGTTAAAAATCGACTACGGTCCTGACATCAGTGGGATGGATCCCAACGCGTTGATCAAAGAAACGCCGAGAATCCTGTTCGCAGGTGTGCATATTCCAGAGACCGAAACGGCCCGAGAACCAGGAGGCGCGAGTCAGTACACGCTGTATTGCATTGAGGTGAGTCGCGACAGGTCTCTGAACGCAACGCTTCTCCTTCACTCAGTCAACAAGAACGAAACACGTTCGGCTGATCTGAATCTGTCAATCAAAGACCACGTTCTGTTTCAGTACGTGGCGTGGCACTTTCTGACCACCATCGGAAGATGGACTCAACAACCTGGCAGCGTAAAGCGCCGCTTCAGGGAGTTCACCACGCTACACGACCGACTGTTGGATCACCCTGTCTACAGCAAGAGTCTCAGAGGTGAACCACCGCGGTTAAAGATTGTTCCTTGCCTTAATGTTCCGTCACTTTTGCGTTTGGGCGAACGAGCACCCAGAGCATACAATGCAACGGCGCAGTGCCAAAGGTGTAACCGTTCGTCAGTATGGGAAGCCTTCAAATTTTTCTTACGAGAATCATGATTTTCAGATGTGAAAGGACCGAACAGATGGAGAGTGCTTCCCCTGGGGCAGCTGCACGAGAGAACTGTGGAGGGAAGGAGAAAGTTTCTCGAGCAGTATCTGCAGGTGAGTCGACTGCCTGCACCTGCTGCATCAAAGTGAAGATTTATATGATGAACAAAATCTGGCATCAATGGACTTTTGCAGAGCTTGTCGAAGAAAGAGGATGTTGGAACCAGCTTCGCGTTGAAGGAGTTTCTCGCATACGAGGCCGACACCCGAATCGCGTTTGTCAAGAAAGCTTCGGAATTGCCACGTCTGGACAAAGTGAAGTGGCGCCCCTCGTCTTCTGGACAAGTTTCCCAAATGACTTTGTGACGTGTTCACGCCACACAAATTTGCTCCGTGTTGATTTTGATTTTGACCACTTCTCCGTGCCATTGATTATAGATCATAGCAAAAACGTTTTCTGGTGTGATGAACAAAATCGCGAGCATGCCCGGCGCGGTGTACGATGCTGACGTCGCGACGCTGGCTGACGACACCGACAAACAAGTTCAGCGTGAAAACCAACAAGCTCAGGCGGAAACAGACGCTGCAAACCAGGAGGACCAAGACGATTTCGACATTGAATTCGATTTGTGGTATCCAGAAGAACAGGTTGGTTTCTTTGGCGTTTGACGTCACACAAAATTTTCCTGGCTGTTTTGGGGTGTTTTGGGTTCGTCTCCTTATTTGGCGTGTATCAAATTGCAGGAGGAGGCACACAACAACATCGAGAGCATCCTGTGGAAAGACACGTATTTGGCGGACAGCAGAGCGGCGCACGTTCTCTCAGAAGGAGACACCTCCGACTCGGCTGAGTGCGACTTCTTCGATCTGGTGGACTTCAGCGCAACTCCGCGGCCGGAAGGCGATGGGTGCGATCAGGACAGTTTGGACGAAATTTCAGGTGAGCACACGAAAAAATTAGTGTGTTGCTTTCGTCATGGGTCCGGCAAGTGGCAAGAAATTTCACGGATCTGACCCTTATTGGGGTGGGGGGCACAAAGTCAAAGCTGAGATGGCAAAATTTGCATTGCTTGTGTTGCAGGTCTTTCTGACACAGAGATCCCCTTGACGGTGAAGCTGCTGGAGCTCGCTGTGCAGTTGGCGGACGGACGCGAGGCGTGGGTCTGTCACGACAACGCGCTCCGCGTTTTCAAAATCATCCTGGGAAAAGCGCTCGACAGGTGAGTCGTGGTTTGTTGTTCACGTGTCTCGCAGCGTTTCTCTGGGTAGCCACAATCCGGCGAAGTGCAGCAAAACTTATTTCCTGTTCCCCTTACAGCCTCGTCAGCAGAGAAATCGCAGATCTGACCAGCGCCTCTGAATGCGCTTCGCACATCATCAAGCTGAGAGAAGTGTTGTGGCCGAACGGTCAGTTGGACACAGCGGACTCGGTTCCAGTGAGTGAAGAACAGAGGGCGCACACTCGCAGTCAAGCCAGACAAGCCTTGTACAACTTTTTCCCAGGTGAGACATTTCGATGGTAGTTTCCGTGGCTTCTTTACTTGGTTGGCTCGTCGAAGTTCTGTCGTGACAACTCGGCGTCTTTCAGCTGCGGTTCCGGTGATCGTGGGTCTGGACGACTTCAATCATTGCGTTGACGTTGTCATGCAGTGCATCGATCATCCACGACTCAACAGGTACCCGCAGGTTCAGTGATCGCTCGACCGAATTGTCTGTGTTCAAGAAACTTTGAGCGGACAAAATTGTACCCTTCAATTTGACGTTCAATTTTTGCAGGAGTTTTGCGCTCACCCTGATGGATCTCCTGGTCGAGGCCGTATACCCAGAGATCCGGTCCAGCTCGTGTCAACAACAGTTGATCAACACATCGGACACGACAAATTCCGACGATTCACGACTTCGATCCCTCTCCAACTGATACAGCTGCTTTGTTGTTGTTTTTACCGTGAACTCTTTGGTGCCACTGTTGAATGGTACTACGTCTGCGTTTCTTCGCCGAGTGCGTTGTTGCTCAAGCGTATGTTGCTCAATAAAGTTCCCTCCGACTTGGGGGCATTTATTTTCATTCGAGCCAAGTCGTGACAGCCATGTTCCGAATCAAGTCACAATTTGAAGTCGAACAACGTTTGTTACTGGAACATATATTTTGCTGCAAATGCGTGAACTCTGACAAATTTCACAGAGATTGATCATCATCAGTCACAACATCATCGTTGCCGATGCCACTGCCTGCGACAGCAACGTTCACCCCCCCCCACACACACACACACAAGTTTCCGGGAATGAAGTGTGTGCAAGAACATCGGCATTTCTCAAAGGGAATGCGGACTTTGCGGAAGACATTTACTGAGGCGGTCCCGGAGAAGGTGGGTCCAACAGAGCCTTTCGCCGTGCAGTTTCTTTCGACACGTTGTGATGCAGCTTTGTCAGTCGTTCCTGTGAAACAAGAACAGTTTGTGGGTCATTTTGGCACGAGCATCCACGATTTGCTCGAACACGGTGCACCCTGTTTGGCCTTTGTGCCGAACTCAGCACACAAGCGACACCAGTCATTTTGCCAACAAGTGACGTCACTACAGCAGATATTTTTGGGCAAACCTGTGCATTTTGAAGGATGTTGTTGACCAGCATAACTCGTCGGCGGGAATTGTTGAGTTTCTTGACGTACGGATCCAGCTCGATCGGAGGCTGCTGATTCTCAGAAATTTTCTTCAGATCTGTGGGATGCAAAGGCGAAGATAGTCGTGCCGAACAAGTTTCCAGTTTGCACAATGAAACGAAACATTGAAGGTGAAAGGACACCAATCCCACAATTCTACAGCTCGTTTGCAAGAAAAACGAGAAGACCTTCACCTTCACTCAGGCTGTCGATCTGTTGCCGCAGCTCAACTTGACTTTGTCTGGAACGAAAAACTGACAAACATCAGGCGAGTTCTCGAAGCATCAAGCACACGCGAGTGACGTGCTGTTCGGTTTGTTGTTCCGGAGCACTGCAATTTGCATCGAACTCGATGGGAAAAGGGTGACTGTGAGTCACGACGATAATTGTGCAAAGACCTGTAATTTTGGACGTCCACCTACCTGACGTTCCTGACCCTTTCATCCACCTCCTCCACCGCGGGCTTCAACAGTCCGATCAACCCTTCCGCCAGTGCATCTCTCGTCGTCGCATCTTCTGCGCCCGCCTGCATGTCACCAGCCTCAAAAACCAAAAACAACAAATCTGGGGGTCCTCCTTCTGTTGACTTCCGGTTGACAGCTTTTTAAATGTTGAGCTGAACAAGCGACGCGACGCGAATTCAACGCGATTCGTGATGTAGACGCGGACCGTCGTTTGTGACCTTGTTGCAGACGACACCGGCGAAGTCAGGAGACATTTTCTGCTGTGGAAGTTTGTGGTGCTCGACGATGGAGTTCGATCACCTGTTACACAGCGGATACTCACACGGCGTCCTTAGGAGTTGGCAAACATCTGGATTTGAGATTCTGCCTTCAAATCTCATGTTCCCAATTTTCATCACGTCAGTTCGTTTCTCTCTACTTTCAAATTGTGTTGACAGGCGACACAGTCAATTCAGTTTGCACACAGCTGCTGTCACTGAAAATATTGCTTGCCATACAGATCTATTAGTTTCATTCCGTGCAATGACATGTGCACGACCGCGCAATTGACAGAGACAGCGGCGGTATTCACATGTTGCCACCTGTCGTGCTGCACAGGTCTGCTTTGAAAATTTGCACGCACGCGTGTGAACTGAACAAGTGAACATTGTTCCTTCAAGTAATTTGCGTCCGTTCAGCATCCGCATGTCAAAAATGTAGCAGTGGGCTGGGAATTAAATTGTTCTGCGAAACCAATGCACACACACACATACACACACACACACACACACACACACACACACACACACACACACACACACACACACACACCTGCGAGCAGAGTTCCGTACGTTGTCTTTTTTCCTTGGATCCGAAAGTGTCTCATTCTAATCCCCGACCTTTTCTTTTGTAGAGACAATGACGATGCAGTCGAGGAGATCCAGAGTCTTCCGGGGCAGGCTCGGTATGGCGTGAACAGGGTCGAGGAATTTTTGAAGCCAATCGTAGCGAATGGACTGCAGTCAGTGCTGATCTTCGGCGTTCCGTCCAAGTTACCAAAGGTTTGGACAGTTTTGTCGCACGCTGTTTGCAAGCGTTTGCCGTGCAGCACACGTGCACGTGTACGCCAAGCCCAACCGCACTTGCAAACAAATTTTCTCTGGTCAAACCAGGACGCAACGGGAACCAACGCAGACACGAAAGTGACACCTGTCATCAGAGCGGTCACCAAAATCCGCTCGGCTTTCCCTGATCTTCTCGTGGCGTGTGATGTCTGCCTGTGCCCCTACACCAGCCATGGTCACTGTGGTAAGTACGTGGAAAGTCAAGAGTGGAGTGGCCCTGTTCTGTTTCCGCGACTTCGGCCCTTGGGTGGAGAAAGGGCGAAGTCAGCCATTCGGCTTACTCGGTTCGCCGGATGCGGAAATGGAACGCGGCCAGTGATTCCACTGCATGCAACGTCTGCTGTTCAGGATTCACATTGGGTTTGTGATTTCAGGAATTCTTTACGAAGACGGCAGCATCAACAACGCAGCCAGTATCCAACGACTGGCCGAGGTGTCGCTGGCCTACGCCAAGGCAGGTGTGTTGTTTTTTGTTCATTGACGAGCATCCAAAAGGAATGGTTTCATTCCCAAACTAATCCCACTTCTCCTTCTGTGCAGGTTGCCAGGTGATCGCGCCTTCCGACATGATGGACGGCCGAGTCGGGGCCATCAAGAAGAAGCTCTCAGGAAACGGACTCGGCAGCAAAGTCGCCGTCCTCAGTTACAGCGCCAAGTTCGCTTCCGCTTTCTACGGCCCTTTTCGGTGAGTTTCGGCCCTTTTGGGTGAGTTTCGGCCCTTTTGGGTGAGTTTCGGCCCTTTCCGGTGAGTGTCGGCCCTTTTCGGTGATTTTCGGCCCTTTCCAGTGAGATTTTGGTCGCTGATCATTGAATCAGTTCTTTCCTGCAGCTTCTTTCTGTTTCGTTTGCAACAACGACAGAACACGCGTACGAACGGGTAAACTCGAAAAACCTTGCAGTTTTTCTCGTACGCTGGACTGTTCTGAAGGTCTGTTTCGTTGCAGGGAAGCAGCCAAGTCTGCTCCAGCGTTCGGGGACAGGAGGTGTTACCAGCTGCCTCCGGGCTCCCGGGGACTCGCAGCGCGCGCAGTGGTGCGTCATGTCACGTGGTCATTGTGACGCGTGGGTAGCGATATGCTGTTTGAATGTGCAGCTGCAAAACTGAAAAAAAAAACCACGGGTGGATCCAGTGCCTCCAGAATTCCCAGATTCATTCGAAGAAGAGGAAGAAAAAAATTCATACAGGCGTGTAGTGACAATAACTGGAGGCATCACGTCCCCACATAACCCAGGACAAAGCAAAAACAATGCGAGTCCCACCCCCAGGACCTGCCTCCAAATTTTTGGAGACCCCCTCCCCTGGCCTGTTATTTGAGGCGGGCCCTACCTGCCGAAGATAAGCTTCGTTCCCGGCAGGTTCCACTGCGCTTCCGCCTCCTCTGTATTCAAAGTGACGGCGGCACAACAATAAGGGGCGTTTTGTCTGTGAGGTGGAGGTCGGCTGCGTTGTCACCCTCCCCCCGGATCATGACCGATGTTGTCCGTGTCTGTTGTTGTCAGGACCGAGACGTGGCCGAGGGCGCCGACATGTTGATGGTGAAACCGGGAATGGCGTATCTGGACATCGTGAGGCAGACCAAAGACAAGGTAGGGACCGTGAAACCTGTGACGACGTTCTTGGTGTTTTTCAATTCTGATTCTGTTTTGTATTTCTGTGTTTTCACCAAAAACCGGTCGCCACGATTTGCAGCGTTCAGCATTCAGATTTTTGGGTTGCAGTACCCGAACCACCCGCTGGCGATCTACCAGGTGTCGGGGGAGTACGCCATGCTGTGGCACGGCGCGCAGGCGGGCGCGTTCGAGCTGCGGCGCGTCCTCACCGAGACCCTGACGAGCATGAGGCGAGCCGGTGAGTGTGCGAGTGAGGTGATCTGGTGGGTGTGCGCGTGATAGGGATGGCTGTGTGATCCTTGGGTTGGAAGGTCGTTGCCACCTCCAATTCGTTCCAACATGTCAGCGGTTGGCAACTTGCGAGCGGACAGAATTTCTTTGCTTTCTTTTTGTTTCGGTTGGTCTGGGAATACGTCCCCAGGTACCAAAAGTTCGCCATGCATTGAGGAGTTTATGTCAGACGCCTTGAAAAAGTTGACAGCTTTGGTTGGTGGAACAGGCACAGGGAGAGTTGGCTGACGTCTCCCAGTTCAATTTGGTGTCGACGTTTCGTTGCCTGTCCATTTCTGGAGCATGGCATTGAACAGAAGATGAACTTTCTTTTCAGGAGCTGACATCATAATTTCCTACTACACTCCCAAGGTGCTGGAATGGCTCAAGGAAAGAAAATAACCCTGCCGGATCACAAATCAATGAGGAACGCTTCGAAGAGTGGAAATCTAAGACTTGACTTCCCTTCGATTCGCCTCGAAATGTTGGAAAGTTGACACCAAAAATCGACAATTTGTGCACGGCAAAAGGAAAAGAGTGAATGTTGACGCGAATATTTATAAATGCAAGGCAAAGAAAAAATTGTATTTCTTTGAAGCTTTCTTGCAAAAACAAGGTGCACTCTTTGAAGGACATTGTTGTTTGTTTTGTTGGTTCCGATGATCAAGAAGCCAAATCAAAATGTGCTCGTCAAATTCCAGAAATAACCCAACAAACAATTCACTTGAAAAAAGGTTGTTTTGTCTTTTCTTCTCGGGCAGTATGACGCTGCATTCCGCCGCTGATGTTTTACAGCGCGACAAAAATTCTCTTTTTGTACAAGAGAAAAGCGAAGACGCACCAGACACCGGTGGCCCACAGAGCCATGGCGGTGTGGTGCCAGTGATCGTCGGTGCTCACTCTCCAGCGAACAGGGAAGTACGTTCCAAACACCCAGTGTGCGACGTAGACCAGGAGAGAATTCAAACCTGCAAGGAAAAAATACTTCTCGATTTTTTTTATTTGCGAGACAGAAGTACGGTGTTTACGCGTCTTCTTCTTCAGAGAGTTCCCGGGAGTGAGTGAGCACTGTACTTAGTGTGATAATTGCAGTAAAAATGTCAACATCAATTTGCGAAGTGATTTTGGCAGAATATGTTTTTGAATTGCTTCTAGTCACGTAACTGTCTGGTTTTTGCGACGCGAGTTCGTTGCTTTGTTCGCTCAGTTGCGATCGCGTCGCATGCAAAAGACCGTCCACGCGATGCGTGCGTGCTTGGACGACTTTTTGTGCGTTGCCGCTTAGATTTGTGAGATCCTGCCAAGAAAGAAGTTTGTCGACGCACCGGGGTAGCGGAAAGGCGCACCAGACCATACACCGTGCAGGTCAACGACAAGATACAGGGCGGTGAGCAGGATGAATGCCATGGAGGACAAGGCCAGCGCAAATGATAAAGACCTGAAACACAAAACGTACAATTTGAGCGCATAAATATCTCTGAGCACTTTGTTGTCTGGTGGAGCTTTTTTTGGTCTGTTAACGTTGGGAAATTTAGGGATCTCTCAACGCCTGATGTTTTATTACGTTTTGGGGACTTTCAGTTTTGCTGGTTGGTTTGTTTTCATGTGTGTGTGTGTGTGTGTGTGTGTGTGTGTGTGTGTGTGTGTGTGCGTGTGGTGGCGGTGTGTGTGTATGTGTGTGCGTGTGTGTGGTGGCGGTGTGTGTGTGGTGGCGGAGTGCGTGTGTGTGCGGAAATTTACGTCTCTGACCGCAAGTTTAGAGATCGCAGAGTTGCAGAACGAGCGCATCAGCAGTTTTCTCACCAGAGATTTTTGTTCACAGGAATCCAACCATCGTTTTGGGTTCCTTTGCACAAAACAGCAGCAATGCCTCCCTGAAAGAAAGGGGCTCACTGTCTTCTCTTTTGGTCACAAATCGTCCGTTTGCTTTTCTTTTCGTCAGCCCGGTCGAGATATGTATATAATTGAATGTAACTTAATAGGGTGAACACACAACACACGATATCCCAGCGCAGAGACTCTAACCAGAAATATGGCGAAGAGAAGCCATCTGATAACGCGTCCATTGGGAGATTTATGGTAGACTACTATTTTTCCAGCCTGAAAAAGACCGAATAAGGATATAATTTCGCAACTCGCTAGTAAATCAGCTCCTTGAATTTCATCATTCGTCTGGTGGTGTGTCTCGCTGTTTGGGTTGCAGACAACAACGTAGGTTTCAGTGTGACAGAATTGTTGCAATGCGTCAGCTGCCAAAGTCCCCTCTCAACAATGTGTGTGCGTGTGTGTCTGTGTGTGTGTTTATACAGACCTGAAGACCGAGAAAGCACATGAAGGCCGCACACAGTGTCCCAAGAATTCCTTCGGGGTCAAAATTTTCAGTTGCGCTGTACAATTCCTGCAAAGAGATGGAATCTTCCCTCCCAGCATGAACTATCCTTCCTTACTTGTAACCCTTCCGTTGCCAGGGGCTCGAGGTCCCTGGATGCGTTGCAGAGGTCTTCACCTTGAATGTTGCCCATCGGAAGATGTGCGCGTCTCCCAGAACAACACGGTCTATGTACCCAGCAGCCCCTCCGGTACAGTTGAAATTCTCTTCCCCTTCGTGCAGTCCTCCAGGTCCGAGGTAGCCTCTGCAGGGTGTCAAACATCAGATGGTCAGTTTGTCAAAAACAACTGCATCTTGTTGAGAAACGAATTCAGTACACCACGGCACCTTGGGCATCCTGGAACAGGCATCAGGAACGTGAGACACAGGTACGCCGTGAGAAGAGCGAGATGAAACAGCCACTCAGCCCAGTAGTCTGTGAGGTCTCGGAACCAGTAGCGCTTCCCTGTCTGAAAGAAACGTGTCGCAATGCTTGTCTGAACAAACGCACACGCAACGGATCAGATGATTCTCTCGCATCGGAACTTCTGAAGCCACTGTGACTGCATGCGGAGAGAACCTGCAGCCCTGCACGTTGCCGTATTCACCCGTGTTTGAAGTGGCGCATCCTTTGCTTTTGAACGCGGGACTGTGGTTCCAGAAAAATAATTGAACGTTGGAGTGCGACAAAGACAAGGCTGCGAAGTTAATACACCTCGGTGAATAGGAACACAGGGTCACAGGCACAACTTTGTTCTTGCGAGTGCATGTCGGACTTCTTCAACGGTGTGGTGATCAACCAGGTACCAAATTGTTTGCGATTTTTCTTCGACTTCAACTTGAATTATCTGGTACACAAACCCCATCTGTGCGAGACTTTGCGAAGAAAGCGTGTGGCATTGCAACGAGAAGGTAGCACAGGGCGAGTCGCTGCAGGACCCCAGGAATTCGCAGCTCCTCCAGCCTGACGTCTGAAACACAACAAGGTCCGTTGGAACAATGGGAGGAGTGAAATTCTTGTTGCTAATTGTGAGGTAGGAAACAAAGTTTTTTACGCACATCCACCAGAGTTCAACGACAGCCCAATGAGAAACAGGATGAAGGTTCGCTTCACGACTTTCAGAAGGATGTCCTTCACCGGCACGTCTTTCTTTTTCATGCCACGAAAGGAAAAAGCCATTGAAGTTCCCATGATGAACACAAACCTGAAAGTGAAATTTGTAACTTTTCCTTCGTCCGAATTTCGTTTTGAACAAACACAGAAGCATTTGATATTCAAAGGCTGTGCGTGTATCAAGAGCGATGTCCAGCTCTTTCGCATTGGGGGGGGGGTGCTGACCCTTGCTTCCATCCCCCCCCGACCAATGAAAACGAAATTTCCCCTGATGTATGTACCACAGACAGAGAACTGTTCACTTCCAACAGTTAAACTTTAACCTCCCTGACTTCAACCCTGGATTCAACAGAATACATGTCATACGACTTGAGGCAGAAAAACCAAGCTCATATTTACCAGGGGAAGACGAGGTCAGCCACGGTGAGCCCGTTCCACTCCGCGTGCCCGAAAAACCAGAACTCCCCTCCTCCGTAGTTCACAAAGATCATGATCACCAGCGACAACCTAAAAAGCGTGTGTGCGCGAGTGTGTGTGTGTGTGTGTGTGTGTGTGTGTGTGTGTGCGTGCGTGCGTGCGTGCTCAGCTATTCCCATTTCAGATGCGAAGTGACGTCGGTGACGGTTTGTCGTCGCAATCCGATGAGCCTTCGTGAATTATATTCTCACCCTCTGAAGGTGTCTAGTGATCTCAACCTTCGCTTTTTGACGCTTTTGCCAAGGTCTGGCCTCTTGTCGTTGTTGTTTTCTGTCACATCATTGGTGTCTTTCAATTCCTGCACACGACAAAAATTTTGATACATGTTTATACCGGCTTCAGAACACAACACGAAGGCTGCGCCCTGAAAATTTTGCAGTTTCTGGCCAATTTCGCCAAAGAGGGACGGGGTCCGGCAGCACCATCAAGTTGGGCTCTGGGTGGGACCGAATCTGGTGCTGCTGCCAGATCCCTTGTGCACACACACACACACACACACACACACACACACACACACACACACACACACACACACTGGTGTCTATTGCACGCAGCCCACGGTTCTGTGAAGCCGCGGGCTTGAAAAACAAGAATTCGTTGTGCGGTTTGGTGAACGTACGAGGGTGGTGGTGCTGTTGAATTCGCTCTCAGCTGGATTCTTTTGTTGCATCCAGGACGTAAGTTTGACGTAGCATTCCTGTCTGCAAGACACCAAGACGAGACCTGCTGGAAATGGAACTGGAACCAGAATTTGAACCAGAACTGCAAGTGAAACCACAATTGGAACCAGGACTGGACAAGAACTCGAACCAGATCCAGAACTTGCACTGGAACCAGGTCCAGATCCAGATCCAGATCCAGATCCAGATCCAGATCCAGATCCAGATCCAGATCCAGATCCAGATCCAAAGCCAAAGCCAAAGCCAAAGCCAAACTGGAACCAGACCCAGAACTTGCACTGGAACCAGGTCCAGATCCAGATCCAGATCCAGATCCAGATCCAAAGCCAAAGCCAAAGCCAAAGCCAAACTGGAACCAGACCCAGAACTTGCACTGGAACCAGGTCC
>JAAUXT010072894.1_pt1 | contig 28272 bp, 27 predicted proteins | sample 7278171 | NCBI WGS metagenome assembly JAAUXT01 (sample SAMN14350112, study PRJNA611818) | marine sediment metagenome | isolation source: surface marine sediment (1.8m) | place: French Polynesia: Moorea | collected 2018-08
CCAGACAATATGGACCAATTGACCAATTGTCCCAGGCCAGCACCATTGGCCACCAATAACCCCTACAGGGGGGGGGCATGACGGGACATGGGACAAGGACAAAAGGGGGACGTCTTGGCTAAGATGCCATATATATGTGTACATAGCCAGACAATATGGACCAATTTTCCCAGGCCAGTACCATTGGCCACCAATAACCCCTATAGGGGGGGGCGTGATGGGACATGGGACATAGGACAGAGGACAAAAGGGGGACATCTTCTCTGAGTTGGCATATATACCCAAAAAAAATTTGGCACTACCACTAAGTGCTCTTCCCTAAAGGGACTTCGCACAAAAATAAAACGTGCAAATTTTTCCAGTCGACAGCAGTTGAGTTGCACGTCACAAAGGTCTCGAGTCACACTTCAAAGACGGTGCAGCCTCACTGAAGAACGCTTCAGACCGTGGGATGCAGGGGAGTCATGATCCTCCAATCCTTGCCGTCCGCTGAGCCTCCTGTGTAGATTTGTAGTCCGGGGCCCGTCCCCTTCACATCAACTCGGCCTAATCAGCGGCGTGTGTTATTGGCGCGCCGGGACGACGGGGTAATGAAAACGAGCTGAGGAGCATCAAGTCCAATTTTTGCTTTGCTGAGGAGTTTGTTCTTTCGTTTGAACAGACAACGAAGGGCACAGCTCCATTACGGTTTGGACCCGCTCTGAAGACGTGAAACGAGTAGCGCCGACACACCTGAAGTCAAAAAGGAATTCGTGACGCTCCTGGGATGTTGTTTTCGACGACCAATTCTTGTGTCCTTGGAAACAGATTTCTTGGTGGCAACCCTGCAACTAGATCTGGGGTATCTGTGTCCACCGCATCCCACGTTGGTTGCCTCGCCCTTTTTCTGGATGAGCACAGAAGTTGTTGGTCTTGTCTCCTCTCCTCAGTCTCCCCGAGAAGAAAATTGACAGTTCCTAGCTTCTGGCGACAGCAAACACTAAGGATGTGGTACTCGTACGAAACCAGGTGAACGAGGCCTGGATTGATTCTGCAAGGATACGTTCGTCGCTTCTCTGCCCACCTGTGACCTGATGCAGGGCGGACATTCCAATCCAGCTCAACAAGCCACGCGAGACTGTGTGGTTCTTTTGATGTGTGTCTATCGCCTTTTGAACGCCCCTTTCCCCGTCTTTTTCCGCCGCTGAATGGCCATAAAATCCGCACGTGTCGTGAATTATGCCACCGCAGTCAAGTCCTCGTCAGATGTTGCAGTCAGCCACAATACTGTTCTGTCCTAAAACCTGGAGACAACATTGAGGATATGTCAAGATGAGAATCTCTTGAAATGAATGGTGGCGAGCTTCCTTTTGTGCAGAAAAAGTTTCAAATTTGTTGCTTGAACTTGAAAAGTGAAGTGTTTCCCAAATTTCGACTGCTAGAGTCATTTCAAATTGTGTATGCAGTTGAAACAACAAGTGAATCAAGGGTGTCACGAGCCTCTCAGCGACTGGTGAACAGATTGGTTTGTTCCTGTGGTGCGCTGTCAGGCCTGGTGTCTCTGTGTCATTTGGTCAAAGCCGCCGAGCTCAGGGGCAGGACTTCTCAACCAAATGTAGGGAGCACCCCTGAATCATGTCTGAGTCTCTCTGTTGCATGATTCACTCCAACACAAGGTTGTAGTTGTAATCGACATCTTTTTCCACCCATGGAGCACGAAAAATCTTTGAATTGACCCTGTTGACATCAACATTTACAAACAGAGCTGTTCTCTAGACGCCTTGAAATCCCACAACTTGTTGTTGATGTCAGACGGTTCTATGACCAACAAAATTCCAGGTTCAGCTCGTGAAACCTCAAGGCGACAGCGTGGAAGCTGACTTCTCGTGGCCTGTGTGGGGCTGCACTCACAGCGGAACGTGTATCTTGAAGTTCCTCACGTCAACTGGGGCTGCAGCGAATATCAAGTGCGTTGCTACCCGGGAAAACAACCACTCGAGTGATGGGCGACGGAACGACAGAAGTCTTTGCTGGCACCTTGATCATGAATCCGCCTCTGATACATCTTGGTGAAAAGCTCGGCTCCGACGAAATGACTGTTGGCTCAGTGATTACACTTGTCTGCAGCGAGCTATTAGCCCATAAAACCCACTTAACCCGCCAACATACCGCTAATGGCCGTTTCCTGGGGTCTTGGCGCTCGAAGACCGAACCTGGTTTGTCGTGCGCCATTCACAGCGGGCAGCGCGGTCAGAGTCACCCCGGACGGAGTGTCACCTCTGCGAGTGCAGAAGTGCGTTTCTTGAGGAAGGAAGTGGGAACAGTTTGTCCAAACAGGAGAGTGATGTTTCACCAGGATCCAACGAAACCTCAGCAGAGTCAGGTGTAGGAATCTGCCCTGTGAGTGATCGCTCCATTTTCAGGCCGTCGACTTTCCGTATACAGAGTCAATTTGTCCCAATTTGAGGCAACGGCTGGCCACTGTCAGACTGTGTGCTCAAACTTGCAAACATGAAGGTACCCGTTTTCCTCGATTCTGCCTGGCTGCCGGGTGAGGTCTATCAAAACCCCTTGATTAGAGAGCTCGTGCCTTCTGACAAAAACGCTCGGACATGTGAATTCTCTGTGCAACATTTCGACAGTCATCCGGACGAATCGCTCACACACGAAAGCACAAGCCCGTCTCCTCCCATCGAGCTGGGCACGACTGATCTCTGTGTATGTGGGCTGTTACACACCAAGCTTGGTTTTACGAACAAAGAATCGAGGACGTTGTCGGCAGACCCGACATGGAGGTGAACTTGCCCAGATGAGGCCACAGACTGGGCTGTGATATCCACCAGAACTTTGATGGTCTTCCAGGCAAAGCTGAGAGTTAGTCCTTTGTTCCAGGGGCACTTCCTGTTCGGTTGGTTGCCAAAAGTGAGGGGCCCATGGAGGTCAGGTCGAACCATTTTGGTGCATATTCTGACAATCCACATCCCAACCCCCAGGTGCACCGACAAAACTCTGTATGTTTTGTGTGACATTACTGATTGCATGTAGACAATGTGTTGAACCGAATATGATGGACATGAGCAGAGAACCAAAGCAGAAGATTGCTGCGGTGTCCACGGGAGAATCCAACGTCTGGGCTTGATCTGGCTCCTCTTCGAACGAGTGTCCTTGCCGCGGTGTACTTTGGAGAGTGAGAAAAGTGCGTGCAAACTTGGTCTGCTGCTTGCAGTTCCCTCAACCATCGCACATCATGACTTCTCTCGCCAGTGTGAAGAGGCGGCGCTGATAGGAAGTGGCTGTGGCGAGATCGAACCTCGAGCTCTCAGTGTGAGCCCAGACGCCGAGGGGGCAGGATCCGGCCGGCGAGCAAGGCAGCTGGTAAAAGTGCATCACGACAGACGAACTCCGGATACAGGAAACGTTCAGGGAAGGCTCCTTGCAGTTCTCAGATGCTGTTTGACAGACTACTTGCAGAGAATTTTTAATTCAGGGTGGAAACGCAGACTCACGGGCGAGAGGTTGGTGAAGGCTTCCTCGAGGTTTCGGTCTGGGTTGGTACAAGGGTCAATCGAAAGATTTGGTTTGGCGCACTTGTCATGCGGAAATTTTGGCTTCCTCGCCTGCATGCTCACAAAATTTGACGAATTTGTCACGATATTTGGTGTTCTGTGTTAACTTCATTTTGCGCTTCAGCACAAAATCTGGATCAGTGCAAGAACCACGCAAAAACAAACAGAAATTGAATCAAACAGCAAACAGTGAGCTGCAAGTTGCTTTCTGGCCCAGATTCACCAGCCAAGGGACTTTGCCACTTTGGAAACATTGTGAAAGAGATTTTGCCCATTTCACCACTCAAAAAAGAGCAATGACATTGTTTCTGGCCTTTTTCATACGACTGCGGCGTCTCTTAGATTACAAGTTGACCTCACCTTGAACACGTTGCACTCTTGATCAGTGCGTGTCCTAACCTTGAAAACACACTGCAGCGTTCTCAAAGTGGCAAACACAAACTTGCAGCAGCTGGATAATCCCGAAGACTCAGACTCGGACAGTGACCAGAGGGCTCTGGTCAGTTTTCGCCGCTTGACCGGAAGTGTTCGACACCGGAAGTAAACATGTCGCTGCTGACCCTCAGCGCGAAGCTGGACCGCTCGGACGGCGGGACGTCCTGGGGCTTTCGCATGTACGGTGGCAAGGACTTCGGAACCCCGCTCACCATACAGAGGGTAAGTGAGCCGTGTGGGTGTGTGTGTGTGTGTGTGTGTGTGTGTGTGTGTGTGTGTGTGTGACAGGGGTGCTGGTGCCTGCTGTTTGTCTTCACTTGTCTCTGTGTCTCTGCAGTTTTTATGTGTTCTTTCGTCTGTCATTCTATGAATCAGAATTTCCGGTCCCCTCGTTTGTTGGGTCCAGAGACTCTCTTGAGGTGTTCGATTCATTTCTATTATTTCATCGTTTCTCTTTCTTACGCACACTCTTGTGTTTCGATCAAGTTTTGTGGCACGAAGCTAAAGACGAATGTGATTGAAACGCTTCAAGTCATTTTTGATTCTCACGAACAAGACAATCCGAAACAAACAGGACCGAACTGTCCCTTGTGGTGCCTGGATCCGGCTGTGTCTTCACCACTTTTGGGCAATAAAAACTCGACAAATATTTGACCGCACCATTCACGCCTCCGTTATCTCCTTTGGAACAGCAATAAACCTGAGGAATCTTTCCATTCGTTTGTGCATGACATGGTCAGGTCCCGCGACCACCAAAGCTTCAAACGTTCTGAATTCTCTTGTTTGGACCCCCTGTGTGCACGTTGGAAGGATTAAATATTTCTGTTGATTTCCGGTTTGGTCGTACATCTGAATTTGCATTGATTAGGAAATCTGACATGTTGTGTTCATGTCTAGCGCGGGTCTAAAAGCGGCTCCGAGGCTGGCATTCCGTGCATTACAGCCCAGGCTCCAGGCTCCCGTGCCCTCAGTATCCATGAGTATTGGAGCAGCTTGGGCAGCTTCACCTGGCGAGTACTCGGCCCACAGTACATGTACCCAGCCACGTAACTGTGCTAATCTGCACTCTGAATACACAGTCTTTCTCAATGTGACCAACTACACACAGGTTTGGTCTGTTCGCCTTGTTTCGGGAAGCCCAATTTTTTTTCCTTGAAGTAGATCCAGCTGAATCGTTGGATTACCAATCCGGTTGGTGATCAAGGGGCTATATTTATTTGTGTGTGATGAGTCTGAAATGGTTGTGCTGTGTGAAAGACGCTCTGCGACAAACCAGTCAGGGAAAGCACCATGATGAACACGTCTCAAACAACGAACACAGCCCTTTGAGAGTGTCTCGCTCTGATCCGATGAAGACCTCAAGAAAATTGGCAATCTTAATTTGTTGAGGTTGAGCTGATCGCTTCTTCAATCGACCCCAGTGGCCTGCTGACAGAACAAAACAACACAGGGCGCGAATCAACGACTGATTACTCCCCCTCAGACTCCTGTCAACTGACTATCACTGTGACAACTCAAAAATGTCATCTTGGATCGTTGCAGGTGACGCCCGGGAGTCTGGCGCAGCGCTGCGGGCTGCATGAGGGCGACGTCATCACCAAGATCGGCGATGCGCCCACCGAGTTCATGCACCACAAAGAGGCTCAGGGGCGCATCATCCACTCCGGGAACAGCCTCGAACTCGCGCTCGAGAGGTGAGCCCCGGCCCAGCAACTGGAGTTTTGTTGTCTGTGTTTGTTTGGTTTCATTTGCTTTCTTTTGTTTCCAAAGTTATTCTCTTTGCTGACACACCCGAGTGTCAAGACCTCAGATCAAACACGGCCACCAAGGCCATGCTGACACGAGAGTTTTGGCTTGAACTTCAGATCCGGGAGTTCATATTGTGGATGGTTCGCACCTCTTAAAATCTGCAGGAAGAAAGCTGATGATGTTCGTGTTTTGCCAGAGTGTTGCTCTGAACATCAGTTGAGTATTAGGCGATTACTCATGGCCCAGGTACTCATAATAATCAATACTCACCGCGAGCTTCCAGCTTTATCATTGGGTTGAGCTCAGCACAGATGTCTGGAGTTGCGCACAAAACATTGAGGGTGCTTTGCTGCTGTGGTTTTGTGTGAAAGCAAAATAGCCGGAAGCCTCCTGCAATGCTGATGGGAAGCTTCGGGGATTTTCCCACAAAACGAGGTTTCAAAATCAAAATTCGAGAATGAATAGTACGGCCACAAGTTCTGCTGTGTGCATTCCTTTCCAAAATATCAACTTCCATTGATTTCACTGCAAGCATGTCTCCAGGGGAACAGAGATTCGGCAGACTTGACTTTTGTCCCGCGTGAAGCAGACACCTGAGCTTCCGAACCCGGACCAAAGACAGAACCAGTGGAATGCCCGTGGGTGAATGAACTTTGGAAGAGATGCAGTGATTGAACTGCAAATGGGAGATTGGGAGAGGACGAGCAAGTGACGTCGCTCGGATGAGAAAGACAGTTGAAATGGGAAGGTAACTGACGCAAAGCTTGGGACGAGACAAGCACGATTTCTGTCTGTGCGAATATTTATGAAGAAATCGAGACGCATTGATTGAACGTCTGAGCGTGTGAATCTTGATAAAGAACCAGGAAAAGCCGAAAATAGCGCGAAGAGGGTGTCGGAGGCTGGGAGAGATGATTCCTACATCATGGTAACTCACCCACGACCCGACCTGGTCTCGAAGTGTGGGAACGGTGCAGCAATCTGCATCTCTCTGAATATCGAAAATTCAAGGCCCTTTGGATCTCATGGAAGCTTTGGACTCAAATACCAACACTCCACCTCATTTTTGCGCCTTTCTGTGTTTTGAAAGCAATTTGAAGCAAACAGTTCGGATAAAGCTTGTTGTGTGGTGATTTTAGATGCTGCCTTCTCAGTCATCAAACCTCCAGCTGTGCTCCCTGCAATTGTTCTGGAAGAAGCCAGAGTCAAGGTCCCAGACAGAGGTTTCCAAAAATAGTTTTGTTATCTTTGAACTCCACTGCTGAACCATGAACTGAATCGACAGAAATTTGAAGCTTTCTCATCTGGTTTGATGGGGAGATTTGTTGTTGAAATTGATGGATTGGTGTTCAGACACTTTGGAGATGGAGGGTGCACATGAATAAAACCAATTTGTCAAGGTTTGGGTCAAGACCTTTTTCCTGACAGGAGCAGTCACCGCTGCCATTGAAAGTCAAACTTCTGCTCCAGGTTCTATTTCAAGATCAAGGTTGGCTGTTCCAAGATCAAGGTTGGCGAACCGCGCTGTTCTTGCTTCGTTTTACCACCGCACACAAAACTGTGAAGACGTTTTTGACAGTGCACCGCAATTTTACACGCAGTAAAAAGTGTGACTGAGGCATCGTGAGGCAACAAGAGGCAGTCAGCGTCAAGGACTCTTCTGAGAAGTGTCTCCACTCTTGACACTCCCGTCGATCAGTGTGCTGTTGATTTGCCCGGAGACTCTCGAGTGTTCGAACGGGAAATAATCAAGAATTCAATGAATCCAATTCAATTGGGATCCAATTGACTTCAGTCTCAGAGATCGATCCAGAGGTTGGTCTCTCAAGGAATCTCACTCGAAGGCCATTCTCGACTCTGTCATTGTTCTTGCTGTATTCTACAGGAGGACTCACTGAAATGGAGCCTCTTCGTTTTGTTTCTTGTTTCGTTTGTGTTCGTTTGATTTCTCAGTTTTCCTGAGTACTGTATATTTTTCGTGTTTACTTGAATTTTTCATCCTTTTGCGTCTTCTTCTCCAAATCAAGACTTGCACAAATACACACAGAAAATATCTTGTTCAGCACAGAGCACAACAGAACACAACACTGCATGAACGCATAAAATGAAAAGTTTCATGGTTTCGTGTGGAAAACCAGCCCCCACAAACCAAAGAGCACTTTGTCCCACTTCATTTGCAAGCGCAATTGGAGTGGAAATGCCGGGAAATGTTGAAATGTGGTCTTGTTCACAAGTTCCTTCTAAAACGAACCAACAAGTTCTTCAAACAAACACAGCAACAAAAGTTTTTTCCACACTCACGAAACGCGCCTTCGTTTTCACATTTCTGTTCCTGTTCACGTCCTTGTTCGCAAAGCGAAGAGGTTGTTCCGAGTGCCGTAAAAAATGTTGAGGAAATAACAGCGGATAAATTCGCATGAACAGTTGCAACTGTACTTTCAGGGCGTATGATCACATGCAGCGGTAGGTCTCGTGGAATGACTTCGCAAGCTTGTGCAACTTTCTTGATCTTTCAGAACATTTTTGTAGACCTTCGCGTAGAGGATTTAGCAATTTCACTCAAACACAAGTACTTCAGTTTTGGAGCATTATCACCGTGAAACTGTACCTGCTTCCTAGTTTTTCTCTTTCTTTTCTTCCTTGACATGACAAAATCTTGGCTGAAACACTTGGGGCGGAGGTTCGTCCAGAGACTTGTCTGTGGAGCCGCACGACTGAAGTGATGTTTGTGTCTTCGTGAATGAACAAAGTGCTTTGTTTCTGTCTCACGTGTACGTCCTGCATTGAATCTGTTGACCACGTTCGCCGAAAATCTTTCGTCTCGCAAATTGGCTGTTTGCGTGACGAGAGAGACGGGTGTTGTGTTTTTGCTGACCATCAACTAACACTGGTCTTCTTTGTGTCTCTTGACGCATCGCGGTGAATGATCCGAGCATCTGCAATATGCAAACACAACGGAGACTTCAGATTCTTTTTCACGCGTTCTGTACGCAGGTCACGGTGCAGTCTGAAAGTCCCTACTGTGAGTGTTTGGCTGCATGAAAATGTCGGACATCGATGACATTCTTCAATGGAAGGTTTCCACTGAATCTGGATGTCACGCTGAAGATGGTGTGTCTTTGTTGGTGTCGTGCTCTTTTGCTTCGGATTGCAAAAGACTCTTCAGTGAAACCAAGCAGGTTACGCTTCCATTGAGTCACCACGCAGTGTTGTACCAAATGAAACTGCAAAAAGGTGTCAAAAACAACACCAAGCTGACCACAGTTCTGAAGCACGAGTTCATCTCGGCTGTGGAGCTCTACTCTCGTTCTGCTGAGGCTGGAAAATCGAGGCCCAAACAAACTTTCTCTTCCGTTTACACCACGTCCTTGCCTGTTCTCTTCGCCACTCCTCCGTGTTCGTGAATCAACATCTTTCTTCAGTTTTCTCATTGCCTTTGCAGAGGGAGTCGCGCGGGGCGGGGTCCGGGCTACGGGACGGCTGCGCCGCGGCAGCAGTACAGCCCTGCCGCCGCACCCGCCGCGCCCGCCGCGCCGCCGCCGCCACCTGGAGCACAATACACTCAGGTAAGGGACGTCTCTCTGTCTCGGCGTTGCAAAGAGGATTGCAGAGTTTGCTTTTGTTTTCCTGCCGCTTTCAGTGAGCAGAACATTGAGGTTCAGCAGGTACTGCTGTGGAATTCTGACTTGTTTTCTGTAAACTGGACTACGATCTCCTTGAGATTCTGTCCTTTTTACAGAGCAATGTCTTTGTCGTTCACATCTGATTCTCACTTGCAGACAAAGCTCTTGGATTTGACTTGCTTGACCGTTGATCACACACGCACGCGCACGTACGCCAACACACACGTACACACGCATGCAGAAACGACAAACGCATCAACAAGGTTTTGCACGCTGTCTTTTTTTGTTCGCAAAAAACTGAGACTGGTAAACGGCTTGCACACACTGTCACGTTCTACAACAGTAAATACCCACATTCTTACGTATAAAAGAATACGACACCTTGCGCATTGGCTTTGCGCTCCAGTTCTATGGAGGGGACTTGATCCAGGGTCGGCGCACCCCGACTGTGGTTGTGACGCCGCCCCCGGTGCGGCGCCGCCCGCTCTCCCCACTCGTGGTGGCGCCCCCCAATGCCGTGTCCCCCTCCCGGGGCAGCGCGGGGCGAGGCGGTCCAGGGAAGCAGAGCTTCTCTCCGGTGCGCGCGCCTCGGGGCCCCGTGTCTCCGCTCGTGGCAAACGGCAACACGAGCGCTGTCAACCAGACAGTCATACCCAGGGTACGTTCCTGCTTTGTTGATCGTCCTGCTGTTCCGGAGAGTTTGACGTGCAAACCCCTGTTGTAGACTCTTCTTCCGGGAAGCAGTGACCTTCCAGTAGAAAACAGCGTGGGGTAGAACTGGATTCGTCTTTCTGACCCAAATCTGTTTCAGAATTTCTTGTTCCGCGGCACGTGTGGTGTTCTTTGTCCCTTGTTTCAAGACGCTTGGGACCATTGGTTCCCAGATCCCTGCAAGTAGAGGAGACCTTCCTCAGATCAGGGCTGATTGATCTGTTTTCTTGTTCTTGCACGTTTTTGTCCCAATGTTCAGGTATGGTCCTCTTTTCAAACTTGCTGAGCTCGCAAGAAAAAGTTTTTGGTGGTAAGAAGTGGCTTGCAACAAGCAATGAAATCTGTTTCGCCTCAAAGAAAGACAAAGTGTGGGAACCAGTTAGAATCGATTGACTAAATTTTGTTCTGGGTTCAAACAAACAGAACCTCCGGTCTCCAAACTACATCCTGTCTGCAAGAATGACGCCTGAGAGGGCCGTCGCTCGCGCCCCGTCGCCCGTCCCAGTGAGAGTGCAGTCCCCCAGAGCCCCGAGGATTAGGGCTGCTTCCCCCACTCCCGTGAGTCCCCAAAACTACAGTGATAAATCCCCAGCCTTCAACGCGTTGTACAATCAAATGGCTAGAGAACCCTCCCCCAAGAGGCCTGTGAACGCCAAACACCAGAATCAATTTGGGCGGTGCCCGTCCCCAAGCTTTCAAATGTTGCAAGATGAGTTGGCTTGGAGGCAAGCCAATGGGATGAATGGGCCAGTAAAACCTTCAGGTCCTCAGAAATTACCCCAGTTTATCAATGGAAGAGAAGAAGCTCTACAGAGGAGAGTGGTGTCCCCGAAGCCAGTCAGAGGAAGAAGTCCAGGGATGGCCCAAGCGAATGCACCCCCGAGGCTGATTCGGGCGGTGAGTCCTGGGATGGTTCCTTCGTGTCCGTCTCCCACCTTCCAAAGGATTCAGAGGGATTTCTCGCCGGGGCCCCATCCCAAACCCGTGATGCCAATGCCACAATCCAAGCCTGCGCCCCAGGCCCCCAGGCCCGCGGGGTCCACAGGAAGAAACCAAGTCGGTCTGAAGGTCATTTCCGGTGCCGAGGCCAGATCCAGGTCCAGATCCAACTCTCCAGTGATCACTCTCACCCACCATGGCTGTCCCCCGTGGGCTTTTGCGCCACGACGTCGTGAGCGGTCCAAGTCACCGGCGCCAAGGCTGGCAGCGCCGCCTGCACCACAACCGCAAGAACGTTCGCAGTCTCCAACTTTCAATGAGCTGCAACGTCAGATGGCGGAGAAACAAGCTTACCCACTGAATACGCCGCAAACGACGCAAAGGACAAGATCCCCTGCGAATCTCGCAGCACCGCCGTCAGGGCCTCAAGCAAGGCGCTCGCAGTCGCCAACCTTCAATGAGCTGGAGCGTTCTATTGAAATGATAGATCGGCACAAGGCACGCAGGGCACGGTCCAGGTCACCGGAGGAGGGTTTAGTGGCGTTGGCGCCGGCTGCAGCGGCGCCGGCCGCGGCACCTGTCAGGTCAAAATCGCCGACTTTCAACGAATTGCATCGGCAAATGGTGGAGAAAAATGCGTATCCACTCAACGGCGATCCGACTGGAGTCCGTGCTCCAAGGGCTCGCTCCCCGACTGTGCGGGCGATGCAGCGCGATCTGGCGGCCAGCCCCCCGGTCACCCTCGCCCAGCACAGATCAAGTTCGCCCTCAGTTCGCTCTCGGCCCCAGGAGCGCAGGATCGTGCGCCTCAGCTCTCCCGTTCCCTTCCGGAAGGACGGTTCGCCATATCGACACGTGGCGGCACCACTCGTTCCCGGAAACGGATACCAGGCTGCCCAGGCGCCTCCGTGGCACATGGTGGGTCATGTGGGTGTCCTTGTGAAACCAGTTTCCTTTTTAGAGGCAGTTTCTTGGTGCACAGATAATTTCCCAATCTTGTCCAGCTTCCAATTCGGCCAGTTCTTGAAGCGTAGTTTGCCAGGTTGTTCCCCAGTCAGTAGCAGTTCGTAAGTTGGGCTTGTCTCTCAAAGAGTGGAGATTCACAGTTTAATTTTGTTTTGTGTTTTGTGCACTGTTGAAGTGTGACTTCCATTCCGTGCTGGAGTTCCAGCGCTCAACAAACATGTTCATGTCATGTCAAATTCTTGCAAATTCCATTCTTTCCTTTCATGACGCCGCGCACCAGCAATAAAAGCATTCTTCTCCCAGGCAGCAACGCATCATCACAAAAAGCCACGTTCTTCACACATTGCGGCGTGCAAACCCACATCTACCTCATTCAAGGCACAAATTTGGCAAACCTGCAAGCACCTATAAAGTCACAAATCCTCTGGTCGCACACCTCTCTTTGTGATGTCAATCTGCAAAAACGTTTTCAGTTTTACAAGATTCATTGTCGTGGTCGTGTTTCTTTGCACATGTGTACTCTCGAGAGAGATTTCGTGCTTCATCTGTTTGGTTTGGTGCGAGGCAGACCTATTGGATTGAAAACTTTACGAGACACAACAAATTTAGGACCAGCAAAAGGGTGGAACTTCGTGGCCTCTTTTCCCAACTGTTGTCACCTGATTTTTTTCACAAAATTTCGAAGTTGGGATCAGGCTGCCGTGGGCTTCGCTCCTGCTTCCGACGAAATCTCGGATTGCCCGTGAGAAACGTTTTGTGGAAGCAAAGCAGATCTCCTACACAAGCGGGATAAAGCTGGAATTTTCAGATGTGGAACCAGGCTCCCAGAGGTATAATGTGTCGGTACCCACCCACACACTCACTCATTAATCTGAGATAGCAGACGGTACCCACCCACACACTCACTCATTAATCTGAGCGTCTGCTATCTTCTCGTTTTCAAGTTGCTACGAGAAAGCGTGTTAGAAACCTGGGCATTTCCGTCTGCAGTAAACTACGTTGTACCTGTCGAGGGATAAACGCGGTTTCGCTGAGGAACAGCTCACTGAAGGCAGAGCAGATATTGTGCACACATGTTGTGGACTCCAGCTCACACAGTAAAACAGCAGTGTTTGCTTGTGGTTTCGCCCTGTCCTGTTCGCGCTGCATGGCCAGGGTTCAGTCTCATGCACATGCAGTGAAAAGTGTCACACAGAATTACCACCTCAACAATGAAACTGGCGAATTCTGTTTCTGGGTAAAACCCGGCGTGGAGCCCTTGGGACGCTCCCAAACCCCAAAGCAACGCTTTTGCTTCAACCATCTCGTTATTTTGCAACTCCAGGTAGAATGGGACAAGGTCCCACTCACCAGATCTGCCGGGTGTTTATCCTCAAAATGTGCGCACGTCTCCACAAAATGACATCCGTGAACCAAATTTTGGGTGTTTATTTTCAGCTTCCTTGTCAGCAACTCCAGACACGTGCTTTTTCTGGTGCAGGATGTTTTGCAGGGCACAACGAGGGTTGCAGCATCCTGTGTCGAAACTATCGTTGTGAGCTCGTGATAAAGTGTGACGGTCAGAGCTGGAGTCCAACTTGAGCCACGTACGAGCACAATGCCCCGAAACATGCACAGTTGAAGGGACAAATGATACGAGCGGCTTTGCAGCAGAAAGAAACTGGTTGTTGGCCAGAGCCTGGTCTGCGCTTCAGATTCAATGCCTCACAGCAGCAGAAAGAAGCACATTCTCATGAGGCGCATTTCGAGCACAAAACGACCTTTGACAGGCTGCTTTGAGTCCGTTTCAACATGAACGCAAAACAAGCGCTCACGGAAAATCTTCAGTGTTTGCAGCATTTTTTATTCCAATTTTTCGTTGCATTTCGGTGAACTTTTTCTAGCTGGCGTGAGCTTGACATAAAACCAACGAGGCAGTCCAAAGCACAAGTTGGGATGATCGTGTGCACTAGCATACAGTAGCTCCACTCCACTTTCCTGACCTTGCTCCGAAACGTCCTGTGTTTCGAGCAAGTGCATACTTACACACACACACACACACACACACACACACACACACACACACACACACACGTGCCACACACGCGCTCACCTCACACACGGAAGTTGTCCGGTGGTGTTCGTTTGTACTTGTGTTGAATTGGTGAGAAACAAATGCACCATCAAGCGTTGCAGATGCCGTCTGCTGCACATCCGAAGAAGGAATATTTAGCATGTACTTCCCACTGTTACGAGGAGCTGTTTTCAGTGTACACAGATTGTACTGAATACCAGATGATAAACTGTGTACAGAGCAGTTGGGGTTCAATGTCATGAGGAGATTGATGCAGATCGTCTTTGCTCTGGCGAACGAACAATGGGATGAGATGGACGTTGAACATTTCGGAACGAATGCACATACGAGGGGAATTTCACTCCTGTCCGGTTTTTCAATGAAAACAAAGTCTTGCGATGCACGTAAAATTCTGAAATTTTTTCTGAACCATGCCAACAAATATCAGAAGACAACACAAGCATGCCAACAATAAATGCCAACACTAAAACTTGCAAAAGCGCATGCAAAAATTCGAACTGAGTCAGATGGCTGCGATGGTGTCTCAAAACTCTTCAGAACCAGCTTCACTGTCACTGTCCGGTGTTTCCTCATCTGAAGTGTTCACGGGTAGGTCTTCAAGATTGACAGGGTGAGATCCTCCCTCGAAATACTCCCCTCCTGCGGAGACACATTTACTCCAGCACACAGGCATGTTGTACAGAGCTTGCTCGAAGTCTTCTTTGGGAGTCTGCCGCAAAAAAGTCTTGATCTCAGCTTGAAGACTTTCCACATTTGGGAACCTGCGGCCTCTGAGTTTGGCTTTGAGGGCGGGGAACGCCCAAAAGTCGCAAGGGGCGAGGTCCGGACTGTATGCTGGGTGGGGCAAGAGGTCAATGTCATTCTCACCATAAAATGCCAAGGAAGGAACAGACACATGAACCGGAGCATTGTCCATGTGTAAAATGAAATCCCTGTCCGTGCTCCCATCAAAACCTCCATGCCACATGACCGGTCGTTTCCTGCGGATGTTCTCCTTGAGGCGCCTGACCACACTGATCCAAAAGTCAGAGTCAATTGTCTGTCCCCTGAGTAGAAACTCGAGGTGGACCACGCCCACAGTGTCAAAGAATAAAATTGCCATAGTCTTGTGCACAGCTCGATTTCTGAGTGCTTTTTGTGGTCGGACTCCACCCTTTGGACACCATTCAAGGGTGTTTGCTTTGGTCTCTGGGTCAAAACTGAAAACCAAGATTCGTCTGTCGTGATCACTTTCTCCATAAGATCCTTGTCTGCATTCAGTTTGGCCAGATTCTGTCTGCAGAGCTCCACCCTGTGATCCTTTTGTTCTTGTGTAAGGATGCGAGGCACAAATTTCGGACTGACCTTAGATAATTTCAAGTCCTTCTTCAGGAGTCTGTGGACGCTGGAGTGGGAGAGGCCTGTCTTTGCACTCATCTGGTCCAAAGTGAGCCTGTGATCTTGTTGAAGGAGTCCCCTGATCTGTGCTGAGTACTGAAGTCGGCAGCGTGGTCGTCCAGGTCTGTGTTTGTCCTTGGTTGTGGTCTGGATGTTTCCTGCAGCGAACCTTGTGAACCACTCCTGGACTTGAGTCTTGGACAGACACTCAGCTCCGTACACATCCTTCAAGGATCTCCAGATTTGGGCAGGCCTTTGTCCACTTCTTTGCAAGAACTTTATCATTGCTCTTTGCTCCAGACATCGAGCCAAGGGTGTGTAAGCCATCCACAAAAGACAAAGGAGCAGGAGCCAAAACATGCTTGTGGTCGTGCACCGGCGCATCGCATCAGACTGACACACGACACACTTTGATTGCTCTGCGATCAACGATCCTCGACCTACTTTCACTCAGACACAACATTGATCGACCAGGTAATCATTCAAGGTCGCCTTGTCAAAGTTTCAGAACTCTCCGATATTTTTTTCATTCCCAAATTGCCGAAAAACCGGACAGGAGTGAGATTCCCCTCGTATTTTCCATGCAATGACGTGTTGACATGGATCGATTCATCAGGGTTAGACAAGGGTGGGCTGGCCTCAAACTGATCATTTTTTACCCAATTGTTTTGCCTGTCAGACTCAAGAGTTCCCTTTTTGCCTTTCAGAGTTTGGAGTGGGCTGTTGAGTGTCGGGTAGAAACTCCACCATTGTCATTTGGTGTATCAGTCCAAACCGAAGAACAGTCGCGGCAAGAGTTGCCGGCCCAGAAAATTTCTTGATGTTCGTTCGTTGTTCGTCGCGAATCATTTTCAGCTCCATGTTGCAGAATTCACAGTGACCTGGAAACAAGAGGCCATCAACTGCACTTTCAATCGCTTCATCTCAACTCTCATTGGCTCATTGCTCAGGTGTTGCAGCCTCCGTCAACCAGGCAGTGGGCTCCTCAGAGCAAACCCGCTCAGACGCATGCGCCGCCGCCCACCCACGCCCACTCCCACGCCCACGCCCAGCCACCACCCTCCCAGCCCTACAACGAGGAGGTAACGTCAACGGTTGTGGTGTTAGATCTTTGCAGGCATCGTCTTTATTTGCTGCCGTGACTCGAGTGACAGATTGTGCTCTATCGTAGACAAGTTTTCTTGAGACAATTCATTTCCTGTTTTCTTTTTCTCCTCGTCGCCTTGTAGGTTGTAGAGTAGACTGTAATCTTGGAACAGCAAATTGTTGGTGCATGTTGATGACTGGGCATTGCCCCGAGGATCATCAATGGCACAAAGAACATTTCGGAGTCTTGACAGTTTCCGTATGCTTGCGATCCCCTTTCCTTTCAGCATCACCCTCCGTTGAAAATAGCAACAATTCCGGTACACAATTGAATCAGTCAGCAAAAACGGGATCTCAGGAGTTTGCATGGCGCAAAAATGATTGCGAGCCGGTGCAAAGAATTGAGCAGATTTTAACTTTTGGGGTGATATAATCTTTGATGTTGATGACAATCTCGTACGAAACCACCATGCACCGTAATTCCTTGTGAACGGTAACCTTCATGATGTGATGCTGACAGGTCTCTTGTCCATTCTAGAACTACAACCGCGCCGCGGCGCCGTTCTCTCAGGGCGGCCCCGCCTCGCCGCACGTGCCGGTCGCCGTCAACAAGCAGTACAACACGCCCATCAACATGTACAGCATGGACAACGTGATGGAGTCGCTCGTCACGCAGACGAGCGCCATCTCCGTCGGACCCGCCGGGTGAGTCCACCGCATTGCACAAGCACCTCCAGGAAATGGTCGAGGTGAACCAGAAGCATCAGAACAAGAACAAGTATCCCGTTTTCCACACCTGTGTGACATACATGTACGAGTCCGTGTTTGTGGCAGCTCTCGTGGATCCAAGAACCTAACGTTGTTCTGCAATTTTATTCATTTTGGCTCAGGTTTGCACCAGGAAAATGCAACGCTGTGGGTTCACATTGGGTTTTGACACGACGGTACTCAAGTGTAATGTTGCTCCCCGTGGTTTTCCGTGCTTTGAATACGCGCATTCTGACAGTGCAGAAAGTTCCAAGCTCAGTTCGACACAGTTGAGGTGAAACGGTCATTGTAATATGAATTGTTACTTGAGCTGCGCACTGCCAGGAATGTGGCAAAATCATCCTCTCTGCACTGAGTGTCAGGATACACTCCACTTAACAAACACGCCAGAATTTCAATGTGACATTCACAAGTTAAAAACCCAATTGAACCGATTTCGGCATTTGCATTTGTCTTGGTGTTGAAGCAATTTCCAAAATTCCTTCAAATTTCCTTCGTCCACCCAATAGCGCCAGCAAGACTCCCAAATGAAACAGAAACGTACGAGAGAAAAGTAGCAAGCAACACTTGTACTGACAACACTTCGGCAATTCGAATAGCGCGTCCATCAAGCTATCTTCACGCCACAAAGCCGTGTTCTGCGACTTCGAACACACACACAAACACACACACACACACACACACACACACACACACACACACACAAATGTGAGGCCCTGGTTCATGTTGGTTGCCTTGGTTGTGTTGTACGAATGTTCAATCAGTTCGTGTGCCTTTTCAGAGGTGGTGGTGGAGGTGGTGGCAGCGGCGGCGGCAGAGGTAACACTTGCGATCCTTCGTCCCCTGACCCGCATGATGCATTCCCCGCTGACTCGGACACGCATGCGCCTGACGTCTCTCCTAACGCCACGGACCTCGTGACAAGTGCCGAACAGCCGCAAAATGATGACATCGCAGGCGTTCCAGATCTGTTCAAGGGCCACAAGCTTTCTTCAGCATCGAGCCCGGATGATCAGTCAGACGAGAGCAGTCTGGAATCTTACATGAAGAGACGCGGACGTAGACGCCCATCGCAAGACTTTTTGGACAGCAGACATCTGTTGCCATGGCAACGCTATCAGGAAAACAGAAAGTACGCTCCCGTGAAGTACACCATCCCAGAGAAGGAGGAAAGAGTCGAGGCCAAGGCTGCAGAGCCTTATCCGTTTCATTTCATTCCTGATGAACCAAGGTTTTCCGGAGTTCCAGCTGCAACAGAAGCCTCAGCCTGTGGTGATTCTCCCTCAACTGACAGATCTGGAGTGGAGTCGGAGGGAACCAGGGGCTCAGGGCTTCAGACCAAGGAAAGGGCCAGCACCATGGAAGCGACTTCTGCTCTCACGAGAGTGTTTCCTTCTTCAAATCAAGAAGAGACTGATGAGGTTGATGGTACCATTCCAGAATTTCAAGGTTCCAAAGATGATAGTTTCCTGTCCACACTCAGCACAATCCAGCCGAGACTGGATGCAGATCAGTTCCACACTTTACCCAGGAGAGGAAGCCGCGAGAGAAGAGACGAGGTGGGGCCGACCGTGTCCAGCCTGGTTCACCACAAGCCGACAGTGGAACCTGTGCCTGAAACAGGTCAATCGATTCCACACCAGCCACGACATGTTGGTCAACTGGCAGATCTGGGACAACCTTCCCGACAACTTCTGACGGAGTCCTACTACAGGAGAAGACGCTCGCACCAGGTGGCTCCAGGAACAGGAAGTCCACACCCTGCTTCCGGTCTGTCAAGGCCGAAGGGTTTCCAGGCTCTCAGAGGAATATTTGAGACAAAAGAGGCCGAAGGTAACAACAGAGGAAATCGACATTGCTTGTGTTTGTGAAAGTAGTCTGCTGCTGAAAACTTGTGTGCTGTGCTCGACCAGCAGAATCACCAGTGGAGGTTGTCAACTCAAAGGCGATCGTTTTGTGTGCATTTTTAGTGTTGGTTGTCAAGTTTGAAACTTTCCACCTGATGTGGCAAACGCATGAACCTCAGTTGTGTGAGGATTTTACTGGCATGTGGTGTTTGTTTCTTTCAGAGCTCGGGCTTCCCTCGCACAGAACACCGAGTGGAAGGAGACAGTCTGCTCCAGTCATGTCTGTGTTCAATCCCAACAAAGCAAGGCACCTCCAGAGAGCAAAGGAGTTCGAACAGTTGATGTCCCGCAGCAAACAATTGCGAAAGAACAAAGAGTTCGAAGAGCCGGTCAGAGAAGAATCGGGCAACTGGGAACCAGGAGACCCCGACCAAAAATTGATGCAGTCCGGCACCAATGAGAAGCGAGCAGTGGACCAACGACCAACGAGAGAGCGAACGCCCGACGTGCATGCGCAGTACAAACCCCGTTCTGTTTCTGCTGCCTCCAATCCCAGCGTGGATGATCTGTTTCAACACATGTACTCAAACTGATCAACTGAAAACGAGATGAAACATTTCAATCAGAGATGAAAGAATCAAATCAGTGAATCGAAATTTTCTTGTGATTTCAGATCCGATTCCTCCTTGGCAGAGGTAATGGTGCTGTGTAACAAAGCTGTTGTAGTGTCAATGAGAAGTTTGTGTTCTTTTTCCATCTTTTTTGTGTTTGTGTTTTGTTGTTGTGTTGAGATTTCACTTTCTTCAATTCCTTCACCGATATGAATTTGGCCTCCTTTGAATTTGACCTCCAGAGCAATGATGTAAGGAGACGCAGAACTTGTGCTCCTCAGTGACCTGCAGTGTTGTTTGATCTTCTTGAATTCAGTATTGCGTCGAAAGCACCAAATCCGTTGATTCGTTGATTTCAAGTTTCTCGAGTGAACCGGCAAGCTCAAATTGTGTTGATACTGTACCCAAGGTGTGTTTGTTGATTGGCAGCCCCAACTCTTTTTGACAAACGTTTGAGTCGAATGAAATACGAGGATCTATCGAAATATGTTGGGAATCTTCATGATCTGCGTGGTCGCTCGATACCTGATCGACCAAGCACGATTACCTAGTGACTCACCACAAATCAACATCGAGCGCGCACTGTCGTGATCATGAAGATTCCCAACATATTTCGATAGATCCTCGTACCCGAACCAAAACATCACACAGAAAGAATTGTGCACGAGAATCAAGTTGTTCCTCATGTCTTGTTGTGTGTTGCACGTGCACGGTGCAGCGAGGGGCGCAGGTGAGTAGAACAGGACTGTGATTTGAACACATACTGACCTCGTTGTCAATCAGAATCTACCTCAAAACGTGAAACCACGAGTGACAACAAAGACACAAATACAATTCCCGACGACAATGACAAATTTGCATAAGATTTCTCATGTTTGCAGTGGAGGGGGAGGTGGGGGTCACAGTCCCCGAGCGGCCCCAGCGGCGGCCCCACCGGCGCCTCCGGCGGCGCCGCCACCGCCACCGCCCCCAGCAGCTGTGCCGGCTGCGCCCCGCCCCGCGCCTGCAGCGCCGAGCAGCGGAGCCGTGTGGAAACCCAAGGTGAGCAGTGGAAAAGCAACGAAGACTTTGCGACCAGCAAGCTTCGTTGCTGAAAACGCTCTGAAACAACAAAATCCGTCAGATTCCGCATCACACGATATGTTTCAGCCCTTGTTCGGCGCTGTTGCCATCTCGGAAGTCAACTCTTCTGTGTGAGTTGTTCTGTCTGGGTTGCAAAGCAGCAGTCTCAAGGCAAGTCTCGTCCCCGTCTCGCGCAGGTGCCGACCGGTCCGCGCACAATGCGCGCAGTGCGCGCCGGCGAGGCTCGCAACATGCCCGCCATGACGACTGGACGCATCCCGGTCTGCAACGGCTGCGGGACCGCCATCAGGTCAGCGTGGCAGGCTCTTCTGTCTCAATTTGTTTCGCATACGTTCACAGGATTCCTTGCACGGTTGGTGCTGGAGGAAGCCACACGGACGGTTGCCTCGCGGTGGGAGCTTGTTGGCTGAATCCAGTGTGTACCCCAGCGTGGACGTTGCTGTGTATTTGAACCCTGCTCTTCATTCACAGAGGCCCGTTTGTGGCTGCCCTGGATAAGCAGTGGTGCCCGGACCACTTTGTGTGCTCGAACCCGCACTGCCAGGTGGCGCTGATCGGCATCGGCTTCGTCGAGGAAGAGGGGCAGCTCTTCTGCGAGCGCGACTACGAAGCGTACTTCGCGCCCAGGTGCGGCAAGTGCGGCCGCGCCATCATGAGGGTGAGTGCAGCGCTTCGGAAACTTTGCGACACTTGGCGTTGGGTGCGTGCAGGAAGATGAGGAACCAGACGTTTCCTGAGTCCTTCGCAAATTTGCCACGCCTCCATTAGAATTGCACCCAAAACACTGTTTCATCTTAACTTCGAGAACTGTCAATAATTTGGAGATTGGGAACCCCTCGATCAAATCTGGTCTGGCTGTTTTGGGGTGACACAGTTTTTCGGACGCACAAGAAGACCGGACTGCATCATCCGTGTTTTGCGTTTTGACTGCAGGAATGTGTGAATGCGCTGAAAGAGACGTTCCACCCGGAGTGCTTCCTCTGCGTGCAGTGCGGCCAGACGGTGGGACAAGGAGCCTTCCACCTCGAGGACGGTCAGATCTTCTGCGAGAAGGGTGAGTCGGGGCAGCCGGACGGGTGGATTCAATTTCAACCTGGATGCAATTTAAAGACTGGACCGATCGCACGCAACGCAACATCAGAAGCTGACAAAAAAGTGAATCACACAGGAAATCACACTAAAGTCTCCACTCGTGTCCGCAGTTGCATGAGACTGACCAAAAATCATGTGGCCTTTTGCAGACTGGGCTGCGCGCTTCCAGACCAAATGCTATGGTTGTCAGTTCCCGATCGAGCCCGGCGATCGCTGGGTGGAGGCGCTGAGCCAGAACTGGCACTCCGAGTGCTTCAACTGCTCGGTGAGTTTGGAGCAAGTTGTGAGTGGAATGAGGGTGAGAGCAAGGGTAGGCTTGTGGGTGTGCAGTAGCCACGCGGAAATCTTTCTGGTGATTTGTCCTTTGTTGGCCCGCGAGAGACCATGCTCAGCAGCATCGCAAGTTTGTTGCAGCCAACCATGTGCCACCCGGATGGGTGCCGACCAAGCAAGTTCTCACAAGATGTCCTCGAAACTCTTGACAACTTAAAATTTTCAGTGTGCCAGTTTTCGTCCCCAGCAATAAGGGGCTGTTGAAAATTTCAATGCATCTATCTCTAAATAGTTGGGGGGGGGACAAAATATTCTTTGAATCCGGCAAATGGTTTTTGGGAGTGGGGTTCATCCCTCCACAGTTTGAGGAAAAAATATGATCAGTGACAGGGGGTCTCATGCCTGATGGTGGGTCTTGTCTCCGGAAATTGTGGAGGGGAAATGCCAGAGGACCCAAAGCCCTCAAGTGCCAGGCTCTTGGGTCCCTGAGGTAATTACCACATTGCTGAGGTCGCAGACCCCTGAGCCTCTGAGCTTCTCAGCGTCCAGCATTCAAGGCTCGGTGTTTCTCTGAGCTGCCAAGAACCACCACCTGTCCCAATCCCTCACAAAAGGTGGTGGTGGTTTGTGTGGATGTGCAAACATGACGCTTGCAACGATGAGGAAAATCATGAAAATTGGTGCGGCTGTGTCCCTTCGAGATGCACACATCTGCAAGTGGTGCGATTGCAAATTTGAAAAGTTTTCAGGGAAAACGCATCTATTTTGACAACACAAAAGGGGTGAAACATTGGCTGCTGTTGTTTTCCGGAACCAAGCTACATCTGTGTCGTTGCACTCCTCACTGTGCTCGTTTCTGCTCACAGACGTGTCAGGTGAACCTGGAGGGGCAGAGTTTCTTCGCCAAGAGCGGCAAACCGTACTGCAAGAAGCATGCGTCCACCAGGCAATTCTAGAAACCAACGTGACCGACGTGACGGAATTAAAGTGCCTGCGTAGTGATGAACAGAGAAGATGATGGGACGGAGTGTGTTGTAATGTGAGAAAAAAACTTGACAAAAGCAACGGAAGTGAATCATGTAGATCGAGAAGCAAGTTGAAGGAAACAGTGTTTGTTCGCAACACAAAAGCACGAAAAGTGTCAATCAACTCTTTGTCAACATGCATTGTACAAAATTTGTTGGTGTAAAATTATGTACATTATGTTTGTCCCTCCAAGCGTGTGATCTGATTGTGCAATTACGAAGTTTCAAAACTTACTCATGCAAAAGCACGAAAGTGCTTCCCTGCTTTTCGGGTGCGCCTTACTTTCTCCCCAGTTTGCTTGCTGCTGAAGGCAACAGATCCAGTGTTGTTGAAAATCCACTGAATGCTAAAACTTGTATTCACTGCAGTTTGTTCACCCTCGTATTTGGACATATCGCATGTTGTGAGGGAATCCATGTGCTTGAATATTGTTCCCCAACGGAATATATATAATTCGACCTGAGGAGTTTCTCGCACGAGGAATTTGTACGTTCATCTGTTTTGTGCCTGTAGAAATCCTTGCAACTCCCTGTTTGCTTCTTCTCTTTCGCAAGCAAGCTGGTGCACAGTGGTCAGGTTTGCGCGCCTGTGTGAGGCTTTTCGGCACTCTTTTTGCACATTTAACAACGGAACTTGTCCCCATTGAGATAAGCCGAGGTGCATAAAAGTTCTGCAGTGTTTGGAATCATGGAGAGGCGAAATGAAAGAAAAGAGGTGAAAGCACAACTGAAAGGCGACGACAAACGTTGTGAAGGTTTTCGTTAGACTGAGGATCACACAACAGAACTTTGAGGAAAATATCCTTGCGGTTGCTTGCCAAATCCCAGCATTAGAACCGTTCAGCACGATGTGTACATGTATCTAGTGCCAGTGCTCAAGAAGAAGAAGAATATGACCAGAATTTCTGAATTGTTATTTTCCATCCTTGTGAGTCCGCAGTTCTCCGACCGTGCAGTCTGCTCCAAACAAACAACGGGTCCAATAGTGGCCTCAGAAACCGTCGAAAGCTGCGATCGAACACAGAACTGCCCAAAAGTGAAAACCAGTGCCATCCTCGCGATTGAAACAAAATAAATTCAAACGATCAACAAGCACAGAAACATTGAAGTAAGAGTTCACACAAAAGGGAATCGTTTCGGGAACCGACAAGGATGCATGATTTGGTTGTGTCCCATGACTAGCGACCAGATCTCGTAGAAAGACAAGTCACGGGTGAAAAGTCACGGTTTGGAAAGATATTCGTGGCGAGAAACAAACTAGCTCGCCAACACTGGACACGCAAATTAATGAGCAACCGCCAAAAGACTGCGAGATATTTTTCTTGGACCAAGTCAGTGCTTTTTTTCCCCGGCAGGCCTTCTGTTGGTGACAGAGAGGAACCTCCGCCTGGCACTTTCTTTCTCGACCCATGATCCTCGGAGACGGATGCAGAAAACAAACACTAGCACGCAAAAAAAGGACTGTTTTGTTTGTTTTGTTTTTGTTTTTCAAATTAATTTTTGCTTTGTCCTCCAAAAAGATTTTCAATTTACATTTCCTGATGTGTTCTGCGCCTGGTGAACATTCTGAGAAGTACACAAGAAGATATGCACATGCAGAATCTGGAGAAAAAGAACCGGCAGAGTTCTCTCAGGCCAGGGAACAAAATTGTACAGGCAGCTTTTGGGGTTTTCCTTTCTTTCCAAAAGAAAATGTCCAAATTCGTTACTCTTGAGTGCTTTACCTGATCATAAGATTCATGTTATTGGCTCAGATGCCCTACAATAAGGTCCTGAACCGAGGATGGACGAAAAGAATTTTTGTGCAAACCTGTACAGTGTGGGGAAAGAGTTGGGTCCGGTCTCTGGCCAAAAGGACCTTGCTTTGTGATGGGCTTGGATACCGTTTGATTTGTGAACATGCACAAAATCCGAATAACCAGGAAACAGTGGAAGGAAATTGATTTCAGGACCAAAACTGTACATGGCAACTTGATCCCACGACAACCAAAACACTCCAGGTGTGAAGTGTTAATCCTCTCAAAATGTCCCCTGCTGAGCGTGTGAGAACCATTTGAGATCTCAAGGATCTTCTCAACGATATCTCACCATCACCAAACGGTGTTGCGATCCTTTTGCGAACTTCAAGTTCGAGCCCACACCTGAACAAGAGAACATTGGCAAGGTGTGTCCTTACGACACAGTCAAAATTCCTTGTGTTGAAATGCGCTGCACATTCAGAATACAATATCGCCAAGATCATGGACTTTCTCCCTTCCCTGCAAAAAAGTTAACTTTCAATGACCCTTGTCATCTTCTTCTGCTCTTCTGAGTTCGGGTCAACAGTTCATCTCTTGATCACGACAGTTAATTGCCTTGTTCTGTGGAGGCTCGAGCCTGGTCTTGGTCTGCAAGAAATGGTGCTTGCATCTTCCTGAAATGATTATCCAGAGATGAGCCTCAAGAAATCTATGCAAAAAGTCAGTTCTGTCATGGTGTCATGCATGTGACGATGTCACGTCCGGGCAGCAAACCAAAAGTGCCCGAACACAAGGAAATGGTTGAAGGATGACCCACTCGTGTTCAACCCGAGGAAACAGCAGATAAGATTCATGCAGGAATGTGTGATCTGTTCAAATATATCATGTTTGCTGGTGGCATCTAATCACACTTTTTATTTCTCATTGATTGTCCAACACCGACGTTATTTTCAGGGTCATAAGCTTTGTGTACCAAGTGCGCCATGAATCAAACCACTTGAGAATATTGATTGACACTTGATGAGTCCTTGAGATTGATAGGATCAAAGGAAGCGCCAAAGCAATGTTAAGATCGTGACACAATCACAACAGTCGGAGCACGTGCGATACTTGGTTCATCGAAACAACAACAGATTCCTAACTTTTGAAAAATGGCTGAGAGGGAAGATGAGGAATTGTCCACCCCTCAGATCGCGAGCCTTGCGGAGGTGATTCCGTCTGTTCATTTTGAGTCGATTTCCTTGGCACTTCGTGGGGTGGAGCTCGCACACACCAAGGCGTCACGCCGCAGAAACCCGGACGCTGCGAAGAGAGAACTGATTGGAAACTGGGTGAAGAGGAATCCTGGGCCGAACCAAGCGCAGGTAACATTTTGCTGCAGCAACTAACTTTGCTGCAGAAGCTGCGATACACCGGACAAATGTAGACAGTTCCAACGTGCACGTATTTCAGGCACTTGCTCGAATCCTACAAGGCACTAAATTGGTTGATCGTCACAAGGTGCAAAACATCCTGGGGCGCGACGTGAAGCATAACTTTGCAAAGAGACGCGCTGGTCGGCTCCAGATGCCTCCAAGCCGAACTGACAGCCCGATGCGAGAAGGGGCCACAAGCGGAGGCAGCTCGACCCCTCCGACTCCCAGCGCTGGCTCCACCGCATGGCCCTGGGCCAGCGAAGTCACCGCCCCGCAAGACGAGAGGGTCAAGACAGAACCTGCAGCCGCAGATCCTCCGTCCACAAGAGCAACGAGAGGCAAGTTAGGTTATCACTGGAGAGTGTAAATACGTTTTTTTTGGCATTACCCTTCGTCTTGCATAGTTTCTGCCCTTCCTCACACATTTGTCCACCGCACCCATCCCAGTCCCACAACCTTGGGACAGAGGGTTTGGTCTGCATGTGCAACGTTGGACGTGGTCAAGGTCCGTGACCCACAAAAATTGGCGTATTCTGGGGTCTGAGGTTTGGGCCTTGCCAAGGTCCCAGGCTCAACCATCTTCAGTGGTTTATCTTTTCAGTGCAAGTGGGATACTCGGCAGTCGCTCTGGACATAAGAGAGCACCCACAACCAGAACCTTCATTTTCAACGGAAGAAGTTCCAAGTTTGCTTTCCCAATTGAAACGTGTGTCAGCAAGACAAAACCAAAGAAATATGATGACATTCTTTGCTGAACATTGAAACTCTCAAGGTTGCTTGTGTCAACAAGAGACATTGCTTCAGTTGTTTTCTTTTCCAGCTGTGTCCTGTTTGTTTTCAGATTTTTTGCAGGAGGATATGGGGATAGAACTCGTAGAAGTACTCAAAGGTGTTCCCAAGCAAATCCAGGCCCCTGACTCTGATGTGATTCTTCATGTCCCACAGGGGGTCACAGGGGTCATTTTGGGGAAAATCCACACAGACCACTGGAGATTCAACCATTTGGTAGACAATATGGGATGTTTTGTGAGCCCCAGACCCGAGTTTCACTTCTTTGGAAACAAGCTCCCAACAGGGCTTACATTTACCACACAAATCTCACTCTCTGTAGAAATTACAAAGAACATTGCAAGAAAAATACAAGTTTGGAACAGAAAGTCGAAGGGAACTCCTTTCCAGCTCCTGCCCAAGGGTCCCACAAACAACCACTCTGAAGGTTCAGCTGAAAAATACTTCACCATAAATGGTCAGAGTATTTGTATCCATGCCCCAGATTTCTGTGACAATGTTGTCACATTGAAGGACATTCATTGCTGCAGCAGAAGAGCAAAACTCATGATTTTCTCCAAGATGAGTCATGTACTGGGAACACCGATCGCGGACGTCAGTCTGCGGTTTGGAGGACTGCAGTACGAGAAGTCGGACTTCTTTACCGTACGTTGCAACCGTCCGCTGTCTGCTTCTTTCACCTGAGTTTTCTTGTTTCTCTTCAGAAATAAAAAACGAACATCGTGGACACTTTTTTCCCGGCAACATTGGTTTGTGTGCAGGCTGTTGTTCTAACTGTGGTGAGAAATTCTCTTGTTTCAGGCGTTGTGTAGAAACATGAAGAAAGATGAAGGCAAACGATTTGTCTTTGCTACTGGAATTGACATTCACAAGGAAATGTATGACAACAGAAAAAGCAAGGTGCAAGTCAAGTTCTCCGCTCAAATTGGTCAGGGAGCGAAAAGATTGCAGTGGGAACCGTACGGAACGGGCTGCTTGGAAAAGGTGAACATGTTGAGCTGAGTTAACTCCTCCGTTGGTTTTTAGGTGATTTGAGGTGGGTTGCACGATTTGGGCTGATGAGCCAAATCGGTGCGAGCCAAATCGAAGCACCTATAGGCAGCCTCTTCCAAAAGTATGTCAGCA
>JAAUXT010012871.1_pt1 | contig 28268 bp, 25 predicted proteins | sample 7278171 | NCBI WGS metagenome assembly JAAUXT01 (sample SAMN14350112, study PRJNA611818) | marine sediment metagenome | isolation source: surface marine sediment (1.8m) | place: French Polynesia: Moorea | collected 2018-08
ATCTGAAAAGGTGAGATATCACTGACAGAGAAAATGGAAAAACACCCCCCAGTCCTAGGTGGTCATTGTCTGGTCCTGAAATTTCAGGACCAGAGAATGACCAAATAGTGTGGTCGTTGTCTGGTCTTGGTCGTTGTCTGGTCCTGTTACACCGGGTCCACTGTGCCTCGTGTGGTGCTGCTGCGGCACCGCAGAAGGACTCGGGACTGGCTCAAGCTGCACGAATCTTCTCTGTGGGGTGAGGCGTCGCTTTAAAGACGCGCTTCGCACCTGAACGCTCGGTGACCAATGCAGAAAAGGAATACGCGACACACCCAAAAAGGATCCTGGCCTCACTTCAAGGAAAGGGTGGTTTCGACATGGTCAGGTAGTCGGTGGTTCCGTTGCTGGAAAACTTTGGAGGGTACTGCAGCCCCCAACCGCCTTGACCAAATGCTGGCTTGTCCCAGAACTTTGACAACCTGAATTTTCTTTCTGTCCTTGTGCCCTGCACTTGGTATCATCAAACTGTCCTCGGGTCGTTTTTCTTCAGCACAGGAAAAGCGAGTTTCCTTTGTTCCAGGGGCAGATCCAGGGTCAGCAAGTCATCACTCTGTAAACCTCAAGCCCCAGACGCCTCTATGCCAGCTTCAGCCTTTTTCCTTTCAAGAAAAGGAGCGTTTTTCCAGTTTCTGCATGTCCCTGCGAGGCTGAGGAGGCTGACCACAAATCAACGCTGCTGCCTCTGTCGCTGCTGTCGCGAGGCGCTTATTACACCCGACGCGTTGTCCCGGCAACACGTCGCCTAATGAGCCGACACCCTTTGATGTTTGAGAAATTACCGCCAAAGTTCCAAGTGTTGCTGTATGGGCCTCGCGTTACGCTGAGAGTTGGGTTCCGTCACGATCTCTCGTGCTGCAGCCGCAGTTTGGTGTGTGAGATTCGACCGCCGGCATGCGCGCGGTTGCCCACCGCCCAGCTTGAGGACAGGAATCGCACTTCCGATTGCATGCACCTGGGTCAATCTATTTTGTAGTCCTTTACCTCCAGTTTAGTCAGGAAATCCGTGCAGATCAGCTTCGGCTTTTCTTGTCATGAGCACATGTTCAAGTGCTCTGTCCCTCCTGCCCAAAGGATGAATCTGACAGAGCAATGGTCACTTGCTCCAGGAGAAACCTGAAATTTTTTCTCCTGGTTCCCTGAACCACACTTTGCTGAAACACTTGGATGCTTCTCCTTTCAGCAGGTCAGCATTCATCACGTGCACTTGAACGGGTTTGAGGAGCCCAAGGGCTGTCTTCACCAAAACAAAAGTCTGTTCTGCAACGGGAACAAACTCAGTCCTGAAGCATCTCCTCCTTCTGCTTCCTTCTCTTCTTGCAGAGCTCAGTGGACCCAGAACTGGGACTTCTGCTTCCTTCTTGGTCACGAGCTCCCCATCCTTTGCCTCTGGTTTGCTCCATCTGCAAGAGAGTCGTGGCCCCACCAACTGAATGGCTCATCACCTCCAGAACCACCGAACTGCTCGGGTCAGGTCCACCACACCAACTGACCAGTGGGGCCAGTATTTGCCTCCAATTTGTTGAGTCAGATCCACCACACCAGCCGGTGGAGCCAGAACCACCGGTGGGGCCAAATCAGCCACACAAACTTATGGGGCAAGATTTGCAACAGCAACTGTACAATGGGGCCAGATCTGCCTGCCAAGTGGTGGAGCCAGATCCACCACGCCTACCAACTGGTGTACTGGAGTACACTCCAGCTGGTGGGTTCAGAACCACCACACCAACTGGTGGGACCAGAACCGCCAGTGAACCAACTGAGCCAGATCCACAGCATGGGGCCACAGCATTAGACACCGCCAGTTGGCGGTCCTGGTGCTCGAATCGAACAATTCCAGTGTCAGCCTGAAAATATGAAAACCATGGGACGATTGTCTGCACCGAACATCTGAAGAAATGTCCAATTCAACTCATCATGCCTATTCTGACAACAAAGTCTCCATCACACAAGCCGCCGCGCAAAAAATTACCCGTGCACATATTGCGAAGAAGCGAAAAACGAGGTATGGACTGATATTTTCATGTTTTTTGCAATAATTCTGCAGGATCTGATCTTTGCACTCCATTCTTCTGCAACAGAAAGTGTTGCAGCGCAGTGCAGACGTTTAAAAACTGTTAGGTTTGCTCAGCACAAGCTGAAAAACTATCAGTGACTGGGCGATAAAAGCGACTCCGTGCGTTTTGAAATTGGTCAAAAATAGACACGCTTCCCCACGGAACCAAGTGGGACTTCTTTCTGATGCAGATCTTCAGCGATTTAACTTGGCCGTGCGCGCGTGGGTGTGTTGTGTGGATGTCATTGTTGGTGTGTTGATTTGACAAGTCAGAAAAATCTCACCAAAGTGGCATCGCTGTCCGACCACTCACTGAGCACAGAAACCTTGATCGGACGAAAAGAACTCACAAACGCAGCCCTCCAAGTTGCCGTTGACGAACAAAACGTAGACTCGACAATACACTTGCTTCTCCACGCGTCAGATCCAGCATCATGGCAGACGAGACAGCGACGCCCCCTCCGGGTCCGAGTCGGTCTGCGGCGGGAGAGCGTGGCGCCCCCGGGGGCGGAGCGGGGACGCCCGGGGCGGGAGAGGGCGGCGCCCTCGGGGGCGGAGCGGGGACGCCCGGGGCGGGGGAGCGCGGCGCCCCCGGGACGCTCGCGTCAGACACGCCCGACACGTGCGCAACGCCAGAGCGCCTGACGCCGAGGATCCACGACACGGGACCCAACACCCCGGTGCAGGGCACGCCCAACATCAGTCCAGGTGGGCGAACTCTTCTCTTCTCTCGGGCAATGTACAGGGATAGTAGACTATTGGCATTCATCCAATGAAAACTTGTCGTCAGTGCATGAACCATTTCAGCATCAGCAAACCAAACAGGGTACGCAACTCAGGACGCACTCAGCACGAATTGCTCGGTTTCACAGATGTGATCAGCTGAAGCACTTGCGGGTCTTATCCCAATAGTCTTGCCTGCATGTCTGCAGGTAGCCCCTTCCCTTTTGTTGCACCTCAACCAAGGGATACTGGAGGTGTGGGTGGTTGCGCCCTCCTTTCTGCTTGCAAATTGTGTAAAAACTTTCAGGGAGGGGCCAAAGCATATTTTCCACATCGACGTAATCAGCTCTGAGCTGTCCTCAAATCCTCATCCTCTTGGTAAAGAAACAAGAATGTTCTTGTATGGGCCAACCAGTTTTCGAATGAACGCTGATGACGCTCTATCTGCAGCGTCGCTGGACCGGAACCCGGAGGCCCCGCCCGAGCTGCTGCAGAACCGAGACCTGATCGGCGCAGACACCGTCGGTAGCACCGTCTTCAGCAAACACTGGCTCTTCACTACACTCATGAAGCTCATCAAGGTGTGTGTGTGTGTGTGTGTGTGTGTGTGTGTGTGTGTGTGTGTGAGTGAGTGTTTGCACAAGAGCTCGCGCGCGTGTGTGTCACTTTTCAACTCAAACTTCCAGTGTGTGTGTGTGTGTGCGTGTGTATGTGGTGCACTCATGAAAACCAAACTTCTGTGTGTTTGTGACAACAAACTCAGCAACCTTTTGTGTGCGTGTGTGTCTCTTCAATCTCGCGGCAGGATACTTGTGCGTGTTCTCGTTGCCTTCATGGTATATTAGTGAACCTCGGAGTGTCACACGTACGTGGCTTTGCACTCATGCGTGCCTTTGTCTGACTTGAATCCGACGCGTTGAATGTGTTGAGAAATCCATCAATGGAATCTCAAGAATCTATCCTGTCTGGCAACGATAGAACTGTATACACCGTGGCGTTCTTGCCACGTCCCGCTTCACGTGGTGATGCATCAGAACACCACGGGACAAGTGGTTTGGGTGCTGCGTGCCACGTAGTTGACCCTGGATGTAACACGTGTTGTTTTCGCACGTGTAGGTGGTGGACAGTCACAACGAGGGGAAGGAGCGGCCGGAAGACGCCGAGGGACGGACGGGCGACGCGGAGGTGGGACTCGACATCGACGAGACGCTGCAGGACGAGCTGTGCGAACTCTGGGACATGTCCATGAACTCCGTACGTCTTCCGTCACTTTCAATAGGGAGGTTCGGTAACAAACAGTGTGGACGCAGACCAGAGTACAGTCGCAGATATCTGTCTGCGCCTGTATCTGCTGTTGTGAAATGCGTTGCATAAACTCCCTCAAGTGAGGACACGTGCGCTGAAAGTAATGACACGTGTACATCCGAACACGGTTCCTGTCTTGTGATGTTGAGTATCATCATGTTGTTCTTTCGAAAAAATGCATTTTGTCAGCCGCAGCATGCTCTTTCCAGGAGGTGGTCGCGTTCCTGCTCGAGTTCAAGGCGGTCGACATCCTCAGCGGAATCATCGCGCAGTCCAAGGCGCCCCGGGCCACGGTGAGTACTCATCCTGCAGATACTCACCTGGTACTCAGTCTCACCCGGGGCCTATTACGCCATGCGCGTGACTGACTTCAAGGGTGGATGGAGCCAGGGTTTGATTGGTGGGACAAAGGGAACCTATCCCAGCTCTGGGTTTATCACGTGGTAAAGTAGTCCAGAGTGGGGGGCGGTGTGTGTGTGTGACTGAAGGTTTTTGTTTTTGCAGGAAATTTCTGTGGGGATCCTGGGCAACATGGCGTGCTACGACGCGGCGTGCCAAGTGATCTCGTCTTCACATAAACTCATGTAAGTCGTGTTCCTTTTCGTCAAACTCGGACGGCCCAAAAGCCTCTGGATCCAGGGGGATTCAAGACCTGGTCAGGGGAGCGCCCGCCTTGGGGGGGGGGGAGGGGGGAGGCCGTTTCATCTCTGAAAATGGAGCAAGCAAAACTGAAACCATTCTTTCCTGCAGTGCAAAGCAAAGGGGGTCCATTTATTTTTTTCGGAGTCAGCTCCAGCTTTTGAAAACGGCTCAGGCGAAATTCAGTGCGGTGCTGGACTCGCCGCAGCGCTCGGGAATCCACGAACACCAAACTGAGATGAATGGATTTGTTGCGCTTTGCAGAAAGTTGACGCTGCTGCTGCTGGCGGATCCGGACGCGCCGACTCTGGTCGAGGCTACGCGGTGAGTGTGAGGGAATTCACCCGTGTAAAATTCGCACTCCAACAACCGGTCCAATCTTCTGGACCCAGGTCCCATTGAAATGTGGTGAACATACGCCGATGTGCAAGGTGGATTTTTTGATGTTCAATGTCAGGGCGAAAAGGTCCAAAAACAGACGAATTGGCGGCGTTTTCTGCACGTATCGACTGTGAATAAGTCGGCGCGCGAATAACACTGATTTTCAGTGCACACATGACCTCCAGAAAACGTCCAGCGCATTTTCTATTTGCTGTGTTTGCGGCGGACTTCAAATGCGTTCACGGAACAGATTTCGTGTTCGATTCAGTGTCTCGCGACAAAAACACAAACGTGTCTCGTGTTGCAGACTGATCTACACGTGTTTATCGAACGCGCTGGAGCGCTCCAACTGGCTGTCTGTGATCGCTGAGGACGAAGACATCTACAACAACATCTCCTTCATCCTCAAGAGCTCCACCAACCGTAAGGACGGCGGGGTGAAATGGTGAAACACGGGGAGCAAGTTCGGATTGGGACCTGGAATCACCTGACACCTGTGACTGAATTGAAATCTGAAATGACCAGGCAATCCCCAGAAATGCCAGCTGGAAAATTTCTTTGATCCCACCCCGGGTGGAAAATTTCAGTGCATTTGGAGACCCTTCCCCAGCAACGATTCCATGTGCACCACATTGCAGTTGGCGTGTGCCCACACTGAACGGAGCCCTCGTCCCTTCAGTTGAGCTTCAGTCGAGTCGAACTTTGGGCTTTGAACTTCTTTCTGAAAGTAGCCTAATTGAACCACGCGATTCGGCGGGTGTCTCCGGCAGGTGATTTACTGCGGAACACTGGGAACCTGATCGACAAGCTGCTCGACGTGGACGACGTGCTGTGCAAAGCGTGGAGCAAACCCGAGTTCGTGCAGGCACTGCTAGAGGCCGCCAAACAAGTCGGGTGCGTATGTGTGTGTGTGTGTGTGTGCCTCGGGTATGTGTGTGCGTGCGTGAGTATGTTCCTTGTTGGAGGGTGCGTGTGTGTGTTTTCAATTTTGATGCAGATACGGACGAAAAGTCTGGTTCAACACTTGTGTTCCGCGACATTTCTCCTGTGACACACGCGTCAGACTGCTCTATCTGTTTCAGGCCGCGCCCGTGTGACGAACTCGCCACCTACATCCACATCTTCCAGCTCATGTCCACATCACAGCGCGGAGTCGAGGCACTGCGTGAGTGTGTGCGTTCAGTGTGTTTGTCTGTGCATATGTGCACCAGTGAGTGTATGTGTCGTCAGACGCCGTCTGAAGGGTGGGTTGGTGTGTGGGCGTGGGGCACCTGGAGTCAAAGTGTCGCACGTGTATGTTGGCGATGAGAATGTGTCCAAACAAACACTGCGAAAGAAGTGAAGTCAGTCGCTGTCATTGTGATCTGTCTGTCAGTGAGAAGCATCACAAAAACGTACCAACGCAAAACGGGCCCAAATGCATTGCCGAAGGTTGCTGTGTGTTTCAGTGAGCAGCAGCAGGGAGCTGAGCGGGGTGCTCGTGCGCTACCTCATGTTCGCGTGCGGGGAGGAGATCGTGGGGCTCGAGGGCCGCGAGTCGAACCTCGCGTCCGTGTTCGCCGTGCTCACCGTGCTGCTCTCTTCCGTCGACTGCGCGCACTCGCTCATCATTGAAGGTCAGATTCCGCCGAGTTTGCTTGGATGCGTTTTGTGCGTTGCAAGTCAAGACAAGGACTTTGCGATGCAACGCCCGTTGACCCATGACAGTCTGTGACGTGGAACAGTACGATGCGCCACGGGTGTTTCCCAACTGTACCTGCACATAAACGTAAAGCAAAGGACACGGGCTGTGGACGTGTCTTTGAAACCGGCTTGACACTGGATTCCTGCTATGCGTTGTGTTCAAGATCAGTGGGTGCCGTATCGATCCCTCCGAAGTGGGCTCGTTTAGAGATGCCATGCGTGGTGTATTTGGTGGTTGACACCGTCTGCCCTTTGTTGGGCAAAGTAACGCATCACATCCGACTCACTGTGTCTCTGCAGATTGCCAGCTGACGCGGTGTACGCTCAAGGTGCTGGGCGCCGTGCACCCGAACCTGCCGCACACCCCGACGCGTCGCGCCGCCGCCCTCGCCCGCGGCCGCGCCAAGTCCCAGACCAAAGACTCGCCGACCTGCTCCACCTTCCACTCGGAGGAGTCGGCCGGCATCGGCAGCTTCGCGAAGACGCCGGAGCGGATAGAGGGCGCTGCGGGGGAGGACGCGACGCTGGAAGGGGGCGCCACCACGGCCGCGGGGAGGAACGGGGGAGAGTCCGGCCGGAAGAAGAGGGCGGAGAACGGGAAGCGGAGGCTCATGGGGGATTTTGAGGAAGAGGAGAAGGAGGTGGAGTCGGTGTACGATCAGGAGATGCTGCAGACGCTGCACGACATCATCCAGGGGCTGCTGCGAGACGTGATGGCCGTCATAGAGAAGGTGAGGTGCACACTGGATGCGTCACACGTAACGGCTCTGGTCGTGCGTGTGAGATGCGTGGGACGTTCAGTGTCCTGGGAGATGTGACGTGCGTTTCATCCAGAACATGTCAGTGCGCGCTGGGTCGCAAGCGACGACACAGTGCTCGTTGACTTGCGCAGAGATGTGGCGTACAACAAAACTCGTGTTGTCATTTTGGTTACTTGAACAGTTTCGTCAGCAGCAACATTGCACTGGGTGTGACTCGTGCTGTTCACCTCCGGGGCTTTGTGGATGTGTCAGTATTGCATTCGTGCCAAGCAAAGCGCCGAGGTGACTCAGCAGCCCAGCGCCTTTGGGACACAACATGACACGCGATTCGCGTTGCTTTCTGCTCCATAGCGAGCGATAAACTCTGTGTACGCACGCGCCACGTGAGCGATAATTGAGGATCATAACCACGTGTTTTGACGTCCCGCAGACGGAGAGTCCCCTGGACGCGAGCCACGAACAGTCCGCGGACGACGATCTCTGCAGCACGCTCGACTACCTCGACGACGCGTGCCCACGTGACCGTATCTACCTGCTGCTCGAGATCACCCAATCAGAGGACGAGGAGTCCGCGGCTCCGCCCACTGAGGGCGGGACCGGCGACGACGACGCCCAGCAGGGCGTGAAGGGCGGCGGGCGGGGGCTCGACCTACTCACGTTCCTGGCGGAGAGGTACGAGTTGACGAGGCTGAAGCGCGTCATGAGGGACTTCAGACCCAGATAGTGGGGAATCTCCAGACCCAGGGGACGTCTTCCTCCAGACACAGTCGGATCAGCTGCAAGTCGGTATCAAACGTCCTTTGTCGCTTGTTTCCACGGCCTCGAGCAGATCCATCAAGGGATACGACGGGAACGTGAAGACTTTATAGCTAGTCTATATCTCAAAAATCACTGCCAACCATTTGCGGATTATTGTCACGTGACCGTTTCCAAGAGAACCGTGATCACGCAGTTGTGAAAGTCTTGCCAATCGGTCGCAGCTGCAGCGTGCCAGGTACATTTGACCATTGACCCATTTGCTTCCTTTTCTGTCGTTGTGTTTGGGGGTGGGGTGCGAAGTCATCCAGACTTGCGTTTGGGTCTTCAGATGAAGTAGGGTCAGGTGTACGATTCAGAATTCTACCTTCCAACATGCGCTGCAGACCCAGTGAGGAAAGGTGTTGAAGAGAGATAAGGTTGTGTTCGATTTACGCGTGCAGCTGACCGAATCAGCCAAAAAAGAACTGGATTCTTCATGTCTCCAATCCAGGGCGAAGTCGCGCGACTTTGCCGGCGATTAGCCCCACGCCAAAAACGAACGCTGCCAATGTTTGTCCTTTTGTCCCACTGTTCGTGCTCGTTTGTTGCAGATCAATTCACAATTTGCGCGATGTTTTCTCGAAGATCTAATTTTGCAATAAAATTGGTGTCCCGAGACACAACAGTGAAGGATTCTCCAGTTTCGCTGTTTGTACTGGACTGACACCGACACCATAAAAATGATGAGTCGTTGCTTTGTGCTTCAAAACAGCTAGATCGAACCAACACAAAATGTTCTCAGTGTGGGCTTGGAACAGTTTTCAAGGCTGTTGTGGTTGACTTGCACTGACGAGTTTCAAGGTCCCAGTTTTGCGCGCGAATGCGCGAGAAAAGACTGGCAAAGAGGCACGCGCGCGCGCGCGACTTTTTGTCAAACACACGCAGTGGCGAGTTTTGAGAAAAAGATCTTGCTTCGACTGAATTGATTTCGGATCTGAGTTCCGTCGCGTGGATGGTGAAATCCTCGAAAAAGCGAAATTTGCTTGTTTGAAATGAACATTACATCGGCCTTGATTTGCAAGTTGCCCGAGGGAATATGCTCACGTGTGTGCACAGTGAGAATATTTTCCTTTCAAGAAGTGCTTTTGCAAGGTGAACGCAGAGAACGTTCAGTCTTTTCGGAGTTGTCGAGTCCTGATTTAGTTTTGTGGAGTGATCACTCTGTCGAGTGATCTGGAAGAAGTGTCCTCGTGATGCGTCTTTCGTCACGAGGACGACAGGAAGGAAAGACCGTCTCTTGATCCGCTGGTGGCTCGTCCCCACTTGATCCGCCAGGTACCCCTCCCCTCTGGACCGACTGGTGGCCCCTGCCATGCAGATCCACTAACAGCTCCCTCCTTTGGATCCGTCGATGACCCAGACCCGGAATCCGGTCCCTGTGCCCGCGGCGCTTAGATATATACAGACGGGGCCCCGTGCTGAAACAAAGCTCCGCTCCTCCGCAGACAAAGGTGAGTCGTAACAGTTTTCGCATCACTCACGCGTCGGTGGTCACACCCACCCTCACCTGCGACCCATCTTCTGACCGCATTATGATGTTGCGTTTTTAATGGGGGTTTCTTTTGATAGCTTATGACAGCAGTCGATACCAGTGTTTTTAGCCCGTGTTTGATCCCCTCAGGCACCGTGCACGACACAGGGAACTGCTGGGATTTAACGGTCGGGGTTGGATTCTGTGATCGGCTCCAGGGGCTTTGGTCCCAGAACCTCGCACCTGCACCTGAGGCGTGTCCACGCTGGTTCGCGTTCTTGTTTTCGTGTCTCTTCGTTGCAGAGACGCAGCGCCGTTTCGCTGGAAACCGCAACGAACGTTTGCGCGTGAAGCCGCTTCACGCGCGCGTCTCTTTCGCTCCCGCGCGCACACAGCGCGCGCTTCGCTACTCTTCGCGCGCGTGCCGGACAGACAGCACAGCTTCTACTGAAGGGTGAGTCAGTTCATTTTTCTTGTGTCGTGGTGATTTGGTTTCATGGAGTGCGCTTTCAGGCGAAAACTGCACAAGGTTCAGCAAAAGTCTCGCTGTTCAGCAAAGTTCGGCAGTCTGCATCTAAATATCAGAACCGCGGTTTTGTCAGGATTGAGTTGTTTTGAACTGTACATTTGTTCACGATTTCAAGCAAGACATTTCTTGCTCGTGTCAGAATTTGATTGATTGCGACTGATTGGGTCATCGTGAGGATATTTTTGCTCGTATTGTTGCGCTTCGTCGCCTGGAAAGACGACCCTCGTGGGATCTGGTGGGAGTGGAAACGTTCCCGTTTCGTCCGTCCGCACGAAGTGTTTCCCTCTCAACTCCTGGCTGCTTCGTGTTCGTGAGCTGCGACTCGAAATTTGACGCACAAGTTCCTTTCGAAACAGTGGGCAGACACCATTATTTATCAAGAGTGAACATTTGCAGGGGAATGGTTCCCTGCACCCTCCCTGCCAGAGTCGAAGACCCGATCATGCGAACAGCTCATCGTCTCTTTGATTCCAGTTTCACGTCGCAGTGACAACGCGAAGAACAGTCATTTCCTACCAATCTGTAGCAATTTAGTGAAATCGGATATCTGTTCAAAAATCCATGTGATCACAGGGCTGCCGGTGTGATTAAACTTCTCACTGCAATTAAGCGCATGCGCGTGCAAATGAGCAGCCAATGAGCAGAAAATTGAATTGAGGCTTAAAATGCGCAAAACTCACACTGGTGGGATTTTATTGGTTTCTCTGTGCGGTAATAAGCAATGACAACACAGGGGATTTTTCCGCTTGATGGAAGGTGGATGCGTCGAGGGCCTTTGATGCATGAAACAGCGTTGTGAAAAAGTCCACCTGGTCCAGGTTCGGTTTCCCCGCGGGGTGGGGGGGGGGAAGCAGGGACGTCGCGTCGCTTTGTCTCTGGCCTTATTGGAGATACACCGCGACACGGTGTTTGCAGCGTGAAGTGACAAGTGACAGTCTCTCCCCCTTCTCTGGTCCTTTGAAAGGAAAAGCAAAAAGGACACTGGAATGGGAAATCTGTGGTTCCTGCAGATCTCAGGAGTTTGTTGTCAATTCCGAAGCAGGCTCAGTGTGTGTTTCTGTTTTACGAACTGTTTCTCTCACAGAAATAGTGGAAAGGTTTTTGAGTCACGAAGGAAAAAAGGTTTGCTTCCTTCAGTAGTAGTTTTGTGCCTTCTTTCCTGCTTGTGACTTGTTGCAATGAAAACGGATCCGCTTCGGTTTCCACGCAACGCGCGAGTCTTACAGCCTCGGCGCAAAACATGCGACTCGGTGGGAGCTGCTGTTGCGGTTTTTCTTTGGAAGATCCTTTTGCGCAATTGTCAATCAGGTTTCGGTTTGAAGTTCTCTTTTTTCCACACACAAACTCGCAGCGCAAATGAACCATTTTAGATATTTTATTGCAGCGTTTTTGCGCAACTGTTCACTGTGATCTGTCTCCCTGTGAAGAAAGATTTACAAAGAGCGTGCGTTGCCAAAAGTTTGTTTTGATTTTTACGTCACTTTGTCGCAGTTTCTTTTTGTGAACTGCAGGTGTCAGATTTGACGCAGAGGAGCAACCCCCCCCCCCCGCCCCCAAGAAAGCAGAACAATCGTACTCTCGTGAGAGCAGATGCCTCTTCACCGTGGTACGGTTTCCTGGCCCAGGAAATTGTGAACATATCTCAAGCCATAATCTCCATTTCTCTCCACCATGTCAAACCATGTGACTGCAGAGATGCGTAAGGACCGAACGCATCAGCTTCTGAGTCGAGTGCGATCCTGCGCAACAAGGAAACCGGCAGAAGCAGAGTTGTCAAACTCCACAGTTGTCTCCACAGTGTAGAACAACATTTGGAGTATTGAGAGGTTTGTGGCATCTCATTGTTACTCAGGTGCTGGTTCTCGGGGTTTGCACACAGTGTCTAATCTCAGTCAATATTTGCTGTGGAGTATCATCGTCATCATTGTCTGTGGGCTCAGTTCCTGGTGACACACGGAATCGTCAACCCCATTCACAGGAAGACTGCGCTTCCCGTCTTTCCCAACATTTAACTTGATGTGTGTGTGTGTGTGTGTGTGTGTGTGTGTGTGTGTGTGTGTGTGTGTGTGTGTGTGTGTGTGTGAACCGCCTTTTCGTCTTCCACGCGTTTTGGTGCCCACTTGAGAACTTTCTTCTGCATCTTCTGTTGAGCAGAATTTCCTGAGACGGGCTGATTCTGTATTGCTGCCCAGTTGTATGTTGGTCTGTTGCAAATCGTGCACTTTGGGAGGAACAAGAAGTGTTTGTCTGATCTTCGGAACGAAGAGCGGCTGTGTGAGACGCGCAAAAGGACTCGTTTCGATTGAGACCGGATGTGGCAAAAAAAGAGCTGTGACTGATGTGCAGGAAAAAGGCTCCATGAAAGAACAAAAATGTGCACAATACAAAAAAGAGAAAAAGGATCTGTGAATGTCAAACCGACCAAATTTCTTTTTCAGTTTTCGTCACGTGTGGCTTCAGAAAAAGATCGACGCCACAGGTGGAAACAAAGGGTCCAATGCGGCGTGAACTGCAGATTGCACATTCCCTGAATCATTCATTCCTCCCCACAATATTGTTTCAGCGATTCAGGTCGCGCAGCGCAAGTCTCAGCACCGAACAATGCGGGGTTTTGGAGTGACGAAGTTTCGAATCGCGAGGTGTTGTTCCAAGCGTCTTGTTTTGGAATCAAATCAAGAGGAATTTGCGCAACGGAATCAGAGTTTCAGGGCTCAAGAATGAGGCCAATCTGAACTGTGGGCAGCAGCTAAGAAAACATCCTTTTCGCAAAAAGAGGTGTTTAAGTTGGTTTGAATTGGTGGGAAACTATTCGTTGGAAAAATACATTTCCTCAGCAAGTCTTGTCCAAGGCGAAAACACTTCAGGTGAGGTAGTCCCACGCAAAATTGGATGGAAACAGCCGTTTTTGTGATTTTTCTCTGGCCTGAATCAACAATTGCTTGTTTTGAATTTGCTCGGGTGAGACATTTTTGTGAGAAAAAATGTCAGTCATTGAATGACATTGATCAAGGTTCCGTGAGTTGTTTGTTCGACAGCGATAGACTGCGACACGATGGCAGTGACACTGCCCACGGCAAGAATTACGGAGGAAGAACACGTGATGTGAGCTGGATGGGCTCGTCTCCCGCCGTGTGAAAAACCTCAATACCCAGTAATGAGGGGGGCTCCACAATAGGAGATGCCTTCCGGGGCCTATTAGGCCCAATATCGGCGCAGGCTCCGTGTATAGCACCTTCTGAATATTTAACTCAGAAATCGACACTCTTGGTGTCTGCGCATTGGTGTGTCAGAATCTTTGGGACCAGTTGGCGCGTGAAGTGTTGACTCGGTTGGACGGTGGTGCCGTCTGCGGGCGTCATGACGCCGACGCGTCGGGACGCGCTGTGCGCGGCGGCGTTGCCTCTTTTAAAGACGTGAGACGTCAGTTTTCCGGGCCGCACCCGTGTGTGTGTGTGTGTGTGTGTGTGTGTGTGTGTGTGTGTGTGTGTGTGTCACTGCTGAAGGCGGCAGCGTTGCGTGTCCAGGTCCATGGGTGCTGCGTCTCAGCCGACGTATTCAAGCACAAAACTAGAAGGTTTATCAGCAGAGGTTTGGTGCAATGGAATGATTGTGGCGCGCGTGCACATTTGAGCTCAAGAAGACGGGTTCACGGCACCTGACACACGCGACTCCCCCCGAAGGTCAATTGACTCGCATTTCGCCCATCAACGAGACGGAAGAAACGTGCGCAGCGATGAGGCATTGACGGGAACTTTTTACGGAATTTGCAAATGAGCAAAATGAATCAGAGACGGCTGCGCGATTGGAGTCTGGGGACGAGGAATTTTGTGATGTCAAGGATGCACCGAGACACCACTACCGTGGCATCACTGTGGTGGGGTTCACACTGGTTGCGTCATGCGTTGTGCCCTGATGTGCCGTGCGACGCAGCGCATGTTGGTTCGTTGCAAGTTGCTCAAAGGCACATAACGTGACGCATCCAGCGTGAAACAGATCGCTTGATACTGTGTCAGTCTAGCTTGTGCAGAGATCAATCCGAAGAGTAGATACGAGTGCAGACCCGACGATTCAATAGAGCCACTCGATGTCAACAGTCAGCGCACCGAGCGCTGCGGAGTCTGAGGTCGGATCCACCTGTAGATACACGCTGTTTGGCCTTGTGTTCGCCCGGGGAGACCCCAGAAACAGTGGAGTTGCAGCGTTCTATGGCTGTGTATTGGGATCTGCATTGTACTGTGCCACAGGTCTTTCTGTCATGTAGAATCTACGTGCCGTGGACACCGCGTGCACAAGTCGCATCCGAGCGAGAAGGCGTACCCAAAGATTTATCCTTGTTTTGGTGTGTTGAGGTCCCAGTGAAACAACTGTGCACTCGCACTTGTGTACAAGGCGCACCTCAGCTGTCGATGTTGGAAAGGTGCGTCTTTTGCACGGGTGGATACGGCAGTTTCGGCTGAAGCATTGTCTCAGATTTTCTTGCATGCCCCCGGCGAATTTAATTTGCCTTACCATTCAGGATTGAAGGTCTGTTTCCACAAAGCCTCACCAGTGACAAAAAAAACTTCCTGACTTGTTTTGTGGCATTTCGGGTGAACACGCGTGCGCTTTTTCTTCTGGCACGTCGCTGAAAGAGGCCATTTTGTTAATTAGAATGTAATTATGTGGAGTGTTTTCACAGTTGTCTGCGACATGCGGAATGCGCGAGTGCGGAGCGCGTCTTTTGTCACGTGTTTTGTCAGATGCTTGACGACGCTGCGCGCGCAGGCGTCTCGGTGCGATGCCCGCTGCAGGTGAAACAGCCAAGGCCTGATTCACACTGGTATCGTCATTGCTTGTGCCCGTGCAGTACAGCGCCATTTGACGCAGAACTGGGACGCAATGCACGGTACATTCAGGCCGGAATCCCCCTGTCTCTTGTGGGTTCTTGGCTTTCAAGTTTACTCAGAGTGCGCTCGTATTTGGTCCTTCCCTTGGTGAAGCAGCGCTGTTGAAATGTTCCCGTTTGTAGTGGTCTCACATAATTACGAAAACAAACAAGAATTCACTTTGTAATGGCGGTGGAGTGGCCCTTATGAGATTGGCTGGGGTGAGTAACCAGATCTGCACCCTTTTATCCATCAGCATGCATGTTGCAGCAGCTGTTAGAACCAAAACAAACAAGCCAAACCCGAACTAAAGTCTGGGTTTGTGTGCACATGAACAATTGGGGTGGAAAAGCTTTGATGATTTTTGCACAAAGACATACGAGCCTCACAGACTGGGAAAGGAAAACCCAAACAGATTTGCCTCGCAGACAGATGTTTATGAAAGATTGATCGCGTCAATAACATCAACGTTCGTATCAAGTCTAGAAGTGGGACGGACTCTCGATGTGTCTTTGATGCAGCGACGGGAGCAGCTCAGATCTCCAGGGCTCACCGGGGTGACCCTGCCTCAATATCCTGTTGGTGTTGGTAGTGGCTGTGGATCTGCTGGTGTCGGGCGCGCAAATTGTAAGGACGCGACGTTGCGTCTTGCTGTGACAGGAACCTTCAGACGTGAGACGGGTCAGTCTCGGCGTTTCGCGAGATGTGGTTCTGCATGAACGTCGAGTTCCAGTGCGGAGCAAAAGTCTCCGGGAAGCAATGCAAGAATATTTTGTACCTTCAGGCTATCGGAAAGCCATTTGTTTTGAACGGTGCGAGTTTGTGTGAGACTGGTGAACGGTCTATACTGCAGAACGTGTAATTTTTCAATTGAAGTGTACAAGTGTCTGGCCCTGGAGCTTTCAGACGTCACAGTCTTGTATCCATCTGGTGTGGTTTGCTCAAAGCGGTGAGGCCCGTTTCACCCTGGGTACATCACGTGTTACTCTCTTTGCAAACTAACGCAACACCCATCCACCTGGACACACTACGCGCCCAGAAGGGAAATAGGCACTGCCTTCCTGGTGAATCCTACTGCTGACCGGTGGTGACCAGTGTCCAGCCCGTTGTCCAGGTGAGAAGCAGGTGAAAACGTCACCGCAGACGGACCTGCGCCTGTGTTAATTACAGTGCTCGCCAACAGCCATTGAACTCTAATTACAATTCATATCAATAACAACCGGTGTGTAAGTCCCCCTGCGGGCGGGTCCCCAGAACTCTCCCAATCCCAATTATTTTTTTCTGCCCTGCCGTGGAGGAAAAGGGGGTTTTCCTCCAGTCGCAGCCACGCGTCACTCAAAGCGCTGCTTGAGTTGATACAATTGATTTTTAATTGTGTATGCGGCTGAATTGACCCGTGGAATTACAAAGACTTGACCACCAGCTGTTCCATCAGAGAGAAAGCTGTGAGAGTCCCCTGGGACCGTCCATAGAGCCGCACACAATGGATGAAAAGAGTTTATCTGCAGTGCTTCATCCGTGCTTCAAGGCGCGTGGATTTAATGCATTTGGAATTGCGGGACTTTTGTGTGCACGCAGCAGAGCCCTGCAGACATGACTTGGGTGGTCAGAATGTATTCAGCTGGCTTTGTGAGACAGAACGGATAAACTTGTAATCCACGCTGCACAGCTTGATTAATCCAGGATAAGTGCGGCAAGATCTGAAGGCTTTGCGCCTGCTGGGAAAATGTTGTTGCATCAACATCATGCACGTGTGTTGCTGTTTGATGATGGGTCTGTGAAGGGCTTCTTTCCTTTCACAAAGCTTTGTGTTGACAAACCAACGGGTTTGCTTCCAAAACACTGCAGGTCCATATCGCACCGCCAAAAAAATGGCGAAACACGCGAGTTGAGGTTGTGTCCAGGTGAGGCTGGCGCTGGATGCGTCACGTGTGCTGCGACCCTAAACCAGTCGACACGCTGCGTCGCTGAATCGATGCAACGTCCGTGACGTCAGGGAAGCAACCAAAACGCATCCAGTGCAAATCCAGGCACATTTCACAGGTGGTAGGCTTGGTTTGTTTGCTCGCACTGAGCCGCGTGTGATCCCGTCCCCCTGCGGTGGATCGATGCGTGCTGGGCGAGGCAGGGGTCACTCCCCTTGACGCGTGCGCATCCCAAGTGCGCATCTTTGACAGAAGGTTCGTGTCATGTGATCAACGGTCTGTTTGTCCTGTGTGACAAGTTCCCAGAAGATGGGTTTTCTGCGTCCAATATGAATTGCATTGAACCAACGCTGTCGTCAGGGCTCGTTCAGTGCGATTCCAATACGGAGTAATTATGGTTTTCTCAGGTCAGAATGCTGAAATAATTCAGACCATACCAAGTGAGTCAACAGTTCACGTGAACTTTGGGAGTCGCTGGAGGCTGCAGTGTATTTCTGTAGATTTTCCGTGGCTGACAAATGACGTTCCTTTTGTCGTAGATTGGACGTCAACCCTGTCGCGTTGTCTGTCAAGATGTGTGTTGTAGCGAGATGTGCCCCTGAGGAGATGAGTGTTTTTGCCAGGGAAGAATTCCAGAATCGTGGATGGCCTGGCGGCCCCCACCCTCCCTGGGCCCCGTCCTCTCTCGCCTTCGCCTCTGATGCGGATGACTCGACAGGAGGAGGGGAGGGTCGCTCCCTCCTGTCCGCAGGTCTCTGGTTGAGAGGGGGAGGGTCGCTCCCTCCTGTCCGCAGGTCACCACTAATTGCTTTTTACGAGTGATTTCAACGACAGCAATGGAGTCGGCGGTGCGTGCGAAACTGCATTGTTAGCTTTGCATGATACAGTACGGCTGAATCAGGCGGGGTTTCACATTGGGTACGCCAAGCGCTGCGTACCCATGGCTGTGAGTGGTTGAGTGTTCGCAGCGTCCAGTGACTCGTGCACGAGCGTTAGGCGGGTTCGCAGCGCGAGGGGACAATTTGCGTCATTTACACTCGCAACTCCAGGTCTAGATCCGAGGCGTCAGGTCAATTTCCTTCTCTTTGTTGCCTCCGTCGGATCGTTGTCGCGGAGACACTGGCACGCGAGCAAATCACACAGAACCACTGATTGCGTGAGGCTGGTGGCACACCAGGTGCGTTTCGTGTGACGTCTCTTGAGTGCGGCGTCACTGTCTGTACATGACATGCAGTGCCCAGTGGCGAACGCAGGCACCTGACGAATGTGTCCAAGTTTGTCAAGCTGTGACTTGAGTCCAGGCAGTGCAGGCAAAAGTTGGGAGTTTCAGTCCTTCGTGCTCGCAGGCAGTACAAGGAATGTTGACAATTGCATTGAGCTGATCCGCAAAGTGAGGTTGGAGGAGGGGCCTCAATTCGGGTTCATGACTCCTGCGGAACGTTCCCGGGGGAAAGCGATTTGGGTGTGACCCGCAGACCCTGGTCGGCAGGGGACAATTTGGGCGTGCCCCTGGAGCATCCTGGACCTATACAGGAACACAGACCACCACGCGTAGGACAAGGCAGCGAAACGCAATTCATGCACAAACGTCCCGTGTGTACGATTGTCCTTCATTCGCTCGACGTGCTCGATGCACGTGTTTTGTCCGAGCGATGATGAGCTGTGGAATCGAACCTACAGCGGAAGCCTCGTAAATCCGAGTGTTTTGCCGTTTTCTACGTCACCCGTCACTCGACGCGACGTTTATGGCGATTCTGCACCGGCGGCGGCGCTTTCACAAAACAGCTGAAAATATGTAATCCAATTTACTGTGAATGCCTTGTGTGAAGTATGTGACACAACACAACAAATACTGCAGGGAATCTGACACCCGCAGTGGCATTTCCCACAATGAGGCGCACAGGTAGAGAATGCTTGTGTAACGGTGCGGTGCTGGACGATAATGATGATGATTGTGATTCATCAGACGCTTTGTGCGCGCAGGGATCCCGGGGATCAGTGCTGTCAGGCGGTGATGAATCCGACAGGGCTGTTTCACACGGGGTGCGTTCAGCCCCTGCACTGTGACGTTACGTCCCAGGTGCGTCAGGCATTGCATTTTGAACTGTTTTACGAGTGCGTCACGCGTTGCCTCCGCCCCCCCCCCCGAATTGTTTCGCAGTGAATGCGTGGTGCATAGCGCCCCTGTGTGAACCGTTTCACAGGGAGTGCGTCGTGCGTTTCATCTCTGGATTGTTTCACACTGGTTGCGCCACACGTTGCGTCCTCCCTACGCACACACACACAAACAAGTTGCGTGGACGTGGCGAGCAGCTCCGTTGACTTGTACAGAGACGCAACACAGTGCGCAGTCAGCGTGAAACAGTCCAACAGGGGCGGACCCAGGACCTGGACAAGTGGAGCAACCTCTGTGGGGACCTAACACATCAACATGAAAAAATGACAAAACAAATTGTGTCTGTGGCCCCTTTTGGAGGGAACAAATTTTCTCCAAGGTCATTGGGTTTTGGGCCACTTAGATCCGATCCTAGACCTGTGACGTGCAACTGCGTGTCACGAGAATCGGATCACCCAGGTGGACAACAATTCCGTGGAGACCTGCGTGTAGATCTGTCCGCGTCCACCCCGAGATCAAGGGAAGATCCAGCACCAATTAAACCCCATCAACTTTGATCACGAACCATCAGCCTGAAATCAAGGATCGTACTTGATCCGGGTGATCGGATCCTGAGGTCGGAGTCTCACGTAAGGGCGTCACCAGATCTGTTTGCGATTGGGTCGGATTCGCTGCGATTGGTACGGCGGTCCCGACTCGCACGCGTGCTTCTCGTGTGTTGACGCCAAGTTGGGCATTTCTGCGTGAGACAACCCTTCATCCTGCGGACTCTTTTCCAAGAAATTAGCTGCTGTCAACGCCCTCTGAACACGCTTAGGCGGAGTGAGACACGCAACACAAGGCGCGTACGTGTCTGGATCAGGTGTGTGAACGCTGGCATGAACCAGAACTCAATCGACTCCCCGAACACCACCCGACCCCACCTGCCTCTGGCCTCCTGCAACCTCCTTGAGACCCCACCCCCTGATCCCACAAGCCCCTCACACAACCCTGAGCCTCCCCCCGAGCTCCCGCACAGCCTGAGTACATGTCACCCACTCATACCACCCGTGATCAGCACTTTGCATATAGAGATGCCCAAAGTTGAATCTTGCACGTCTTCGCTCTTATGATGTAGATGGAAAATAGAAAACGACTTTCTGGACCAGGCAGGTATTGGGTGTCATAGTGGTGGGCAGTTGTATTTTTCTTCGCGTTGTTTGACGTCAGCGGTGCCTGGGACCGGTCGCTTTGGTAACACTCAGTCCCTGGATCTCACTGTCCTTGGATGCCCATCACTGTCAAGCAGATCTACTGCTGCTGTGTCGGCCACTGTGACGATGGAGGCGAACAGGTTTCGTGTTGTTCTTTGTCCAGGGCTTAAAGCAAGACAATTCAAGGAAGTAAATTCGAATTGGCCAGAGCGAAGTGGGGGGGGGGGGGGCTTCGAACTGCTCAGACGGTGTGAAGTGCTCATTCTACAACGTTCTCAGGAAATTGAACTGACGACATTTGACAACAATGTTGTTTTTCTTTCAATTTCGAGAAGTTGAATTGCGTCCTGACATCTTGCCCTTCTTCATGCCCCTGTCACCTGTGAATCGTGTGAGTTTGTTTTCCCCAGCGGATCCAGGGGGTTTTGGTCTTGATCCCCTGCCCCACCCCCGATAATTTAATTCACCCTCTGTTCCTAAATTTTGTACCGCTGTCAAAAACCGGTTTCGTTCTTTCATTGTCAGTGTTCTTGGTCAATTTGGCACCTTGGTGGGCTCCCGCATCGTGCGTAGTTTGCCCCCACCCCGCTCCCTCAATTTTGGATCCGCCAGAGGACTTCAAGACAAATCTGCAACCAGAATTCCATTCCGCAAAACAACAAAGCAGTCAGAATTGCAAACCAACAATGCAATCAGACTCTGGCGAGATTAAGATGTCACTGCTGATGTACGTCGTCAGGGGCAACCTTTGTTCTCGTTGGTAGGGAGATTCTCCTTGGTCACTGAATCCATCAGATGTCACAGGGACGTGACACCTTCAGTTTGAGGTGGGGATTAGAAGACCCGCAGTTGACACGTTAATTGGTGGCTGGTTGAGTTTGAGTGAGATCTCTCTATTAGGGTGTCCCTCATCTAATGGGCGCCTCTCGGATTGAGTAACGGAGCATTTAATTGTCCGAACGATACTTAGTACGTGGCTTCCCGCTGTGTTGGAGGACGTGACATCTGAGTCGCTCCTCAACAGAGACCAGTGGAGACGTTTAATTGCTGTTTGACACAGGAATCAAATCGGTTTGTCTGACAAACTGAGGGGAAGATATGCCAATTGTTGCCAACAGTGATTTGCAGCAATTCCTTGGAGAAATCTATCAGAATTTAGTTTCTGCACTCGTATTTCCTGCCCTGTGAGAAGTTTACGATGCACACTGCGAGTGAGTGCGCACGTTCGTGCTCAACAAATTTGCTGAAAACAAAAGGCGTCTCGTCTCGTCTCGTTTTTCTCCCTGTCGTGACGAGTTCATATCCTCATCTTTGGTGATGTTCCCTGAAACCCAAAGACGTTCCTGCGGATCTGGGATTGAGGTCGAGGGGGCACAACCTTCGGGAACCAAACTCCAAGCTTGAACAAATTTACTCGTATGTGAAGAACGTGCGTATCTGCAGAATTGGGCGCGTTTGTTTCATCTTCTCGGTGGCCAGGGTCCTGGACCCCTGGGCCTCCTAGATCCATCAGAGCCACAAGGACATGCACAAGAAGAACGAGTTGAGATCGCTGCATGTTGACAGACCTGCCTTTTTGTGCGGAAGCCAAATGAAGAAAAGACAAGTTGGTGTGTTTGAGGAGCAAACACGGTGGGAAGAGAAGGGGATGCGAGGTTCGCATGCGAGACTCTTCGCCTTCCTCGTCCCACTTCCATCTTCATGCTTTCCACCAACACTGCGAGACAAACCGTGGACTTTTGTGTTCAGGAATCATCTGGTTAAAATGGACTTTTTGGCGCCTGTCTGGAAGGGACAGACGCAGCACCGGTTGACTCGTGGAGACACGCACGCGATGCGTGCCAATCTGGAACTGAAACAAGTCTCAGTTCCGTCGGTGGCGTGAAAAGCGGAGACTCGGCGCCACCGCTGAGATCGGCTTCATTTGATACCAGAAGATACAGAGAACGAAGCTGCTTCAGGTGGATTTTGCGGGCAGCTTCACGACTGCGGACTCTATCCACATCTGTGCGGCGCTCCCTCATTCACTCACTCACTCAGAGGCGCACACGCAAAAGCACTTGGCATTTCAGCCCTTCAACTGGGGAATTCCTCCTGCGGTCTCCTCGTCGCTTCTGGATTGCTGCTTGACCTTTCATTGACGGTTCAATCCCGGATCCATCACCTCAACACCTGATCTGCACCGGATGGAGAACTCATCGGCCGTTCTTCTTGAATCAAATTCCAGATTATCCGTAAAAACGGCGGCGCGGTAAATCCTAGTCAGACGGACGGAGGAAGGTGGATCCACTCACTCCACCCTGGATGTGAATCCGGGTCCCCTATCCCCTGCGGCGGCGGATCGCTACCTGCCCCACGGCTATCGAGGCGTCGGAGGGGCGGAGTCCAGAAGAACACACCCAGATCGTGGCACAGGAGCGGACTCGAGAAGAACAGACCCACATCTCCCGATGCGCGTCGAGTTGACCGCGACCACGCATCAAGGGTAAGTCCTGCATCTACTCTTGTTTCTCGGAGGTGTTCAATGGAGCAAAGCTGCATGCACTGGGAATAGCTACGGAAATGTACCGCGATGTCTGTTTGACGTTGGATGGGGCTGCGGTTCAGAACAAATTCTATATTTTGAAAGGCCCTTCAGCGCTTTGTTGATCTCGCGGCGCCGCTCGTGGCGTGGCGCACCGTCTAAAATTCACCGGCAGAACTCGCGATAGTTATCTGCGGTTTGACCACATCTGTCGAAAACACTGGTCTGCAAGGACTTCATGATCCTTGATGAGAATCCGTGTTGAGACACGAATTGCAAGTGCCACTTCAACCACGAAATTCAGCAGGTGTGTTTTCGGGAAACTCATCGTCTCACCGTCTCTTCTCTCTCTTCTCTCTCTCTCTCTCTCTCTCTCTCTCTCTCTCTCTCTCTCTCTCTCTCTCTCTCTCTCTGTCTCTTCTCTCTCATTCTCCACTCCCTCACACCCTGCCTCTCTGTTTCTATCCTTCGGTCTCTCTCACTCGTTCTCTCGTATCTTTGGGCTCATGTGAAACAACGTCAGAAAACATTCACGCAAAAAAAACACATCGTTTGGGAAACGCCTTTTTGGACGGACCTTTTGTCATGAGGGTGGTCCGGCCGAATCGTGAATCACACTTCCTGCTGTGATGCAAACCTTACGAACACGCATTACTCACTTGTAATTTGAATTGATGAGGTCAAACCCCGCTGGGCCTCACGAGTTACGTGCTGCGCGGCCTGAGCGCTCGCGGCGGCGGATCACCCACCCAACACGGTCAGATTCACAGCGCATGCGCCGTGCGTCGCGTCCCTGAACACGCCAACGTGTACTGCAATACATCGCACTGACTTGCACAGGGACGCAAATGCACGACGCATTCAGTGTGAGCCTGGCCCCTTGGAAATTTCTCGTAATTTGACAAGTGGACACGGGGCCAACGCCCAGCGGTCGCTGTAATTACCGCACGGGCAGCGGCGGGCAGCTGGTGCGGCGGGCGGCGGGGTGGGCGGGGCGGGTCCCGAGGCGTCGTGTCGCCCGCGCGGCGTCATTAGCAAATCGCTCATTGTCGAATCAAACTGTCAGGGTAAAACCAACAAACGCAGCGGCACAGGTGATTTGCTCGCTGCATGCAACACGCGAGATCGTGGTTTGTTGACCTGGAGGGTCTTGTTTCACACGCAGCGCGACACGCACCGTGTTGCGTCCCGGCGCAGGGAAGACGACGCTACGTTCTTCTTTTGACGCTGTGTCACTAAATCGAGACTGCGTCGCTGGCTCGACACAAGTCTGATTGACTTTTCACGTGGGACGTGACGTATCAAAGGTTACGAAGGGAGTTATGTGTCCCGCTTCCAGGTCATTTTGGGTCCCCGGGTGACTGCATCCACTCCAGACGAATTCTGGGTATTTATCAGCTTGGCTGAACTGAAACGCGGTGAACGTTCAGCGAGACACGAAGCCGACATTTCTCTTGCGGAAGATGTTGGGTATTTGATGGGGTTTGATGTGTGTCAACGTGTGTGGGACTCCGGGAAACCAAGTCACATTTCGTGCGGGTGTGAAAGCTCTGCGGTGTGTGTGCATCGCAAACACGTTTCTCTCGTTTCCTGTATGTTTCCAAAGAGTACAAAGCAATCTCCCAGAAAGCATGAAGCTGAGCGTATAGATCGGCTTGAGTTTGAGAATCAGCCACACGATCTGGAGGAAAGACGTGGCGTGGGTCCACGCACTGTCCGTCCACCTTTAGTTGCGTGGCTCCGACGCTTCTCCCTCACACACACACACACACACACACACACACACACACACACACACACACACACACACACACGTGTCCCATCCGGAATGACAAAAGTCTCGGCCTCCCGATGTTGATTGATTCCCTTGTTTCTCGTTGATGAAATAATCTCTTCCCTGAAGATGCGTCGTGCTTTGTATCATGATGTCTCAGTCCAAGTCAACGGTCGCTGTACCTCTGAGCACCAACAATGTTTGCAAAACCTCTTTTTGGGCAGATGCTACATGGAGTGTCACCTCAGGATAAAACCCACACCCGTCCGTCCGCGGTGCTCAGTGTGAATATGCGCGGAGCCTCGCCTCAAGATCCATCATTCTGAACCCGTCACAACGCGCATTGTAGAGATTCTCATCTCGTCTGCGATGTCAGGGGGGAACACGTGGAAACCAGGTGGCGCGCCTCGAGAGGGCAGGATTATCCTCGCAGAGTCAACAGGCGTGGAGCACAGCGACAGCGCTCGCTCCTTTGACTCGAGCGTGCTGTCTGTTTCAGGCAGGTGAAACTGTGTCCAATTGTTGCCCCACAAAAAATACACTCGGGACAGTCACCTCCAAATTTCTCAAAAAGGTTGACTCGCAACGCAGGAGCGATTGATCAGAGCCTCCTCGTCGTTTTCACCTTCGTCACTTTCTCAACATGTGACGACCGGACACTTTTCGAGTTCTCTGCTTTGCGCGTTTTGTGCGCGTTTTGCGAAATTGAAATCGCTTCGTGATCCTTGATGCCAGGTTCATAGTGGATGCGTCAGGCGTTTCGTGGTTCTGCGTCGACTCAGCAGCTGGTGCTACGGCAGTGTGAACCAGAACCTGGTCTATACAGCAGTTCAGTGACTTGTGTAGGGGTGCAATGCGTGACGCATATGGTGTGAATCAAACGCGCGATTGAGACGGTAGCGGCGCGAAGACGGAGCCGCCGAGATCGGTTACGCGGGATCAATCCATCAGCCGAAATCAAACAGATCCGCGACTCGGCGCTCATGGACGCTGTGTATCCGACACGACTAATCCGGGACGCGCACGCCACGCACACACCCGCGCGCGCGTAAAGTTCACAACACCACTCGCGCGCGCTTTGTGTCTGATCCGGCCAATTCGGGATGTTCGAAAATACACAACGCTGCGCATTCTGCAAATGACTTTTTGTCTTGAAGCAGAAATGAGTTGAAAATATTGAGAGTGGTTGTTCTGACACTTGGCCAAAGAGTGGGTTGTCGATGCGCGCCTGTTTCAGTGGATTTCGGGTGCGACCGTGCGTGTGTGTGCCTTTGTGTACGTGCATGTGTCTGTTTCGATTGGTTCGCACAGTGTTGCAAGTACTCGTACGCTTGTCACTGCTCGACGGACGAGATGCGGTTGTAGTTGATCTTCTGGTCAAGGATCTTGGTTGGTAACGAGAGACCTGTACAGTGACCTGCCTTGAAGACGCGCTGAGTGAGGTGCGCGTGTGTGTAAGACCTGCGTGGTGCGTCCCTACGGGGTTTCCATCCACTTCGCTTCGGGCACGACGCGACGCGATCAAAGCCGATCCCGAGCGACCGGGCTGCAATTTCAGCCCATTGATTGAAACTCTCATCTCTGGATCAGGTTCGAAGGGCAATCATCAAATATTAATCTGCGGTCGTCTTGCGGATTCCGAGTTTTACGGATAAATTCCGAGACCCTTCCATTCAGGCGGATAAAATTCGTCTTTCTCCTTGATGTTTTTCAAAACTTTGGTTCCTGTTTTTGTTTCCTTGTCAAACATGAAGTTACTCCCCCTGCCTACCTCAACTGTGGCTCCGCAAGAATGGTTCGGTTCGCACGAAGGGTGACATTGACGGGCTTCAGCAGCTGGAAGCATGGACACGAGATGTTGACCAGACCCAGCATACACAGACGTTGACTGGACGTGAATCACAACGCATCCTGTCTGAAGCTGCCCTGACATGGCTTCTGCTCAATTTGCGTCCAAAAACAACGAAGCAGCAAAATTTGTCGAGGAAGCCATTGAAGTGGAGGTTTGTGCAAAATTAATCCCGTCTGCAGGTCAGCGAGCGATCGCGCTTTGTGAGAAGAACGACGCTTTTGTTCCCGAACGCTGGTCAAAATGCAGGGGGCAATATCCAGGACGTCTCAATCCCAGTCTTTTGTGCGTTTTCATCTTGCACGGCGACTTTTCGCTGAAGTGTCGAAGCCATGCACTGAAAACGCAACTGGACTTTCAGCGTGGTCCGAAAGTTTTGAAGATTTGTGCGAAAAAAAAAAAAACTATTCACAGCGAATGTTTTTACCATTCGTGACACGACGCCAAACTTTATCCAGCCAATCACAAAAAAAAATACAAATTATGATTGATGACAAAAAGTTAGGCAAACGCTACAAAAAAAGCTGGCGTTAAATCACGGAGTGAAATTAATTCTCGTCAAATCACGGAGAACTCACCAAACACAGCTGCTCGTTCGTTGTCGGAAATGGCGGAAAATTGCGTTTCTCGCTGTGAAAACGATTGTTGTTGGGGTCAGCGCGGCCGGAGATGGAGCGGTCACGCTGACATGATGGATGTCGCGCCATTAGTTTTGCTAACAACGCCCTCGGAGCGTGGCGGACCCCGCGGTGACGCGCTCCCGCCATGTAGCGACGCGTCCGATGTAGCGATGGGCCCGTTCGATGTAGCGACAAACACAAACAGTAGTTTCGATTTCATTCTCAGTGGCACAAACAAAATCTGTTGTCATGTTTGGTCATCGCTGACCTTTGCACGGCAGAAACGCAGACATAACAACAAACTTTCCCAGGAAGCAGCAAAATGTTGAGTTCGCTTGGCTGTTCCGGTGTCAGGTTTCTTCTTCATCTGGTCCCAAACAAAAGTCTTGTCCTGTCTAATTAATTGAGTCTCAAACGTATGACGCGTCTGGTGGAGATTTTCATGGATGAAAGCGAGATTCAGTTGCAAGTATGAAGTTGGTCATGTTTGGTGTTGGTCGGTGGACACGAAACGTGCACCTGGTACGTGAGTGGCCAAGCAGTGACAGGTTCTCATCATCGCTGTCTGCAGCTGACAAGCGGATCCGCTTCTGTTGACGTTGATCTGGATGGGAAGACCTGACGCTTGGGAATTGCCCAGATTGATGTTGGAAATAGGTGACCTGATCCACCGCACCAATCGGTGGGGCCACAGACACCGCCAGTTGGCGGTACTGGCGCGAATCGCTGGATTGATTTGGCCAAAAAAGAACCAAATTTCGATGTTTCTCCTGAAAATGACACAAGACGCGTGCGTTGGGTCGCGATCAATGTCGCCGCTGCGGAGTCTTCGATTCCCTGGTGAATCAGTGTTCTTTCACGGTGGCATGATCGCTTCCTTCTGAGGCGCTGCGAAGTAGTGGTGCAAATTTTCAGTCACACACAGTGACTTGTGAACAAAGTAAATCATCAGGTTTTTTTAGATATATTGAGATACATTGGTACCCACTTTACCTTGCAGTTAAAAGTAATCATACC